>Ga0209636_10000423_pt1 | contig 40635 bp, 34 predicted proteins | sample DeeMarSWOR152_54_FD_187464 | JGI IMG/M metagenome (GOLD analysis project Ga0209636, IMG submission 187464) | Marine sediment microbial communities from White Oak River estuary, North Carolina - WOR-1-52-54 (SPAdes) (version 2) | ecosystem: Environmental > Aquatic > Marine > Intertidal zone >... | reverse complement strand
GGGTCAAAGCGAAGGGAGAGGTCCGCCGTGGTCATCATCGGCCGGTGCTTCTTCGACGGGTCGTGCGCGTCAACCACCATGTCCTCTTCGGCCACGTCCTTGGCCAGCCACTGATGCGCGCCGGCCGGGCTCTTGACCAGCTCCCACTCGTATTTGAACAGCACGTTCAGATAGCCCATGTCCCATTTGGTCGGGTTCGGCTTCCAGGCGCCCTCGATGCCGCTGCCGATCGTATCGCCGCCTTTGCCGCTGCCGAAGCTGCTCTTCCAGCCGAGGCCCTGCTCTTCGATGCCGGCGGCCTCGGGCTCGGGACCCACATGTGCCGCATCGCCCGCGCCATGACACTTGCCGAAGGTGTGCCCGCCGGCGACGAGCGCGACGGTCTCTTCGTCGTTCATGGCCATGCGCGCGAAGGTCTCTCGAACGTCACGGCCGGACGCCACCGGATCCGGGTTGCCGTTCGGGCCTTCCGGGTTCACGTAGATCAGGCCCATCTGCACGGCGGCAAGCGGGTTTTCGAGATCGCGGTCGCCCGAATAGCGTTTATCGCCAAGCCACTCGGCCTCAGAGCCCCAATAAATGTCCTCTTCCGGCTCCCATATGTCTTCGCGCCCGCCGCCGAAGCCGAAGGTTTTGAATCCCATCGACTCAAGCGCGCAGTTGCCGGCGAGAATCAGGAGGTCGGCGCAGGAGATTTTCTTGCCATACTTTTGCTTGATCGGCCAGAGCAGCCGGCGCGCCTTGTCGAGGTTCACGTTGTCCGGCCAGCTGTTGACAGGCGCAAAGCGCTGGTTGCCGGACCCCGCGCCCCCGCGGCCGTCGCCCATGCGGTAGGTGCCTGCGCTGTGCCATGCCATCCGGATGAAGAGCCCCCCATAGTGACCGTAATCGGCCGGCCACCAGTCCTGCGAGTCGGTCATCAGCGCATAGAGGTCCTTTTTCAGAGCCTCCAGGTCGAGTTTCTTGAATTCCTCAGCGTAGTTGAACTCTTCGCCCATCGGATTGGACTTGGAAGAATGCTGGTGCAGAATGTTAAGATTCAACTGATTCGGCCACCAGTCCCGGATCGACGTGCCACCGCCGGCAATGGGTCGGCTTCTCCTGCCCGTTACCGGGCTCTTGCTTTCGTCATTCATAATGTTTTCTCCTTTCATTGTCTGAATTCAAGCACCGTGCTGCTATGAATAGAGTGCTTCGGTGCCCATCTGTCTAATTAACTTTAGCGGACTTATCGATTGATTTTGTTGGCAATGGGAGACTTGAAGGATCGTTAGAAGAACGTCGCACCATTTTTTGAGCGTAAAATCTGGGGCCGGCTGTCATGCTGTTCAGATCATCAGCCACAGGGATCCCGAAGGCTGTGGTGTACGTCTTACTCTCCTTTCCTCTTTTTTTGGTGCTCATGGTTGTTTCCTCCTTTCAGATAGTCTATTGATTCGATATGTGCTGGATGAGACGAACCGACCGAGACCTCAGGGCCGTCTCGATTCCAGCATCCCAAACCTAACACTACCCAATGCCGTCGAGGATTTTCAATAAGAGGCCTTCGTTATCATTTTTATATAGTAATTATTCCTACCATTTCCGAAAATAAATGGGACTAGGATCCTCACATTCTTCCCTCTTTCTCTAGGCACTCCCTGCAAAGTCCCCTGAGTTCTAAATACTTGCCCTTGATTAACCCCCAGTCCTTTGTTTCTTCCGGTATATCCATCCCGTCCAAAGCCGACCAGTAAAAATCCTCGATCTTCTTACATTTGATACAGACCATGTGGTGATGGAGCCTCGTGTTTGGGTCGTATCGCGTTCGGTCATCGAGATGCTGAACCCTGGCAATCACCCTGCTCCGCTCAAAAAGGGCCAAGGTGCGGTAGACGGTATCGAAGGAAATAGGGGGAATCTTGGGCTTGACTCGCTTATATATGTCTTCCGCCGAGGGATGGTCTCTTGCAATTGCCAGTTCACGAAGTATCTCAAGCCGTTGGTGAGTGAGCTTTAGGCCGAGTCCCCTACAGATTTCCTCGGCGGCTTTGATTTTGTGTTGTTCGGAGCTGCCTTCCATAGGAATCCACGTGATTGTGAACAATTATTAAATAGGAACATATCCTATTTCCATACCCTTGTCAAATCCTTTCATTTTCGACCTTCATGATAGCAACACATAAAGTCTGTTGTTAGCCCAAGGAAGGACAATAACAGGCAGGGCAAAGACCAGCAACCCCCTTTCAAGAGTGAGGGGACGAAAGGATTTGCCATTGCTGTGAAGCTTTTGGCCCAGAATTGTTCATGATTGCTGGTTTTCAACTAAACTAAACCAGATACCGTTCCGGGTTGTTCTGCATCGAGTGGACAGCTATGAAAAAGATCTCAATCCAGTTTCCGCAACCCCTCCTTGGTCAAGGAAGGATATTTATCCTAAAGTGCCTTTCCGTCTAACCGTTCTCCTTTAAGATTTGCTCCGCTGTCGCCTGTCAGGTCGTTGGGCTGCTTGTTCCTACGGGTGCATGCAATATTTGAAACGCATAGATAAATTCCCGGGGAGATCATAGTGATTCGGATCATTCCTTGGTCGGTTCGAAGGATTCTTAAGAAAAATTGAGGACAAAAGGAAAAGTGTGGTATGCTTTTAAGGCAAGTTCTTGCTGAAAATTTTCCCAGCTCTCCAGATTTGTTAATTTATGTCCTCAACACAGTTAAAATTTAAACTATAGGTGGATTTTCATGAAAAAATTATTCCAAAACATGAATCTTTTCCTCAAACTCTTAGCGGGAGGATTAGCCCCCATTTTATTGATTGCTTTACTATCCTTTATCATGGTTGCCTATTTCTTTGAAAATAGCAATAGGGCTAATACAATTCATGGCATCGTCAACAATATTACGATTCAATTACTCGAGGCCCGGCTCGCAGAAAAAAATTTTATGTTGCGAGACCTCCACAAAAAAGAATTCTATGAAAGTGGTGAGTCGAAATACCTGGAAAAACATGGAACCACCATTTCATCTGTACAGAGAGAAATCCATAAACTCATAAACCTTTCACCCGGGAAAAAGAAAGAATCTATTCAAAAACTATACAATTTAGTGGATGACTACAACGCCCTTTTTTTAAGGTTAGTGGCTGCTTATCGGGAAAGGGGGTTCAAGGATTGGGGACTCATGGGACAGTGGCGGCAGGCGATTCACCATGTCGAACAGCGAGTGTCGCAACTTCATAGCCCCAACCTATTAAAAGACCTCCTTGAACTGAGGAGATATGAGAAAGATTATCTCTTGCGCGAAGAGGACCAATACATCCGGGATCATGGGCTACAGTTGAAAAATTTACAAAACCAGGTAGCGGAATTAGAAGGTCCTGAACCGGCTGCCATTTTGAAAGATTTAAAGATCTATGAAGCTGCCTTTAAGAAATATATTGATATTCAAGGAGAGATAGGACTGACTGAAGAAAGTGGGCTTCAACGTGACTTTCTTCAGGCTGTCCATGGAGTGGAGCCTGTCATTGAGAGAACCTTACAACAGGCCGATTTGGCCAATAAGAAAGCCCGCCGCAATTTTGTTCAGGCGAGTTTCTTGATTTATATTTTCGGCATTGGTCTGGGAAGCGCAATTTTTTACGTCTTTGCCAGATCCATCGCTTCAACTCTAATACAGTTGAAGAACGCCGTGTTGGATGTTGGGAAAGGAAGACTAGATACAAAAATAGGTATCAAATCAAAAGACGAGATTGGAATACTTGCCGCTTCTTTCAATAAAATGACAGAAGATCTTAAAAAAACCACCGTATCCAAAGACTATGTGGACAAAATTATCCAATCCATGGCTGACACGCTTATCGTAATCAGTCCTGAGGCCACCATCAAAACGGTTAATCAAGCAACTCTCAATCTCTTGGGGTATCAAGAAGATGACCTGATAGGGAAGCCAGTTAGTGTTGTATTTGAGGAACATTCATTCAAGACATCACCTATTGACGATTTACTCAATGAGGGTTTCATTCATAACGCCGAGAAATTTTATCTCAAGAAAAAAGGTCACAAAGTACCTGTTCTCTTTTCCGGCTCGATTATGCGTGGCGACGACGCAAAGATTCAAGGAATCGTATGTGTGGCGCAGGATATCACCGAACGCAAACGTGCCGAGGATATGCTGAGGGAATCCGAGCGGGAACTCCGCCTCCTTTCTTCCCAGATCCTCTCAACCCAGGAACAGGAAAGAAAGCGGGTTGCCCAGCAACTTCACGACAGCATTGGGCAATCCTTAACGGGCATCAAATATTGTGTAGAAAATACCCTGAATACAATGCAAAAAGGGGCGAACGTATCAGTTAAGAAATCGCTGGTGCCTGTCGTACCTATGATTCAAGATGCCATTGAAGAGGTCCAAAAAATCGCCGTGGACTTGCGGCCCCGAATGTTGGAAGAACTAGGCATCACGGCAACCATTTCTTGGTTTTGTCGCCAATTTCAGAACATATATTCACGTATCCGCGTGGAAAAACAGATTGAGATAGAAGAACAGGAGTTGCCAGAATCTTTGAAAACAATAATCTTTAGGATCCTGCAGGAGGCCTTCAACAATGTAGCGAGACACAGCAATGCCAACCTTGTTCTCCTTAGTTTGGTGAAGAAAGACGGGTCGATAGAGCTTGTTATCAAGGATAACGGCTCGGGGTTCGATGTCAAAGATGCGCTCCGGATTGAAAACTCTGGTAGAGGGTTTGGGCTCGCCAGCATGAAAGAACGAGCTGAACTTTCAGGTGGATCTTTTGCCATCCGGTCTGCCAAGGGTAAAGGCACCATGATTTGGGCCTTATGGCCGTCTCCCATCGTATGGCCTATTTTTTCACCAAACCCTTCTTTATAGCGAAGGCTGTCAACCCAGAAGCGCTGTGGAGATCCAACTTTTTCATGATGTTGTTCCGGTGCTTCTCCACGGTGTTGACACTAATGAAAAGATGCTCGCCAATCTCTTTACTCTTATATCCCTCGGCAATCAATTTGAGGACCTCCATCTCCCGTGGGGTGAGCATATCCCATGATGCGGTGCCCCTGAGAGTCTTTTTCCCCGCCAAATATCCTTTTATCACTTTGTCTGAGACGCCAGGACTCAGGTATGGTTCCCCGGCAAGAACACTCCGTATGGCCATTACGAGTTCCGCATGCGTTGCTTTTTTTAAGATATACCCGTCGGCACCCGCTTTGAGGGCTACAAGGACATATTCTTCGGAATCGTGGACTGTCAGCGCCAATATCTTGGTTTCTGGGAATCGCCTCTTTATCTCTCGAGTAGCTTCCATGCCGTCCTTTCCTGGCATGGATAAGTCCATCAAAACGAGGTCGGGTCTGAGATTTTCAACGCATTGGACCGCCTCGCGGCCGTCTCCTGCCTCTCCAACCACTTCAAGGTCGTGATGTGAAGCCAGTAGCATCCGCAAGCCTTCTCTGACGACCGTATGATCTTCCACGAGGACAATTCGCCTTTTTTCATTCATGGCACACCCGCGAATACGTTAGACGCGATGCAAAAATAACCTTTCTCACCCTGGAATATAGGGTATTTCCCCTATTTACTATACTATTACCATACGAATGGCCTTGCGTAAAGTCCTAAGATCATTAGTTTTTTAAAAACAAAATTGCCATTCTTCATAGATTCCCATCTTCGAAGTAAAAATACCCTTTTCCCCTTAATAAAAATAAAGGATTCCCTGTATTAACGAACAATATACTTTATGGATATTATATATAGTTGGTCATGGTTGTTGATGGAGCTCTAAAAATGATCTTTAAGAAAGAGAAAGAGGCCATGGATCTTATGGCTAAGCATCTCGACAAAGTGAAGGAGTGCCTGAAAACAGCCACAATAACAGTTGAAACCTATCTCAAAGGCGACGTATCAGAGGCGGAGTTTTTCGCTCACAGGATGGAGGAGATTGAAACGGAGGCCAATTACATAGGCTACGGTATCTGCGACAAACTTTATAACGGGGCCTACCTTCCCATTCTCCGTGGGCATATTTACAGCATAGTTAAGCGTCTCAAAAAAGTGGTGGCTGCGGCAAAAACCTGCTGTGACTTCTTTTTGGACCAGAGGCCTGAAATTCCGGAGAGCCTCAAAGAACAATTTATCCGAGCGATCCGGGAGTCCTTCAGCATTATTGATCCCCTCAGGGGGGGTGCGCTGAGCTATCTCAACGGGGACGGCGAAATAGATATCATCAGGGAAAAGGCCAAGCAGGTCGAGATCAAGAAGTCCGATGTAGACAAGATTGAGCGCGAATTAACTCGGCAGATCTTCAGCGTTCCCATCGACCCTTGGCATAAAATGCATCTAAGAATCTGCCTGGGCACCATCGTGAAAGTGCCGAGCCAGGCACTGGAGGCCGCAGATGAACTGGAAATGGTAACCTTGAAAATGAGAGTTTAATCGAGAATACAATCTTATTAATGAAGTATCCCCTCCATTCCAGGGAAAAGACAGAAAATAATTTACCCCCAATATTGTTCACATTTCTGGAAAACTGAGTGTTTTATCTCAAATTATTGGTAATAATGTTTTGAGCAACCAATAAATTGTTCAGATTATCTACGTTTGGAGAAGCCATGTTTCAATTCCTCTTCAAAAAAGAACAGCAAGTCGAGCAATTGATCTACCAGTATCTGGATAACCTGAAGATGGCCCAGGACAATTTTCTGACGGCCATGAATGTCTATTTTGAAAAGGGCTTCTGTGAGGATTTTGACTTTCTGATCGAGCAGACGCACAAGGTCGAATCTAAGGCAGACGATACCCGATATGAGATCGAGACCATGATGTATGCCAAGGCGCTGATTCCGGAGTCTCGAGGGGATGTTTTGGGGTTGCTCGAGGCGATTGACCAAATTCCCGGCCTATTTGAGCTCATCCTTTACATGATCCAAACTCAGAGATTGAGCACCCCAGATTTTCTCGTTTTGGATATCAAGGAACTGATCCGGGTATCCTTGGAATGTTGCGACCTGCTGATCAAGGAGGTGGAGGCGCTCTTCAAAAAGTCCGGGGATATTAGGTCCTTGGTATCCAATATAGACAACAATGAAAGCCACTGTGATCACATTGAGCGGCGGATCATCGCGAGGATTTTCGATGCGGATTTGGATCCCTTTCAGAAACTTCAACTCAAGGAAATGGTTATTCAACTGGGTGAGATCTCGGATCAGGCCGACCGGGTGTCTCGCCGAGTTCACATTATCAGTACCAAGAGGCGGGTTTAATGTCTTCTCTATTGAGCGCGATATTTTTGGGCTGGTCCCTTGGGGCTAACAACCAGGCCAACGTATTTGGTTCAGCGGTATCTTCCAGGATGGTCAAGTTTTGGACGGCGGCCATTTTGGCTTCTGTTTTTGTTCTTCTGGGGTCGCTTCTGGAGGGTGAGGCGTGTATTGAGACGTACACGGGACTGACGCGGATGACCCTCGAACTGGCCGTGATATCATCGTTGGCTTCGGCGGGAACCGTGACGCTCATGACGGTTTTGGGGCTTCCGGTTTCGACTTCCCAAACGGTCCCTGGGGCGATTTTTGCTATTGGTCTTTTGAACCGTCAGCTGGACTTGCCGGGGATGGGGAAGGTGGTTGCGTGCTGGTTTGGGACGCCTGTGGGGGGGGTGCTCATAGCGGTTGTGCTATATTATGGGTTGGCTGCCGTTTACAACAGGCTTAAGATCAACCTCTTTCAGTCGGACAAAGTGCTTCGGGTGTGTTTGATTATCGCCGGGTCTTATGGAGCTTACACCCTTGGTGCCAATAACGTGGCCAATGTAACAGCAGTTTTTGTGGGCGCGGGGGTGTTGACAGTGTTTTCGGCGGTCCTCATCGGGGGAATGAGCATCGGTTTTGGCATCATGACGTACAGTCGTCCGGTCATTGAAACTGTGGGCAAGAAGCTTGTTAAACTTGATGCCTTTTCGGCCCTCGTGGTGGTTCTAGCAGAATCCATAACCGTCCATATTTATACTTTTATAGGGGTTCCCGTCTCGACTTCTCAGGCAGTGGTAGGGGCCGTGTTGGGTGTTGGCATTGTTAGAGGTATCAACACGATCCGTCGCCGGACCATGGTAAATATTCTGCTTGCCTGGTTTTTGACCCCTGTGATGGCTTGTTTTTTAACTCTCGTGATTGATTTTATCGCCAATCTGCATTACGTGCCCTCTCGGTAACCATCACAAAAGAGATCTTCAACGACTCGGTCAGACAGCTTCGGGTCTGCAGGCTGCTCTCGTCGGCGACAGGCTTTAAAGAATTTCTTGATCCGAGCTATCAACAGGTGGAGAAGTGAGACGCCTCATCATCCAATTCGATCCCAAAAGACTCATTCCATTATTCATGTCTTAGCGCAACAATAGGATCCACCTCCGCAGCACGGGCCGCCGGATAAAGACCGAAAATGACACCGATACCGCCACTGATAAAAAGGGGAACCATGATGCCCCAGAGGGTAATGACGGTCGGCATACCTGCAAAATAGGTTATCAATGATGGGATGAGAACCCCTAAACCAATTCCAACTATCCCGCCAATCGTAGAAAGCACGACGGTTTCAATGAGAAACTGCGTGATGATCTGTTTTTTCTTGGCGCCGATCGCCCGTCGTATGCCTATTTCCCGTGTCCGCTCCGTGACCGAAGCCAACATGATATTCATGATGCCGATACCGCCCACGAGCAGACTGATACAGGCAATGGAACCCAGAACGATGTTGAAGGTCCTCTTTGTAGCCTCAGCCTGTTTAAGCAAGGCCAACGGGACGTTAATGATATAGTCCTTCCTCTTGTGAAAACGTTTGAGCATCCCTTCGATGGCCTTCGCGGTTGCCTCGACATTCTCGATGCGGTCCACCTGAACAATAATCTGGTGTAATTCCACCATCTCTCTTTCAGATGAACCGGAAGTGCGCCGAAAGCTTATATCCCCGTAGTAGACGCGTGCCACATCGATGGGGATATAGGCATCCACCTGCTGGTCGGGCAGCTGGATGTTCGCGGCCTCCCCCCCTTCGCTTTTGACGATGCCAACGATTTTGAACGCGTCGCTGCCTATCCGGAGCGTCTGACCGATGGTGTTTTCAGTGGCCAGGAGCCTTCGGGCACCATATTCCGTGAGAACCGCGACGGGGGCCTGCTCATCCACATCAGATCCTATGAGAACACGTCCAGCAATGAGGGGCCTCTGCACCAGATCAAACCATATGGGTGTGGTACCTACAACACGGAGTTCAAGGTTCCGTGCTTTCACAAATCCTTCTTTGCGAACCAGTTTAACGGGGACGGTCTTTTTTATCGTCTTCATGGTTTCAGACAATCTGCGATGGTCTTCATAGGTGAGCCCGTAGATGCTCATAAAGGATCGGGTTGTGCCTGTCGTCTCGTCTTCCATGGACTTGACCGCTGTGATAATAAGGTTGTTGCTTCCCAGTTTTCGGATCTGTTCCAGGGCCTCCTTGCTGGCGCCCTCCCCCACGGCAAGCATGGCGACAACGCTTCCCACCCCAAAGACGACCCCCAGCATGGTCAGGAATGAACGAAGTTTGTGCAGCAGTAGATTCTCGATACCGAGGGAGACATTTCTAACTAACCTGGCGTGTCTCATCAGTTTCCCCACCAATTCTCTCAATAATCCCATCCTTCATGTACAGCCTTTTCTGGGCATGGGCGGCAATGTGGGATTCATGGGTCACTACAATGATGGTCTTTCCTTGATGATTCAATTCGACCAGTAACTCCATAATCTGCTCCCCTGTTTTCGTGTCCAGGTTGCCCGTCGGCTCGTCGGCAAAAAGGATCTGGGGGTCATTGGCAAGTGCCCTTGCAACAGCGACCCGCTGCATCTGGCCGCCGGAGAGTTCCGCAGGGCGATGATCCAGCCTCGCTTCGAGTCCTACTTTAAAAGCGAGTTCTCGGGCACGCTCGGCACTCCGTGTCGAATCCCATCCCAGATAGTAGAGAGGCAGTTCGATATTTCTCTGAACGGTCAGCTGCGGGATGAGGTTGAAACTCTGAAAGATAAACCCCAGGTGTCTTAACCGAAACTCGCTGAGGGCATCGTCTTCAAGGGTACTCACATCATGCCCTTCCAGGAAGTAGGATCCCTTGGTCAAGCGATCCAGGCAGCCCAAGATATTCATCATGGTGCTCTTTCCTGAGCCGCTTGGTCCCATGATGGCCCAGAAGCTGCCCCGTTTAAAGGATATCGTCACACCGGCGAGAGCGCTCACTTCCTGCCTCCCCATTTGATAAATTTTATAGGCATCTTCCAGCCTAACGATATCCTCATGCGACCTTGATGGTTCAAATTTGTTCATCGGGCGCCCCACATGATCTGCTATCTCCCCATGCGTTCCTGACGAAACCTTCTTTTCTCCTCGGATGACATGTTCCGAAACCGTTCTCTTTCTTCCGGAGACAGACTTTCAAAAAATTGACGCATTCTTTCTCTCTGTTCAGGAGACATGCTTTGAAGCCGTTCGTCCCTCTTTTTCTGTTCTTCGGGGGAAAGACCGCTTGTACCGGGGAAACTCGGCCCACTCGAACTTTGTATGCCTTGCCCTTTGGTGCCAGAGTTTGGTATTTCCTGTACGGTCGAACTTTTTTCCAGCTTTTGACCTGGACCCGCTCCTTGGCCGATTGGCCCTGGAGCCGACTTTGATTCGGGTTTTACCGAAATAGTATCTTTTTTAATATCATCGGAATATTCGGTTGGTTCAACAGCGGCCGCGGCCAGAGGCGGCGTCAGCGATACGACCTCTCCCGGTTCCAGGCCGCTGATGATCCGTACCATTCTGTTGTTGTCCAAGCCGATTTCAACCGTCCTGGGCTCGAGATCATTGCCTTTTACAACGTAAACCGTAGGCTTTCCCCCAACACGCAGGACGGCCTGAATGGGGATATATGTGGCCTCATCGTGCTGTTCGATGATGATCTCTGCCGTGCAGCTCATGCCTGTCCGAAGGGTACCGCTGTTGTTCTCCAGATAGATATCCGTGTTATAGACTTTCAGATCCGGATTTAACCAAGCACTTTGCGCATCAGGGAGGGGAGCAATCCTCGCGACCTTACCCCAAAATGTCTCCCCGGGGAGTGCATCAACCGTAACCTTGACAGGGAGACCGATACGGACTTTATCCAGATTGGCCTCATGGATGGCCACTTCCACCTTGGCAGATGAAGTGGTGGGAAGATAGATCAACTCCTGTCGCTCCCTGACTTCTTGTCCTTCTTCGAGCGGTTGGACCGAGCTCCTCCAACGCGGACCACCACCCGAAACGCTTGTGGCATGTATGACCTGTCCTTCAGCCGGTGCATATATCTTGGTCTTTTCAATCTGCATTTCTATCTTTTTCAACTTATCCTTTTGTCGCTCGAATTCCGCCCTTTTGGCCTCCAGATTAGCCTCCGCCTGCACCACGTCCGCTTTCGCCTTACGAACGGTGCGATCGAGTGCCATTTCTGCCTGCCTGACATCACTTTCGAGTTGTGCTAACGTTCGTTTGTGCGTGTAATTTTTCAGCAGGTCCAGGTTGTTTTTTGCCAATTCCACGTCCAGTTCTTTTCTCTTCAAGGTAAGCTCGTCAGCCTCCAGCTCGGTCTCTGAGATGTATTTTTCTTTAAAAAGCCTCCTTGACCATTCCACCTTTTCCTGAGCTCTGGTAGCTTCCTCCTTTGCCAGCGTAAGCTTTGATTCCGCCTCTTTCAATTGATTTGGATATTCTCCCTCCCGATATTTCTTCAGGTCTTCTTTGGCAAAATCGTATGCCAACTGTGCCTTGTCTACATCGGCCTGTGCCTGACTCTTAACCACCTCAAGATCCTCACGGGCACCAACAAAGGCCGCCTCCATATTCTGCACCTTTATCTGCTGGTCGATCTTTTCATCCAGTAACCTGCTGGCATCCAATTCAACCAACAGTTGCCCTTTCTCAACCTGGGTCCCTTCCGGAATGAGGTAAATAATGGATGTTTTTCCTTCAACCTCGTTTTTAATGATCAATTGTTCTCGCGCTTTTATCGTCCCTGATTCGACCACGTTTATCCGGAGCGGCCCCCTCATGACCGAAAAAGTTGGATGATCATTTCTGGGACCGATATTCCCCTTTGATGCCGTGAACCTTAACACGCTCAATCCAATTAAACCAACGGCGATAGCCATGGCGACCAGCATGATTGACTTTTTCTTAAACAGTCCCTTTCCTTTAGTTCTCTCCGACATTCTCAAGGTCTCCTTCCCCAGGGGCGTATTCCTTCCATAATCCCTTTTCATCGATCTGCAGTAGTCCTGTGTCACGTTGGAATGCCAATTCCGCGACCCTGTAGGCCACAACCGCTGATGTCAACGCATTTCTTGCGTTAATCAAAGCTTCCTGGGCTTCAAGCACATCACGGACTTGAGCGCGCCCGGCCTCATAGAAGAGTGAGGTACTTTTTACCCGCTTTTCTGCAACATTTACGGCCCTGGCCTGGATTTTGAGACTCTCCCTCGCCTCTACCATTTCCCGAAGCCTATCGCGGATGGCGAGCTTGATTCCATCTTCCAGCTCCTGTACATCCCGGACGGCCAGCTCAAGCGAGATCAGACCGCTGCGATAGGCATTCTGTTCGGCGGTCCTTTCAAGGGGGAGGTCGATGGTGAGCAACGCTGAATAAATGCCCTTGTCCGCGCGAAGTTTTGCGTTGTCTAATTCGGCCGTTGCGATCGAGCGTGACTCTCCGAGCGCAGCACTCCCGAACAATGTCAGCTCCGCACCCAGTTGATCGGCCAACACAACGACCTTCCTTTGGGCGTCATACACTTGCCCCAGTGAAACCCGCATGTCCAGGCGATTTTCCAAACCAAGCCGGATGGCTAAAGGGGCGTCCATTTCCAAGGGACCGGCATCTTCGCGACTGGGTTGGACCAATTCAATAGGCTCATCCGCTGGGGGGATATCGCCTCTTGCATTCAATACCCCCTCATGGGCGATGTCGGGCATGAGCTTTGACACCTGAGCAACAAGCCGATCCAATTCGCCCTTATCTAACTCAATCTCAGCGTCTGGAGGCAACCCAAGGAAGCTCTTAAAGGCATCCAGCCGGCTTTTATACAACTCCTGTGCAGATACCCAACGGTTACGTGCTCTCAATTCATTCTGAAGGGACTGGTCCACCTCTATTTCTGTTATCCGGCCCGCATTGGCTAACTGGCGCGAACGCCGTGTCGATGCGATGAGATTCCGATAGTTTTCCGCAGCATTTTCCACCTCATTGAATCGCCTGAGCACCTCGAGATAATCGCCGGCGACACTGACCGCAAATGTTTCCTTAAATCTTTCAAATTCCCACATAGCATAGACGACATTACGCTCCGCTTGAGTCAACGGCTCTGTCACGATATGCCTTCTGGAACCTCTCAATAGAGGAATGGCAATTGTCGCATCAACGACGAGGCCGAGGGAAGAGGAGCGATCCTGAGTCAATAACTTTACCAGGTCAATGGCCAGTGCAGCGCTAAACTCTACCCCACTTTTCAGTTTCCTACTCCAGTCCACTGAACCGGTGGTTTCGATGCCAGTTACGGTGTCCTCCCCTTGTAAGTTAGTACTCATGAGACTATCTATGAGTCCTCCGAAAGTGCTCCGGAATTCGTTTCGTTCTAAGTCGAGGTCCAATGCTGCTCGAAAAATATCCTCTTTGCGCGTCTGGTATTCAAAGCTGTTGCGGGCACCTATCTGCAATGCCTCCATAAGGGAAAGCTTGAGTGGTTTGCCGGGCTCCAGGGATTTAACCTGGTCAGGGGATAGCCTGGCTTTGGGATACCCCTTTTCGGGCCAGTGTTCTATCGGTGTCAGCTTGTCGGTCCCCAAAGAGGCTTCACCCGCATGGGGGAGATTCTGCTGAATTAATAGACGGCGCCGAAGGATATCACTCGGCCTCTCGATAGTGAATGCCTCTGTTTTGCCCAGAGCTTGTTCTTGTTTTTCCTGGATAATGGTCTTCGCAACTTCATCTGCTTTAAGCCGATAGTGTGAGGGCTGACACCCTACCTGTAAAACCACCATTGATACCAACCCAAAAAAGAGCTGAAAAATTCTCCCTTTTGTTTTCAGAGGGACGAAGACCTCTGAAGGGATCTTCTGAATTACCTGCTTTGAGTCAAGGCTCATGAGATGCCTTTCAACATTCTACCCATAGAGACCAATCGGCTCGGCTGTCCTTCCATCCATCAGTTCCACTCTAACTTACCAGACGGAATCATCACGTATTAATGATCCCGAACTCTATCATGCATTAGAGGACGTGCAAAAACCATTCCTTTCCCTGATCCACCATCAAGGCATCCTCTGCGGCGTTGCCTTCGATCGCTCCTCCTTGCGGCGTATTGCTCCATACGCCTCAGTCGTCGCTCCTCGGCGCCTTGCATCTAATACCTTGCTGGTGATCAGGAATACTCCATAACCTGCTGATTTCACTCTTGATACCTAAATTAGACGGTGGATTTTCGCTTTCTCCGTTGAAGCTCTTTTTCGTCGAATACATGTCACTTCTTTAGAGTCCGTGAAGAGGGCCTTGTGTGACCTTCATAACCTAAGTCGTTTGGTCTTCGGTCCAGGTTACAAAAAATTGGATTAATCCTTTTTTGTAACCTTCTGCCCACGACCTACGACTAAATAGGTGTGGAGGGTTTCTCGAATGATCCCCCCAAAAATCGTCATTGAGGAGGAAAGATATCCATCCAAAAGAAAAAGCCTCATCAACTGGGTTGCCGATGGGATGATTTGATCACCAGCCCATGGAATCAATTTCCCACGGGAAGGGGAAGGATCCCGAAATAGGGATTTGCGGTTGAAATCGGGAAACACTTGATGTAGATACGGAGAAGCGGTTAATGTACCTTCCCTTTTGCGCCAGATGAACGATCCAGAAAGCGTGAACAATAGTTTGAGCAAGCCCAGTGATGCTGAAATCGTCCGCCGAGTCATAGAGGGAGACATTAATGCATTTGAGTCCTTGCTGGTGAGATACAAGGGTCATGTCCTCGAAGTTGTGAAGAGGCATGTACCGTACAATGAGGTGGAGGAAACGGCTCACGATGTGTTTGTAAGAGCATATCTATCGCTGCCGACCTTCGAAAAAAGGAGCAGTTTCAAACAATGGTTATCGACCATTGCGGTGAGAGCTTGTCATGACTTCTGGAGAAAACGGTATAGATCTCGAGAGGTGCCCATGAGTTCTCTTGCCGAAGAACACCAGGAGTGGCTGGAGAAGGTCGTTTCAAATCGATCAGGCCAATCGTTCGACGATAGAAATTCTCAGAAGAAAGCCAGAGAGCTGCTGGACTGGGCTCTGGACAGATTGTCACCTGGGGACAGAATGGTTTTGGAATTGGTCTACCTGGAGGGTCTATCGGGGAGAGAAGCCGCTGATCTTTTGGGTTGGAGCGTGGCCAATGTAAAAGTCCGGTCATTGCGCGCCCGGAGAAAACTTCGCGATCTCCTTGCGTGATTAGGCGAAGCCTAGGGGGGGACGACCGTGAAATCCCTTAAAAAGGATTATGCGAGGCTGAAAGACCTGCTCATGAGAGCTTATCATGAAAAGGGAAAGTCTGAAGTTGATGAGCTTTGGCAGATGAGGGTAATGAGTCATATCCGAAGTCTGGGTCCCATTACTTCTCGGAAGAGATACTTCATGCTCTTTGAGCAATCTGTCTGGCGTTTGGCTCCTGTAACGTGCCTCTTAATACTGGTATTGGCCGCCTTGTTAATCACGCTTGATTTCATCCCGGACTACGAGATGGTGAAACTACTCATCGATGACCCGGTGGAATTCACCTTTGTCCAGTTGTTTGGGCTATAGCGAGGAAGGAATATGAATAAACTAAAAGTATGGGCAGGCATAGTGCTTGTGTTTCTCCTGGGAGCGTTGGCTGGGTCGTTTTCAACGGGAATATATTTCAAGCATAGAATTGAACGGTTTTCTAAAGGGGAACGTCCGCCAATAAAAGTAGTATTGATGAAAAAACTATCTCATGAACTCGATCTGACAGAAACACAACGGGTTGAAATTGAAAAGATTCTCGATCAATTGCAGGCCAAGTTGCTTGATTTACGACGAAAACATCGACCTGAGTTTGAAAACCTCTTTGATCACAGTTTTGGATCAATACGGGAGAAGCTGAATAGCGAACAGAAAAAACGACTCGATGAAATACGAGAAGAACTAAGGAGACGACGGTCTTTTCGGGGGAAGAAAACCTCGTGAGAGGAGCCACGATTTTCAGCATCAATCTGCTCGTCTCTTGAATTCATTTCTCTCCATCCACCGTAACGTTCATCGAGAACTGAATACTCCTAACCATACCATTCACCTACGCCGACCCTCGGCCCATCGAGGATTTCCCCCGCATATCGACAAAGTAGCCAATCGGCTAAAGCTAATTAATTCATCTTCTTCCAATCTGGGAATGGGCAATATCAGCCCATAATGACAACCTCAAGTTGAGCAAAAATGATCAATCGATGGTGAAGACATGAGAATCCTATCGAAATGTTTGTGCGGGGTTGGAAATTGCAGATACATAGCAGAAATCGCAGCTTTGAAGGAATTCGCTTAAAGGGACTATATATCGACATGATTTTCCTAACATCTGTGAAATAAGCAGTTCCTCCGAGTCTTTGGCGCTGTTTATTTGCGACAGAAATATTGCATGATCGGGAATGGGGCCAAGTGCCCTATTTCATCTTGAATTAGACAAAAGAGGCAGACCTATGTTGCGCTTAATGTTGGAGATCAGCGGCCTGAGCGAGGCGCAGAGCGCTGAGTCGAACGGATCCCACTGTAGCGGGTGGTTACGCAAGCGATTGAGTTATTTGTTGCTTTTGCTCAATGATATTTGAATTGCATTACCATTGAGCACAATTTGCTCAATATCCCGGCCAGAGAATGACTGGTTGGTATTCGGATTCCATATCACTAGCTCACCCTTCTCTGCCATCTCTTGTAGTGCTTGGACTAGCCTAATCTTGTCAGCCGTTGAAATTGTTTCTAAACTTCTCTCCGGAGCAGTCCCGTAGCCACCATCCTCAATGCTTACTAGCTTTGAACCCACGAATTTCAAAATCTTTACAAGCCGACGGGGGCCCAAGTTGTATGTCCAGATCTCGACTGTTCTAGTGATTTTCTGTGACTCGCCCTTATCAGCTGAAGTGAGAACTTTCCGAATCACCTCCGTTTCAATTAGATCGGGTTGTCCACATTTGGCCAAAACCTCAACCTTGGTGTCACCTACAGCAACAACCCTGGTGCCGCATCTGAACCCATACGACAGAGAAGGGGTAAGAAGAAGCAAAAGCGTCATCATGAAAATTGCCTTCTTCATCGATTCCTCTCCTTTTGGTCTCTGAGTTAATTTTTGGTTGACAGCGGAAAAGCGGCGGCCCAAAGACTTCCCTTTCAATGGAGTGAGACGAACACTCGTTAAGCTGCCTAACTTAATTCTTGAATAGACTCTCGAAAATGGGGATCACACAGCCCACCGGGTGTCAAGCTCCGCCCTTAGTTGACAAGAAAAGGAGTTAAAACCTATTGCTAACTGAATCAGACAGCTCTCCCGGCCTCTGGGTTTATCGATTAGCTTTTCTAATCTTTACCTTTTGGCATCTCGCCTAAATTGCCTGATACATCTTGTATTCTATCCCCCTGTTGAATAAAAAAACAGGCCGAATAGACCTGCCTTACCCATAACTCGTGTTCCTTAAGCTCCCGGTGTTGACTGCCTTTATATCTTTAAATATCACTAGACTTTACAACTTTGAATCATAGTTAATGGATCGTATGAAGGGGGGATTCTTAAGACAAGAAGAGGATTAATTTAAGATCATACGCGGAATCGGGATAAAACCCATCTCGATATGTAGATTTCGCCATGAGATAAAAAAATAGGGAAGGCTTGTGCCTCCCCTATTCAGAGGACCCATCGTCAGAGGTAGGTTAATATCCTATTCCATTGCGTTCCCCTTCTCTTCTCCTCGTCAAAGAAAAACAGGGGAAATGAATTAACATCCTTATTGTCTCAAAAGAGCTTCAGTCATGGCATCCACGAATTCAGGAACATCCATGGGAACACGCCCGGTGACGAGCCGGCCATCAATAACAGCCGACCAATCCCAACTGTACTCACCCCCCATAATTTTAATAGAGGGCTCACAGGCGAGCCATCCAGCGCATTTCTTGCCCCTCACCAGGTCAGCGGCAGCCAGCGGGATCGGGGCGTGGCAGATAGCGCCAATGATTTTTCCGGCCGCATAGGCATCTCTCAAGAAATCACGATGTAGTACGGTGATCTGCCAGGGATTGAACGCGCCAGGCATGAACATGAGGTCAAAATCATCCATTCTCAGATCTTCTTCCTTAATGATCCTGTAATAGCTGAGTGGAATTTCCTGGAAAGGAACAGTCGTCCCATAACTCCCCTGCCTCACATCCAGTCCTAACAGCGCAGGCCGTGATCTCATCTGAGGCTCGAATAATCCGACCACATATTCCACCCCTCTGTACATGAGCTCCAGTGTAGGAGCACAGAGTTCGATATCCTCCCAATCCTCGGTTACCATAATCATAACCTTTTTGCCCTTGAGGATATCCTTATGCTTATCTTCAAAACCGGGCTTCATAACTTTACACAATGCCCTCAGGACCCCAGGTGTGTCAACGGTATCTCTACCGGTGATGATATTGCCGTCCACCACTACCGGTTCGCTCCGATAATCCGCAATCTCTCTCAGCATGTAGTCTACAACCCGATTGCCGGTACATTTTTTGCCGTTAAGCATGCCAAGCTGAATCAGCGGCAGAATACCGCCGCCAATAGCAGCCATAGGAACTCCCCTGTCGGCAGCGGCCTTTATGAACTTCATCGCCACATCGTCGGCTACCATTATGTCGCCAGAGTGACCACCCAGAATTATGAAAGCATCATATGCTGCGGGATCTGCCACTTTCCACTCTGCTGCATAGCCTTTCCCTTTTTGCATCGATACAGGGAACTCTGTTCTAACACCATTGATGCCAAGGCCATCCATACCGACACTCAAATTCAAGCCCCACATACCGTGGGGTTCGTTCGCGTGCCCACGCATCGGCCGAACCTCTTTCCACAGATGATTATTATCCATCACAAATTGAGGCCTTCCGCCGAACTCCGAGACAAACTCCGCAAGGTAGTAGGCTTGCCAATCGCTAAACTCAGCGCCGACAATCAAGCCAATCTTTTTTCCAGCCAGAGGGCCCTTCGGTTTCATTTTTCCGCCATATGGACCTTTCCAGATGGTTACGCCATCTTCCTCAACTATCTCGATGCCTGTTGCTTTGGCAACCTTCAGGAATGGTGATGCTGCCGATGCGATTGTCGTACTTCCAAAAAGCATGAGGCTGATTGCCAACATTATCCCAATTACCTGTTTCATGGCTTTTCCCCCCCTTTTTTGAAAAGAAAGACAATAAATAGCTAAATCTTTCTGCGCTCCTTGCGCCTTTCATCACCCCCTTTCCCTTCGGCAAACCGACCCCACAAGAGATCTATGATGCCGAATCTCGGAATCTCCGAGGATTACCCCCCTCGTAGCCACGTAGCTTTCTGCCCCACCCTCACGGATGGCTTGGCTTTTGGGTGTCACTTGCTGGAGCCGTGACCCGCATTGCGTGGGATGCCTAGCCGGACCGGACGCGGCACATATTTTGAAAGGGGGGAACGTCCTAATTAGTCAACGGCTCATTTTCCAACGACCCCCGCTTCGTTCATTCAATTCTTTCTTCAGTCAGACCTTCGAAGGCTTTATCCCTCGATTGCGCAACCTTTATCAGTTTTTTTCCAGCTGACGTATAGGTGTCCAGTATCAACGAGGAGGCTTCCTTGGGCGAGTTATAGATCTCTACCTTTTTCTCTTTTCCTATCGTACTCTCCAACACATATTTACCGCCTTTCGTTCTCCACAAAACCATGATCCCTCTAACCCGATTACTCATCCTTGCTATTTGTTCGCCCTCGAATATGAGGTCCTTGTCCCTGGGTCTATCGATCTTAACGGTTTTCATTTCTTATGGGGAAGATTCAAAGATCCGTAGCTTTCTGCCTCACCCTCACGGATGGTTTGGCTTTTCGTGTCACTTGCGGGAGCCGTGACCCGGATTGCGCAGAGCGGCGCACCGGACGTGGCCTATTCCTAACGAGGCGTGATAACCCAGGCCCATTTCCCGACGGCTCCCGCTTCTCTGGCCCATTACCGACCCCGTCTTTGAAACAAAAATCACCCCCTTTCACCTAGCCTGTTTCTTGCTTTTGTTAAGTATCTGTTAACACGGAAAGGCATATATTACAATGTTGGTTTTGGGTCCTTTGGCTCAATTAGATTTAGAGCAACACTTTGAGTCAATGTGCTAATGTATTCGAATATTTAGGAATTTCATACAATTGTTTAAATCACCAAATTTGAAAATCTGAAAAAATCTTGGATTTCCTTTGAATATCTCTTCTTTTCTTATGATTTCAAAAAATGGTTGTCTCAGGAGGATTTAAAGGTGAAATTATTTGGAGCGGGGAAGAATTAGGAGAAACTGGAGGGAAACCGTTTCCAGGCCTCCGTATTTGGCTTAAGGTGACGCTCCTACAATCAATTTGGGAGCCACAGGAGCTAGCTTCGTTTGGAGAAAATAAGCTATTCAAAAGCGATTCGCCGGATTGATACCTTATTGGTAAATGATTCATTCGCCAATCAATACCTTCCGCTCCTCACCCTATTCACGATTTCATCTTGAAATAAAGAAAGGCAGGGGCAAAGCGTCCCTGCCTTTAATCCGCGATTATTCGAAGTCAGGTAAGGTTACCTCTTGTCTCCCCCTGGCCCATTATTCGGTTCCAGTGGTGAAGGATATCCAGCGAATAGCTCGGCTTCCCTTCTCAACTCGGTTCTCCACCCTGATCATCGTAGCAGACAACATTAGCGAATACTCACTATTTGGTTCGAGAATGCCAGCAGGCAATTGATAAGAAGTAGCGTCGGTGGATAGCTCGATCTCAAAACCAGAATACCCGCCCTCGATCTCTAAGTCCAGATCATCAATCCCGTATACTGGCTCCCATTGAATCAGCGGGGCTAACGACACATCAGTTTGACCATCGGTAGGATAGATGAGCACCGGTATATCGGGAAAAGTATGGGTCACATGAAATGTAGCGCTCTTAATGGGTCCACCCCCCAAACGGATCCCAGCTTTGTACTCCCCTTCCGGAAATTTTTGACTAAACTCCGGGTATGATCCAGCAACCACAAAATTTAAAGCCTCAGAGTGATAATTTTGAACAGGGGCGTCTGTCCGAAATACCTTTCCCGTGGGGACTCGTATGCCAGCAAGTGTGATCCTTTCACCCTCGACCGAATACCCGGCCCCGTAAAATTCGTTCGGATCCCCAGGAAAAGTAGATCTCAGTATTTCGAACCAGAAACTTTCGGGTTGAGCCAAGATGACCCCGCTCAAACAGAACATAACCAACAAAGCCAAACTACAAATTCCCACAAACCTTTTCATTGCTAATTCCTCCTTTCTTTGCCACAAAAACGGGTAACCCATTTTGATAGGACCTAGGCAAGCACATTTTCATTGCAATCACCTCTTTTAGAAGGTTGATTTTTCCGGGACTAAGCAGTCTACCATGGACCCGTACCCACCCTTCCCACCCTCACGGATGATTTGACCTTTCGGTTATCTTGTCTTCTACCATAAATGAACGTTAAACAAAACTCTGGTTTGAAACAAAGTGTCCAGATCTCTTGGTCTAATTCTGCCTAATCATTGATTTACTTTGAATATCTCTTATTTTCGTCCAATTTTAGGACATCTTGCTGAGATGGGTTTAAAGACCAGATTATTTGGAATGGAAGGAGGTTAAGTAAAGACTGCTTCTATGAGGCCGCTTGTTGTCAAGCTCCTCTTTTCGCTTTACACGTTGGTTACTCCTTCAGTTGTCAATCGAGCTAGCGGCTTCCTGAGACGTGAGGCCCGTATTTGCCTCGAACGAACTTCTGCTTTTTTCGCCTAATACCTGATGCTCTATTCGCTTAAGGGCAATTCGGGAACCCCCGAGGAACGCATACTCCTCCTAACTGAATCAGATAGCTTTCCCAGCCCCTGCCCTTATCGATTTACGTTTCAAATCTTTACCCTTTGGCATCTCGTCTGGATTTTCTGATACATCTTGAAATCAATACAGGGCAATTGCTGACCCTGCATGTTATACCAAATTGTTATCTGATTTTCCGGGACGGTTCAGATACAAAAGGGAAGGGCAAAGCTCAAGGTTGAAAAAACCCCTGAGCGTCTCAAGATGACCGGTAATATTGCCCGTACCGGATAGGTTGCCCCATTCCGTATCGGAAGGCCGCAAAGAATAGAAAGGCGAAGACGATGATAGAAATGGTCCATCGGGTATCCCACGAAAAGCCCACGGATTCATCATTTCGGAAAAAAACGAAGGAGAATTTGTAGTGCTCCAGCCTATCCCCCTTTTTAAAGTTCTTATACATAGAATGGGGTACCGGGATCCGATTATAGCGAGTTACCAGCCTCCCCGGATCCGTTTCGATCGGCTCCTGGTATTTTACGACCAAACGCCTACCCGTAGGCAAACCCCAGATACGATAGGTCTTTTTCCCAACGACCACCCCTTCTGCGTCGGCAAAAAAACCGGCCTCTGCGAGAGTGACCACAAGGAATAAGATTGCCACCACCCAATAAAGGATTCGAAATCTGGTACCCATTTTCTATTCCCCTCCGACTAGCTATATTTTCGACTGCATTTGATTTCCGTTATCCCTACGCTGTCGACAAGCAAAAAATATACCAATTTCTAACAATGTTTTCCTTCTAGGAGAATTGCCATTAACATGAATATATCTATCCGTTCAGGTAGACCGACTCTAGACCCATCTAAGATTTCTACCGCTGATCAATAGAATAGTCCACTGGGGAGGGATAAGCATTTCATCTCAATAAAAAACCAGACCAAATTAGTGACCGTGTTTCACTTGGAACCGATACGTCTTCCAGTACGTAAAAATACAGCATTTTCTCCAGTAAAATACATGGTTCACCCTATTTATCTTTCCCAAAAGAATGGGGATCTTTAATGATAGGGGTATTTTATCCCCCCTTTCATACCCCCTCCCTCTGCCAGTTTTTACCTCCTTTCTCTGGCAGAGGGATTTTTGTTATTCTCGATTTCCCATTGCCGCAACCTTGTGGCCGGTGAATTTTATGATCACAGAACCATCAACCCCCCACCATAACTCGTGGGCGACCGCTAGTAAGTCGCCCGCTCCCAAGTCTCGACAAACCTCGTTGACCCTTTCTCCCCCAGGTAGCTCCACCTCCACCTGCCGCAGCATCCCGACGATCTGCTCAGCTGTGTGCCGCTTTAGAGCAATCCTGACCACCTTATCCAATTCCAAACTGTCTCAAAAACCACCATAAAGCCAGGATTACTGCTCGGGCGTCAGGTTAGGGTCACTCCCCAAAAATACAGTGTTTTTTCCTCCAAAATACGGGGCTTACCCCATTATCTTAATTATGGACAGTAGGTACTTTTGTGCTGAAATGCGAAAGAAATACAGGCTAATAATGCCTGTCGGATTGTCTCTCTCCCCACGACCGCTCTCATGTTGGGCACCGGGGCAGCGCTGGCACAGACCTAAAATGGTGGGGACAGTTGTCAGGAGAAAACGGGTGGGAGGAATTACACGAAGAAGTCACGATAAGTGCCTGATACTGACTTAGTTGGAGGCAAATCAATGATATTCACATCGAACACGGCTATCTTCATTAAAAAACGTGGATGGCAGCATTTCAACACAAGAATTGGTGCAATGATCACCGTAGTGGTGGTTGGTTTCTCACTCCCTGGATTAACTTGTCCCGATCCCCTATCTGTGCCTAGTCAAACTTATCTGGTCAAAAAAGGAGATACCCTCGGCCAAATTGCCAAGCATCATCTTGGCTCTGCTGAGAGATACAAGGAGCTGGCTGAACTCAACAACCTTGAGATCGAGACCATTGACCGCATCGATCATGTTTCGCTAGGAGTAGGACAGGTAATTAAGCTGTCACTCACAGAAGACGATGCATTGCAGGAATCTTGGGATTTGATAGTGGAACGTATCAAGGAAGTGAGAGGCATCGATCTAAGAACGGCTCCGAAATACCCCCCTGGCTTGCACATCACTATAACGACAAAAGGTAAAACCGAAATAACCGGACAGAACATCCATCTCACGCTAGCAAATCTGAGCCATATCAAGCAGGTTCTTGAATGGTACAGCCTTTGGGATTTTGCTCTAGCCATCAGGAGTGCAGCGTCTGAACGTGCCAGAACTCCACAGCAGATCATCGAGTATACAAAGATTCTCTTGGCCCTGGCAGAGCAGGAATCATCATACAGAAACATACCTGGAAGAGACGGAGAACGTGGCTGGTGGCAGATGAAATCGTCTACCGCGGTGCTTCTCGATGATTCAGTTGACCTTCCTACTGCAGAATGCTTGTTACAAAATGATCCAACCTGGACAGCAAGCCGAGTGCTGGATCATCTCCTGTGGGGCAAAAAGAAAAATGGATCTTGGGAGGGAGCGTTCACTTTCTACAACGGAGGACCAAAAAACAAGCACCTCGATGAGTCGTATAGCAAACAAGTCATAAAACGATTGAAAGAATTCTAACTAAATCAGATAGCTTTTCCAGCGCCTGGGTTTATCGATTAGCGTTACAAATCTTTACCCTTTGGCATCTCGCCTAAATTGCCTGATACATCTTGAAATATTCACTCCCGCTGTCATTGTGGGCTTACGAACCTCTCTTCGAAGCGTCTATTCGATTCTGTGCATCGCCTACAGATCCGATTGAATCTCCCTTCGGCCACAAACTCCTGGCCGCATTTAAGGCAGGTTCGATTAATACGTTGGGGTCTCGGTAATTCGGGTTTTTTGATATACCCCATCGCTATTTCCTCCTTTCTTGTTCATAAACCGCCCTTTTAGAAACAAAAAAGCCGGGTCACCCATTAACTTCCGCAACCCGGCTGTCTTTGCAATATGTCGCTAATTTCGCTAAGACACCTCTGACAACGCCCCCGCTATAACAATCACCCAATTACGTAACAGCCACTCGCAGGTTCCACACCTGGGATTCAAAGGCCCGTGGCTTTCCGTCCCACCCTCACGGATGGTTTGGCTTTTCGGTTACCCTCTGAATATCAAAAGGTAGGCTAAATAAGCCGATAGGATGAATATCCCCCCGACTACCCACTTCTCGTAGCGTCCCCAATAAAGGGCATGTAGATAATCGTACAATTTCCTATACTCTGAATCCGGGATACGGTCGAAACGTAACCTGGCGTAAACCTTATGTTTGAAATCCTCAATTGCAAGGATGGTTCCCCTGCAATGGATTCTGGTCCCATTGGTCAGAATGGCTAAATCCAGGGATTCACCAACCCCTAAACCGAAATTGGCCTCCAGTTTCAATCCGCCCAGACTGACATTGAGGGTTTGCATGGTCATCTCTCTCCCGTAGCGGAAGCAAAGGACTGAGTTAGCAACGGGAAATCGGGGAAATTTCCGCTTTTCAGTGACTTCCATGTATGTGCTCTTACTAATCAAGTTCAAACGCCCCACCCTCATGGATGGTTTGGCTTTTCGGTTTCACTTGTTTATATGACTTCCCCACGGACAGCGGGGCTGCTCTTTTTGGGCAAGCTTTCCATCACCGAAAGGCCAATTAGGATGGGACAGAAAACCCGGCGGGACAGTCCCGCCGTCCGTGTCACCATATATTTAACACAAATTGACAATGAATAAAAAGTCTATTTGAAGCTGTTATCAAACATTTTTAATGATTCAATTTTATTTCATTTTTCCTCAATTCTTTCAAACGTATATAATTCCTAAAGACGTATTGAAACGTCTAAATTCAAAACTCTCGTAAAATCTTAGATTACCTTCAAATATCTCCGATTTTCTCTCATTTTCTAAAATATGTTTTGAGTTTAGGGGGGGATTATTCGGCGATTTATGATGCGGAGCGAGGATGGGTGGGGCGGGGAGTCGTGACTTTGGCCGAGCGATGGGCTCGGGGATCCAAGCCTGAGGTGGGTTCAGGGCGAGATTACTTGGAAAAGAAAGGATTCTCCTAAGAATCTACATCAGAAGATTCTTCCTGATATAACGTGCTCCGCGTAGCGGAGTGCGACTGATGCTAACTGTATCAGAAAGTTCTCACCCTAGCCTGAAATGAACGAATCGCGATTGAATTAAACACCTATCTCCTTATCTCTCCTACCTAATCCCTTATTGACTCGGAGATACGTACACACGATACAGGGGGGCAATTCCTCGCTTTTCGATCCAGTCCATGGCATAAAACTGTAGGTATCTTGCCAGTATCTAAAGCTTTTAAGGTTCCAAGATACGGTGAGGATATCAAAACCCCAACGCAACTACGGGTTAAATCAGATCTACTCCACAAGAATCCCGCTGTTGAGGCTTCGATTCTTAACCGAAATATCTGGGTTAGTCCTATTTCAATTACGTATAGAATCGCAAATCATAAGCAATTTCATTTATCGGGTCTCACAATGAAATCCTCTTCCAACCAGCACGGGAAGGGGATTTGGTGATTCGCATATCAATACACCCCTCCAAATCCCTTCTCGGTCAACCAGCTATAATTATCCTAAGACCCCTCCACTGCTCAGCATTCCTCTTTAACATGTGCCCTTCTCTTGCTCTGGTGCATACAGTATTCCAGATTAAAATCAACTACAGCTTCCCCAATTCATCCAGTAGCTGGATAACCCTTACGGACTCAGCTACCCCAGTTGTGCCCCTCATGCTCACCACTACCGAGAGAGTTTCTAAGATCTCATCTTTAGTGGCTCCATTTTCCAAGGCATACATGGTTTGGGCCAGGATGCAATTGCGACATCCGGCCCCGAGTGCTAGGGCTAAGGACATTAACCGTTTCACCTTACAACTAAGTGCACCATCCTTATATACCTCAGCCGTTAGACTTCTAAGGGGCCCCCACACATCGGGGAGCAATTCTGCAAACTTATCCCTCTGCTTCATACGATTCTTGTCGAGCTCTAATTGACTTTCCACGATGATAGCCTCCTCTCTTTGATAATGCTAATAAGCCCGGCCACCCATTCACTCTTCTGCCATCAGTCCACCCTTCGAAAGCCCTCTTTGGTGATGAAGGCGTAGTTGAAGGGGGGGCCGATTTCCTCCTGGGTCTTGGCGACCTTTTCCATCCCTTTCTTGACTTCCAGGAGGATCGTTTCGAGGGGTGCATTCTCCTTACAGAGCTGATTCAGCCTGTACTCCAGGCCCATGATTCGAGGAGCAGTGTAGGCGACGGAGATCTCGTCTCCGTCGAGCTGGGGGAGCTTCTTCTTGGTCCAGAGCAGGTATAAACGAAATGGGCGCTGCGGGTCCTTGGCCGTATAACCCGCCAGGATGAAATAAACGTGGTGAATTGGGTCTACGGGGAGGATCTCGCATCGCTTGCGCATAAACCGCTCAAATTCAGTGCTCAAGAATGGTAACGAGGCCCCATAGACCTCTTGAATATCCTCGAGCTTCTCCTCCTGGAGGAAATTTCTCAGGGCATGGCACATCTCGGCTCCATCCGCAGCACCGCCCGTTAGTATGGCCGTTTGCAGGCTGAGTTGCACCAGACGGTCAACCTTGAGTTCTATCATCTTACCAGTGGGATCAAAGTCTATGGCCTTGCCGTCCGTTGCCAGGACGATTCCATGAGCATTTTGGCAGACAATGAGCTGAGACATGGGGTGGTCCTTTCTGGTGGTGTTTCGTCCTCATATACCATAGGGAGCCCGCGGGGTTCAACGAGAATTATGCTTCCGGAGTGACCAGAGATTTCCGGAAAAGTCGCTCCTCGCCACACAATGGGCTGTTGCCCAAAACCCATTCCGCTCACCAAAAATAATTTTTGACCATTCTAAGGTTCGCTTCACTGCAAACCCAAAACTCGCCCTCGGGCTCAGACAATTGGATTTGCGGCCGTTTCGCTTCACTAAGAATGGTTACCAAAAATTCTTTAATGTTCGCTCCAGGGATATGGGCAACAGCCCGTGAACATATTTTTTAGACCATCCGCGCTCAGAGTTTCTTTTCCGAATTTCCAGGTACATAAATGTGAATTTCGCTCATGAACGCTGGTGTTCTCCTTAAACTCCGGAAACTCCATATATGCTCCCCTTGACGATTTCATCTTCGTCTTGTTATTGTTCTTTGGAAACGAATACCTGTAATTTTTTAGGAGGCACAATGCCATGATAACGATGAAGAAAGAAGGCTTTTCTGTTATTCTCGTTCTCTTTTTCTGCATTCTTAGTCTCGTTGTCTCCACCTCGGGAAAAAGCTCATCCAAGGGGACCAAATTGGGGGATCTCTTCCCCTCATATACCTTTCCCCCTCCACCCTCTTCGCAGGACCTAACCTACTTGGGGCTTACCGAACAGAAGCCCTTCAGCCTTGGAGACGTCCAGGCTGAACTCATCGTGTTGGAGCTTCTCAATATTTACTGCACCAGCTGTCAGAAGCAGGCCCCCATCTATAACGAAATCTTCGACCTGGTGGAAAAAGACCCTATCATGAAGGGCAAGGTTAAGTGGATGGGAGTGGGGATCGGCAATAACGCAAACGAGGTGGAATTCTTCCGGAAATCAAAGGGTATCACCTTCCCCATTTTCACTGATACCCAATTCAAGCTCTACGAGGCTATCGGGGGTCCAGGGGGAATTCGAACTCCCTTCACCATCCTTGTGAGAAAAGACGAGAAAGGCAGGGGGATCGTGGTCGATTCCCATATTGGCTTCCGCCGTGATAAGGATGAAATCGTCGAGGGAATCAAGGCGGCATTGCAGTATGACATGGCTTACTTGAGAGTGGAGGAGGGGAAGAGAGCCGCCCTCCCCATTACTGAGAAATTGAAACCCCCGATTTCGGATGAGGAGCTGCTGAAAAAGATCAAGGCTGAAATAGCCGCTTCAGGAGGGGTCGTTGAGGAAATTCGCAGGATTCCACCCGAGGACGAATACCTCTATGCGGGGAAGGTCAAGGCCAAGGACGAGGAAAAGCGGCTTTTCGCCAAGGTGGTCAGCTGGCCTCCAGTTTGCGATATCTGTCACGATATTCACTTCGTCTACATCTTCGACCAGGAGGCGAAGATCATCGACTTCATACCCCTCCATTTGACCAAGTATGGAAACAGGGCATGGAGCGAAAAGGACATCGCGGGGATGAAGAGCCGCCTCATCGGTCGCTCTCTCCTTGAAGCCTTCGAATTCAATCGCGATGTGGACGCGGTCACGAGGGCCACCATCACCTCGGTAGTCATCTTCCAACGCCTGAACAAAGGCAAGGAGATCTACGCCGCATTGATGAAGCAGGGGTATGTGAAATAGCACTATCCTTCTCTCATCGTCGATCACTTCCTCGAGCGAACGCCATTGCCGCATGGCTCTGCGACTAGAGTGCTCGGATTGTCAAGTCACACATACATCACAAATCCCTCTATGGAAACCGCTTGGAAGGATTGGTTCCGGCTATCTCGTCCCCTTTTCCACAGTGTTGGGATCTTGCCCTTCATCCTGGGCTTAGCCCTCTCGTGGCGATTGGGGAATCCCATCAACTGGCCAGTCTTTTTGCTCGGCTTGTTGGCCGCCGTTCTGATCATGCTTGGTACCTACTACGCTGGGGAAGCTTACGATATCCGGGAGGATACAACGACCTGGTCCGGGGGCAGAAATCCCTTTTCCGGAGGATCAGGGATAGTGGTCATGGGGCGAATCACCCCTCGCCACGTTAAAAGGGCCAGCCTCGCCGCCCTATTTGCCGCAATCCTCCTCGGGATCTTTCTCCAGTTCGGCCTGAAAACCGGGCCATGGACCCTCCCCTTGGGGCTTACAGGAGCCATCGCGGGGTATTATTACTCTACCCCACCCCTCCGGTGGGTGAAACGCGGCATTGGAGAGCTCATCATTGGTTTCTGCTTTGGCTGGCTTCCCGTTGCAACAGCCTTCTACCTCCAGACGGGCTCGCTCCACCCCCTGATCTTATGGCTCTCCATTCCCCTTGGCTGCACCATATTCAATGTAATCCTGTTGAATGAATTCCCGGATTACAACGGGGATCGCAAGGCAGGGAAGAAGAATTTAGTGGTGCGTCTTGGGCTCGATCCCGCCGCTCAGATTTACGGGGTTGTAACAGTGCTGGCCTGGACTTTCCTGATGGTAGGCCTCTTTTTTGGGGTCCCACTTTGCCTCGCTATCCTTGCCACTCCCCTCTATCTCATGGGTGGAAAGATCTACCTCGAACTCCGAAGGAGAGCTTACCGGGAAAGCTCTGTCTTGAAAAGGTTGTGCGGGTTCAATCTGGCAATCAATCTCGGCACAACGGCCCTCATGATCCTGTGCGCAGTTCTTTGCCTATAGAGGAAGAGTGCCAGCCCAAAAAAACATCACATATCGGGACAGAAAAGGAAAGCCGTCCTCACCCAATCTCTCTCGTTCGCCCCGACAATTCAGCCTTAAAGCTCTCTATGGCCTTCGCGATCTCGTCCACGCTGGCGCCGTCCTCTATGGTGCTGATATCCCCGACTTCCATCCCCTCCGCCACTGCCTTGATCACCCGGCGCATGACCTTTCCGCTCCGGGTCTTTGGGAGCATTCTGACGAAGTGGACCTCCCTGGGGGCGGCTACGGCTCCGATCTTCTCCCTGACCAGCACTACCAGTTCCCCCCTGACTGCCTCGGAACCCTCCACCCCTTCCTTCAGAACGGCGAAGGCGACGATTGCCTGTCCCTTCAATTCATCCCTCACCCCCACGGCGACCACCTCTGCCACGGCGCGGTGGGAGGAGAGGACTTCCTCGACCTCCCTTGTGCCCAACCTATGGCCCGCCACGTTGATGACCTCATCGGCCCTGCCCAGGACCCAGAAGTATCCGTCCTTATCCTCGATGGCGAAATCTCCCGTTGTATAGAGCATCTTACCCGGAAACTGCCCCCAATAAGAGTCCACGTATCGCTGGTCGTCCCCCCACAAGGTGAGCAGATTGCCGGGGGGAAGTGGAGGTCGACAGATGAGATACCCCTTTACCCCTGGATCCATCCTCTCCCCATCGTCGTTGACGACCTCCAGGTGATATCCGACCACCGGTTTTGTAGGAGAACCGGGCTTAATGGGGAGCAGCTCGATCCCAGGCATGTTGGACAGCATCGGCCAACCGCTCTCGGTCTGCCAGTAATGGTCGATGATGGAGGTTCCGAGGACATCCGTGGCCCATTTCCATGTAGGCTCATCAAGGGGCTCTCCCGCCAGGAAGAGATACCTTAGGGAACTGAGATCCCTGTTCGTTATCCAATCTGCGGGATATTTTCTCAAGATCCGAAGGGCCGTGGGTGCGCCGAACATCACGGTTACGCCGTATTTCTCCACCACCCTCCACCAGACGCCAGGATCCGGATAGTCAGGGGTCCCTTCGAAGACGATGGTAGGGACTCCCTTGAGCAAAGGCCCGTAGACGATGTAGCTGTGGCCCACGACCCATCCGATATCCGAGGTGGACCAGTAAACATCGCCCTCCCCCGCGTCGTAGATCTGCTCCATAGAGTTGTAAAGGGCAACCATATACCCTCCCGTATCCCTGACCACGCCTTTCGGCTTTCCGGTTGTTCCCGAGGTGTAGAGGATGTAGGAGGGATGGGTGCTTTCGAGGGGAACGGGTTCGACGTAATCCTGGCCCAGGTCTTCGAGGGCCCTATCCCACAAGAGGTCTCTCTTCTCGTCAACGGGAAATTCCTTGATACCCCTGTCGAGGACGATCACGCGTTCGACTCTTGATCGAGCAGCACTGAGGGCCCTATCCACAATTTCCTTCAGGTCAACCACCCTTCCCTTCCTCTTCCCGGCCTCAGCGGTAATCAGGAGCCTGGGTTTCGCGTCATCAATCCTCTCGGCCAGGGAATCCACGCTAAATCCGGCAAAGACGACGGAATGGATAGCCCCGATTCGGGTACACGCAAGCATGGCCACGAGAGCTTCTACAACCATGGGCATATAGATGATCACTCGATCCCCTGCCTTAATGCCGAGGTTCTTCAATACCCCAGCGAACCCGTTCACCTCTCGGTAGAGCTGGAAGTAGGTGAGGACTCTGGATTGCCCGGTCTCGGGGCTCTCCCAGATCACGGCAGCCTGTCCGCGTTTGCCCCCGAGGGCGTGCCTATCCACGGCGTTGTAACAAAGGTTGGTCTTTCCCCCCACAAACCACCGGTAGAAGGGGGGGTTGGAATCGTCCAGAACCTTATCGCACTCCCTGTACCAGTGGAGGTTCTCCGAGGCCCGCCTCCAGAATCGTTCCGGATGTTCGATGGACATTCGGTGGGCCTTCCCATAGCTTCCCGCTCTCTTTGGTTTCCTCTCCATCTTCTCCACTTCCCCTTGAATTCATAAGCACCCTTTTAATACTATTGTTTTCGAGACTCGTTGGATACGGTTAAGCATAGCAAAACCCCCTTCGGGTAAACAAGTACCAGGGGTGAGTGACGTAACGGGGCGCTCCTGCCCCCGGGACATTCCTTAATCTTGTGTGAAACGACCAAACTCGGAGGCGAATTGCAATGGAAAGGGATGAGAGCGATCTTTCGATTTTTGACCAGCCCCATGTGCTCCAGGTCATGTTCTACCCCCGGAGGGATTTTCCAGGGAGCCCCTCAACTTCCGATGCATCGGTTCATCTTGTCGATGTGGGCGAAGATATATCCATTGGCTGCAGGTTCTATAGGGTCGGTCCAAATTCCCCAAACGTCCTCTATTTCCACGGTAACGGGGAGATCGCCAGCGATTACGATCCCATCGCGCCTCAATACAACCGCAGGAAAATCAACCTGTTTGTGGCCGACTATCGGGGATATGGCATAAGCGGGGGGCATCCCACCGCGACGAGCATGATGCGCGATGCCCATAAGGTTTTCCAGGGTTTCAAGGAGATACTTGGGGAAACGGGAATGACGGGGCCCCTCTTTCTCATGGGCCGTTCCCTCGGAAGCGCCTCGGCCATTGAACTGGCCTTCCATTACCAGGGGGAAACCAAAGGGTTGATCGTTGAAAGCGGCTTTGCCGACGCCTTGGGGCTCCTGTCACGGTTTGGCGTCTCCGTCAAGGGAGCGAGGGAAGAAATAGGGTCCTTCAACCTCAAGAAGATCCAATCAATTTCCATTCCCACCCTCATCATTCACTCCCAGTACGACCATATCATCCCCGTGGATGAGGGAATTCAGCTTCACAACGCCTCAGGGGCGAAGGAGAAGGAACTGGTGATCATTCCCAATGCCAATCACAACGACCTCATGGTGGTGGGAATGGACCAATACTTTGAGGCCATCGAGAAGTTCATCTTCAACAGTAACTCCCCTTCCCAAAAGGGGGGAGAAGATTCTCAGTCTCCAAAAACGTGATCGGAAATCTCGATCGAGGAACTTGATAAGCCGACCCTATTTTGAGGAATCCTTTAGGCCACGGGCTGAAATTTATAGCTGTACCGTATGACTCCCTCCTGTTCGTAGAGGACCCTGAAAACCGCCTTCACCTTCTGCCCGATCTTCAAATCCGTCGGTTCACAGTATGTCATCTGCCCAACAACCCTCGGTCCCTCCTGCAATTCGACAAGGGCAACCGCATAATCCCCGGTCATGTTTTGAAGATCATCGAACTCAGTGGGACCCCCTCCTCTGGCGATTACGGTATACGTGAGGATCGTACCATTTCCGCTCAGCTTAATGTCCTCCATCTTCCTTTGACCGCATTCGAGGCAGATGAGCCGTGGCGGGAACAAAATCGCCCCGCAGCCTTCGCAGCTTTTCCCAACTAATCTGTACCTCTGATCGACAGTATTCAAATAACTGGGCAAGGAGATATACGATCCCATGGTCCCTCCTAACTCTTGAAGGTCGAAAGGTATTTCTTGAACTTGAGGTAGGTCAAGTAATCCACATATTCCTTCTTCTCCAGGTAGTCCTTGAACGTTGGGACTTCGGGGGACTGTGCCCTCCTTTGAACTATCCCATCCTGTACGAGCAGGCTGAATGCATCGCTCCCCGAGCCATATGAGGCAACGACTATCCTCTCGGACCCTTGCGCGTGATCCAGGACATGGGCCAGGGAAAGCAGCGGAGATGCAACACCCGTGTCCCCGGTATATGCAGCGATCATCCCGAGCCCAAGGGCTTTGTCCGGAAACCCGAGTTTCCCCACTGCCTTAAGGGACTTGGCCGCATCAGGCTGTTGAAGAACGAGGTGGTCGACTTTTTCAGGGGTGAGGTTCAATGCGCCCAGGAGCCCATGGATGGATTTCTGCAGGCATTGTTCCATGAAGTTCACCCTGAGCTCCAGGTCCCTCGTGTAGAGCTCCCCCGCACGGCGGAACCTCTCTCCCAGGGTTTCAATGCTTGTGCAATAAGACCCCTCCAAGATGGCGATGGGGGCTCCTTCTCCAATAACATACGCGGCTGAACCGGCGCCGAAGGGGTGTTCGCTCGCCCTGTCCAGGGGACCCAGGGGAATATCCGAGGCCACAACGAGACCGGCTCCCTTGCCCTCCGCGGCAATTCTGTCAAAGCATCCGAGAAACGCAGAGGTCCCCGCCCTCGTTGACCCCATGAAGTCAGCGGTCCGCACGTCTTCGTTTCCCGTGAGCGCAGCCAAGAGGGTGCTCGACAAGGGCTTCTCCCCGTAGGGCCCTGAAGTCGTGCCCAAATAGAGGGTTCCAATAGAATCGGGGGCTATCCCCGCGCAGTTGATGGCATTACGTGCGGCCTCAACGGCCATGGTTATGACGTCTTCATCATAGCCGGGCACGGTCTTCTCCATCACCCCCGGTGCGGAGAAATTCCCCCATGCCTTCACATATTCTTCTGCCTTTATCCTATACTTCGGTAGATATGCTCCATATCCGATAATCCCGATGCCCATTCGCTGATCCCTCAACGTTTCAAAATGTGGACAACCGCGGTTCCTCCTGACCCTCCGACATTGTGAGTAAGCCCTATCTCGGCATTCTTCACCCGCCGTTCCCGCTCCTTCACGTCGCCCCGCAATTGATGAACAATCTCATAAACCTGTCCAACACCAGTCGCCCCAATGGGATGCCCTTTCGCCTTGAGACCACCGCTGGGGTTTACGGGAATTCTTCCCCCAATCTCGGTTAGACCCTCTGTGACGAGCCTGCCCCCCTCCCCCTCCTTTGCAAATCCCAAACTCTCGTAGGCGAGTATCTCGGCAATGGTGAAACAGTCGTGAACCTCAGCCACATCTATATCCTGGGGCTCTAACCCTGCCTGCTCATACGCGTTTTGAGCGGCAATGGTGGCTGCCTTCAAGTGGGTAATCTCCTTCCGGTCGTGAAGAGCCAGGTAGTCAGTGGCGGCACCAGAGCCCGCGACATAGATGGGGGTATCGGTGAAATCCTCTACACGTTCACCCCTACACAGGATTGCCACCGCTGCCCCGTCCGTTGTGGGACAGGCATCAAAGAGGGTCAGGGGGTAGGCCAATACCGGAGAATTCATCGCCCTTTCCAACGTAATCTCAAAGCGTAGTTGGGCCTTGGGGTTCTTGACGGCGTTCCGATGGTTCTTGACCGCCACCCCCGTGATCTGTTCCTTCGTCGTCCCATACTGGTACATGTGCCTCAGGGCAATCATGGCGTAAATTCCAGGAAAATTGGTGCCTGCAAGCCGTTCCCATTCCACGTCACCTGAAACACCGAGCCAATATCGGTTCCGCTCCCTCGGGAGGTCGTTCATCTTTTCCACCCCTCCCGCCATGACGATATCGTACATACCGGTCTTTATGGCCATGAAGGCATCCCGAAAGGCAAACCCGCTGGAGCAACAGGCATTCTCCACCCGGCTGGCAGGAATATAGGGAACATGAGCCTGTTCCGTCATGAGGGCGGCCACATTTCCCAGTTGGTTCCCACCGGTTTCCAGCGTTCCGATAAAGGCCTCTTGAATGCCCTTCGGATCAATGCCCTTCTCAACATCAGCCAGGGCCTCCGTAAAAGCCTCGACGAAGAGCTCCTTCATATCCTTCTCCGGAAAGGTGCCGTATCTCGTCTGACCCACGCCGATGACGGCCACATCCACCATTGACTCATCCCCCTCATTAGGATTTTACCGCGCTACTTCAGCGCCCCCTCATAGCGAGTAGTCAACTGCCTCTTCCTCACCAGCGGGTTGGAGTAATCCGGCAGGAGCATGGGGGAAACCCGACCATTATCCATTGTCGCATTTTCCAACTCCCGGTGATATGATCGGACATGATCCAGGGTCAGCCTCCCTTCCCTTGCCCGCTCCCGGGCGTAAATGGCCGCATTTTTTCCCGCTATCCTTCCGAAAACCAGCACATCCATGAGGGAATTGCCCCCGAGACGATTCTCGCCGTGAACCCCTCCTCCGACCTCCCCGGCAATGTACAATCCGGGGAGGGAGCTCTCGCACTCCTCGCTGTACTCCAAGCCCCCGTTTTGATAGTGAAGGGTGGGATAGACGAGCATGGGCTCCTTAGAAATGTCTATTCCATATCGCTTAAAGACCGTGTACTTTCCCACGAAGTCCCTCTGAACCGTCCCCTCTCCGAACATGATGTCGATCATAGGGGAATCGAGCCATACCCCTACTTTTCCCGTGGGCGTTGGAACGCCCTTTTCCATCTCCGTACACTCCCGAATAATGCACGCCACCTCTACATCCCTCGGCTCGCGCTCGAAGACAAACTGTTCCCCATCGATATTGACCACGTTCGCCCCTGCCCCCCTGAACTTCTCCGTGATCAAAAGGCCCTCGGCCTGCTCCGGGAAGACCGCTCCTGTTGGATGAAATTGCGCGGTATGCAAGAAGCAGAGGTCCACCCCGGCCCGATATGCCATGACCAACCCGTCCCCGGTGGCACCATAGTGGTTCGTTGTCATAAAGCCCCTCAGATGGAGCCGCCCCGATCCCCCTGTAGCCATAACCACTGCCTTGGCCTTTATGATGAAGTACTCCTGCGTCTCGAGATTATATAAGACCGCACCGGCACAGTGGCCATGCTCATTCAGCACCAGCTCGACCGCCGGGACGAACTCCAAGACCTTTATATCCTCCGGCCGGTTCCACGCCTCATCCCGGAGCGTCCTCATGATCTCCGCACCGGTGATATCCGATGCGAAATGAACACGTTTACGGGAAGTACCGCCCAAATGGACCAACTGAAAGCTCCCATCGGGGTTCTTGTTCAGCATCACCCCCAGGCTCTCAAGCCACTGGATCACCTTAGGGGCGTTGGTGACGAGGCGATAAACCAGCACAGGAATGTTTTTGAAGTGACCTCCACCCATGGTATCCAGGTAGTGGTAGAAGGGGGAATCCTTGCTCACCTTTTCCGCGGCCTGGATTCCGCCCTCCGCCATCATTGTGTTGGCATCGCCGTGGCGGAGCTTATTGGCGATGATAACCTTGACGCCATGTTCCTGGGCCAATAGGGCCGCAGCCGTACCGGCCCCACCCCCGCCAATGATCAGTACATCCGTCTCATGGGCAATCTTCGAGAGATCGATGGCGTCAGGATTTACTCGACTCCTGGCCTCAAGGAGATTAACGATTTCGTGGTAAATAGCATAACCCTTGCTGGGCCCGACTCGAATCTCCCTCCTGGATTCGTCCTGATAATCGGGATGATATGCCCTTAACCGCTCCTCCCTCTCCGCGAGGGTAAGGGAGGGAAACTCCTCTCCCCTGGCCTTTCGCTCCAACCTTTGCGGCCTCGTCTCCACCACCTTCCTTATCCACTGTCTCAATTCAGGCGTGTACGCCATGATCCCCCTCCATCCCGGACCATCCGGCCTTGGTGTAATTATATCTCGAGGGGTTGTTGTCCAAAACCCCTTTTACTTACTGTTCGTGTTCGTGTTTCGTGTCCGTTAGTTTCGTGTCCGTGCTCGTGGTTCGGACCTCGTCATTTGTCATTATGGATTTTGAACTTTGACATTTGGCATTTGACATTTTGCCTTCTGCCTCCAGCCTCTAACCTCAAACCGCAACCACCGAGCGGTTTTCATGTGCTTATGCACCTGTTTGTTTCACAGCCCTGGTTCTATTTCAAGCCCTCGAGGAGAGTTCTCACGTTCTCCCCCAGGACATCGTGTTTGTACCCGCCCTCCAAAAGCCCATATCGTCTTCCATTACAGTTCTGAAGGGAATGGGCCTTAACCAGTTCCCCAATTCTCTGATAATCATCGGTCTCTAACAGACCCCCCCAGTCGTTTTCGTGGCGGTCAAAACCCGCGGAGATAGCGATAATGTCATAGTTGCTCGCATTTTCGAGATCCCTGGACAGGGCCTCCATGAACGCCTCCCGACTGTATCCCTCCGGGTGAAAGTAGCTAACCTCCGGAGAACCCTTGAAGATATTTGCCGTACCGTCACCATAGTGAAGATCGATATCCAGTATCACCGCACGCTTAATTCCTCCGTCCTTGAAGAGCCTTTTGATAGAGATTGCCATGTTGTTGAAATAGCAGAACCCCCAACAGGAGTTGGGGCTGGCGTGGTGACCTGGGGGCCTGATGAGCCCGAAGGAGGGTTCCCCACCATGGGCAAGTTCCGCCGCTTTGATGGCCCCTCCGACAGCCAGGATCGCCATGTTGTAGGCGGAGGGGTTGTGCTGTTTCACGTATTGGATATGACCGTTTGTATGGCACAGCTTCAGGTCCGCGTCGGTGGCAATAGCGGGCTCCTCAAATTCATAGCTTCCCTCCAGAGCCCTGCAGATGGCTTCCATCCTGCCCGGCTCGGCAGCGGGATCATACGCATACACCCCGGTGTACTTGTTGTGATATATCACCCTCATGGATATGCTCCCCTACTCTATTGTACCCGGTATTCCTTAAGGGAAAGGACCACAAAAACGGGCAGAAGTCAAGGCATACGAATTTCTGGAGTTCCCCCATGATCTCAGGGACACCGTGGGACCATCATTGAACAGTTCGTTGGCCTGGTTCCCTGGAGCGAGCGTTATTCTGTGCTGCAGTGCTGCAGTCGGAAAGGGCAAAGAAAGCCGGAGGTTAGAGGTTTGAGGCGAAATATCAAATGACAAATAACGGACACGGACAACCGACAGGAAACTCACGGACCACGAGATACGAGCACGATCTTCTAACGCGGTCTGCCGTCGGCGGTCTTTGGTCCTCATCATCACGAGCACGAAAAATGCGAGCACGAACAACGGACACGGACACGAAACTCTGAGCGAAGGGAAATTCGGGCAACAGACGGGAAACCACTGAAGCGATCGGAAGCCTTTGACCTCCCTCCTCCATTTGTGATACAAATGAGGACGAAGGGAAACGTATACGTATACCATTAGCAAGGGAGGTATCGGGAATGGCTAAGGGCTATATTTACGAACACGTGGTCATCCCCCATGACGTAACGGATCAATCAATTATTTACGACATGTCCTACATAGAATGGGCCTGCACAGCACGGGAGCGGATGATTTTCGAACACCTGGAGACTCGGCCTCACATCGTGGTGGCTGAGACCTACTTGCGCTATATAACCCCGGGCTTTCTGTACGATCGGCTTGAGATTCGGGTTACGGTGGGTGATTACAACGTCGGGAAGGGGCGGGTTAGGCTGGATTTCCGTTTCAGCAACAAGGCAACTGGGCAAATGTTGGCAGAGGGGTATCAGGTCATCTTCTTTTACGACTGGGCAAGCGGCAAGCGGGTTTCCATACCGGAGGAGTTCCTGAAGCTGGTCGACATCGGGACGGTGGAGAAACTATGAGGTTCCCCGGCCGAAGGGGCAAAGAAAGATGGTTTGAACGGAGGACATCCATGAAAAAGACGCTCATCGCATTGGGTCTCCTGGTCTTCATCTCCAATGTGAACCTGATCGCCAATTCACACGCCCAGGGGCAGAGGGGGCGGGAATCCCCGCTTTCGGATGAGGCGAGCCGAGTCTGGAGCGGCGACTATTCCCCACAAGACCTGCCTAAATGGGAAAAGAGGCTGAATAAGCTCAGGTCAAATGAGAAGTGGTTTGGGGTGGCTCTCTGCCACAACGTCATCGGCGTGATTCACCATCACGAGGGCAATTTCAAGGAGGCCCTGAAGCACCTCAATCAATCCCTCGAGATCACTCGTAAGCATCCTAAGCATCGCTTTGAGAAGCTCACCGCGAGGAACTTGCTATGGATCGGGGGAATTCAGTGGAGCCAAGGACGCGGCGATGAGGCGCTCAAGAGCGTGAGGGAATGCGTGGAGATTGCACAGAGGACGGGCATGACGGGCCTGGCGGGACGCGGGCTACACCTGCTCAGCGCCATTTCCCGCAGCAAGGGTCGCTACCGGGAGGCAATGGGCTACGCGGAGCAAGCGCTTCAAATAGGGAAGGACAGTGGAAACAATTTCCTGGTGATGGTTTGCCTCTACGACCTAGGCTTGATTCA
>Ga0209636_10000422_pt1 | contig 40643 bp, 41 predicted proteins | sample DeeMarSWOR152_54_FD_187464 | JGI IMG/M metagenome (GOLD analysis project Ga0209636, IMG submission 187464) | Marine sediment microbial communities from White Oak River estuary, North Carolina - WOR-1-52-54 (SPAdes) (version 2) | ecosystem: Environmental > Aquatic > Marine > Intertidal zone >... | reverse complement strand
ATTAATATCTACAGAAAGGCGCCCTCTTCTCTCCAGCGGTGTAAAGGGAAAAGAATTGGATATTATCCCTTCACCATATTTGACAGGGCTTGTTCCTCCTGATGGCACTGCAGGGATTTTAACTGCCCGGGGTTGTGTGTACCGCTGTACGTACTGTAATTTTGCCATCATGTTTAGCCATACTATTAGGCACCATTCTATTGAGCGGGTTGTTGCAGAACTGAAATTGATGGAGGAACACTGGAAGCCTACCTCTGCAATGGATATGGTTATCGTTAATGATGATACGTTCTCTCTGGACGTGGATCGAGCTAAAGCACTGTGTCAAAAGATTATTGATGAAGGAATTCATCTGCCATTTCTGTTGGAGACCAGAGTAGATCACTGCGATAAAGAGTTAATAGAGTTAATGAGGGATGCCGGGGTTAAAGCGATAAATTTTGGGTTAGAAAGTGCATCCTGTAAGGTGTTGAGAACAGTAAAGAAGGTCGCCCTGTATAAAGAGAATGAATTTTTGGAGCAGGTTAGATCTTGTGTTCAATGGGCAAAAGAGGCAGGAATGTCCGTCTCGGTGAGCGTGATTTTTGGGCTGCCTGGTGAAGGTCCTGAAGAAGCAAAAGAGACCTTGAATTTTATCAGAGAGTTAGATGTGGATGAATATGCCAGCAACTTTCTCCAGATTTGTGCAGGAACAGAGCTTTTCAGCACCCGGAGAGAATATGGTCTGGATGTGTATCCTTCCTCTTTTTTTCTTCCTTATCTGATACAGCACGCTTATGATGTATGGAAGATCCCTCTTCTGCCCAAAGCACACTTAGAAAAGGGAATGGCACAGTGGAAGAGAACCTACTGTTGGATGATCTCCTATGAAGTTGATAAAACCGAAAACAGCTTTGAATTTCTGATGCTGAAAAAAATGCCAGAGATAGATGAAGAGGGGTTTACCTGGCTGCAGAACACGTGTGTGCTCCCTCTTTCAGTGGTTGACATTACAGGTACTGCCAAAGAGGAGGGTGTTAACCACCTTGAATCCTTGATCAGTGGAGGAGTTCCTGTAGGTCCCTACTATATGGTGGAAAGGGAAAGAGAAAAGGAAAAAGGGAACCCTCGCCTTCTCTATTTGCCTCAATTCGTACAGCTTCCCATAGAAGTTCCAGAAACACCTTTCCACAGATATGAAAAGGGTGCAGAGGGATTGTTCACGTGTGAGGAGGTCCAGGATGTTGAAGCTCTGGATAGCTTTGTGGGTACGTATGTACAGGATGGTATTCTCACTTTTCCTGTACAGGATGTGCCAGGAACATTGGTAGGAGCCTGCAGATGGGGAGAGTCTGTGTGCCCTGCAGTATCTGGGAGCATTCTCGTTTTAGATGGGGAGAAAGTGCTGCCCTGTTACTATGGAGAGGAAGTGGGGGCAATTGGGGATAGTATCCAAAATCTGCGGGAGAATGTGAAAACTCTGTTGCGTGAAAAGGAAAAAGAACGAGACTGCCAGAACTGCCATGTGAAAAGGGAATGCTCTCGCTGTTTATTCCCGCACCCTTTTACTGATGCCGAGTTCTGTAAATTGAAGAGAGAATATCCTGATTTATCAAAATTAATCACTATGATGAAATGGTTACACCGCTTCTACCAAGATACAAGTGAAGCAACCCTCAAGATGAGAGTGGACAAAAAGGCACCCCCCTTGTTCTATCAAGGAGAACTCTCAGGAGGCAGTCCCCTGCCAAAAGTGCGCCACGATGTGAGGCTGCTCTCATTGGATGGAAGAGGTGCTGCTTTTGTCACAGGAGAATTCCAACCGTATTGGCTGGGATCAGCACTGGCAGTTATTCTGGAAGCGTTCCAGCTTGGAATTGGCAAAGAGAGCTTGATCTCTCATTTATGCGAGAGTGGCGTCTCAAAAGAGAAAGCTTCAAAAGCTGTATCTGATGCTGTATCCATATTCGGAAAAATGGGGTTTTTGGAATGACGATTTTCATTTTTCAGTCTAGAAGGCCCTCCCAGCAGCCCCACCAAGTAATCGCCAACTGACACTATAGAAAACCTTATAAGGAGTTACTACCCTCCGTAGTAGCAGATACTACGTGTGTCGCACCATTCAAAGAAGGAGATCAAAGATGAAGTACTGAAAGTTAAAGCTGATACAGAGGCCTTTGTAACGAGGTGTTTGTCATGAAAAAAACCAGAATTCCCATATTCTTTGCAAAAAAGGCTGTAGGTGCAGTAATAACAATCTTTCTGGTGATGTCTATCCTTTTCGTGCTCTTACATTCTGTTGCTGGTGGAGATATGGTTACTCGGCTACATCCTTTTGCCTCAGCAGAGGAGAAAGCAGAACTCCGAGAACTGTGGGGACTGGATAAACCGCTTTTTGAACAGTATATCGTTTTTATGAAAAAGGTTTTCACATTGGACTACAGACTCACTCAAGACCAGCAGACTACCTCAATGGATACGCTTTTATTCTTTCTTCCCTATACGATTTTGCTCTTCGGCACAGCCACCATCACATCCTATATCATTGGAATATATCTTGGTGTACAGCTCCTCTCGTGGAGGAGTAACGGCCTTAAAACTCTGGTTTCGGGAATGTCTATCATCTTTTATTCAGTACCTGCTTTTGTGCTCGCTATAAGCTTTAAGAGATGGCTCATCTTCAAATACCAGATTTTCCCGCCGGTCAATATATTCAATGGAGAAGCTTCCACCCTTTTTGAACATCTTGAGAACATCCAGATGCTGCTTCCTGCCATGGCACTGCCTTTGATAGTTTTAGTGCTGGTCGGGTTGGCACGACCGTTACTTTTACTGAGAGACCATATGACACTCCTTTTAGATGAGCCCTTTGTGTTGACTGCCAGAGCCAAGGGACTGAGTCGAAATACTGTACTCTCAGAGCATGTGGCGCGATGTGCTATCCTTCCTTTGATGAGTGATGCTTCAATAAATTTAGCCCTCATTTTCAGTGGGGGAATTCTCATCGAATACATTTTCAGCTGGCCGGGAATTGGCATGCAGCTTTTTTCTGCGTTAAGGAGCCTGTATTACCCTACTATTGCAGCAGCCATCTTTTTGCTGACACTGCTGCTGCTGACATCTATGATTATTGTTGATACGCTGAATGCATATCTGGATCCACGGGTGAGCCTGTGAGACAGTATGAGAGTCCAGAGAGGTATTCACTGCACTGCACATTATGTGAGAGAGAAATAAGAGATAATTCTGTGTATTGTGAACGCTGTAATGCCACCTTTCACAGAGCGTGCATTGTAGAGCACTTGTACTCCAACAGGTTCTGTCCTGCATGCAGAGAGAAACTATCTCTGATCGATTTGCAGTACGGAGAACCCTCTGTTAGAAGGTCTATCCCCATAGAGATCAGAAAGCCTCAGTGGCCACTGGAAGAGGTTCCTTTCTTTGAAATGGATGTTGCAGTACATCCTGCACAAAAAATTGAGTACGTTTTTGAACCCAGAAAGAAAAGGAGGTTCTTTACACATGGGCAGGGATTCATATCTCAGTACCTGCCAGAAAGAACCATAAAAAGATTTAAAAGAAATAGAAAAGGCATGGGAGGAGTGTACATGTTGTCAATTGCAGTGGTCATAGCAGTTCTGGCACCTGTTTTGATTCTGTATGATCCTGCTGTCTACATGTCTGAAGACGCGTATGTTTACCACCATCCTACCTGGAAGTATCCTTTAGGGACTGATGTCTTTGGAAGAGATGTCTACAGCCAGGTTGTGTGGGGATTTCGTTCTGCTTTACTGATAGCTGTACCCTCTGCTTTACTCGTAGGTGTCATTGGAACCCTCGTGGGGTTGGTGTCTGGTTACTACAGTGGGCTAATCGATGCAGTCCTCCAGAGAATAAGTATGGCCTTTCTGGTGTGGCCGTCTGTCCCTTTGGTTGCGTTGATCGTTTTCTCCTGGGGACCTCACCTGGCTTTACCAGCAGTTATTCTGGGAGTAGCATTCACATTGTGGCCTACCACTGCCAGAGCAATCCGAGCAGAAGTCATGAGTTTGAAGACGAGAACATTTATTGAGTCTGCAAAAGTGTCAGGTGCTCCCTCTCGGAGGATTGTGTTCAGACACATCCTTCCCCGAGTTATCCACATAACCTTTTTGTACATGACTATTGCAGTAGCGTCAGCTCTAGTACTGGAAGCTACCTTCAACTTTTTGGGACTGACATCCCCTGCCGTAGTTACTTGGGGCCAGATGTTGTCCTTCACCTACCATGCATCGAGTGCACGATTTGCTGTTGGAGGAGGCATGACCTGGTGGACCATACTCCCTCCGGGAATGGCTATAACGTACATGGTTTTGAGCTTTTTCTTGATCTCAGCAGGGTTGAGAGAATCCATGAAGGTAACCTCTGTGAGTTTTTGATTTTTAATTCTCTTGATTCTTTTATATTCGAAGGCAAAGAAAAAGATACGGTAAGTCTTTGATGTCAATATGTAACTGTAACATCTTGATTTGTTACACGTGTAACATTTCAGTTAAATTATCATTTTACGAACGATTCAACTATAAAGAGACAATTCATTCAAGTAGATTCCATTCCGAAGTGTGACAGACCCCATCTCAGATTCTGAAGGCCAACCTATGAATACAGAACAAATCCTTAAATGAGATTACATACATGTATCATTATGACAAAACGTATCACGCTGACGCTAAGAAGTCCCTGAGTGGGTTGACAAAATCAAACTCAAGAAAAGAGTTTACAATGTGGTAAAGGAATTATCAGATAAAGATTACAAGATCAAACGATTGAAAGAGCTTATATCTGAACTTGAACTTGATGAAGAAGATTTAGAACGATTTGAAAAAGTGAGAGAAGAGGTATGGAAAGAGAGAAAGAAAGAATACAAAGAAAAGAGAATTAACCCAGCTTCTCAATAATTTCTTTGGGTGTCCCTACAGATATATGTTCAGAAATTTCTTTGAAATGGGTGTCATATGTGACAATATAATCACACTCATAGACAAAGGCAGTAATAGCATGCGGTATGTCTGTCCTGTCTGTTATCTTGAATCTTTTATGATATATGAGTCTCTTTTCTCTTGGAAGAAGCGGTACAAGCTTTATAGGCATGTTTACAATTGTCCTTACTGATTCTAGGCCAATTTTCGATTGTTCTTTACTCAAATATTTAAAAGCTAACAGAAAAAGTTCGTGTAAGCTGTAAAATGAAACAGTGATCTCTATTTTATCTTCTATGCATCTGTTTAGCAACTCGCTCACCACTTCACATTTTGATTTCTCAGTCTCTGAAAAATATGTATAGATGGCTAATACTGATGTGTCAAAATATAATCTCAAGAGATGCACTTCTCCATTTTTTCAGGATGCTGTATAAAGTCGATCAAGGTTTCAGATAACAGGATTGAGAGTGTAGTAACACCTTGTTCTTCTAAAAGGAGAGTGCTCTCCTTTTTAGCTTCATGTACTGCTTCCATAAAATCTACATCTTTGAAGGCTTCTTTCAGTTCTTTTTTGTATTTCATACAGGCACCATTTTTCTATCTGTTGCAGCCCTTATAAAGCTACCTCTGAGACCAATTAATAAACGACCCTGACTGTCAAAAGTTAAAAAGGGTTATCACAAACAAGAATATGAACCTCAAAATGGCATTTGGTGTACCTGAGAATCAAGCAATAACAGTAGCTGAAACCCTCTACGATGCCTTTGAAGACAAGTTCAAGAAGCTCTTTGGCTCAAAAGAGAAAAGCATTCCTTTGATAGCTGAACATTTGCGTAATGACAGAATAGTGGTAACTTTTCATGATAATACAATTGTAGGAGTTGGAGGGCTGAGGTTCGACGGAAAAGGTCCTATTGACATCAATTTCTGGCAGTTACTACAGAGCCTCAAATGGGGAATTTTCAGATTCTTAGTTTTCTACTGGGTATTTGAAAATGAAGTTGAGCAGAACGAAATACTGGTGGACATGTTAGCTGTGACTCACACCATGCGTGGTAAAGGAATAGGAAGAGAACTGATGAATTTCATCATCGATTTTGCACGTTCCAGAGGATATGAACAGGTGAAGCTCTTCGTCATCGATACAAATATGAAGGCCAAGACTTTCTACGAAAGAATAGGGTTCAAAGAAAAAAGTATGCACAGTCTTATGTTCCCCTGGAATAGATTAGTGGGGTTTAATAGAGCTTTTGAGATGATATATAAGGCACCGTGACTCGTGCAATCTGTTCCTTGTAGAATCAGGACTCATTTTTCAAGTGATGATCTTGATATATTTTTTTACTTCCTTTTCGGCTTATCACCCTGTTATCTATTAAAGAAAATATGCTTCAACCCTGAAAGGAAAACTTTTCAGAATTGCTGCTGGATTCTTACCTTGTTCAGATGGTTCGTATTTATCATTCTTCTCTAGCCCAGCATTCTATCACGCGACTCCAAAACTCTTAAAAGGAATCCCGTGAATGGAAAAAAGGTCATGTACCAGTACGACCTGTAGTGGTCAATTTCCCACTGTCTCACATACGTGATGCAACCCACGGACAAATAAACCCAAAAAAGTATTAAGTAGGGATATACATGGAAGCTGTAATCAAAACGGAATCACTGACAAAAATCTTCAGCCAAAAAACTATTGCAGTTAACGATTTATACATGGATGTTCCCAAGAATTCAATTTACGGGTTTTTAGGGCCAAATGGTTCTGGGAAAACGACTACAATTAAATTGTTACTGGGACTGCTCAAACCTTCAGCAGGGTCTGTGTACGTCTTCGGTAATCCCATGGGGATGGATTCTGCTAATATGCGACGTAAGATCGGGTACTTACCAACAAATCCCATATTTCCAGATAAAATGACTCCTATAACGTATTTAGATTTCATAGGGAAAATCTTTGGCATACCAAAAGCTATCAGAATACCACGGATTGCCGAGTTGATCAGAAGTGTGGACTTATTACCGTTATCTTCATCAGAAATCAGAAAATTTTCAACTGGTGAAATCACACGAGTTGGAATAGCTGCATGTTTAATAAACAATCCAGAATTACTGATTATGGATGAGCCAACACTCGGGTTAGATCCCATAGGACGCAGCTCAACTGCAAAATTGATTACTGAGCTCGGCAGTAGAGAAGAGAAGACCATATTTGTTTCTTCTCATATATTGACAGATATTGACAGATTTTGTACGCACATAGGTATCATAAACAATGGTAAATTAGTATTCAATGGTACCATACCTGATGTGAAGAAATTGATCAGGACCAATACGGTGGAACTTCACGTAGAAGGTGATGCAGCAGCATATGTAAGAAAGGTGAAAGCAGTCCCCCATGTAGTAGATGTGAACTACTTCAGGCACGTAATCAGAATAAGTATTGATGGTCCCCAGAACTACACTGGAGCACTTCTCAGAATCTTCAAAGAGTTATCTGAAGCAGATTTAGAGTTGATTTCATTCAATTCAGGATCAGAAAACCTTGAGGAAGCATTTCTCAATTTACTGGAGGAGGAGAAGTCCTATGGATTTTTACGGGCAATTTCAAAAAAAGCTTAGAGCATGCAAGTCTTACCTGGACAAGAATGTATTTCTTACTCTGTGCTATCATGAGATAAGGGTAACATTTGGGAGCCTTCTGCAGAAAGCCTGGATTATTACTGTTTTATTCTTCGCGTTATTGTTTGTTACTGGAGAAAGAAATCTGGCTGCTATTAGCATTTTATTGGTATTCTTTGTTTTTTTTGGCAGTATTATTGCACTGGTGGTCTCTTCATCTTCAATATCAGGAGAAATAGGCGGAATTGCAGATTCCTTGCTCAGTAAGTCGGTTAAGCGCTGGGAATATTTGCTCTCTAAATTTGTTTCGCACATAATTGTGGTTCTCACCGTGTACTTTTCTATTCTTGTGGTAATGATTGGAATACTGTGGAATTTCAAGTTTTTGCCTGATGATCTGAACTACGAGAACCTCTTTTTCATTGTTTTATTAGTTGGGTTGGGGCTTGTATTTTTTTCATCTATTGGGGTACTGTTTTCTTCTGTTTTTTCTAAAACAATTTTTTCACTTTTAGCAAGTATTACTGTTTGGTTTCTCTTTGTTTTCATGTTTGCAACTACAGAGTGGGAGTTCTTGTATTCTCCTGTTGAAATATTACATAATTTTGCATTAATTCTGGAAGGTTTGTGGGATGTTGACTACTGGAAAATACTTCTGTTTTACATAGGTTCTCCCTTTGTATTCTTTGCTGTTTCATTGATATTCTTCTATCAAAGGGATCTGTAGGAAATACAGGGAATTTTTGGGCAGATTATGGAATCAGTAGGATGTAGAATTTTCTCTCTTTTAAAGCAATTTCAAGTAATGAAAGGATATTACATCTAGTTTCTACTATCAAAATGGAGGTTGTTACACGTGTAACAAGGATGAGAAATGCACTTATAGAGCTCCATTAGTCAAATGGTCATGCGATGATGTGGTCATTACAGATTTAGAGTTTTAACCCAAAAAAAAATTGAGGAAGATCAGATCAAAAATCTTCATCCTCTCTGAGAACACTGATAGTACATGAAGATGGAATAGCAGATGTTCCCTACCTTTTCCTACCTTTTTCATAAATCACCACACCATCTTTTAATAATTCCAAAATGAATGGATTTCTGTCTTTGACCATCATCTCAATTTCATCTCTGGTATATCCAATGGGTTCAATAGGTAGGTTAACCTCATTTAACTCTAGTAAGACACCAATTCTATCGAGAAAATCTTCTTTCCAATCGCATATCACAATTAAATCTATATCAGAACCCTCATTAAAATCTTTTCTTGCAAAAGACCCAAACAAAATTATCTTTTCTGGATTCAAAACGCTCACTACTTTTTCCTTGTATTTGTCTATTTCTCTAAATAGTTCTTCACTTCTTCCAAGATCAACTCTGCATAGCTTGCGCATTTTTCTGCTACCTCCTTTGTGTAGTATCTGTATGGTGCACCAGAAGGATAGAAATTCGGATATCGTGAACCTATGTAATGCTTATCCAGTTCCCTACCAAAGTCAATGAATTTTCTAAAATTCTCTTGAGATTTTAAGGCTTCTTCAACCAAATCGAGAACAGAATGTGTTATCAGTGCTCTCAATCCCTTTGAATACAAAAATCCTTTCAATGCCTTCTCTGCTGACTGCTGTGCGAAAAATGCAGAAGCATAGAAATTTCCATCTTTAATGCAATCTTTTGCAGTCTTAAAATCCATTTTTGTCTGATCAAGCCACCTCAACCCTTCTTTTATGTTTCTGTTCATTGGTTCACCTTGTTTAATAAATTCAGTGTCATAACATTTAAATACTTTTCCAAGACAAGGTTACCACATCTTCAGATGACAATGTTACACGTGTAACATTTCAGTCAAATTGTCATTTCATCAGAGATTCAATTACAAAGAGAAAATCACAAACACCAGGTGACACGGACGAACCACTATTGGTCCTAATCCTGATATTATTCCTCTTCCGGCAGGTACCAAATGAACAGGCAGTAGTCACTACCCTGCATTAACGTTTGTGGATGACTGAATCTGACAGTTGGGTTCCATGCAGGATGGTCCAGCCATATTTCATCAGGACGACAGTGGATTTGATATCCAATATCAGGATGCCTGTATTCTTTCCAGAGCTCAGCATACCTGCATCGAGTCACCTTTATTACGCAGCGAGATTCAGTTGCTTCCACAATTTCCCAGTCCTGCAGCCCATAATTGGGGTTAGTTTCCCAATCTTCATTGAGTATTCTATACCACTGTGCTACATCTTTAAAATTACTGGGATCAAACCCATGCTCTGAAAGTGATTCCAGATCCTCCTTTTTCCTTGTTTCTCGAGAATTCTCGAATATTTTAAAGACAGCCTCAAAGTAAGTCTCCCACATCCCATCTCCATACCTGGAATGAAGAAGAGGGAGTGTTCTGGCAAGACCTTCGACCTTTCCCTTAAGATAGGTTTCATTCCGGTTGATTCTCTCTAAACGCTCATGATTTGAAATACGTCCCGGAACAGCGGTCCAATTCCCCATAAATTCCTCCAGGATAATACTCAAACATCCGATTAATGAATGGTACTCATTATCATCCCATCGGTCGCCAATACCTGCAATAAAATTGAATTTATCTTTAAAATCTCGCACTAAAGCTTGTCTTTCTTCATGGGTTTCACCCAAATAGACTGGCCCTTTTGGAAATCCCTTTTTCTCTAACCATTCTTCTGTATACGAGAGCGTGGAGGCTGGGCGTGCCCCTAAGTAGACAATTGTGTAGTGTTGAGCAAGTTCCTGCAAACAGTGAACACTGCCTGGTACTGGACGATCTTTGAGCATCTCTTCACGCTGGTAAAACTCAGGTGTCCCAATACCGAGATGATGCCTGGGACGTGTGTCGCAGATAGTGCCCTCAATGAAGACGAGAATTGCTTTCATAACCCCCTTCCAGAAGGTGTAAATAAAAACTTAATGGGCACAAGGGAGTTGTCTCATAATTCCTCCACATTGATGATGGCATAGGTTGTCAAGTTTTGGGGGATGGAAAATATCTGATCCCTCAAAATTTCTTCTTCTATATAAGGGCAATAGATTGTTACACGTGTAACAAAAGTGAGAGAAACACCCGACATTTTTGCAACCCTGTTCTTCACAGTTCATGTTCTCAAATTCTTTCTCATATAGTATCGCTTTTTACGTTTAATAGGAGCTAAATATCTCTTACATTTTGTATCTATGTATTTCCTTATAGATAGCACTGCGATGACCTAATGTCATCACGAAGAGAGTTTCTTGTTCATGATCACATTCTACAATAATGCGGTAATCTCCTGCTCTCACCTTATATGCATCAATTCTGCGTAATGGTTCCAAAAAACGAGCCGGAGAATGAGCTACTTTTTCTAGCTTTTTGAGAATGTGCAAAGCATTTCTTTTATCCAGTTTTCTGAGTTTTTCAGAAGCTAATGCTGAAAAAGTGAGATCATAACTCATTTAAAGCCCCAGCTGGTTCTTGACTTCTTCGAGAGAGAAGAGTTGTCCCCTTTGCTTTTGTTTTCGAGCAACAGCAATTTCTTTGAGAACCTTTTCAGAGAGCTCAGGTTCTGTAATGTAGAGTATGAATTCCTTCATGAATTCAGATCGGGAAGAATAACCCGCTTCCTTGACATAGGTATCAATTTGTTTGGATTCTTCTTCTGTCAACTTGAGTTCAACAGTTTCCATGGTGGTGCATGGTAGAAGAAAGTTTAAAAGGTTATCTATGAATCGTTACCAACCCTCCGTGCAGCTTCCTGTCCAGATCGACAAATAAAAGCCAATTTTTTGTTACACGTGTAACAAAAGTGAGATAAACACCCAAAGTTGACAATTCCAGGATTCGGAAAGCTTTATAAACATTGATACTATACAAGATAGTAGCCATGGAAAGGTGGAAAAATGAGCACAACTAGAAGAGAGTTCGTCTCTCGCAGAAAACCTACGAAAAGATTTGCTATACTGGTAGTTAAGGTCTTAACATGGACGAACACTCTTACGTCGGTAATGCCTTCAGGCACAAAATTGAAATCTGAACTAAAAGCACCTGCATTCTGTTCATATCTGGGAGGTTATCCATGAAAAAAGTGATACTCGGCATATTTGCGCTGGCATATCTGTCCGGTGTTTTCACATTAGTGTTAGGTCACTTCTTAAATCCTGAATCAAGTCCCTCAGAACCGCAGAAGACACCCAGCTTTATTGATGAAGTGGAAAAGTACCCCTGGGTGAGAGATGCACAGCGCCACCAGAGTGGGAAAGAGTTACAGTATTACGGGCAGATCACCTGTTTATATTCAGTTGATGATCGAATCGGATTAAACCTCTTGAATGCTGGCTGGCTGAAGGATTCCATTACGGAAGAAGAAGCAGGTGCATTAAGGTTACTGGTGGCTTTGTCAGAGGAAGATTCTGAAATAGCCTTAAGTGTGTCTCAATCGACGTGGTTTCAGAAGGGAATCTCTTCAGATGAACTCGCTCTCATAGAGAACATATTAGCTCTTTCTGAGGAGAACGTTCACGTGGCCAAAAATATTACCTCCTCAAATTGGTTCATCATTACTGGAACGCACAAAGTAAACGAGATGATCAGCTCAGTAATGGATATGCCGTCTGATCTGGCACTTGCTGTGTCATTTGCACCGTGGTTTACGTCTGATGCCTCCTTATCGTGGGGTGAATCACTGCAGGAACTGACCACTCTCTATAACCAGGACAAGAATCTGGCTGTTAACCTCCCTTTTATGTGTCTGCCCGAAGATTTTGACTATCTCCAGCAGGTTAACAAGGTGTATTCAACAGATAAAGAGTTAGCAGAGCTGTTTTTTCAATATAATACCCTTTCGAGAGAGAATTTTCTTGTTTTCTCTGATCTCTCCCGGATTCATGCATATGACAAGGGATTAGCTTATTCATTGGTTGATAACCTTGAACAGGACAAAATTCAAATAATTTCTTCTTTAGCAGATATATACACTTTTGATCCTGCAATAGGAAAACTAGCACGTGAGAACTTTGGAGATAATAAATGTGCCCTTCAGTATCTGCAGAAAGTGTTGGAGATGGGTGTAGTTAAACCTGAACTCCTAAAACAAGCAGCTTTGTTCTGTTCTGATAACCCAGAGTTCGTCTATGAAGACAGAATCGAACCCTACCGGTACCATCTGCTCACTGAGATCCTCTCTGAAATCCCGTCGGAGAAAGCACAGGAATACAAAACCCTCATCTTTGTGACCTGTTCAGTGTATGGCAACAGATTCTACCTCTGGCAGAACGCAGAGTACAGCACCCGGAATGGGTGGGCTTATGATGAGTGTTTGTTGGATCTGGAAAGGGATGCAGTCATTACCCTGCTCAATTTCTTCATAGAAAAGAATGATAAAGGATTATTCGTTGTAGATCTGCGTGAGCAATCGTTAGAGTACCTGTACGGGCTGGTTGACATTCCATTTACTCATTTTGTGAACTGCGACGGCACCCTAGCAGAAGCTATCCCTGAGGAGCAGGGGACAGGGTTTGTCTTTGCCACCATAGCCAATATTGATACGCTGTCACAGCGATTTGAGAAGGTCAAAACCCGACTCCAACACACAGATGATGTGCAGTATACCTATTCTAATTCTCTGGTAAAATTGATTCTGGAACAAGGAGGAGAACGGGACAGGTATTTTCTCTCCTTTTGCGCAAGGAACTGGGAAGTAGGGGCTTGTGTCAGCCACGCGCTGCACACTCGTATGGACAGTATTGTTGTGGGAATTTCCACTACCACCATGCATTGGACTGCGCCTGAGACTGCTCACATGTATCCTGCATATATTCCCACTGACTCTGTTGCAGAGAAGATCCAGGCTGACCCTGATGCGTATGGTAATCCGTTTGTGTACAAGGGATTTACAGCACCTTACGATAAAGCAGGATACAGAGACTACGTGGGCAATGACATTGAGACCGTTGAAATCTATGATCCACAGGCAGAGAGAAAAGTGAACATTTTCCACAGAGAAGAGGGGATAATTACAGATAAAATGCTGGTAGTTGTGGTAGGTGCTGTTATTATCTTTGTTGTGGCTGGCACCTTGAGAATTGTGAAGTAATTGCAGACTGGTTATGGTTACTCATTCAGATTTCTAGGTGTTTTAGAGCATTTACGTTCCTTAGAGCATTTATGTACCTGTTAAGTGTTTTCAAAGAGCAGACCTTTTCTTTCTGTAGGAAAAGAAGAGAAAATTGCACAATTATAGTTGACCATCCTTAGTTGTAAAGAGAGTTAAGATTCTCACTCAGATGTAAGAATGAACCTGTAAAAATGAAGTTTAAGAGAGCAGAAGTAGAAAACACCAGCAGAAGCTTGACTTAATTCTCTAGTTTCTCTTTTTCTTTGCTGTATTAGGGCTAGTGGGTAGTAGCATTGGTCATTAAATTTGCGAAACTATTTTAGGCTCGATTCTTTCTCTTATGTACCTTTTTTGTTCCTCGTAGCTCATGTTCTCAAACTCTTTACTCAGTTTATCCCTAATTTCTCGCATCATCTTCACAGCATCAAATTCCTTTTCACTCATAGGTTATCACCTCCAAAGGACTTCTTATTTCTAATAAAGGATAACCACATTTGAGGTTCACAGAATTATACCCACGGATCCTCTGTAGATTTACAATGTGTTTGAAGTTCCAGCTCACTAACACATCCACACGATTTACAGTTGCAATCGCTATGTGCTCTGCATCAACTAATTTCCCTCCTCCCAATACTCCTTCCTCAATGTATCTTTTGGCAAGATCAAATGCTTCTTCTGTTAAATTCACGTATTCTATGTATCTTTCAGGTATTTCTGTGAGTATACTCTGAACCTCTTGGGGTGCGTTTTAACTCCGTTTTTGTTAGCTCTGATACTACCGCTATCATCTCTCCTTTTTTAAACTTGTTGATTAGTAGTTGTGAAGTATTTTGGAACTCCACGTCCATACATCCACCAATTACTGAAGTGTCTATGTAGACTTTTAATCGCGTTATCATTCTATGTCTTCTCTTTCTCAATTATATACATTTCGCACGGCTCGGAGCTGTGTAGTGGTTTTTGTTCAAACAAGTTGGCATTTTTTCCTGAAATGAATCTTGAAATATGTGATATTCCTTAGAATTTGCATTAAAAGAGATTAAGATGTTGCACTTGGAAGTGAAATAAACTCAGATAAACAGGTTCAATTTCAGTATCAAGTCAAGAGAAGGTGTACAGGACTTTTTTGATAGGGGGCTATCATGGTGGAAAGACCAGTGGAGGTAGTGCTTGATGGTGAGCACTGCTGTATTCTGGAATGTCCATAAGTGTTTAACCAAAAAGAGAGATTTCTCATTTTTCAAAGGGATGATGTATTCCTTTGGGAAGCAATTGCCAGAGGTGAACCCATTACTCACAGAGGTGTTAGAAGAAATGAGCCTAGAAGACAAATAATATCATTGAGTATCAAAAATTCTAGAAATCAATAGCAAAGAGAAAGGCAATTGTTACACGTGTAACAAAGTAAGAGAACCAGTAGATTACACCACATTGTCATTTTGGCAATAAGATAACTTCATATACCTGTAGGTGGATAGAGATGCAAGAGACTATAACTTGCAGAATCTTGATGATGTACTGGAGAGAACCCAATGAACGCCCTTGAAGAAATAAAGGAAAAAATTAATGAACATGAATCTTTCCTCAAAGACAGATTCAAAGTCAAATCAATAGGTATATTTGGATCTTATTTAAGGGGAGAACAAGATGATAAGAGTGACATTGATATTCTGGTGGAATTTTCAGATACTATTGATTTATTTGAGTTTATTAGGTTGGAAAACTTTCTAAGCGAGATATTGGATAGAAAGGTAGATCTGGTCATGAAAGACACGTTGAAACCTCGGATTAAGGAGAGAATATTAGAGGATGCAGTATACATATGAAGGACAGGCTGTCCATTGATGATATTGTGGAAGCGTGTGAAAAAATAGAAAAATATGTGGAGGGCGTGTCTTTTAATGACTTCACAGAAAACACAAAACGATTGATGCAATTATAAGATGTGAGATTATTGGAGAAAGAAAATTCTAGAAATGGATAGTAAAGAGAAAAACAATTGTTACACGTGTAACAAAGTGAGAGAACTAGCAAATTACCACATTATGGATCGCGTATTTGGGAATAGAACTCCTTTTTGTGAAGAAACCGCGAGATAAATAAAGGATACATACTATGGAAAAAGGTGAACCTCATGAATGAGATTGAAGAAAAAAGTGTCATCATTGAGATACTGAAAAAACATGAAGTGAAAAGAGCATCGCTTTTTGGTTCGGTGATTACAGGAGAAGCAACAAAAGACAGCGACATTGATTTGCTTGTTGAATTTGAAGGAAGAAAAAGCTTGTTAGATCTAGCAGGGTTAAAGATTGAACTTGAAGAAGTGTTGGGCAAAAAAGTGGATGTTCTCACATATAAATCTCTTCATCCACTTCTGAAAGAAAAAATACTGGGAGAACAGGAGGCAATCCTTTGAAAAAAGATGCTGTCACGTTCTTGGAGCATATTGGAGTGTATTGAGCTCATTGAAGAATATACTGAAAATAAGACAGAGGACGACTTTTTTGATTTTATTCAATTCCAAGACTCCGTTTTGACCAGAAAAGTATTATAGCAGGTTAAATTCCTTAACATGTTCTGTACAGAAGATATCACTAACTTCCACAAGGTGAAAGCTCTCCACAATATTTTCTTTGTGTGTCGCTGGGTTGTAACCAATCCAATCCCTCGGTTTATTTTCACGATAGGTTTATAAGGCATTTCCCCAAACCTCCCCCATGAAGGAACTTACACTTGAGGAATTCAAAACGAAGTACGGAGAAGAGATTGCATTTGATGAGAAAGGCATTGCCAATTTAGGTTTCGGGTTCTATGCAAAGTTAGAAGGAGATATCGTAAAAATATATGAGGAAGGTAAAGACTAAGGAGTTTTCACAAGAAAAAATCAAAATATTTGATGAAAGCTCTAAAGTATTCCTTCCAATATGGCCAAGGATTGTCAACTTTCCGGTTGATAGAGATCTTAAATCCCTTTTAGTATTACAATATTCCTAGAATAACTAACAAAACCCAACAATTTGTCACACGTGTAACAAAGTTGAGAGAAACTACTAAGATTTGACACCGTAATTTCCAGAAAACTATTTAAAACGCTGTTCCTGAATCACTGTAGTGAAATTATGAAAACTGAAGAATTTGCAGAGTACTTGGAAGAAAAAACGTTAGAAGAAGTAGTTCATAAAGCTAAGAAAGAGAGCGAGAAGAGAATGTTAGCACAAAGCAATAGGAGCTTATGACGACCATTTCAAAGACATCTCCAATATAATTCCCTACATGAAGCCTGAAGAGATAGAATAGTAAATATAGAGGACATAACAGCTCAGAATATGCAGCCTGCATTTTCGAAAAAATTCTATGGAGAGACCAAGATCATGGAAAGCAAAGACATTATGCACAAAAACGATCTAAAAAATCAAAGATTGAAGAAGTTTTACCTGCATCTTCTTTATATTTGATGAAAGCTCTAAAGTTCGCCTCCCAACTAACCACGATATGAATCTTCTCCATTCAGATATCCAATCGATTCAGCAAGTGGGTTCAAAGAGATTAAGTGTTGGATCACCATACATGACAAAGGCTGCCCAGGTGATATCCTCGGAGGAATAATATTTCTCTCGTGATAATCGTAGTGCTTCTCCAACAGGATGATGCAAACAGTTTCTGTAGAACTCTGCAGCAATTTCAGCTGCTCTTCTATCGTGAATACTCCACAAGCTGCCAATATACGAGAGTGCACCTCTCTGGAGAAACACCTTTGCTAACCCTTCAATATCATAAGAGAATGTCCTTGCAGAACCACATCCATTCAAGAAAACCACGGGAGAACCTTCTAAATTCCTTTCGATCTCTGCACAGGTTAGTACATCCTTGTACACGGGGAGACAGGGAGTCTTTTTCAATTCTCCAGCGTAGTGAATGATATCATACCCTTCAGAGAGATGAAACATGACATCCACTTTTTTCGCTTTTTCCGGGTTCAAATAGGTGACAGCAAAGTAGTCTTGAAGGGTTTCTTTAAGATACTCACATTCTGTTACCGCTTCAGGCATTGTTTTTGTGGGATCAGCGATAATCAATGCTTTTTTCTCTCTTCTTTTTGGTTTGTATATTCCAGGGGCTTTTTCACTTTTTACCCTTCTGGAGATGGCATATTTTAAAGCGAAGAATTGATCACTGTACATGAGTTCCCACGGGATTTGGACATCTTCTGCCTCCAAGACCATATAATGGTGTACGAACTTCTGAGCAAAATCTCTGGGGATAAAGTTCCTGTAGACAACAGTGCCCATTCTTTTGAGCTCTTCTGTTGGCTTTTTCAGTGGTTCTTTTCTTTCAGGATTCAAGTAATTGGTGATCACTTTTGATGTGTACTCAATTCTTGCAATAATTTCAGAACGCACCTCAGGTGAGATCTCAATAGTTTGAGCAGATTTTACTGGGTATATTATCCCGTATGCAGAATCCAAAGATACCTGATATTCTGTCTTACTACGTTTTTCAAGAGATAAAATCATTAAATCTTGTGTAGTCCTTCTGGCTGCAGTATGTGGAACTTCCAGAACTTCACGCTTTCTTATATTTCTCAAAATAATCAGAGAAAGGACAACCAGAATCACAGTCAGGATGGCGAGAAGCCAACTGTAATTGCCAAGAGGACTGGGTTCTGGTGTTTCAGTTGAAGGAGTTGAAGAAATGAATCTAGTACACAAATCCTCTCCTTCATCTTCAAAAGAATACATTTCCACAATTTTTTCTGTCCAAACAAGAAGATCGTTCCCACAGCCTGAAATATTGGCAACCAGAACAGTGGGTATACTCTCGAATGATTTATCCCATTCTTTTACAAGATTGTAATTTAGTATAGTAACCCGTTTGTCCCACACTCTCATTACAAGCTCTGCATTTCCATCGCCATCTATATCATTTATTGCACCAACTTCAGAATGTATAGATGGTCCTATTAAACTCCTATTTACCAGTTCTAGCCTGAAATTATAGATTGAAATATCGCCTTCCGAGGTTGTGACAACAATCTCAGTGAATCCATCGCCATCAATGTCAGCAATTCCACCTAACAAAAGAGAATAGTTAAATTCTTCCTCATACAGTTTCCCCCCTTTACTGTCTCGTACAAAAAGCTTCCCATACATATTTCCCCCTGAATCCAGTACTGTTCCTATTATCTCTATTTCGCCATCATTATCAATGTCTTCCACCCCCACTTGGAGTATCCTGAATCCTTCAGAGATTTCTTCACTCCAGATTTCTTCACCCCCACTGGTGAGCACAGTTACGTATACATGGCAATCATCTTGCAGTCCAACTTGATTTCCATTGCATGGTGAACGACATCCCAAAACGATTTCAGGGTTACCATCTTTATCAATGTCATAAAAGGCCTCAATGACCACAAGAGGCCCTGATGGGTAAAACCATTCCACGTTCCCTGATGGGTACTCAAAAGCAAGTATCCCTCTAGGATTTCCATGGTATCCTGCGTTTATCACCGCAAGGATTTCAGTTTTACCATCATCATCAATATCATAAGAAACAACAGGAATCATTGTTCTCTCTTTCAACCCCTCATAAGAGACACCAAAATAACTCATAAAGTTAAACTCAGTTACCTCATCTTTTCTGATATCCACTACGGAAAGGTTGTACTCCCCATTTCTCAATGGATAAAGCACTTCTGGAACAGTATCATTATTCACATCCAACAACGTTATACAGGGAATATCCATTGGATAATCCTTTTTCCAGAGAATATTCATTTCAGAGTCCAGTATGGCCACGCCTTTGCCGGTAGATACTGCTATTTCATTCTTCCCGTCTCCATTTACATCTCCTGCAGCGACCCTCATGGGCGGCTGTTCAGTGTACACTTCCCCAACAGGAGATAGAGCGTATGTCCACACCGGATTGAAATTTTGAAAAGAGTAGGGTTCTCCTGATGAGTATGGGTTGTAGTTATTCCCCTTAAACGTATTCTGCCAATTTGAGAAGAACAGAATACCATTGCTCGTTATTGCCGCCATATATTTACCATCTTCAGATATTTCTACTGTTTTGATACCGCTAACATCTTTTTGCCAGAGGATTTCTCCTTTTTCGTTGAATACATACAGATTCTGTGAGTTTGCAGCTCCAATGAATCCATTCTGAGAAATGTCGCAGTCCACCAGGTTATCTACGGTAAAGAGAGTTATTTCTTTTCCTGAACCATCGAAGAGATAGATGTTCCCACCAGATGTACCAGCTACAATTAGGGTGTCACTAATTTCTGCAGAGATAACAGACCCTACAAGACCTTCTTTTCTAAACAATTCATCAGTTGCTCCAAGGGCGTGAAGTGATCCTGTTTCTGTTCCAACTATCAAAAGGTTTCCATCTTTTGAAATCTCCATGGAGGTTATGGACACAATCTGATAATTCCGGTAGGTTATTTCCTCATCAATGGTAAAAAAGTAAATAATATCTGAAGTGGCTGCTGCAGCTTTTTCACCAGTGGAGGAGATTGACACATAATTGACAGGGGTTTCTACATTTATCTGTGTCATAGATTCTAATTGAGGGAATAAGAAGATATTTTTCTTCGTTCCAGAGATTGCGCACGAATCATTTTCTGAAATTGCCACAGAACGGACAGGATCACTACCTTGTTGAGTGAGTTTCGTTCCAGAGAGGCTCACAACAACTGTTGCGAGATCTGTACCCAAAATCATACTCTTCTGGCTCATGTCCACACTGGTGATTGTGCTGCCCACATTTTCTTGTCTGACCATCTCTCCAGATTCATCAAAGAGGTAATAAATACCAGAAGAAGATCCAACCGTTATATTCTGCCCATTGTATGTCATTGCAGAGGCAGAAATTCCATCAATTCTATAACTCCAAGACTGAGAAGCAGCGTAAGAAGCAGGTATGTACAGAAGCAGGTAAATCAAGAGACATACCATCAACTTCTCTTTTATGTAGATCACCACAAACGGAGAGAGAGCACTACAGCTTATAAACTTTCGTAACAGGTTGTCAAATCTGCGGTGGTTGACACCTGTTACGAATTAACAAACCTTCTCTTTTGATCATTCTTGATACCTATTATAATGGATAATCGATTGCTTTGCAGCAAAGGTTGACAAGATCATTGAGGGTTTGTATTTCTCCTTACAGGCAAACCTTTTTATGATGAAATGTGAAGGTACAGTAAGGTGAAAGAAGATGGAAAAAGGTGCTGCTCCTGTTAGCAGCTAAAAAAGTAAAAGGAGGTGAACCAATGTTTGCAGAACTGGTAAGTCCCGGAACTGAAGGTCCCATAGCTCCTATGGGTGGGTGCTATCCAAGAGGGGATATTCCCATCTATGGAAACTGCTGGACCGGCTATTCTCCCCAAACGGGATGGTGTGGTGCAGGTGCTATCAAATTCTGACTTTGATTAAGTACAGATTTCTGTAACCCTTTGCACCATATTCAAGGGGGTGAAAACCCTAGATAGTATTTTGAACCAATTTATGTATTTATAGAGCTCTTCACTCCGAATTATATCCAATTTATGATAGCCTTCAATCAATATAACCCTTGTATGTGCAAATATTTCATAAAATCTCAAATAAAATAGATATTTATCAGTTTCTTGTTAACAAGCAAATGTCTGGTCAAGTCCTGTTTAATACTCTTTGGCGTGGATTTGATTGGTGAGGATTGATAGGTTTGCAGAAAAAAGTATGGGGATTCCCATATGGTTATATACACCAGTACCTCAGTATCAACAACACCTGAATAGGTGATAACATGAAGAACGTGAGAGAATACATAGACAGAGATCATGAGGTAATGGATGCCTATTATGATCTGCGTGAGAACTATACAGGCCGAAATGCACATTCAGCAAAAAAGCAGCTGAAGAACCTGATTGAAAAAGATCCAGATTTCTTGGATTCTTATACATTTCTTCACCAGATACTATTTCGTGAAAATAAGACAAAAGAGGCAAAAAAAGTATTAAATGAGGCATATGAGAGAGCAATCAACATAATAACAGATGAGAACGGCAACTGGCCCGACGTACTGGAATGGGGCTGGCTGGAAAATAGGCACATCATCCGGGCTATTCTAAACAAAGGTGTCTTATCATGGGGAAGCAACGACACTGAGTGTGCTCTGGACCTATTCAGAAACCTTCTACGAACGAACCCTGGTGATAACCCAGGTGTGCGGTTCTACATATTGGCTATCAGGATGGGTATGAGTTTCAAAAAATTTGAAAAACGATTCAACAGGGGTGGATTTTATCATACAGACTTATTTGATTGGTTTGAAGAGAACTACCACAAGTTTCCAGATGAATTTGATTGGTGGGAAAAAGCAGTTGAAGAGTACGAATGACCAAGAAATCATAACCCCTGTAAGCCATACTCCTCTCATTTTTGATAACATTTTATACAGGATCTGATTCAGAAATGTTACACGTGTAACAAATTGCAGCCACAATTCAAAGATTGAGAATTTGAGAATGTGAAAGCTAAAATTTCTTCATTCAAAAAAAAAGAAAAAAGAAAAAAGGTATACAAATATTAGAAGTTACGTGACTATATGTACGGATATTCACACATATAGATTTTGACACATGGATGTTTTGGAGTAACTTCCTCCAACTCCTCTACGACAATCTCCATCTTCTTCACCTCTCTTCTCTATTATCGCAGGACTTTTTAAATGTTTCTATTTTTGTTATAATATAGGGCGAATAAAGAGAGTAACAAAAGTAGAAGAGACACAGCGACATCGGGGATGATCCTGTTGGAAAGTCTGCTGCAAACTATCTATCTATAGCTTTGGTAAATCAAAGAATTTTGACTGCAAGAAGGTTAGATATTTCTGCAGAAAGACAAAATCAAGTATCTTCCACATAAATGTAGTCATCCTTAGTTACTTCAAAAGCTACACACTCATATTTATCGTAGCATGAAAATTTCCCTGTTCCCCTGTACGTTTCTGCTATACACCCACCCTTGCACATTAATGCTAATTCACAGTCTCTACAGATTTCAGTTTTGAAAACACTCATGGATCTCAACATGTTCAATAACGGTGAATCGTTCCAGATATCTGCTATAGACTGCTCTCTAATAGTCCCCAAAGACACATCTTCTTCAAAGCTCAAACAGGGCGTTACCACCCCATTGCTCTTGATAACCAGACGGGTAGACCCAATGCCGCAGTTCTCTAACGTGCTGTACCTGTACTCCTCTTTTCCTGTCTTTCCCCGTTCTTCAAATTCGTACTCACGAACAGCTTCCATGACTTCCCGGAATTCTTCAGGAGTGACAAAAAAATCCTCTTCATCAGGTCTTCCTGTAAATCGTATAGGCCACACCTTGAAGTCATTCACCCCCACATTGTTGAGTAACTCAAGAATGTGCTTTACCTTTTTGTAATTAGACTTGTTGACACTGACGCTGGCATCGACTGTAATTCCTGCATTCACCAACAAGGTTACACCCTGAATAGTCTTCTCAAATGCACCCTTTACTCTTCTGAACTGGTCGTGGGTTTCAGCAGCTGGACCGTCAATACTTACATCTACTCTGCATACTTCCAGTTCTTTCAACTTAGAAACTACTTCTGGTGTAATCAGGGTGCCATTGGTGGATAAGGTAACTGTTAGTGGCTTTCTCCTTGCGTATTCCATCAACTCAAAGAGGCGTGGATGACATAAGGGCTCTCCTCCTGAGAAGGCAATGGCTAACACTCCTATGTCTGCTAATTGGTCGATGAACCCTTTGATTTCCTCCACTGTTAACTCATCTTTGCGGGGTGCACCTGAATCAGAGTAACAATGCATGCATCGCAAATTACACTTTCGCGTCGTTTCAAAGGTAACTCTTTCTAGCCGGTATACCAGGTGTACAGAGGGCGGAGGATTTCTTTGAGGAAGAGGCGATTCTGCAATGGTGAGCAGTCCACTTTCTACCATTTTTTCTGCTAACCCAGTTAATCCAGGCCAGATCTGTTCTGGAGGTTCTCCCGACTGGGTTGAAAGCTCTTGTACAATCTGTTCGAAGGGTTTTTCACCAGTAGCTAACCTTAGAAAATTGAAGGCAGCCCTATTAGGATACTTTTTGGCCTCAGTTACTGTATCATAGATGAGGAGTTCACTTCCATGGGGAGTAATAACTTCAGATGCAGAAATGTGATCTTTCAGGATAGGATAGTGATCTCTGAGCTGCATACTTTCACCTCAGATAGTGTTGGATACGTGGTCATATAAACCTTGCCACCTCGTGAAGAAAAAAAGAAAAGAGTATCGAGGAAAATGCTTGATCGTATTTCGAGGATCCACAAAATGGTTTCACAGAAACAAGTGAAATCCTCAAGCATACAGCGGTATCTTCTTGTGGGGCTTGGAAGAGCAGACCGGATGCTTGGGTGTTACTTCTTCCAGAGCTTCAATTGTGAATTCCATGAGCTCACCTCCTTTCTTATTTCTCTTATGATTCCATCTTTATAAACTTTTCGAAGATAGAAATTGAATAGTCTCGGTGTTTGTCTCGCTTTTGTTACACATGTAACATCTTTTTGAAATACTATAATTATATTGATGTTGAAAGAGATCTGTAACGTACAGCATCCCGTCGTGATAATTCCTCTCTGTTTTGCACGCATAATACTACAAAACTTTTTTGGTTTTTCAAGGTTATTTATCTGATCAAAAAGAGAAAGCTCTCAACTTCTGTAGTTATAATTTAAATGTTTTTGTGTGGGTTGTCAGTATGGAGTCCCACAACTATTTCGTCATCGAAGTTCCCCAGATAAAGTGATGATAAAGCTGACAGACAAAAAGATCAAATGGGCCATCAATCAGGTGGTAAAGCACAAAAAGAATACAAAGAGTGTAGCACGTTTACTTGACGTGTCTCAGAGGAGAATTCAACAATTGGTTAAAATTTAAAGAGAAACAGGAGAATATCCACAATTGAATCCAAACAAAAGACCAAAAACATACTTAACAGAGGAAGAAAAGGACTTTTCCCTTTAAGTAAGGTATTCATTGAGAAGATGTTGTTGTCAAAATCTGAAATTGGGTCATTATAGGTCTACCTTATAGGGTTCCAAGAACAAATCATTACAATGTGGACATATTGCCTAAATGTAAAAATAAAAAACAAAAAATAAATTGAGTGAACCCTCAAGGAAGCGGTATGTACTTCTTGGTAGGTTTGGATGAACAATACGGATGTTTGGGTGTTACTTCTTCCAGAGCTTCAACAGCAAATTCCATTAGCTCACCTCCTTTTTTATTTCTTTTGTAATTCCATCTTTATAAACTTTTCGAAGATAGGAAATTTTCCAATCTTGGTTTTTGTCTCACTTTCGTTACACGTGTAACAATTTGTTTCATTTTTTTGATTATGTCTCGTTTTGCTATTTTATGAAATCAACGTGATTATGTAACAAAACCATCTGCAGTCGCAGTTAACCTTATTTAAGGGACAACAACAAGTAAGGCAACTAGGTGATAACGTGACAGAAACCAACTGGGGAAAAATAACGGTATACCGCCCCTCAATGGCTGCACAAGCAGCTGAAATGTTTAACGCCTTCAATGAAATCTGGCCGGGAGGATTCAGAGGCGGAATCCCCTATGATGAACAGCACGTCAAAGACTGGCTGGATAATACCTCTGCAATTGCTGATTTGATCGCATTAGATCCAGAAGGAAATCCTGTTGGCTACTGTGGGTTATACCCTCATTACCGTGATGCTCACGCTGCATACATCAGTATTCTGGGTGTCCATCCCAAAGTGTTAGGAAAGAAATTTGGAAAAAGGCTCTTGTTAAAAGTCCTTGAAATTGCTGCTGAAAAAGGAATTCAGAGAATGGACTTAAACACGTGGTCAGGTAACCTAAAAGCTATGCCCCTCTACAAGAAAGTGGGCTTATTCTGGGTGCCTGACACCAGTGTGTACATGCAGGATTATTTACCAGGCCTCTTCCAGATTCCTCTGGCCAAAGAATGGTTTTCAATGCATCCTGACTGGTATACGACCTTTAAACGGGAACTTCATCAAGCCCCTGACACATACACAGTAGATGGAATGGAAGTATATACGTACACTTTTGAAGCTGGTGACGATAGACTATCTGCTCACGTGGACCGCTACGGATGGGGATTTTCCAGTATTGAAAGCGTGTTAGAAGGTAAGAAAATTGCAGTGAAGACCAGACTTCGTTCCCACAAAATTTTCATTGGCGTACCTAACGCGTTAACAATAGAAATTGTAAACGAGACAGGAGAAGAGGTACCTGTTACTTTACTGGTAGAACCCTTCAAAGGCCTAGAACTGGTGGAACCCTTTCCTCGTTCTTTTCTCGTGAAAAATGGAGAAAAAATTGAGATTACCCGCGAATTTGTTGTGAATTCTGACGTTACTGTCTTCGAATCATACAATAGAGCGTCTGAGGTCATCAAGTCAGTGATTACAATAAAAGATCAATCTATTGAACTGTATACGGGAGGAAAGATTCGTCCTGCCGTCACCATTACTTCTCAAGGCATGTACAAGATAGCACCTTCTGGGAAAGTGACTACTGTGTACTTGGATGTAATAAACAACACGAAAAAAGAGCTCACCGGGAAAATTGATGTATATATAGAGGAGATACCAGACAGGACGTTAATTGTTCATTTGTCTCCTCAAGAGGTTTCGGGCATTGAAATTCCTGTACCTGTTCCTGCACATCCCTCATTGGTTACTCTCCGTGCGACACCAACGATAGAAGTGGACAAAACCACTTTTGTGATGCCTTCCTACAACTATACAGTGGTTTCAGAAGGGAAAGATATGGCTGTGATAGTGAAAGGAACAGATGAGAAGAAGCTGGTAATGCTCACTGATTTTTGTGCAGTCCACATAGATTGTGAAGGGGGAAAAATAAGAATATTACCTCGGGGTTCTTCAGCAGATATTGGTGGAGAGCGAATCGATTTTGATGTGGGACCTCCTTTTGGGCTTTCTCTTGATAGGACCCTTCAGTTTGACTATGAATTTGTTCAAAAGGGTACATACTTTACGGTGGTGTTGACTGGCAGGAGCATGCACGTGCCAGGCGTTGAGATCAAAAAGTACATTGCAGTTGCACCAGGAATGCATGAAGTTGAATTCTGGGTAACCCTCACCAATGTGAGTGATGGACCTTTGCACGTGGCAGGAAAGGTGAGTATTGGTGGAGGGGAAGGAATACACATCGATCCCTTCAGTGTTAAAAAACGTGTCTTCACCCCTCTTAGGGGAACAGTCATAGAAAGTGATCCCACAACGAATGTCATGAGTGAGAACATGGTTCCTCAAAGTCCAGCGTACTGGGAAGAGTCATGGACAGCTGCTCAGCACATGAATAGAAGCGATTTTTCAGGCTGGATCTGGAAACCGGATACTATTGAGAAGATTACAGTTTCTGCCGGTTCTCTTCGCATCCTTGAGAGTGAAACACACGTGCTGAACCCTGGTGAATCGTATGAACCAACCCGCGTGTGGTACACGTTTTCACACGCGTCGTTACAGGAAGTACGAAACAGGTGGAACCAGCTTGTTGGTAACAAAGAGATTCCGCCTCCAGAATCATACAACCTTAAAACTACTCCTCCTGTTGCAGTCACCCTTGATGCGCACACTGTTGAAAAGGGGAAGAAAACCAGAAAAACGGTAGAAATTCATTTTGCCACTGTCTATCCTTTTCCTGGAAAATTGCGGTTGAACCTCCCTCCAGGATGGGAAGGGCACTTTGTAACAAAAGAAGGGATTACCGAAGAAATTGCCATGCCTGAATCGACACCTGGTGAACCTGCTCTGATTAATGTGGAATTGTCTGCTCCTGACGTTGCAGAACCATCAGCATTGGTCAACCTTCACTTCAGTGGTGAATTTGAACTGGATTTTGACATCCCCCTGCTGGTATTGGGGAAAAAAGAGGTGCAGATACGAGAAAAAGACATTGATGAGCACAGTGTACTGGAAGTGTCAAATGGGATGCTAACATTTACTGTGGTCACAGAAGTGGGAGGGAATTTAATCAGACTCAAAGACTCGCAAGAAAGGTCCTTCCTTGCAGATAACTATCCTGAAATAAAGCCAAAATTCTTTACGAGTTACAATATTGGTGGAATCCAACCTCTTATCTTTACTCCTGACCAGGATGACCCCTTTTTTGAACCAGAAAAAACCCACGCACACAGAGTGGAAGAGAGCCCCTGGAGAGGCATAAAGGTGGCATGGACAGTACAGAACCAAGAATTACTGAGAGGACAGAACTTTTCTTTAACTTATCTGACTGTGCCTGATTCAGAAGTGATTCGGATAAGGTTAGAACACGAAAATCCCACCAACAGGCTGGTTAAATGGGTAGCTTTATTAGTAGCTGATGTAGAGCTACAGGGGTCCATGGATGATACAATCCTTACAGCCCCCGGGGGTACACAAACCTGGATAAGAAACAGAGTCACAAAACCCTTCATGAGTCTAGCCAGCCTGGAGAATCCCTGGATAAGAGCGTCAAAAGGAGATCAGTCTATAACAATCTTTGCACCAGAATCCTCTTCAGGTACTATCATGGGGTTAGACTTGGGTGAGATGATGATGGGGTTGATGATAGCACAGGCAGAGACTGGACCCTACGGGAAGACTGCTGTTGAATTTGCCTTTGCAGTGAACCAGCCACAAGGAAAGGTGAAAGAACTCAGAAAGGCATTGGCTCACCAGTAGTGGAGTATGCAGTATTTGGGTTACAATGAGGGAACTGGTTTAAATGATCATAAAAGGCACTGTCAAATATGGGGAGATGGAACTGTTCACATTCAGTGGTGGAATAGAGATGTTACACGTGTAACAAAATGTCCTCCCAGGGTTTGATAACCTGAGGCACTTTATTTTATTTTTTGGCTTCTACTCCTTTTAAGTGGCGTGATCAATCCTCTTTAGCTCAAAAAAAGAAAAAAAGAAGTTAAAGGTCACCAACTCACTACTGATACCTTTATGCAGAATTCTCGAACATAATGCCGCCAGTAGAAGCTACACAGGTGGAGTCCATGTATTCTTCAACTTTAGGTTCCATTTTTTTCACCTCCGTGTATCGATGAATCTTTCTCGTTTATGTGTATTTAAACCTTTTGCCTGGAAGGATTTAACTTATGCATTCGGATCAAATCATCAATATTGTGTCAGGTAGGTGACCTATCAAAGTTAAGAGGTTAACCTTTTGATCAGAGAGAAAGAGGTTATAGGTTAACCAATCTTGTATACACACTTGTATGTTCTGGACAGGTTGTAATCTTTCGAGATTATGAAATTTATTAATTTTATTATATTTAATTATATAATTCTATTGAGTTTTATATATAATGTTATATATTAATTATTTCCGATTTTATAGTCATAATAAAAGATAGTTTTGTATAATTATTTTATATTATATTTTATTTATTTTACATTAATTTTCATCCTAATAAAAATTTTCATAAAATTTCTGCACATTGTGAATCCTTTGGTTCCCCACACTAACTTGCAGAATACTGCAAACTCTATCAAGAACACTTGTCGTTTGGAGCAGTATAACCATAAAAACACTCATCTAGTGAAAAATCCCAGAAAAAGCAAGAAAAAAGATGGATAATAGGTATTATTCAATTTTAATTCCCTTTATATCTGTTATTCCCAATGCATAAATATGGAACCCATTTTCATATACTAAAACCAGGTTCTTGCCCCTTATTTCGCTCAGAGAATAGGAATATCGCCCCTCCTTTGTGATGAATACAACGGTGGTCGCACTCTGTTTGCACAACGCTTTATCTAAAATGAATGTTAAAGGTGCCTCACTATAGGCGTTATTCACTATGTCATCCAATCCATAATATAAGTTCAGATCCCGCGGAGAAAAGGTGAGCATGTTAACCACTTCACCATATACAGATAGTGAATCTTCTGAATCTACAAATTCCACAATTTTCAAGTACTTCAACCAGTTGCATTTACATCCGTAGTATGGGTCAACAGCAATTTTTAGTGGTCCTCCCTCTTTTGCGTGTAGTGTATTACCATCCTTTTTGTATGCCAGAATCACATCCACATCGTAAGGAATGCTCACCATGTATCCATCTTCAGAGATGAAATTGATAATATCACCACTCCCGAACTCCCTTGCTATGACTCCTTCCCATTTTACTTTTTTGACTTCCTTTTCTATGACTGTCTCGTATATTTCTTTTAGTTCAAAAGCGTTAATCTCATCCAATGTGTACTCTGTTATTCTCTCATCAATCACGTAGAACGTCCATGATTCCTGTTGAATGCATCCTAAAACCAAAAAAAGAAGTAATAATACTTTTTTCATACTACCTTTATCTCCGCCAGATCTTTTACCCAGTATTCTGATTCATAACCCGGCATGACTAGATTGAAATCCTCTGTCACCAGTATGTCCTCGTTTTTGTATACCTCGTCAAAATCTAGTTCTACGGTATACCCATCTCGCGCAACGAATCGTATCGTTACAGCATCGTCTTCGTACCGCGCCTGGTTCAATAACACGCGTAACGGAATACCTTCAAACACTTTTATTTCACCCTTGTACTCTGCTTCCACACTTTTTTTGTCGAATCGTGCAAAATCCTCTTTTGTTAATGCGAGAGTCACATTTGTCTTTCCGTGGATGATCAATGCATTCTCCTTTCCTATTAATTTGATCTCTTTCAGGTAAGACATCCACAACTTTCCTGGCTGATCAGTGATCACCAGCCGTACTGGTCCACCTGTTTCTAATGTGAGTTCTTCTCCATCCATTTCGTAACACAAGTATGCGTTCTGTAAATCTGTCGTTTGTAATGTGATCATGTACCCATCTTGAGCCACAAAAGTAATGTACTCTGGATTAACGTTATATACACTCAACAACTCGGTGAGGCGTCTTCCCTTCCACGTGTTTTCGATTTCTGTACCTGTGGATTTCACCAGAACAGCAGTGAACTCAACTGCATTTCCTGTTATGTCTTCAACTGTTATCACATCATTTGCTAACCCTTCCACGTGTACAGTATATTCAGTATCTGGTTCTTGTCCAATGCACGCTGCTGCTCCAACCAACAGTATGAACACAACGATCCGTTTCATGAAGCTACCTCCCCCTTTCCCTTTATAAACGTTATGCTTGAATGAACATATCGGTATCAAGTAGTATAGTTGTTACACGTGTAACAGGGAGATTCTCTTAGTTCTGAGAAGTTCAATATAAAAAGATAATTTAGAAAGGAGAACATTTGAGTACCACGAACTGACAATCTCCAAGCAGGTATTTATATACTCTGGTCAAATTAAAATGTGCATACCCTCAGATTGTTACACGTGTAACAGGGAAATTGCTATAAATTTGGATAATACAACAAAAATAGATAAAAAGACGTGGCTTTTGTACGTTTGAAAGTGACAGTTCTCTCTTACACTTTGAGAACAGTTAAAAGAAAAAGTAAGGAAACAGACTAACAATACCGTGGAGAATCAAAGGAATTGACAAATTCTTGTCTCTTGTGTACCCGTACCCGAAAGTAAGATTGGTGATAACGTAATACACGAGCGGGAGTACATGTAATGGGGTTGTAAAGAACCGAGTCAACGCCAAAAGCGCTGTGGTAACCAGAACTGTCCCGTATGTGCCGAAGGCTTTTTCTCCCGTTTTCTGGATGTAGTACCGGTATGCCACCTCTTCAGTGACAACTACTAAAAAAATGGAGACAAGATTCTCAAAGGAAGGAAAATGTAATGTGCTTTTAACAAGTTCATGGAGGTTGATTACACCAAATAAACAGAAAAGACCTATAACAGATACTATTAAGAACTCTGTATTCTTGGATACAGCTCTGATGTTGAAGTCCTTGAATGTCCTTTTATTGATAATAAAGTGGTAGCATAAAACGAGTAAGAGACTTAAAAGGTAGGAAGGTATATTTATACGGGCTACGAAAAAAAGGATAAGGGATAAACCGGCACCTGCAAGTAGGCACAGATACACTTCTCCAAACACTTTTATAAATTCCTTCTGGGGCAGTGTTGCCTTCACACGGTAGATAACAGTGAGTACAGCAAAAGATACCACAACAAGTACAATGGAGAGAAAACTGGGAAGTAATTTCAAGTGAACAATAAAGGTTCCCATTACGATCATGATAGAGAAGAAAAAGATGAACACAAAAGGTCCTATATATGCTCTCATGGTTGGCATGGATATTCTTTTGGTTAATAGTTTAAAAGGTTGATATACTTTTCGGTTGGTGGGTGGTATTGGGAAATGGAGAAGTGAATAAATAACTGTAAGTTTTCAAGAGCTCTCATGACCATGACTGATTTCTTAAGGTTACTCTTCACCCATATTCTACAGCAACTTTCGGTTCTCCTCTTCTACGTATCTGGTAAATTTTCTCTCACTAACTTTACAGCATTTTTTGCCTCAGCAAGTTTTTTCAAAATTCTGTCATTCATAAGGTCGCCCCCTCAAGACCAAGTTTTCCATACAGTATGTATTTGCACCTGGGCTCAAAATCGTTGTACTCTTTGATGGTTTCCCAGGCAATATCGTATACAAATCCTTTATCGTTTGTATAGAGAAGCTTTCCTTTGAAAACCTCTATTCTTATGTATAAAGGGAGTAATTGAAACATGTGGATATCGTATTTGTCTGGAAAAGAGCCACTTATCACGTACAACAGGTTATAAAGTTCACGTTTATCTGTAATGTTATAATGCAAAGCTAGGTCTATATCCGACCTTTCAGTTGTCTTCCCATCTGCTGAAGAACCGTACAAGTAAATGAACCGTAATTTGTCAAAATGAGGACCTTCTTGGTGGATGCAGCTGCTTACTGACAGAGTGCACGTCACCATTATGAGTAAGACTATGATCAATTTCATTGTGTCAGTTAGTGCTTGTCACATTTAAGTGGTTTGCTATTCAAGGGATTGTCAAATGTATGAGCCATCCTCCGAAATTGACAATCTCACCTGATTCAAAAATCAATCAACCACCTCCCCATGAGAACAATGTCATCATATGTGTCACCCACTTTTATTTGGTTCTTTAATTCAGCAACCGGTGAAAACCCACAATTTTCATAGAACCTCAACCCAATTTCATTTTTCTTTCTCACTTCTGCCATAAGCTTCTCGTATCCCAGAGTTTTGGCCAAGACAACAAGGGTTTCATTCAGTAATGTGCCAATACCTTTGCGACGCACAGAAGGAAGGACAAAAGTAGCAACTCCTCCTACGTGGGCCATTGTCTCAATGGCACTGTAGAGATAAATGCAAGTAAATCCTACTATTTCACCCTCTTGAGCTATTAAGATCCTTTCTCTTTCCTTGAGAGAGTGAAAGAAGCCTTTCTCTTCTTCTAAAGATTTTACAGGATTTACAAGAGCTGAAAAGCTGTTTTTCTCCAGGATGCATGTATTCAGCACCTCCATGATGCCTTCACAATCTCTGAGAGTGGCTTCCCTTATTACCATGATGTCACCTTAAAGAGATTTCGCTGGATAGAGACTTTAAAACTTTGCGTCTACACAGCAGTTCTGAACGTCTGCTATTATACTTTTTGTAGATGGGTGATGGAGCTAAGAAAAGTAGGAATAAGATGGGATTGTCAAATTTTCGAGGGATGAACCTCCCTGGTTCACAAATTGTCTCTTTGTAATTGAATCGTAAGTGAAATGATAATTTAACTGAAATGTTACATATATAACACAGTGACCTCCAAAACGTGACAGCCCTGAGACGACAACTTTATATATTGAAAACCCTATCCAAAAAAGAACTCTGTTCTCACAAAAGGAGGGGGAAAGCGATGAAGTTCAGAATAAAAGAGCCAGTTTGTGCAACAACTGCAGTTTTACTTGCACTCATGGTCAGTGGAGTGATGTCTTTAGCTACTGCTGGAACAACTTTGGATGTAATATCAATTTCAGACATCAACTCCACATCCTGTACGACTTTCTGTGCTTTGGACGATAAGTTTTTGGGGGGAATCAATCAACCTGAATTTTGCTCAGTTCTTACTGCTTCTTGCGGAGAAAAAGTTCTATTTGGTGGCAATGTGGATATTAGATCACAAGAACACCTTGGAACTACTCCTTACATATTTATCTTCCCACCTTCAGAAAAAGAAAACAGATATGGAAGCGGATATGGATTTGTGGCTATTGGCCGGACTTGGAAAGAAAATGGGAGAAATTATGAGAGTTACTTAGGCGTCATAAATGAGAAAGGACTGGCTCTCGGTACAAACGGTCTTCCCGCTGTTTCGCTGAATCCTCATCCCGAAAGACCCTTTTCAACTTCTTCTGAGTCCTTTCGGATTAGGGCGATGAGAGAGTGCTCGAATGTTGATTGTGTCATTGAATTGGCAAAAACCTTTGATTGGGGAAGCAGCAGCAGTAGACTGAACCAGCATCATTTTGCTGATTCCACAGGTGATGCAGTCATTATCAGTGCTGGAAGAGATGGTGAATTAGCGTTCACGAGAAAGGAAAAAAAAGATGGGTATCTGATCTCAACGAATTTCAATCGGGCAAATCCTGCAAACGGGAGATTCCCGTGCTGGCGATACAGTACCGCGGCAGCGATGTTAGGAAAAATTGAGAACGGGGATGATCTCACCATACCCTATTTTGAATCAGTTTTGGATGCTATCCATCAGGAAGGAGCATTATTGAATACTGCTTATTCTTACATCTTTGATTTGCGCACTGGCGATGGTTATATTTACTATTTTCATCAATTTGAAGAAGTTGTGGAATTCAATGTATCAGTGGAATTGGCCGAGACACCAGAGGGGACTACCTGTTCTTTATATGCTTTTGATCGTTTATTTTCTCAAGAAACCAAGAGTAAAGCCACATCTGAGTTCTGGGAATATCAAAAACAGATAATAGTACTGAAAATTGCATTCGGTGTTGCAGCTTTGTCAGGATTCTGTTTCTTCATTTATAGAAAGATGAGAAGTCACACGTCTGAATAGATGTAAAGCTGTAGGGGATTAGCTTTTTCACAGCTGCTCTAGAGGTGGTGAACCTCAAGTAGAGACCAAATTATGGTGCTAACCCTAATTTTCAAGTTAAAATCTGAATGTTAAATAGAGAGATCAATCAAAGGAAGAGATTGTTACACGTGTAACAAATGGGAACCAACTACGAACCAATTGGGCATCCCATTACAGCCCGTTGAGCTTTATTAACTCCATTAACTAGGTTTTTCACGTTTCTTTTTGACTGTTTGATATAATGTAAAGAGCAATCCCAGTATAATTACGAGAAATCCGAGATACATGAAGTAATTAGAAAGCGTCACAAGCAAAGTTGAAGAAGGTGTTGCAGTTGGTGGAGGTTCTGGTACTACCTCCCACGTGATATCAACTCCTCTGCTTTCCAATTCAGGAATATAGGTTTCCAGAGACTCTGTGGTTAATGGGTTATCACTAATATCAATGCAGTCCCCTTTGGTTATTCCAGGATTTTCGATGAGAGGAGAAATATCAGAGATTTGGTTTTGGGACAGATTCAAATGGGTATATTCATTCCTGGTTAATTTCTTTGATGGACCCCCTATATTGGGCAGTTCTCTCAAGGAGGTAATATCGGTGATGCTGTTGTGTGCGAGCCATAATACCTGAAGGTTAATCAAGGGTTCAAGAGATGTTACATCGGAGATGTTGTTTTCATGGAGAATGAGCATTTCAAGGTTAGTCAAATTAGAGAGAGGTATTACGTCAGAGATGTTGTTACTAGAAAGAGACAGCATTTCAAGGCTGGTCAAATTAGAGAGAGGAGATATATCGGAGATGTTGTTGTCGTCAAGAGACAGCATTTCAAGGCTGGTCAAATTGGAGAGAGGAGATATATCGGAGATACTATTATTTTCAAGAAACAGCATTTCAAGGCTGGTCAAATTGGAGAGAGGAGATATATCCGAGATGTCGTTGTCATCAAGAGTAAGAAATGTGAGACCAGTCAAATTAGAGAGAGGAGTTACATCCGAGATGTCGTTGTCATCAAGAGATACACTCCAAAGAGCAGTCAAATTGGAGAGAGGAGTTACATCAGAGATGTTGTTGTCGTCAAGAGATACACTCCAAAGAGCAGTCAAATTAGAGAGAGGAGTTACATCAGAGATGTTGTTCCCATAGAGAGATAGCTCTCCGAGATTGGTCAAATTAGAGAGAGGAGTTACATCAGAGATGTTGTTGTCATTAAGCCATAAACTTGTAAGGTTAGCCAAATTAGAGAGAGGAGTTACATCAGAGATATTGTTTCCATAAAGGAGCAATGTCTTGAGATTTTTGCAGTACTCCAGCCCTTCTATAGTTTTTATGTCGCTATTAGTTGCTGATAGGAGAGTAATTTTTTCTAAATCACTTTCATGGAGAAGCCCATAGCTTTTTCCGATTTGTGCTCGAATAACATTTTCCAGATTTTCGTCAGGTATCACCATGTTGATCCACGGCATCCTTATGCTGAAGAACGTAATGACTATTCCCACTACAACCAACCCTGCTACAATCTTTCTCTTCATAGTATCAACCTTTTATATATGATACTGATCCTATTTAATGGTTTTCATGAGAATTACTATATCTGCAACCTCGATGAGTATTCTAACACAATGAATCTCCTGGCATGACCCTCATTAATGATACCAAGAATTACAGAGAAAGGCTGAAATTCATGAAGAACCAGATGAGGCAGATTCTCACTTCAAATAACTAAGAAATTACAAAAGTTTGTCATCTTGGGGCTGGCAAAGAGTTGATGATTTGCAGCGCCTCGGTAATTTCATATTTATGGATAATACAAATTAAAAAGGAAATATAATCCTTTTCCTCTTCAAAGATCCCTTAACAAATCTCCAATTAATTGATAAAGTTCTTTATTTCCTCTGGAGTAACCCGCCATCTGCAGTGTCTTAATTTACACTAGTTGATATTCTTCACCTTGTTGTAATACCACAACCTTGGTAGTTGAGCTTCCCTCCACTGTTTTCTTGAACTCTCCCGTATCCTTCCCCCACGTGTGCATGGGTATTGCAATGCCAGGATTTATTGCGACAGCAGCTTCAGCACCCTCACTGTTATCCATAGTATACGTATCTCCTGTGGGAAGTAGTGCTACATCCACGTGTCCAATCTCTTTCATTTCAGGGATAAAATCGGTATCACCCGCATGGTATATAGTTTTCCCTTCAACTGTCATTATGTAGCCAACCCCAAACCCTTTGGGATGAAAAGGATTCCCAGGTGAACGAAATCGCTTATAATTGTACGCTTCCACAGCCTTCACGCTTATATCACCAATGGCTGTCTCTTCTCCTGGTTTTAACGATGTAACAGTTCCGCCAATCTTTGAAGCACAGTCTGCAGGAGCAATCACCACCGTATCTGATGTACGAACCTTTTTGATCTTTGATGGATCGCAGTGGTCAAAATGAGAGTGCGTCACTAAAATTATGTCTGCTTTCTCAGGAGGGGTTGCATGTTCCCCCGGGTCAGTATACATTATTTTTCCTCCAGCCTTGATTTGGAAACAGGCGTGAGCCAGCATTTTTATAGAGACACTCATGTACTCACCGCTTTCTTATATATTCGTGGGTATATGTAGTTAACGATAGTCAGGGGTTGTCAAGAGTTCGGTGGATAGAACTTCTCTGAGTTCATGAATTTCTTTTTGTCAGCGATATACAAACAATAGAGATAAATTTGCCTAATGTCACAGGTGTAACAACACGTAACTGTTACACGTGTAACAAAAAGTACTTGCTGGGAATTGGTACCTTTTTCATTTATACTGCTGTGTCAGATAGAGCAACTTACTATAAAATATTAATATCCTGCCACAATGTGTGAAATAATACGATTTTCAGCTTTTCTCAAATGTTCCACCGTGGTTGCCTTGCTTATGCCAAGTTTCTTGGACAGCTCTTCAGCAGTAATCTCTCTGGGCACGTTGTAGTACCCATTCTTTTGGGCAACTATGATGATCTCTTTCTGCCTGTCTGTTAAACAGGACAAGATATTGTATTCAGAGAAGGTAGGTTTGTGAAAAGAAATATTCTTGATGAATCCCAAAGGCTTCAAAACCTCTAGTATCTTCTTGAGATACTTGTTATCTGTAATCACTGTGAACACAATTTTGTCTTTTGAAACAATAAAGGGGAAATCAAAGATAATATTTTCAGCCGTAAGAACTTTCAAAAAATGCAGTTCTGAGAGCTTCAACAGACTTTTCTTGTATTTTGCTCTCGTCAAACACATGTGTGTGTTGTCCTTTTTTCCCAATATGTTGAGGATTGTAAACTCATCAGGCATTTTCAAATCTTCAAGGGCTGCTCCCTCTTTCATCTTTATGTCAAATATGGCTATTTTGACTCCTTTCTCAAAATCCATCCGTAATAATGCCTTTCCTTCAATATAATCTAAGTCATCAAAAAATCCTTTTGGCAAAAACTTTGATACATACGTTGGGTTCACTTCTATGACTGCTCTTCGCATAGTGGAGAATGTGAATGGCCATATTTAAGTATTTCAGCAAAGTAAAGCAGTTTGTGTGACTCACTAAAAAGGGGTTCTGACAAATTAATTGCCATTTATCAATACTTTTATTCTTCATATTCAGATGCTGGCGCCTTTCTGATGCACTTTTTCTCTGTCAAGTTCTGTATCTTCAAAAACGGGACGTATTTTCATCAGGTTGCACTTGTTTGTCATTTGGTTTCACAAAAATATTAACCCAAAAAAAGAAAATAGTATTACAAGGAATCTCTCAGACCCTGATTCTGTACGGATTATTAACGGAGGCTTGTACTCCTTAATTCTTAATAATAAATATGATGATATAAAAACTAATATTATAGTAAATTTTACAATTAACCCCCCTTGCTGAGGTGACAGACTTTGTCATCTTTTGCTCTTTCTCTTGTGTATCAGGGTTACACCCACGAGAATGAGTGCAATAATTGAGATCGCGCCCAAGAGGGGAAATGATGAAGGTACAGTTACCGGGTGAGAAGGTGCTCGCGGCTGTGTATCAAGGCCAGTCATTTCAGATCCTTTTACTTCAGCCTGTTCACGCCCTTCAGATAGTTCTTCAGACAAGGTTGATCCACCAGATTTTGGTTTTTCAGCAAACTTCACCTCTCTCGTAAACAATGATGGTATGAAATATGAGTGATATCCCTTCTCTAGTTCTTCCTTCAGCTTGAATACAACAACTTCACTGAAATTCTGCTGGTTAAATAGGCAAACGATTCCTTTTGGCAAATCGTAGATAGTTGAATATGCTGTACCCTGCTGAACAGCTTTTAAAATTGTTGCAAAGCGCCCCACTGTTATATCCTCTTCACTTTCAATTTTTTCTAACTTCTCCACAACAGTTTTGTGCCTCCAGCAGGGATATCCTCCAAGCTGTGGATAGGTCACGTTGAAGTTTGTGATCACCTGATATACTCCCTCCTTGCGAATTGTCTTCATCTCTCCATCTACGCCGGGGCACACAATAACAGAATCTCCCGTTTTATCAGCAAACAGAAATTGGGCCATACCCATGTGGGACAGGTTATACTGGTCAACCAATTGGATAACCTCTTCAACAGTGGCACATCGCTCCAGAGCCCTTCTCCCAAAATTCAGAGTACTCGATTTTTCTGGATGGGGCCTCATCTTCAGCTCTGGCACTGTGGTAATATCAAAACATAACCCCTGATCATTCATACCGCCCTGGACATAGTAACCACCAAATCCAAAGTACACTCCGCCGTGCTCTGTCTCTGTGGCAGGATAAAACCAGGCGTATGAATCTCTTTCAGGAGCGTCCTCATTGTTTCCAAACAAAACAGTATCGCCAACAGAAGCAGTAAAAACAGTACAGCAGTACGCAGCATTCGTCATCGCACAGATGAACATCGTAATGACACCCACTTTTTTCAACACAGTACATCTCCTCCTGGCAGCATGAACGTAGGTTTTTCCGTGATAGTTTAACATAGTACATCTCCTTCATGCAGGTAGTGCAATAACTGCATTACTGTAATTGATAGTAGTTACTATTATAAATAGTTATCTGTTTCCAGCCTCGAGGAATATGTATAATAATATGTATAGTTCGCCTGTATTCCTCTGGGACCATTCTCTTTTTATCTATCAATTTCAAATATGTCTCGTATTTCCTCATTTAACGAGTAACACTCTTTAATAATTAATGGATATGGTACACTATGCCGCACTCCGTACATGCTTTCAAATTCACTGCCGTCACGGTTGCATCACTGTCTACGCCTACATTAAAGAGGCTTATGTTTATTCCTCCTTTAGTTTCAATGTCAATGCCAGTAATTACTGTTATCTCTTCAAATTCTGTATTTCCACATACTTTACATTTCATATGTGCATCACCTCTTTGATTTCTCCTGTTATATTCATCTACGATTATGAGGTATTCTCATCAGATCTCTTAACTTTGATTGTATTCACATTGGTCCACCGATAATTGAAACATATATGTAAATTTGTCTATTTCTCGAGATGTCCTTTTTCATTTGTTAGACCTCCTCATTCTTCAGCTATGGCAGGTTCAGAAGGAGATTCATCAGCTTTGAGAGAATCTTCTGTTTTCACGGTCTTTGCAGCTATTCTGAGTGAAACATCTTCAATGCGGCCTTGGTGGTACAATATCCTGTCAAGTTCTGATTCCATGATGAATTGGTCTATTCTGAGTGAAACATCTTCAATGCGGCCTTGGTGGTACAATATCCTGTCAAGTTCTGATTCCATGATGAATTGGTCTTCTACATCCAAGAGTGGCAGTATCATCCTCAACCATTGTAATCCACTTTTTCCGAATTGATCTGTGCACTCACATGTGGGGAGTTCGTATTTATCA
>Ga0209636_10000421_pt1 | contig 40661 bp, 39 predicted proteins | sample DeeMarSWOR152_54_FD_187464 | JGI IMG/M metagenome (GOLD analysis project Ga0209636, IMG submission 187464) | Marine sediment microbial communities from White Oak River estuary, North Carolina - WOR-1-52-54 (SPAdes) (version 2) | ecosystem: Environmental > Aquatic > Marine > Intertidal zone >... | reverse complement strand
TAGCGCACTGCAGCCGCGGGCAATTTCCTCAGTCAGTATAATGGCTGCCAGCCAACCCATATCATTTCCGCCGTATTCCTCAGGGATAACCGTGCCAAAAAAACCCAGGTCACCCATCGGTTTAATAGCCTCTTTATAGGGGAAATAGTGTTTTTCTTCCCATTCATCCGCAAACGGGGCAATTTTCTCTTCTACAAAATCACGGACGGTGTCTCTAAGCATTTGAAGTTCCTCAGATAATTTAAAATCCATTTCTCTTTCCTCCTTAATTTTGAATTCCGCCCTTAATCCGTTTCGCGCCTCTCTTTAGGTAGACCTTACACCCTAACCGCGACAATTTGCGAACCCCCAGCACACCGTGAAGTGGCTTAAACATCGGTGTTCGTCAATCATTTAGAGTATAGAACATCGAGCCACTATTTACAATAGTTTTATTAACTCTGCCAGCCGCAATCTAGATTAAACAAACAATGGTTTGTGTAATCATTTGCCAAGGCAAAATCTACTAAAGATGTTGTTGAGGGTCTCTTCACTGGTCTTGTTCCCTGTTATTTCATCCATTACATCCTTTGCCCAAGAAAGATCTGCTGCTACTATCTCCAACGGAAACCCATTTTTCAGATTCATAGAGGCCTTCTCCAAAAATGTGGCAGCCTTCGTTAGTGCTATTTTATGTCTTAGATTAGGGACAATAGGCGTTGAAGATATATCTATTTTCTTATGCATAATCTTATGAAAAATGGCCCTATTTAGTTTCTTAAACCCTTCTCCGGTAAGGGCAGAAACGTCCACCCTTGGAAGGTGTTTAAATGTAGCGTCGATATTCTTCTCACTAGATCTTGCTGGGAGGTCAATCTTGTTTATAACCACTATAGTATTATTTCTATCAACTTCGCTTAATAGGCTTAAATCATACTGATTTAAAGGCCTACTCCGGTCAATAACCAAAAGGGTCAAATCGGCTAAATTGAGTTGGCTTTTTGCCAAATCTACCCCTTTTTTCTCAACCTTTCCCTTAACCTTCCGTATACCAGCTGTATCTACCAGCCTTAAAGGAATCCCCTCAATAGTAACCATGCATTCCAGAATATCTCGGGTTGTGCCTGGGACAGGTGTAACGATAGCCCTCTCTTCGTGTAAGAGCCTGTTTAGGATGCTCGATTTACCAACATTAACTCGCCCGACTATCACTACAGCAACTCCATCATGCCATATCTTTCTCTGGGCATATGCGGCAATAGAGTCTTTAACTGGTTTTAAGACCTTTTTGTTTAGGCGATCTGCTATGTGTGATTTTGTTAGTACGGTAGATTCTTCATCAGGAAAATCTATCGAAGCCTCTATTTGAGCAAGGATTTCAATAATGGCCTGCCTGATTTCTTCTATTCGTGTCCTGAGCCCTCCGACTAGCTGACTGACTGCCAACCGTACTGACATATCACCTTTGGCATTTATTAGGTCTATAATTGCTTCAGCCTGGGTTAAATCAATCCTACCATTCAGGAAGGCCCTGAGGGTGAATTCTCCAGGTTTAGCTAACCTAGCGCCTGCCTGAAGGATTATTTGAAGTATACTCGATAGAATTGTGTAGCCGCTATGGGAGTTAATCTCGACTACATCTTCGCGGGTATAGGAGAAGGGGGCATGCATTACGGACAGCAGGACTTCATCCACAGGAAGGTTTGATTTTGGATCGATAATATGGCCTAAGTAAAGACGAAAACTATCAAATGATTTGATGGGCCGTTTTGATCTAAAGATTCTTCGTGCAATATTTTCCGCGTTATATCCACTGATCCTGACTATTCCTATGCCACCTACCCCTATTGGTGTGGCTATAGCAGCAATGGTCTCCTCTTTATCATACATAGCAGAAAAAGAAATGCGCAACTAACCATTCTGTCTTTCATCATCTTCTTTTTGTTTTGGAATAATAAGAACCTCTTTAAAGAGGCCTTCGCCCTTACTCTTTGTTGAAATCTGTTGATCTCCTTTGAGTGTAAGATGAACTATTCTTCTGTCGTGTGGGCTTATTGGATCTATGGTGACCGTTCTTTTTGTCTTTTTGGCCTTTTCGCCCATCCTAAATGCCAGTCTCTGTAGGAACTCCTCCCTTCTTTGCCTGTAATTCTCGGAGTCAACGATCACTCGTACCTTTTTTTCAGATGCCTTATTCACCACCTTATTGACAATAAATTCTAGGGCCTCCAGGGTCCTACCTCTATGTCCGATCAGTATTCCAGGGTTATTTCCTTCAATATTTAAAATAATATCATCGCCTTTTTTCTCTGCAGATATCTTTGTATCTGCAGATATCAGTGAGATCATCTTTTTTAGGGTTTCCTGGGCAAGCACTATACAAGTATCCTTTTTTGGTGTTACCCTGATCTTAACCTTCTTGTTGCCAACCACACCAAAGATACCAGTAGACCTACTTTCTAAGACCTCTATATCAAGCTCCTCCTCATCCAGATGAAAATGTTTGCAGGCCCTTTCAATAGCCTCTTGCGTTGTTTTTGCTTCTATTTCTATGGATGACATAAACCTTCCTCCTAACATTAGCTCGATTGCCTACTAATTCTATATTGTTGAGCGATGGATAGGATATTGTTTACTAACCAGTAAAGCACCAAGCCAGAGGGAAAATTAATAAACAAGAATGTAAATACAATTGGCATAAGCATCATCATCTTGGCCTGGGCCGGATCCCCTGGAGTTGGTGTCATTTTTTGCTGGATAAACATGGATGCCCCCATTATTAGAGTTAACACAGGTATACCGTAAGGCGGGGTCATAAAGGGGATTTGGAAAGGGAAGGAGAAAAGTCTGTCAGGGGCAGAGAGATCTTTGATCCATAGAATAAAAGGGGCATGCCGTAACTCTATTGAATTCGGTAAAACGCGATAGAGGGCGAAAAAAACCGGGATCTGCACTATCATAGGCAAACAACCTCCCATGGGATTGATCTTGTATGTTTTATAAAGGCCCATGAGCTGTTTCTGCATCTCTTGCTTGTTCCCCTTATATTTCTCTCGTATCTTGGTCATCATAGGTTGGAGTTTCCTCATTTCCTTCATGGATTGATAACTTTTATGGGTAAGGGGCCAGAATAGTATCTTGATAAGAATAGTGAGCAAGATAATTGAAACCCCATAATTGGCTACGTACTTATTGAAAAAGCGAAGAGCAACCAAGAGGGGTTTGGCAATAATATCAAACCATCCAAAGTTGATGGCCTTTTCGAGCTTTTTATTTAAACTCTTTAGAATATAGAGGTCTCTTGGGCCGAGATAAAGGGTAAAGTTCTCTTCTATCCTCTCGGCCTGCCTGACGTTGAGCCGGGGAGTTATATAAGATATTCTGATCTCACCGTCAGGAAGGACCGTGCTTGTTACAGTTGCTTTCCTGTTTTTTTCATCGACTATTGCGGTCATAAAATACGGTTCTTCATAGGCAATCCAGGATATCTGGCCATCATATTGCTCATCTTTTAATTTTTTGAGCTTAACCTCCTCTAGCTTATTGCCGAGAAGAAGGGCCATGCCCTCAAATGCATAATAGCTCTTCTTGGTCTCTTGAGGGAGATGGGCTATATTTAATAAAAGATTATCATCAATTATATGTTCAGATCTATTGTCTATGGTCACTGATAGGTCAATTTTGTATTTGTCGGCATAAAAGAGGAACCCTGTTTGTATCCCTATTCCTTCAGGTGATTCCCACTCATAAATCAACTCCTTTGGCTGATCACCTGCTCTGATAGTAATGCCTTGGGGATTTACATTGTGAGTAGCCCAGTTAATATTGGGTATGCTTTGCCCGGGTTCAACACCAAAGCCATAGCCATCTTTATTCTTAACGTGAACTAATTCTTTTGAGGGGGAGTCTTTTTCAAGCTTGGACAGGTATTTCTTTAGCCTAAAACCCTTAATAAGTGGACCAGAACCAGAAAAAACAGCTGTATAGAGTTCTGTCTCGACTTTGATATCTTTGGAATCTCTTCCTGCCTCCAACGAAGGGTCCCGCTTTGGACCTGACGGCATTGCTGTATGTTTTGAAAGGGGTTGGGCGTGCTCTTTTTTAGGTAGTTGCTGTTTATCAGTTGATCTGTCTGCTGGCTTTGGCGGAAACGCAATGTACCAGACAAAGAAGACAAGAAATGATAAACCCAGTGCCAACAGAGTCCTTTTTTCCATAAATAAATCCCTACCTTAGAACAAAGTGCAGTATAATGTAGGCGTGGCATTGCCGTTCCATGCCCAGAGCATTTACATTATAATAGCTAATGTCAAAATTATCAACCATGGTACTTTATTAGCAAACAAAACGGCAAACAATTTGGTCAAAAAGTATAAATGTTATCAAGGAAATGTTTGTCCTGTTAGAATACCACGTGCGTGGGCACAGAGATGGTCCGCCTCAGCATTCCACTTTTTCACACCGCGGATAATGTTCCGCCTGAGCTTCTAATGGGGTTTACCTGAGGGGATCGTAGCCGCCCGGATGAAAGGGATGACATTTAAGAATCCTGATTAAAGCGAGGAACCCTCCTTTTATTATACCGTATTTGCCAATGGCAAGGGAGGCGTAAGCAGAACATGTGGGCGTAAAACGACAAGAGGGCGGGAGAAAGGGTGACACTATTGTTTGATAGAGCTTAATTAACGCTACTATATATGTTCGGGGTCTAAGAAAAAAGGCCATCATTTCCCAATAGTAACTCTCCTAACTCCTCTTGTACCCTCAAAAGGTTAACCTTATCGCTTTCTTCTAAAGCAATAATCATAATGTCGTATCCTTTTGGAAGCTGTTGTTTGTTAAGCCTGAAGAACTCTCTTATTAATCGCTTAATCCTATTTCTTTTTACAGAATTCCCAACCCTTTTACTCACTGTTATGCCTAATCTGGTGATATCCCTCCTGTTTTGTTTTAGGATGACAACAAAACTTTCAGTATAGTACCTAGCTCCATGGCGATTTAGATCGATGAATTCCGCCCTTTTTATTATCCTTTCCTCTTTTTTAAAGGAAAATAATCCCATCTCAAAGGCCTACGGCTAACAGTAGGTTAGGACATTAATCCTTCATAAGATACTGTTCGATTGATATGTTAGGCAGACAGTTTTTTCCGGCCTTTTGCCCTCCTTCGTTTTAACACATTTCTCCCTCCCTTAGTGCTCATTCTGGCGCGAAAACCGTGCACACGAGATCTTTTTAGGTTGCTTGGTTGAAATGTTCGTTTCATAAATGAGATCTTTCTTTCAGTTAAGAATTACTCATCTTTCTAACCTTAGCTTGGTCGCGTTGTCAAGATAAAAGAGGCAGACACCAATTAATCTATAGTTCCCACCTTTTAAAAAAATAGGGATGAACTATTTTATATTTGATAAATCTCTTAAAATTAATTAAGGTAAGCCAGGTTTGAAAACAAATATTTTGTATAGGAGACACTGATGTTACTAGACCCTGTACTCGGTTTATTCTCCAATGACCTGGCCATTGACCTGGGTACAGCCAATACCTTGGTCTATGTGAAGGGGAGAGGAATAGTCTTGAATGAGCCTTCTGTGGTAGCGGTGAGGAAAGGCGACAGGGGGAGAAACAGAATACTGGCAGTGGGAAGAGAGGCAAAGACCATGCTGGGCAGAACGCCAGAGGATATCGTGGCAACCAGGCCTATGAAGGATGGGGTCATTGCCGATTTTGACATCACCGAAACCATGATCAGATATTTTATTAGAAAGGTTCACAACAGGAGATCCCTTGTCAGGCCCAGGATAATTATATCTATTCCCTCAGGCGTAACCCAGGTTGAAAAGAGGGCGGTGCGGGAGTCTGCAGAGTCTGCAGGGGCCAGGGAGGTGTTTTTGATTAAAGAGCCCATGGCGGCAGCGATAGGGGCTGATCTCCCGATCAGTGAGCCCACGAGCAACATCGTCGTTGACATAGGGGCAGGCACCACCGAGGTGGCGGTGATCTCCCTGGCAGGAACGGTGTATTCACGCTCAGTACGGGTGGCGGGTGATAAGATGGATGAGTCAATCTTGCAGCACATCAAGAGAAAGTACAACCTCTTGATCGGCCTTCAAACCGCGGAGCTGATCAAGGTCAATGTGGGTAATGCGTATCCCACTGAGGAGCCAGAGTGTATAGAGGTCAAGGGCAGGGACCTTGTCACCGGCATCCCCAAGATCCTCACCATAGACTCAGAGGAGGTGAGAAAGGCCATATCTGAGCAGGTAGAAACCATTGTTGAAACGGTGAGAATCGCCCTGGAGCAGACCCCACCCGAGCTGTCTGCTGATGTGGTCGACAAGGGGATCGTGTTAACTGGCGGGGGGGCACTGTTAAAGAATCTTGATGTATTGCTAAGAGAGGAGACACGGCTTCCCATCACTATCACCGAGGATCCCCTTACCACGGTTGCCATAGGGGCGGGGAAGGTATTAGATAATCTGGTACTTTTAAGAGAGATTAAGGTAAAGTAATCAAAAAGCTTAGGTTTACAATAATTGGCCGTTTTCTTAGACCATAGGCGGAGATGGGTCCCTTATATCTTTATCTTATTATCCCTGATCTTGCTGTCTTTGAGCATTGGCAAGGGACAAGAGTGGAATCCGGCAGAAAGGCTTGCAGTCGAGATAACCGCGCCATTTCAAAAATTATTTGTGGGGACGATATCCACAGCAAGGAATATCTGGAGAAATTATTTTTTTTTAGTTGAGACACGCCAAGAGAATTTGCTTCTTAAGGAAAAGATAAACCTCCTCAAGATCGAAAATAGCAGATACCAAGAGCTATTGTTGGCTACTCAGCGCCTCAAAAAACTCCTCAAGTTTCAAGAAAACACGGATGCGCCTCTTCTGCCAGCAAGGGTGATCGGGTGGGATTCGAGCGGATTGTTTAAGTCCATAATTATAGACAAAGGGGAAAAGAATGGCCTTGAGATAAACACGCCGGTGGTTAATTCAGAAGGAGTTGTTGGAAGGGTAGTTTCTGTCTCCCCAAATTATGCCCAGGTATTGTTGATTACAGATCAAAATAGTGCTGTTGACGGGTTGGTTCAGAGATCAAGAGGCAGAGGAATGGTAAAAGGAGAGGGATCAAATGAATGTTATTTTGATTATGTAATAAAAACATGTGACATAAAAACGGGTGATACCATTGTAACCTCAGGAATGGGAAGGATATTTCCCAAAGGTCTTTATCTGGGGATAGTTAAAGAGATTAATGATTCCCCCAACAAGCTATTCAGGGATGTTAAGGTAGCCCCAGCTGTAGATTTCTCTAAGCTAGAAGAGGTTCTCATAATTTTGAGATCAGGCTCTATGCCTTTAAGAAGAGCGGAGATTAAATGAAAAGATAGGTAACTTTATCAAGGCAGTGAAATGGGGATTAGGGCTTATCTAATGCTATGGAAAGAGGACGATGTGGTTTTCTATCCCCTAATCTGGTTAATGTGTGGCCTTTCTGTAATTTTAAGGGGAAGCATAAACCATCTTGTAGGTATTGAATGGCTGGATATGGACCTAATTCCTATCTTTGTCATATATCTCATCGCCAAGAATCAAAACCTTATGGCCAGTTGCCTTGCCTTTTTTATGGGGATGTTGACAGACATATTCGCTCCATGTCAGCTTGGCTTGTTTGCGTTTGCCTATTCTGCTATTCTTCTTGGAATTAATAGGTGCCGACAATTCTTGGATTTCAACAACATCAAGACCTCAATCTTATTTGTGGCTATTTTCCTTTTGGCCAAGTGGTCTTTTCTCATGATCATAATTCGACCTTTTCCTTTGGGTCAATTTAGTCCTCTGAGTTTCTTTATCCTGGTGTCTATTTCTGTTGTGATAACAAGCATGATCACCCCATTTTTATTCTATTTCCTAAATCTGACAAGGGAAAAAGAGAGCCGAGATTATGCCTAAAAAGGTACCCTGTCCCTTCAAAGCTATTTTTGATGACTAACCATGGTATGGCGTCCAGATTTTGATACCTTAGAAACCGAGATATATCAGAAACGGCTCACAAGGCTGACCTTCTTTGTCCTTATTGTATTTGGCGTCCTGTTTGTACGGTTATGGTTCCTGCAAATCGTTAACGGCGCCGGATACAGGACACAATCAGAAAACAACAGAATAGATCTACGGGATGTTTTGCCCTTCAGAGGATTGATCTTTGACAGGAATGGCCAACTACTGGTTGATAACAGGCCATCCTTTATCTTAGGGGTGATTCCAGAGGATATCAGAGACCTTGATGGTTTAATAGAAGATGTGAGCAGATTGGTTGAAGTCGATAGCCTGTCCGCGAAAGATAAGATAAAAGAGGCCTTAAAAAAATGTGATCCCTTTAATCCTGTTTACATAAAAAAGGACCTCACAAGGGATGAGTTGGCCAGAATAGAAACCAGTATTTTGAGCATGCCAGGAGTAATTATCGAAGCCAAGCCCAAGAGGCACTACCTATACAGCACGCTTGCTGCCCATCTCATCGGTTATCTCGGTGAAATTGGTAAAGAACAGTTTGGCAGGGAGGAGTATAAGGAGAATAGGCTCGGTGATTTTGTGGGAAAATTTGGCGTAGAGAAAAAATGGCAAAGATATTTGAATGGTATCAGGGGAGGGCAACAGGTTGAGATAGACGCCTCTGGCAGGAGACTGAGAGTGCTATACCAAAAGGCGGCAGAGCCAGGATTTAACGTTTATCTAACGATAGATAAGGATCTTCAGATGTTGGCCGAGGCAGCCCTCTGTAATAGAGCAGGCGCTATTGTCGCCATGAGGCCAGATACCGGAGAGATATTGGCTATGGCAAGTAGCCCGACATTTAATCCTAATAACTTTGCCAAAGGGATGGATAAGGAGGGATGGGAAAGGTTGGTCTCTGATCCCTGCTTTCCGCTGCAAAACAGAGCAATCTCAGGACAGTATCCACCAGGTTCTCTTTTCAAGGTTGTAGTGGCTCTGGCAGGATTAGAAGAAGGAGTAATTGATCCCAACGAAGAGATTTTTTGCGGAGGAAGTTATAGTTTTAAGGGCAGGATATATCGTGATTGGAAAGAGGAAGGGCATGGTTATGTCGATTTACACAGGGCGTTAGTTGAATCATGTGACGTCTACTTTTATAAAATAGGCCAAATGATAGGCATTGATACCATTGCAAAATATGCCAAAAGGCTTGGCTTTGATTGTGAGACGGGTCTACAATTGGGAGATGAAAAATCGGGGCTTATTCCAAACAAGGCCTGGAAGCTAAGGCGATGGAATGCTCCATGGGAAGAGGGGGAGACATTGTCTGTAGCGGTTGGGCAAAGTTTTACCCTCATAACACCCATTCAAATAGCAAGATTTATGGCAGCCCTTTTTAATGGGAGTGCTCTTTTTAGACCACAGGTAACGAAATGGGTAGGCAGAGAGGGGAAGGAAAGAATCTTTGAATTTAAACCTGATGTAGTAGGCTACTGGGGGCTAAAAAAAGAAAATATTGAGTTTGTAAAAAGGGCGCTTATAGGTGTGGTGAATGAGCCTCATGGAACGGGAAAGAGGGCAAGGCTTGATCAAATAAGAGTTGCTGGCAAGACAGGCACTGCCCAAGTAATTGCTTTGCCTGAAGAAAAGGAATCGGTGGAAGAAAGGGATATTCCCTATGAATTTAGAGATCATGCATGGTTTGCGGCTGTTGCTCCTGCTGAAAATCCGGTGATAGCATTGGCCATTCTCGTAGAGCATAGTGGTCTAGGAGGCGCTGTGGCGGCCCCGATCGCAAGAAGTATACTGGAGGGTTATTTTAATAAGGTGAAAGCCTTATAGTTGCTCGTTGGTGGCTGCTCGTTCCCTGTTACGAGAACGAGCAATGAGGAACAAGTATGTTCGATCGCCGATTGATAGATAACTTTGATTGGATACTGTTAGCTATATTGATGGTCATAGGGTTGCTGAGTGTTTTTAATCTTTACAGTGCTGCCTATTCGATTAGATCTATAGGGGGAAGCCAGATCTATGTAAAACAAATCTGTTGGTATGGTATAGGTTTTTTGATTCTTCTTTTGATGACAACTTTTGACTATCATGCCCTAGATCGATTTGCCTACCCATTGTTTTTTATCTCACTGATCCTTCTGGTGGCTGTTCTAAAGATAGGCAAAGTCACCCATGGCTCTCAACGTTGGTTGAGTTTTGGCTATTTTTATGTGCAACCTTCGGAGATAGTCAAGATATCTCTTATTATTGTTCTTGCCAAATATTTTTCTAAAGCAGAAAAGATGGGAAATTACCGACTTAGGGATCTATTGAGGCCATTAATCTTGATTGCCATCCCATTCATAATGATAGTCTGCCAGCCTGATCTGGGAACAGCCCTGATGTTGCTCATCCTTTGCTTCACAATTATTATTTTTGTTAATGTAAATTGGAAATCAATACTGATATTTTTGTGCATTGCCCTGCTCGCAGCGCCCTTTCTCTGGATTACCCTTCAGGAATACCAGAAACAACGGATAATAACCTTTTTGAGGCCTGATCTGGATCCCTTGGGTGCTGCCTATCATGTTACCCAGTCGAAGATTGCTATTGGTTCGGGCCTCCTTCGGGGGAAGGGCTTTCTTAAAGGAACTCAGACAAGATTGCATTTTCTCCCGGAACAGCATACCGATTTTTCCTTTTCTGTTTTGGCAGAGGAGTGGGGCTTTGTAGGTTCAGTCATACTCTTGTTTCTGTATCTATTTCTAATTCTATGGTGCCTCAACATAGCCAAAAACAGTAAAGACAAGTTTGGCACCCTTATTGTTGTAGGTATTGTTGCATCGATTTTCTGGCACCTGACAATAAATGTCAGCATGGTAACCGGCTTACTCCCCGTAGTCGGAATACCATTGGTCCTGTTTAGCTATGGCGGGTCGTCTGTAATTTCCACTATGGCTGCTATGGGTTTGATAATGAATGTAAGCATGAGGAGGTTTGTCTTTCAGGAGTGATTATTGCTCAGAGTTGAGATTTTCGAAAATCTTTCCTAAAATTAACCTCTTTAGGCAGTATAATTTCTCTTGCAATCAACAATAAGATCATGCTATTAAGCCGCTGGTAAATATTTAGAGGGGGGGTTGTAGTCAATGAAAAGACCAAAGGATGAGATTAACGCTTTTTTAGGCAAGGATACAGAGTTTGAGGGTAAATTCTCCTTCACGGGTGCTGTCAGAATAGATGGAAAATTGTCTGGTGAAATTCTTTCCAGTGGAATCCTGATAGTAGGGGAAAGTGCAGTTATTAAATCACAGATACATGTTGCTGATATGATAATAAGCGGAGAGGTTCATGGCGATATATTTGCAGAAAACAAGATCGAGATTAAAGTCCCGGGCAAACTCTTTGGCAATATTCAGACCCCAAGATTAATCATTGAAGAAGGGGTTATCTTTGAGGGAAATTGCAGGATGAAAGACCTGGGAGAGAAAGATCTTGCCTTATCCCCACAAAAAACTGAAGGCCTTTCCATTTTGAAATAACCAATATATCTCACCTATAAAGCGTCGTAGCAATTATTGGTAAACAATAGAGGTTTAGCATGATTTTGGAATCCTTACAAAAGATAAAGAAGGCGGAGACCGAGTTAAAAGAGGGGCTGGAGAATGCCAAAGGAAAGGCAACCAAGGTAATTGAGGGGGCTAAGGAAGAAGCAGAGGAGTTGTTGGCGGAAAGGACGAGAGATGCGCAAAGCCAAGCGGAGAAGATGAGGGAGGATGCTGGAAAGGAGGCACGGAAAGAGTGTCAGAATATTGCCGATGAATGGAAAAAGGAAATCGAGGAATTGAGGAAAGATGCCCAACAAAACCTGGAAAAGGCCAAAGAATTCATTCTACGTTCACTATTAGGTTGAGATTATGTTAAGACCGACCCGGATGAAAAAGATACAAATACTCGTATTAGAGGGGCTTAGGTATGAAATAATTAAGAGACTGCAAGAGCTCGGCACTATCCATCTCACTGATTATTCTGAAAAACTCGCTGATCCTGAGTGGAGGAGTTTGCTAAGGCCTTGCAGTTTATCTCCAAATATCAGAAAAATATCGGCCCTTAATATTGCGGTGAATCGATTGTTAGATCTTTTTGAACGCTATCATCCTGAAGAAAGGGAGGGTTTTATAAAGGGGATTTTTGCTCCTTTACCGCCAAGAAGGCTTGAAACCAGAGAGATCTATGGCAAAGAGCTTATCGATACTGTTGACGATATCATAAAGAAGATCGAGGCAGAGGTAGAAGGCCCTGTGAGGGAGCTAGAAAAGATCGAACAAGAGATTCTAGAATTAGACAGAACTAAAGGGTTATTGGCGCTTATTTTGCCCCTAGAGATAGCTTTAGAAGACATCGGAGAATCAGTGTTTTTATCTATCTCTTTAGGCATCATACCCAAGGAAGAGATAGAAAATATACGGGAAAGATTACAGGAATTGACCGAAAATAACTTCTACCTTGGGGCAAGGGAGACATCCGAGAACAAGTTGGTAGCGATACTGATCTGTCTCAAAGAACAGGCATCATTCGTATTGGCTAATCTTCGCCGCCTTAACTGGGAAAGGATTGAAATAGAGGGTCAGCAAGGAAAACCAAAAGAGGCAATAGATTCCATTGATAAAAGACTGGTGGCATTGGGTGAGGACAGGGCAAGAAAAGAGGAAATCATAGTTGACATAGCCAAAAGATGGCGAGATGAGCTCAAAAAGCACCGGGAACTTTTGATGGTTGAGAGACAGAGGGAAGAAAGTCAGAACAAGTTTGCCGAGATGGAGCATATCGTTGCTATTGAGGGTTGGATTCCTAAAGATTCATCTGCCCAGGCTGTTCAGGAGATAAGAGAGGTCAGCCACAAGGCATGTGTGGTAGAGGTATTGGATCCAGGCGGGAAGGATGATGTGCCTGTACAGTTAAAAAATCCTAAATTAGTCAGGAGTTTTGAGGTGTTAACACGTCTTTACGGTTTGCCAACCTATAATGGTGTTGATCCAACACTATTCTTAGTTCCTGGTTTTCTTTTGTTTTTCTCAATTATGTTAACTGATGCGATGTATGGCGTAATCGCTCTTGTTTTGGGCCTGCTATTGATAAGAGGGGGAGGAAGATATAATCAGTTTATAAAGGACGGTGGTGTTATTCTTTCATCAGCGGGCGCGGCAACTATTTTTATTGGCGCCCTTTCTGGGGGATGGTTCGGCAGCTTTGGGCTTAAGCTCACTCTATTAGCAGCCCTACAGGTGTTTGATCCCATGATCCAGGTTACTGCATTTTTGCTGATCGCCTTAACTATTGGTCTGGCCCATGTTAATGTAGGTGTGGTGATTAATATTGTGGATAATTTCAAAAGAAAGGATATATGGAAGGCCATAAGCGAAAACCTCTGGTTTCTATTTGTCCAGCCAGGCCTTGGTTTATTCTTGGTAGGCTATAAATCATTAGGCTTACTGTTTATAGTTATCGCCCTCATATTACTTTTCATGGGGCATAAGGCCATGTCCATGTTTCAGGTAACAGGATTCATGGGGGACATTCTTTCTTATGCCAGGCTTATGGCCTTAGGATTGTGTACAACAGGAATTGCAATGACAGTTAATGTGCTCTCTGGCATGCTTTACGCTGGTGGTTCAATCGGAATCCTTTTTGCCCTCATAGTCTTTTTTATTGGCCATCTATTCAATTTTCTCATTAACGCCATGGGAAGCTTTGTTCATGGGCTCAGATTACATTATGTAGAATTTTTTACAAAATTTTATCAAAGCGGGGGAACAGAGTTTACGCCCCTTGAAATGAGGTTTGAAATTGTACAGATTAAATAAGAGGGAGGTATTTCTATGGAATTATCAACAGGAATAGTATTGGCAATTATTGGAGCGGCAATCTCTATGGGTGTGGCTGCTATTAGCGCCGGAGTCGGAGTTGGTTTGGCCGGCGTTGCAGGGGCAGGTGTTATATCAGAGGATCCAAAGAAGTTTGGACCTGTTTTAGTTCTCCAGGCGCTACCACAAACACAAGGAATTTATGGTTTCTTGGGGGCTGTCTTGATTCTTATAGGGGTTGGTGTACTTGGTGGAACGGTTAAGGAAATCCCTTTAGGCATGGGTTACGCTGCGCTTGGAGGGGGGATAGTGATTGGTTTAAGTAGTATCACCGCTGTTGCTCAGGGCGCTATATCTGCCAGTGGCATGGGTGCTGTGGCCAAGAGGCCAGAAACCTTTGGTCAATCAGTCGTACTCGCGGTCATGGCAGAGACCTTTGCTATTTTTGGTCTCCTTATTGCTATCTTGATCTTTGTTGGAACCAAGATTATGGGTGGTTGAATCAATAACCTAGGGGCTTCGCCCCAATTGGGATATTGGAATAATGGAGTATTGGAATGATGGGTTTAATGGAAAAAGAAAAGAAGATTAAATATAATTTTTTCTGATTTTAGTACCCAATATTCCACCATTCCACCATTCCATGTGAATTTAATCGAGGGGCTCTTATGTCAGATGAAGGGGTTGACAGAATTATATCCCATATAGAGGCCGAGACCGAGAATGAGGCCTCTGAGATACTTCTAAAGGCTCAAGCGGAGGCAGATAAGATCAAGAAGGCTGCTCAAGAGAAAACAGAGAGGGAGGCCGAGAGAATCCTCTCAAATGGTAAAAGAGTTGCCTCCCTTGAAGGGCAAAGAATAATTGCCGAAACCAAAATCGATGTGAGACGAAAGAGGATGGATGCCCAAGAAGAAGCAATTGCTAAATCGTTTGAAGAGGCCAGAAAGGTCTTGGAGGAGTTGGCCGAAAAAGGGAAGTGGGATAACTTTGTATATAAGGATATTCTGTTTAACCTGATAGTTTCTGCCGCTGAGGTTGTCGCCGGAAACAAACTTGAGTTAGTCTTTAACCAAAGGGACAGGAAAACCTTCAACAAAACGAGGTTGAAAGAAGTGAGTGAATTGGTCAAAAAGAGGACAGGAAAAGACATCTCTCTGGCCCTAACAGAGGAGACCATGCAGTTCCTTGGAGGTGTAATTGTGAGGGATAGGGAGAAATCTATGGAGGTCGACAATACCCTTGAGACCAAAATGAACCGCCTTAAGGAGACTATAAGGGTAGATGTGGCCAGGATCCTTTTTGGGGATAGGCTATGATTCAAGATGTTCTTTCATACCTCTATGTTAATGCAAAAATAATGGCCAAGGAGGGAAAGTTTATTTCTCTGGCGAGATGGGAGGATCTATGGGGATGCAGGTCGCCTGGAGAGATAAGCTCTCTTTTAGAGGGAACAGATTATTTTCCTTATCTCTCAGAGGGGGCAATGAATGAGGCCAAGGAATTGGAGAAGGCTATCTTAGTAGAGTTTTCCGAGTTAGGGAGGGAGATCTCCAGGATTATTCCTAAAGGGGCATGGCCAATAAAGGACTATCTCCTGAGAAAATGGGATGTTATCAATTTGAGGGCCGTGATGAGGGGAATACATGGAGGTTTAGGAAAAGAGCAAATAGTGGACTCCTTTATGGAGGGAGGCGAGATGGATTTTGCCTTTTTTAAGGGCCTCATTGATGCAGAAAGCATGGATGATTTTGTAGCCCTTTTGGCAAGCACCCCTTATCAACCGTTGAGCGATGGCCTAGCTAAATATAATGAGAACAACAATCTGTTTTTTTTAGAGGCCTCATTAGATAAGATTTTCTGGGAAGATTTATGGCTAAAGGTTTTGAAGCTAAGAGGCATAAAAGAATTTAGAGAATTTATAGGCGTATGTGTTGAAACCCACAACCTTAAGATTCTTTTGAGGGCAAAGAATGATAGCCTTCTCCTAGAAGACATTGATCCTTTTTTAATAGCCGAGTGCACATTGTTGAATGAATTACTGCCTGCCTTTGAAGAAGAGGATCTGCCTGGCCTTGTGCCCCTTCTGGAAGATACAATGTATTTTGAACCTCTTGTAAGTGCTCAGGCTGAACATGAAAGAACCGGCTCTGTTTTGTCTTTTGAAAAGGTGCTCGATAATCTGGTGCTCAAAAAAGCGGAGGATATTAGGAAAAAGAAGCCATTTGGCCCAGGACCTCTTATCGGGTTTCTCGTATCAAAGGATACAGAGGTAAAGAACCTTCTAGCTATTGTTCGGAGCACAGAGGTTGACCTGAGCAGGGATGAAATCAGAGAATCATTGATGAGGAAATAATGGAAATTGCCCTGATCGGAGATAGACATACAGCGTATGGCTTTAGACTTGCAGGCATAAGAAAAACCTTCCTGATGGAGGAGATCAGACGGGAAGATATTAGAGAAACACTAAGGGGCCTATTTGACAGTAATATCGGCATAATACTGGTTACCGAAAAGGTAGCCGAAGGAATAAGAAACATACTGGAAGAGGCAAATAGATTTAGGAAAGGCGTAATACCTATAATCTTGGAGATCCCGGATAGCGGTGGTCCCTTGATCAGCAAAATTGACCCCATGCGGGAGCTTATTAAAAGAACCATTGGATTCGAAATAGGATAGTGAGGAGATTATGGCAGATCAAACGACAGGAATAATCCAGAGCATTGCTGGTCCACTGGTAATCGCCAAAGATATGAGGGGTTGCGAGATGTATGAGGTTGTCAGGGTGGGCCAGGAAGGCTTGATGGGTGAAACAATAAAGTTAATGGAAGATCTGGCCTATATACAGGTTTACGAGGATACTACCGGGCTTAAACCAGGGGAAGAGGTCGTAAGAACGGGTGCGCCCCTATCTGTGGAGCTTGGTCCGGGAATTATTACCAATTTCTATGATGGGATACAGCGGCCTTTGCTTGAAATAAAAAACCGGGCAGGGGATTACATAACTAGAGGTATTGATCTTCCCAGCTTGGATCCTGAAAAAAGCTGGGAGTTCATGCCCACTGCCAAGAAAGGTGATGACCTTGTTGAGGGGGATTATTTAGGGGAGGTTCAGGAATCAAAGGTCATCCTACACAAGGTAATGGTCCCACCAGGGATACGTGGAAAGGTGGTAGAGATTAAAAGCGGGAGTTTTACGGTTGATGAGGTTATAGCTGTTCTTGATAAAGCAGGGGAAAGAAAAGAACTCACAATGAAACAGAAGTGGCCTGTAAGGATAGGAAGGCCGTTGAAAGAAAAACTTGACCCAGAGGTGCCGCTACTAACGGGCCAGAGGATCTATGATACCTTTTTCCCTATAGCCAAAGGGGGGACAGCTGCCATCCCTGGAGGCTTTGGAACAGGTAAAACGGTTAGCCAACATCAGTTGGCAAAATGGGCTGATTCCCAGGTTGTTGTCTATGTAGGGTGTGGAGAAAGGGGGAATGAAATGACAGAGGTCTTGATGACCTTTCCCGAATTGGACGATCCAAACACCGGTGAAAAATTGATGGAGAGATCCACCTTGATTGCAAATACCTCGAATATGCCAGTGGCAGCCAGAGAAGCCTCTATCTATACAGGGGTCACCATTGCCGAGTATTATAGGGACATGGGATATGACGTAGCCTTGATGGCTGACTCAACCTCACGGTGGGCTGAGGCATTGAGAGAGATTTCAGGAAGGCTGGAGGAGATGCCAGGCGAAGAGGGTTTTCCAGCCTATTTGGGGACCAGGCTTGCTGACTTCTATGAAAGGGCAGGCAGGGTAGTGACGTTGGGGAAGGAAAAGAGATTTGGATCGGTTTCAGTTATTGGGGCTGTATCCCCGCCAGGAGGTGATTTCTCTGAGCCGGTTGCCCAAAATACCTTGAGGGTGGTAAGCGCCTTCTGGGCATTAGACACAAACCTTGCAGACCGGAGGCATTTTCCTGCCATCAACTGGTTGACGAGTTATTCGCTCTATCTGGACTTTGTAAAGGCCTGGTATGATAAAAACATAGACAAGGAATTTCAAACCCTAAGGGGAGACATGATGGCTCTCCTTGAGAAAGAGGCTGAGCTGCAGGAAATTGTGCAACTGGTTGGTCAGGATGCATTACCGGAATCAGACAAGGCCTTTTTGGATGTGGCAAGGATGATTAGAGAAGATTATCTTCAACAGCATGCCTACCACGAAATAGATTCTTATTGCTCTAAAGAGAAACAATTTCTCATGCTTAAGATCATTATGAAATTCTATCAAGAGGTCAACAAGGCAATTACCTCCGGTATTATGGCGAACAGAATAGCAGCGGTGAAGGTTAAGGATGAGATAGCCCGGATGAAGTATACGCCAAACCCGGATTTTCCAAAGAGATACGAGGAGTTAATAGAGGCCATTGAAAGTGAGTTTGAATCTTTGAGGGATCAAAAATGAGTGAGAAAGCCAAGGATATAAAATCAAGGGAGTACAGGTCTGTTACCCAGGTCGCAGGGCCTCTTTTGATTGTCGAAGGTGTGGAAGAGGTTGCCTACGGAGAGGTTGTCTATATCAAGACACCCAGAGGTGACAACAGAATGGGTCAGGTTCTCGAGTCCAAGGAGAATTTGGCCATCGTTCAGGTATTTGAAGGCACAAGAGGGCTTGATACGGACCAGACAAGAGTCAGATTTTCAGGAGACATTATGAGGATCTCTCTTTCCAAGGAGATCCTCGGAAGGGCCTTTGACGGTTTGGGCAGACCGATTGATGGTGGCCCGGAGATCATTCCAGAGGCTCGACCACCAATCACGGGTGCGGCTATAAACCCCACGGCAAGGGACTATCCGAACGAATTTATACAGACTGGTATCTCGACCATCGATGGAATGAATACCTTGGTGAGGGGGCAAAAGCTTCCGATCTTTTCAGGCGCTGGATTACCTCATAATGATCTTGCTGCACAGATAGCAAGGCAGGCTACTGTTTTGGGTTCAGAGGAACCTTTCTCTGTAATTTTTGCTGGCATGGGGATAACCCATGAAGAGGCCAATTTTTTTATGAATAGCTTCGAAGCAACAGGGGCATTGGAGAGGATAGTTTCCTTTGTCAATCTGGCAGATGACCCGGCTATTGAGAGGATTATTACTCCAAGAATGGCCCTTACCGCCGCGGAGTTTCTTGCCTTTAATTATGACACGCATGTACTGGTGATACTTACAGACATGACCAATTACTGTGAGGCCCTGAGGGAGATTTCATCGGCACGAGAGGAGGTTCCTGGAAGGAGAGGGTATCCGGGGTACATGTATACTGATTTGGCAAGCAATTATGAGAGGGCAGGAAGAATCATAGGAAGAAAAGGCTCCATCACTCAGATGCCAATCCTCTCTATGCCAGATGATGATATAACACATCCTGTACCTGACCTTACAGGATACATAACTGAAGGGCAGTTTGTCCTCTCTCGTGAGTTGCACAGAAAAGGGATCTATCCACCTGTAGATGTTCTACCCAGCCTGTCGAGGCTCATGAATGAAGGCATAGGGGAAGGCAGGACAAGGGCAGATCATTTAGGGGTTTCTGACCAGTGTTATTCTGCATATGCTGAAGGAAGGGATGTGAGGAGCCTTGTTGCAGTCGTGGGAGAGGAGGCATTAAGTGAAAGGGATCGTCTCAATTTAAAGTTTGCAGATATTTTTGAAGAGAGGCTTGTGACTCAGGGAGTGGACGAAAATAGAACTATTGAACAAACACTTGATTTGGGGTGGGAACTTCTTTCAACGCTTCCAGAGGGGGAGCTAAAAAGGATAGACGAAAAATACGTTAAACAGTATTACAAGAAGGAGACCCCGGTGAAGGTGGGAGAATAGTACATGGCAGAGATTCTGCAAAATGTTAAGCCCACAAGAATGGAGTTATTAAAGCTCAAAAGAAGGGTGAAACTTGCTGACAAAGGGCATAGGCTTTTAAAGGAAAAGAGAGATGCATTGATTTCCGAGTTCATGGTAGTGATCAAGGAATATAGGGACGCAAGAAACAATGTTGAGGAAAACCTGAAGATCGCCTTTTACAATCTTTTAATGGCCGAAGTCTTGTTGGGACCTCGGGATATAGAGCAGATAAGCGGAATAACACTGAGAGATATAGGCCTGGATTTTATGACCAAAAACATAGTGGGTGTCTCAGTTCCTGTTATGAAAATTGGGAATCTGGTCAGAAAGATAAATGAAAGAGGCTATGGCTTTTTAAGCACAAACGCAAAGCTTGATGATGCCGCCAAAAACTTTGAGGAGTCCCTTTTATCAATTGTGAGGCTGGCGGAGGTAGAAGAGTCCGTAAGGAGGATCGCCGAGGAGGTGGAAAAGACAAAAAGAAGAGTTAATGCCTTGGAATATATTGTTATTCCCAGGCTCAGGGCAACGATTAAACACATAGAAATGAGGATGGAAGAGATAGAAAGAGAAAGCTTCATGCGATTAAAGAAGATCAAGGCCTCTCTTGAGGCAAGAAAAACAAGATAATTTTTAAAGAATTTGCGCACCTTCGCCACTCATCTAAAATTCCTTAATGTCCGTCGAAAGTTGTCCTCACCAATCACTGACACTATGGCGTGTACACTATGACTATTAAGTTTGAGGGCAAAAGAAATAGGGCTTATGAAAGTGACAACAGGACGAAATTATTTTACCTGTTTTTGATCGCCCAGATTTGTTCTTTATTTGGTTTGGTTGTCGGGATCCTCTTTTTTATTTTACGATTTTTCAGAATTATTTGATAAATAATCCACCCTCTTTACCGTGTTAAAATGCCTCATGCCGAAGTACTGGGATGGTATCTAAGACGGCATTTTGTTTTTTCAGATAGGGTATAATGCCCCGGTTGAAATTCTAAGCGGGTTTATATTATCCTCCTTATTTCAATGTTCAATGCCTGGCTTATTTTGCTATCACACTTATTTTCTTATCACTTGACATTCTCTACAAAAGAGATATACTGACGTTATCAGAAGATTTGAAGACCCATATGGGATTGGATGAATTAGAACAATTTGCTCTATTAGAACAGAAGATTGAATCACTGATCTCGCTGGCGGGCTCTCTAAGAGACGAGAAGATTAACTTGCAGAAGAGGATTCAAGGCCAAGAGGAAAAGATCGGCTCACTTACCAACGAGATAGAGATGTTAAAGGCTCATAGCGATTTGGTTCGACAAAGAATAGTAGCTCTTTTAGAAAAGATAGAAAAATTCAATGTATGACCTTAAAGGATGGGTCCCGTGGGCGAGAAGGTTACAATCAAAATAAGGGATAGGGAATATGCCATAAGAGGCTCTGATGACAGGAAACAGATACTGAAAGCGGCAGCATATGTGGATAAAAAACTGAAAGAGATAAATGATTCTAAGAAAGGCTTATCTGATGATAAGACAGCTATCTTAGCTGCTCTTGATATTGCAGGTGATTATTTTCAGCTCATTAAAGAAAAGGAGGATCTATTATCCGAAATCAATAACAGGTCTCAGAGGTTAATACAAACCTTGAATATGGTATTGAGTTAAATCATTCCCCTGCTATGTTCGTGATTGGTGGAAGATTTTTGAGTCAACACTAATAAGAAAGGGAGTTCCCTCTTGCCCTTGTGTGTTTTTTTACACATGGAAAAAAGACCTAATGGGGTAATGGAACGCCCACCTAAGTAAGATTAGGTTCAAAAAGAACTGCTAACACGGCATTAAAGCGGGGGAAAGTAAAGAATGGATTGATAGCCTAAGGCTGAGGAATAAATTGCCGCTTGACCTTGTAATAGTACAGCGAAGCACTATTCTTTGTAGAAATAGCGCAAGCATGTATGGTTTATTTATATAAGAAATAAATGGTATGCAGGTTAACAGATTCCCAATTTTCAACTTTTTAGAAGTTACCATCTATTTATCTACGTAACACCGATTATCTATCATTCCCCTAAGCCTCTATCAACCCTTCTTTTTCCCTCAAGAAAAACCTTAGAAAAATAGAAGGCGGTGATGAAAATATGTTGATCACTCAGTTAGTTATTGTTGCACTGGCAGGAATCATAGCAGGAGCAGTGATTGGTATCATCGTCCACAAAAAGATGGCAGAGAGCAAGCTTGATTCCGCAGAAGAGTATTCAAGGAAGGTTATCCTTGAAGCCAGCAAGCAGGCAGAAACAATCAGAAAAGAGGCCCGGCTACATGCCAAAGACAAGCTTTATCAAATGAAACTCGATTTTGAGGATGAGACGAGGTCAAGACGAAAGGAGCTACAGAGCCAGGAAAAAAGGTTGTTCCAAAAAGAGGAAAGCTTGGACAAGAAGATGGAGCAACTTGAGCAAAGGGAAGCACTAGCTGCCAGAAAAGAGGTGATCTTGGCGAATCGGGACAAGGATCTGGGTAAAAGGGAGGGAGAATTCAATCGTCTCATTGAAGAAGAGAGGCAGAAATTAGAGACAATTGCAGGGATTTCAGCAGCAGAGGCAAAAGAGATGCTTATTTCCTCTATGGAATCAGAGGCACGTCATGAGGCCTCTAAAGTCATAAAGAAAATAGAAGCTGAGACAAGAGAGATCTCTAACAGAAAGGCCCAGGAGATTTTGGCTCTGGCCATCAAGAGGTATGCTAGTGATTATGTGGCTGAAGAGAGTGTATCTGTGGTTAATCTGCCAAATGATGAGATGAAGGGGAGGATTATTGGAAGAGAAGGCAGGAATATTAGGGCCCTGGAGGCGGCCACTGGAATTGATCTCATAATCGATGATACACCGGAGGCTGTGGTGTTGTCAGGTTTCAATCCGATTAGGAGAGAGGTGGCTAAGGTGGCCCTGGAGAGATTGATTGAAGACGGCAGGATTCACCCGGCTAGGATTGAAGAGGTCGTGGAAAGAGTGAGCAGAGAAGTCGAGACAGATATCAAAGAGGCTGGGGAACAGGCTGCCTTTGATATCGGACTTCACGGCATACATCCAGAATTGATTAAATTAATCGGTCGGTTAAAATATAGATCAAGTTATGCGCAGAATGTTCTACAGCACTCTATCGAGGTTGCCTTCTTATGTGGCATAATGGCATCGGAGTTACGGTTAGATGAGAAACTGGCCAAAAGAATCGGACTGCTCCATGATATCGGTAAGGCAGTAGACCATGAAGTCGAAGGCACACATGCAGTAATAGGTGCAGACCTCGCCAAAAAGTATGGAGAACCTGAGGAGGTGGTTCACGCCATAGCAGCTCACCATGAGGATGTCCAGGCTGCCGCTATTATGGATGTGCTCCTCCAGGCGGCTGATACCCTATCTGGTGCAAGGCCTGGCGCAAGGAGGGAGATGTTTGAGTCCTATGTGAAGAGGTTGGAAGATATGGAAGAGATAGCTATGTCTTTTAAAGGTGTTAGTAAGTCGTATGCAATCCAGGCAGGGAGAGAACTGAGGATAATAGTAGAGAGTGATACTGTAGATGATTTTGAGTCGACAATGATATGCAGTGAGATAGCAAAAAAGATAGAAAAAGACCTTACCTATCCCGGACAGATAAAGGTGACAGTAATAAGAGAAACCAGGGCCATTGAGTATGCCAAGTGAAGTGCCAGAAAATCCAGTCCCTAATACTTGAAGCCTAATAGGTACGAACAATAGCGTCTTGACATCTTTTTGCTTACTCTAAACAATAAATTACTAACCCCGTAACATCCTACCAGTATTTTTTAGGTTAAAAGTGGTTAAGCAACCTAACGTATCTGAAGCTCATTTTTCCGAATCTAAAAGGTGGCGGGCGGTAGCTTATCTCAGTTGAGAGGTATTGATTAAGATAGAGTGTTACTCGGGTTTTGCTTTGTCAGCAAAAAGCACTAGTGCCTTTTAAGATGATCCAGCTATTCCGAGTCTACAAAAATTTTGGATCAAAAAATTCGGCCCTCATAGATGTAAGCTTGACAGTGGAGAGGGGGGAGTTTGTTTTCATAACAGGACCTAGTGGTGCAGGAAAAACCACACTGTTAAAGATAATTTTCTGTGCAGAGAAACCAACCAGTGGGCATGCATTGGTCAACGGAAGAAATCTTACTCGGATCAAGGAGAGAGAGCTTGCATTTTTACGTCGAACAATAGGGGTAGTCTTTCAGGATTTCAAATTGCTTCCAAGGCGCACTGTGTTTGAAAATGTAGCCCTAACCATGGAAATAATGGGATTTCCGTTCTCTGTGATACGCAAAAAGGTTCATCAGACGCTTAGGTATCTGGATTTGGCAAACAAGGAAGGCTACTATCCTCCTCAGCTTTCAGGAGGTGAACAGCAGAGAGTTGCTATTGCCCGGGCAATAATCAATAATCCTCTGATTCTCTTGGCCGATGAACCCACAGGAAACCTTGACCCTGATTCAACCATGGAGATAATGGCCCTTTTGAAAGAGATACATATCAGGGGCGCAACAGTAATCGTCGCAACACATAGCCAGGAGTTGCTAAAGGATACAAGGAGAAGGGTGGTCACCCTCAATAAAGGCAGGATAGTGTAAATGAAACTCCCATTCTTTCGTTATTTTGTCAGACAGGCCCTGGCAAACATTGTTGATAACCGATTGGTTCATCTGGTAGGCGTGGGCACAATGGCCATAGCATTCCTTATCTTTGATGCCTTTATTCTTATCTTCGTAAATATAGATTATTGGACAGTGGAACGGGGAAGATCGCTGACCATGTCTATTTATTTCAAAGAGGCGCCAGAAAGGATTGTGCTTGAAGGCATAAAGAAGGAATTGCTTCATTTCCCTGGGGTGACTATCAAAAGGTTTATTTCCCAGCCTGATGCTATGGAAAGCCTTAGGAGGCAGTTGGGAGACAAAGCCGGACTGCTTGATGGTTTAGAGGAGAATCCTCTCCCTGCTTCCCTTGAGATTATCCTTTCCAGAGATAAGAGCGAGGACTCTCTTCCTTATCGACTGAAAACAAGGCTGGAGAGAATTGATATTGTTGATGAGGTACAATACAGCCAGGAATGGATAAAAAGACTTCAGGCCATAATGGAGGCAATAAAGTTAATTGGCATTGTGTTTGGGGGATTGCTCTTTTTGGCAGCCCTTTTTATCATCATAAATACAATAAAATTGACTATCTATTTCAGGAAGGATGAGATTGAAATACTCAAGCTGGTAGGTGCATCCAATCGCTTTGTAAAGATTCCCTTTCTGATTGAGGGATCAATCCAAGGGTTTCTTGGTGGTTCAGCTGCCCTCATCATTCTCTTTCTGGTTTATATAATACTCATAACCAGAGTGGATCTTAGAGTTGGATTTGTCTCTCTTGATATCATCTTCCTTTCACCTCAATTCATCCTTTCCTTGTTACTCCTAAGTATTGTTATTGGTCTTATTGGAAGCAGTATATCCCTGGGTCGCTTTTTTAGAATATGAACCGGAAAATCAAAATCTTTCTATCATTTTTTTCCATACTGTGTGTCCTTGTTTTTAGTCTCTTCTCTATAGATTTCTCAGAGGCAGAGGAGAGATCTTCTATCGAAATCACTCGCTCTCAGATTCAGCAGATAGAAAAGGATCTTTGGGAACAGCAAGAGGAGCTGCTAAGCGTTGATATTAAGGAGAAGGGCATCCTGGGAGAGATAGAGAAGTTAGAGAAAGACACGGCCATTATTAGGGAGTCATTAAGGGGATTATCAAGCCAGATAGAAAAGGTTTCCAAGGAGATCCGGGATGGCCAGAGAAGGATTCAGCAACTGAACCGATCTTCCCTTGCTGTCAAGGAGCGTTTAAAAAGGCGTTTAGTGGCCTTTTATAAGTTTGGGAGGCCTGGATATGTAATGCTTCTTGTTACCCCTGCTAGTTTACAGGAATTTCAGAGGATAATAAAGTATATGAAGGCTATTATGGATCAGGATAGACGGATTCTGGATATGCTGGGCACACAGAGGAGGCAAGTTGAGCGAGAGTTAGATATGCTCAAGGAGAATATGGCCACGATTGAGGTGTTAAAAAAGACCAAAGATACAAGAATGGCCCTGCTTGAAAAATCTATTGAAAAAAAAGTCTTTTTGTTAATGAAGGTACACAGAGAGAAGGAATTTTATGCAAAGGCGGTTGAGGAACTAAGAGAGGCCGCCCAAGCCCTTAATCAGACTATGGTACACTTAGAGATGGAAGAAAGGGAAAGGCCTTTATCAAAAGGGTTTGGCAAAATGAAAGGGAAATTACCCCTACCCCTAAAGGGAGAAACACTGACAGATGTCAAAGAATTTAGTTTCAGTCCGTTTATGCACAAAAAAGGGATATATATTAGGGGTTGTCCACGGGAGGAGATCAGATCGGTTTTTCCTGGCAGGATAGATTATTCCGGATGGTTTAAGGGATATGGACAGCTGGTGATCATTAACCATGGAGCCCGTTATTTTACCGTCTACGCCCACCTTGAGGAGAGAATAAAGGAGAAAGGCGAGATTGTTTCAGGTGGAGAGGTAGTAGGTCTGGCCGGAGATCCTGGATGGCACGTGGGTCCAGGGATATATTTTGAAATAAGAAAAGGGGGGCATCATCTAGACCCAAAAAGATGGCTTGAAATAGACTAGGGTTTGTTGAGCTCATTGAGTTCATAGGGTTTTAACATAACAAACACAACAAACATCAGGACATAATCAGAAACCGAAGAAGGAAACAGTATAATAAAAAGGGGGAAAAGGGGGATGTCAAAAAAAAGACATAGTCATTTTTCTTATCAGGCAATTATTTTCACCTGCGTGATATTTTCGTTTTTAGCCAGCGATAGTTATCAAGGTGTTTTGGCCGGCACAAGAGAGGTATACGAGAACATAGAGGTGCTTGGCGAGGTTCTGCGTAAAATTGAAAAAAACTATGTTGAAAGCACAGATCCAAAAGGGCTCGTATATGGGGCTATAAAGGGTATGGTCAAAACGCTGGATCCTCATTCCTTTTTTATGAGTCCGGAAGAATACAAGGAATTGATGATAGAGACAAAAGGAAGCTTTTCCGGGGTGGGAATTGAGATAACTGTCAGAGACCATGTCCTCACAGTAGTCTCTCCTATTGAAGGGACGCCTGCATTTAGGGCTGGGATAAAGGCAGGAGACCAAATAATCATGATAGGAGGAAAATCAACAAAAGATTTCTCCATCATGGAGGCAGTTAGGCTTATTCGGGGGCCTAAGGGTAGCAAGATTAGGCTGACTATCAGAAGGGAAGGCTTAGAAAAACCAATTGATTTTTTGATCACCAGGGATGTAATACCTATAAAGAGTGTTCGCTCATTTTTCCTTCCTTTCGATATAGGATATATCAGGATTTCTAACTTCCAAGCCAATACTGGTCAAGAACTTTCCAAGGCCTTGAAGGAGATGGAGGGCAAGAAGAAGTTAAAGGGCTTGGTTCTGGATTTAAGAAACAACCCTGGTGGACTGCTATCTCAGGCGGTAGAGGCAGCTGATGAATTTCTTGATTCAGGCCTGATTGTTTCTATCAAGAGTCGCGATAACAAGGAAGAAAAAAGCATCGCCCACAAAAATAATACCCCCCGAAAATATCCTCTAATTGTCTTGGTTAATGAGGGGAGCGCCAGCGCATCAGAGATAGTGGCAGGAGCCTTACAGGACAATAAGAGGGCACTTATCCTAGGCTCCACTACCTTTGGAAAGGGGTCTGTGCAGACCCTTTTTCCCCTTTCAGATGGTTCGGGTTTGCGCCTTACAACAGCAATATACTTTACTCCAAGCGGAAGATCGATACAGGCGAGCGGTATTGAACCTGATATAAAGGCCGCCTTCATACCACCAAAGGCAAAACCTACAGCAAAAAAACCCCAGGCCATACGAGAAAGGGATTTGGAAGGTCATATTGAAGGTGAGACCCCAGAGCCAGGGAAAGAGGAAGAGAGCAGGATTTCACCAGATGAAAGACCCAACATCCAAAAACTCATTGATAATGATAATCAGTTAAGCACCGCGATACAGATACTTCAATCCTGGAACATCTTCAATACGATAGAGAGCCGAAAGGCCGAAGAATGAGCGTGAGCTTTACATGGCTAGATCAAAAAAAACAAAACTCAATTTCAGCATCGTTGGCCTTGGATTAGTAGTTGTCATTGTCACTCTATCCATAAGCTATCTCTCAAGACTGGATAAAAAAAGATCTCCCTTGCCATTTGAGGAGGTTTTTTATGCCCCTTCAAAGCAATTAATGGAAGATATTTGCCTTATAGATAAGGCCATTTCAGATGGATTCTATACGATGGGGGTGCCCCAAGAGAAGATACTCTTTCTGTCTGTTCTTCCAAGATATAAGGATGGCTACAGTTGGGATTTTAACAGTATAGAGGCAAGGATCCCACATCGTTATTCCATTTTCAAGACAGGAAAGGAAATTACAAGCAGGATCTCCAATCTCGGGATACCGGCACAAATAGAGATAGACAAAAAATCAGGCAATGAAATAATCTACCACATTTATTATAACGGCCTCCATACCCACAGACTAAGAATTATATCAGACACTTGTCAGGCTCCACATCGTTTATCATATCCCAAAATCGGCATCATAATAGATGATTTGGGCTATGATAGTTCCCTTGCAAGTGCCTTTATGAAACTTGATTTGCCCCTTACCTTTTCCGTTTTACCTTTTACCCCGCATTCGAGATCGATTGCCCAAGAGGCCAGGAAAAAGGGACGAGAGATAATGCTCCATCTTCCCATGGAACCCATGAGATATCCTGCCGTTAATCCGGGAGATGGGGTCCTGCTGGTTTCGATGGACAGAGAAATGATTGTGGAGGAGCTTAACAGGGGTTTGAATCAGATACCTTTTGTTGCGGGTGTTAATAATCATATGGGATCAAGATTTACCGAGAGTGAAGAGAAGATGATGATAGTGCTGGCTGAGCTGAAAAGAAAAGGCCTCTACTTTATTGATAGCAAAACAAGCGCCAATAGTGTGGCATTTAAGGTAGCGAAAAAGATGGCCCTTAGGACAGGCAGGAGGGATATATTCTTGGATAATCATCTCTCAGATGATGCCGTAAAGAGGCAAATGGAAAGGCTGCTGAGCCTGGCAAGACATAAGGGCTATGCTATAGGCATTGGCCATCCTCACGAAGAGACCCTCGCGCTATTAAAGAGATACCAGGTGACCCTGAAGAATGAGGCTGAGGTGGTACCCGTCTCTGACTTGGTACAGTGATATCATGCTATGTGCACATGATTACTATAAAAAGGAGGATCAGGATTGAATGTACCATTGCTGGATCTAAAGGCACAGTATGAGACCATCAAAGAAGAGATCATAGCAGTTACTATGGAGGTTTATCAGACGCAGCGGTTTATCCTTGGGCCGAAGGCAGAAGAACTGGAAAGAAGAATAGCCCGTTACACTCAGAGCAAATATGCGGTAGGCGTTTCTTCGGGCACCGATGCCTTGCTCGCATCCCTGATGAGTGCTGGTATTGGGCATGGGGATCTGGTGGTTACCTCCCCTTATACCTTTTTTTCCACAGCGGGTTCAATTGCCAGATTAGGGGCTATTCCTGTTTTTGTAGATATAGAGCCGCTTACCTATAATATTGATCCAGAGAAGCTGGAGAAAAGGATTTCCATCATGAACGCCAAGGAGAGGTCTCATCTGAAGGCGATATTGCCGGTTCATCTTTTTGGGCAATGTGCAGATATGGACACTATTTTAGCCATGGCAAAATCTTTAGGTATAGTAGTTATAGAGGATGCGGCCCAGTCTATTGGAGCAGACTACCTGTCTTCTGATGGGTCTCTGAAGAGAGCGGGTTCTATGGGTACCTATGGTTGTTTTTCTTTTTTCCCCTCGAAGAACCTTGGTTGTTTTGGGGATGGGGGCATGGTTACCACAAATGATGAGGAAGCATTTCAAAGACTGAAGATAATGAGGGTCCATGGGTCTCAACCAAAATATTACCATAAGGTTATCGGCGGATGTTTTAGGTTGGATGATCTTCAGGCAGCCATTCTCCTGATAAAACTCAATTATCTTGATGAGTGGACTGAAAAGAGAAGAGAGAACGTGCGTATTTATAGAGAACTATTTGCCAGGAAAGGCATTGAAGGACTTGAGTTCCCTTTTGAGAGTAAAGGAAGGCATATATATAACCAATTTGTAATAAGGATTGGTCAAAAGAGAGACGAACTAAAGAGATATCTAACTAATCAGGGTGTAGGTTGCGAGGTCTATTATCCTGTACCTCTTCATATGCAGGAATGTTTTAGGTATTTGGATTATCGCCCAGAGGATTGCCCTGTTTCCATTGAGGCTGCAGCAAAGACCATTGCTTTACCGGTTTATCCGGAGCTACGCTACGAGCAGATTGAATATGTTGTAGAAAAAATAGACTCATTTTATAGGGGATAAAAGGCATTCTTACTCTTGCTGCCATGTTCCAGGGTATTGAGTCAAACAGCGAGAGGAACGTCATGTTGACATAAGAGGAATATTGGGAAAACCTAGGCGATGAGTGAAGATCTTGTTACATCTTATCAAATGCCCCCGTTACATAACCCGATATTGATTGTCGGATTTGGGGGTTGGTCAAATGGTGGCAATATCGCTCTGAAGTCAATCGACTACATTATTCAAAAAAAAGGTGCTACCTTGATGGCTGAAATAGATCCAGACCCCTTTTACCAGTTTACGCAAAACAGACCAGTTATTACTATTAGGGAGGGGAGGCTCCAAGATCTCAATCTAAAAAGGATATCTTTCTATTTTTGGTCTAACAAGAAAGGGGAAAATGATCTTATCCTCTTAAAGGCCGAAGAGCCAGATTATAGATGGCCCACCTTTGCTCAGATCCTGTTTCATTTATGCAAACAATGGGGCGTATCTCTTATCATGAGCCTTGGGGGGATGTATGATGATGTCCTTCACACCGAGGCCATAGTATCTGGAATTTATTCTCTTGGGGAGTGGAAAGAGGTTTTTATCAAAAAAGACATTCATCTGATTGACTATGAAGGTCCTTCAGGGATACATTCCCTTATTATGCAGAGGGCGGAAAAAGAGAGCTGTCCCTTTGTCGGGCTTTGGGGCCACTCCCCCCTATACCTTAGGGGCACAAACATTAAGGTGGTAATCAGGATTATTAATCTCATTGCCTCATTCTTTGATTTTTCTATTGCTACCCACGAACTTGAGGGTTCTTTAAAGGAATTCGATCATCAAATAGGGGAGATCTTGGAAAAGAATTCAGAATTAAGGGAACATATAGAGAAGATCAAAAAGACCAGAAAAGGGGAACTGCGAAAGAAGGATGCACCCAAGATTATAAATATAAAGGATTTTTTCAGGCCTAAGGATTCATAGTCAGGCCCTCATCTCTGCATTATTGCTAAAAAGGCGTGGACGAGGTCTGATTTGTTTGAGGTAGAAAGATATGGCTAATGTCGTTGTTATTGGTACCCAGTGGGGTGACGAGGGAAAGGGAAAGGTAGTTGATCTTCTCACTGCTCATGCAAGCAGGGTAGTTAGATTTCAGGGGGGAAATAACGCAGGACATACATTGGTGGTACATGGTGAGCGATCTATTTTCCACCTTATACCCTCTGGGATCCTTTATCCAGACACGAGATGTCTCATAGGTAACGGGGTGGTGGTTGACCCTGAGGTCCTTTTGGAGGAGATAAACGGGCTCCTTGATAGAGGTATAGCTATTAACCCTGAGAGGTTAGGCCTAAGCGAACGGGCCCATCTGATAATGCCTTACCATAAGGCCATTGACATAGCCCGTGAAGAGGCAAAAGGAAAGGCCAAGATCGGGACTACTGGAAGGGGCATAGGTCCGTGCTATGAAGATAAGGTAGCCAGGGTAGGAGTAAGGGCCATTGATTTAACCGAGCCGGATATATTAAAGGAGAAAGTCAGGGCAAATCTGAGCGAGAAGAATTTTTATCTCACCAAACTTTTTGGATGCGAACCGCTGGATTATCAGACTATAGTGGAAAGATACCTCTCATTATCCCATGAGCTTTCCCCATTTATTGTTGATGTCTCCACGGAATTGGATGAGGCAATGAGAAGAAAGGAAAATATCCTTTTTGAAGGTGCCCAAGGGACACATTTGGATGTTGACCATGGTACCTATCCTTTTGTCACCTCTTCCAACCCTGTGGCGGCAAATGCATGCATCGGAACAGGAATAGGCCCAAAGAGATTGGACAGTATTGTCGGTATTGTAAAGGCATATTCAACTCGCGTTGGTGCTGGCCCATTTGTGAGCGAGCTGATTGATGAGACCGGTAATTACCTTCAGGAGAGAGGGCAGGAATTTGGTGCCACTACTGGTAGGCGACGCAGGTGTGGCTGGCTGGATCTGGTTGTTGTGAGATATTCGGCCAGGATAAATGGAGTGAGCCATCTGGCAATAACAAAACTTGATGTATTAACAGGCATGGACCGGGTTAATCTCTGCATAGCATATGAGTATCAGGGAGAGAGGCTGGAAAATATCCCGGCTAAGCTATCTATCCTTTCCAGCTGTAGTCCTGTTTATGAAGAGATGGATGGGTGGAGAGAGGATATCTCTGGAGCAAGGAGCTTTGGAGAGCTACCAAGAAATGCCCAGGCCTATGTAAGAAGGATAGAGGACTATGTTGGTGTTCCGGCCTGTATCGTATCTGTTGGCTCAGGGAGGGAGGAGACGATTCTTTGCGAAAACCCCTTCAGCGACACCATTCCTTAAATGAGCGGCCTTTCCTGGTGGGTGGCGCTATGATAAATGTTATTACTACCAGCACGGCAAAGGAAGTATAGATTATCGTAAACAGCCACCCTGGTGCATCATAAAACAGAAGGGAGTCTATTATAGTGCCAATAAAAGAGGCCCTCTTCTCAGAGAGCGGTGTGGTATATCTAAGCCTATATTCGAGATGGGTTAAAGGGCAATCTATCCCCGGTACTGCCTCCGGGCAACTCCAACAATAGCTAACACGTGAGTGATTCGAAAGGAAAGGTTTCTTATCCATTTCCACCTAAGAACGATGCCTAAAACAATCTCGATTTTTTATTTGACATTATTTTCAATTCCACTATAGTGGACTCTGAAAAAGCAGGTGTTCGCAGCACGGTGAAAGTTGAATCAGCAGGGAGCGTTTGAGATCGCGGCATCGTTTCTCAAGAAAGGAGATTGACCATGGCCGGAGAGCAAGAGAAAAAAGAAGGGGTCTTAAGAAGAGTTTTGAAGAGCACCAGAGAGGTCATTTACGGTATGGCCGCCCACGATACCGCCCGATTTGCCCTCAAGACCCGCGGGAGCATGGAGCATCTCTTCATCCTGATCACCATGGGTGATCTCTTGGGAGTGCCGATCCTGCCCCCCTATTATTCCTTGCGTATTCTTCCCTACGTGGTTCCTCAGGTGGCGACCTGGAAGCGTAGGATGCTTCGTGAAAAGGACCTCACGGACGCGCTTGCGTAAGAGGCATGGATCCACAGGGGCAGAACGAATAACTCATAACCACAACGTCTCGAGTCATTAGCGAAAAGGAGGTGCGTCATTTCAATCGCGAATATTTTCACTCAATTCCCCGACCGAAGGTATATCATGTTTGGAGGAAAAGGAGGTCTGGGCAAGACCACCTTCTCTGCGGCCACGGCCTATTATCTGGCCAAACAGGGACATCGCGTGCTGGTTTTCTCCGTGGATCCCCAGGCTTCCCTGAGCGATATCTTCGAGCGCGACATCTTTGGCAAGGGGGCCGTGGAGATCATGACAAACCTTTATGCCCAGGAGATCGACGCTGATCGAAGGATCAAGGAGTACCAGGAGGAGATCCGGCAGAAGATTTTCAGCATGTACGGCCTGTCCAGGATACCAGATGAGATCGAGAGCTACATCCAGGCTGCAGCCGCCGAGCCGGCCATGGAGGAAAGCGCGATATTCGATGAGGTGGTTGATATCGTTGTCAAGGGGGGTTACGATTACTACATCTACGACCTCGTTCCTCTGGGCCACGCCCTGTATTATCTGAGCATGGCCTCGGTCTACGACACCTGGATCGACAAAATAACCCAACTCCGAGAAGAGATGCGCGAATATGACCAAGTGGCAGCGATCATAAAGCGGGATAAAGAATTGGAGGAAGATCAGATTCTCAAAGAACTCCTGTACATCAAGGACCGCATTAACAAGTCCTCCAGCATCCTGACGGACAAGCAGAAGACAGCCTTCTTCTTCGTCCTGGTGGCTGAGGAGATGATCATCAAGGACACTCAGAATGCTGCGCAGCTCTTCGCCAAGTTCGACGTTCCCATGAGCGGGTATATTGTCAATCGCGTCATTCCCCCCGATCTGAAGGGAAAAGAGATTCCTGCATATTTACTCCACCGCATCGAGATGCAGGAGAAGTATCTGGATGACATCCAACGTACTTTCGGCCAGGAGATTCTGGCCTTTGTTCCGGAGATGGAGCGGGACGTCACCGGATTACCTATGATTGAGAAGATGGCAGATGCCATGTTCGGCGCTGGGAGGTGAAAAATGGGCTCAATCACGCAGACCGCAAGGCAGTATGTAGAAGACCATCCGGAGCTCAAGTACGTCTTTTTTGGCGGAAAGGGGGGGGTTGGAAAAACGATCATGGCTGGAGCCGGGGCCCTGTGGTTTGCCCAACAGGGGAAGAAGACACTCCTGGCCTCCACCAATCCTGTCCATAGCCTGAGCAACCTTCTGAAGCAGGACGTCTTTGGTAAGCCGGTGCTGATCAGCGGCGAGCAGGACTGTTACGCCCTCGAGATCGACACTAAAGATACCATCGAGCGCTCCAAGACGGAGATCCGTGAAAAGATCGGCTGGTTTTTGAAGTTTGCGGACATCACGGTGAAGGCCGAAGAATTCGTGGAGTCTGCAACCATGAACCCCGCATTCGAAGAGTCTGCCATGTTCGAGAACATGCTTGACCTGATATTCCGAGACGAATATGAGATCTATGTCTTTGACACCGCGCCCACGGCCAATGCCAGAAGGCTCCTGGGGATGTCCAAGGTTTACTCCCTGTGGGTGGAGAAGATGCTCAAGAGCCGGGGCGAGGCCAAAGAATTGCGGAAAAAACTCTCCTACAGCAGGAGAAGAAAAGATGAGAAAGACCCCCTCATGGATTACCTTCTCCAGTTCAGGGATCGGATGGCCGATGCCAAGGGATTATTGACCGACCCGGAAAAAACCGCCTTCTTTTTCGTTACCCTACCGGAAAGCCTGCCAATCGCTGTTATCACGCGATTCATCAACTGGTTCCACGAATTCGGGATACCCGTGGGAGGGGTGATCGTCAACGGGCTGATCCAGAAGGAGACGGTGAAGCCTGAGTCGCCAGAGTTCGTCCTCAATCGCGTTAAGATGCAGGACGAGCACATGGAAAAGATCTGGAAGACCTTCGGGGATAGAACCAGGGCCATCGTTCCACTTTTCGAGACAGAGGTTCAAGGGCCGGTAATGCTCAATAAGACGGCTAAATACCTATTTGCCTGACAGGTGGTCCAGTATCCACTTCTTCCCAAAGTGGGGTTGCGGCCCCACTTTTTTCTTGGGTAAACAAAGACCTCGAGCCGTATAGGAAAGTCTGGATTAGATGGCGTTCATCGCCCCTGAATCTGTTTTATCCCTTGAGGTCGTATCTAGTACAACCCGCTTTAGCATCTCAGCGCCTAATTCGTAGGCCTTTAGATTCATATCCAATTTATCCTCTGGCATCATCTCCAGGATTACCTCTCTAAAACTCTCTTTCTCCAGCGGGAGTGCGCTCAAACCAGAAAATGCTCCCAGCATGATAATATTCCCCAAAATGGGATTACCAAGCCTTAAGGCCTCATCAGTGGCATCGATAAACCAGGCATCTGATGCCAATTCATGGGCAGATTTCTTGATCTCTTCAATGGAAGGGTATTGCAGTTCACCGGCAATCACACCTACTGGATGGATCGCACGGGTATTGCTCAGTATCTTAACCTTCGGGTTTCCATAGTGTGCCAATACCCTGATCCCCTCGCTCGGCTCTAAGGCGATCACCATATCGGCCCTGCCCTTAGGTATTAGGGGGCTCCAAATAGATCTTGCAGAGACCCTAAGGTGGCTCATCACAGAGCCTCCACGCTGAGTGCCCCCAAAGCTTTCACCTACGGTAATAAAGTATCCTCGCCGCGACAGCATATTTCCTAATATCCTGGATAAGACGACGTTCCCCTGACCCCCTACACCGGCAATGATTATATTGTACGGGTCTATTGAAAGTTGTGCGCTGGCCATATCTAAGCCACCTCCTTTCTCTGTATAGCCCCCGCAGGGCAGATGTCAGCACAAACTCCACAGCCAACGCAGATGGCTTCGTCAATCCTCGAGGTCTTTTTCTCATTGTTCCAGACAAGCCCGGGGCAGCGGAATATCCGTGTGCACAATCGATTACACCCACAATTTTCACCAATGCAGATCTGTTCATCGATATGCATTTCATATTCTATCTTGCCTTTCCGCTCAGGGCTCAATGCGCAATTCTTTCGAAGTATAAGGACCTTGACCCCTTTTTTGTCCTGCATTAACTCAGTCAATGTCTCTTGTGTTTCTTCTAAATCAAAAGGATCTCCAATCTCTACTCTTACTGCAAGCGCGCTGCAGATCGCAGCAATATCCAGGCTTGGCACCTCATCTCCCATTGCATTTACAGTCAGACCTGGATGGGGTTGAAATCCTGTCATCGCAGTGCCACCATTATCCAATACGATAAAGGTGACGTCCGAGTTATGGTGCACGGCATTAAACAGGCCGTTGATTCCCGCATGGAAAAAGGTGGAATCCCCGCAGACTGCTACCACAGCCTGATCCATGCCGAATTGCCTCAGCTGGCCAAAACCACTTGCAACACCAATCCCAGAACCCATTGCATGTAAAAGCTTTACAGTATTAAAGCCCGCAGGCAAAAAGCCCAACCCATAGCAGCCAATATCGCCGCAAACAAAGCCTTTTCGACCATCCAACTGTAATGCATTATGAATAGACCAGAAGGATGCCCTGTGGGGACAACCGGGACAGAAGGTGAGCTCGCGTCTTGGGGCGCATCTTAAAGTGGCCACCTGAGCTTTTTTCTCATAGGTCTCTGGCATGTCCTCATATTCAACGCCCAGGATTGTTTTCAGGGCAGTTGCGACCAGATCAGGATTAAGCTCTCCTAACGTGGGGAGATTACCAGCATTCTTGCCATAAAAGGTCTTTCCCCCGATTTCTGGCACCATCTCGGCCGCGAGCACCTTGACGTTCTCTTCCATGAACGGCAGCACTTCTTCCACGATCAGGATCTTATCTGTCTTGGATAGGTATTTCTTGATCAGCTTAGGTGGGAGTGGCCAAGTTGTGCCTAATTTCAGTAGACCAACCCTATCTTCCACATCGAGCAGGGCGATGGCCTCTTTGCTATAAAGATTGCAAGCACTGCTGGTGATAATTAAAAGCTCTGGTTTTTCGGGCCCATGATAGGTGTTAAAAGGGCAATCTTCAAATATGTCCCTAGCCTTTTTCACCTTTTCCTGTAGCTGGTCATGAAAATGGTCCACGGGCATTGTAATCATCGCACCCTTATCAGGGTCAAGCATAAAACCATCACACGTAAACTCTGCATGTACATCAGTATCAATTTCCGGTAACTTACCACATTTTACATTGCCGCTGCCATGTGAAAGCCGGGTTACGCTGCGGACCATGACCAGATTCCCGATCTCCTCTGAGAGATCAAAGGCCCATTTGACCATATCCTTGAGCTCTTGAAAGTCTCCTGGCTCCAGAAGCGGAATCTCTAACATTCTGGCAAACATACGTGCTTCACCCTCGTTAATACTGGAAATAGCCCCTGGATCCTCACAAGGAATCAGGACCATTCCTCCCCGGGTTCCGGATAAAGCAAGGTGCAACAGGAAGTCGGATCCTACATTCACACCATTTTGTTTCATAACACACATTGATCTAAGTTTGGCAAAGGACCCCGCCGCTGCCACCTCCATGGCCAACTTTTCATTTGTTGACCACTCGACATATATATTCCTCTCGTGAGCTACCCTGGAAAGGCTCTCCATAATCTCAGAGGAAGGGGTGCCTGGGTATCCACAGGCAACCTTTACACCAGCCTCTAATGCCCCGCGGGCAATGGCCTCATTGCCCAACAGTAAATATTTAACACCTTCATTGTCGTCTGCCAGATAGGACATCTTTACCTCCAATATCAAGCAATAATCTTCTCTCACATCTTGGTATTAACCCTGAAATAGGCTCTTTTGTCTGCTTCGCGTGTGATGAGGTTCATATACTTGGGCAACCAGGTGGCCGGCGAGCCCACGCCTCTTATGCAAGCCCGTCCGTGAGATCCCTTTCCTGGAGCATCTTACGCTTCCAGGGCGCTACCTTAGGAACCACATAGGGAAGAATGCGGAGGGAATAATAGGGACGCAGGATGGGCACTCCCAAGAGATCACCCATGGTGATCAAGATGAAGAGATGCTCCAGGCTCCCGCGGGCCTTGAGGGCAACTTGGACGCTCTCGTAGCCGACCATCCCGTAAATGAACTCCCCGATGGCCTTTGTTAATCTCTTCAAGATCCCTTCTTCTCTCTCTTGCTGTTCGACCATGGTCAATCTCCTTTCTCGAGAAACGATGCCACAGTCTCAAAGGCTCCATCCTGATTCGACTCTCGCCCTTGCTACCAACACCTTTTTCAGACTTCAGTATAGTAGAGTTGAAAATGATGTCAACCTTTAGCCTTTCCGACCGCTTTTTTTGAGGGCTTAGAGAAAAGACTGGAGGAGGATCAGTGGCACTTCAATCCGGAGAGAGAGCCAAAGATCTCTTGGAGGTCAGCCTCCTGGCAGGTGCCAGTGAATCTGATCATAATTGTCCGCCCCAGATCTGGGCAATGGAAGGAAAGACACAGCGTTTTGGCAAGTTTTCTCTTGAGGAATCCCACACCCACCTCTCCGAGAAAATAAGAGGCTTCATGGCCATTGATCATCAGCGATCCCTGGGAATGGACCTCAACGCCCTTGGTTTTGAGTTCGTCTCGCTTCCCCCTTTTCACCACGATGGTCAAATCCAGGGCAATCTTTCTCAAGGGGTGATACACGATCTGGTCTGTCTGCCCGGCTTCCACCCAAAGGAGTTCACCCTGTCTCACGTTGGAGTGTACGTCCGGCTGGAGGTAGCTTCTGGTTATCCTCCAGCCAGCGGGAAGGGCCAGGGTCAAAAAATGGGTGGCCCCGAAGAGAATATTTTTGGCGGATATTTTGTGCTCTGTATGGTTGATGACCATTTCGTTGGCGCCCTTATTAATGAGCCAAATGGCCTTGAAGGATGAGATTCAGTTGGGATTTGTCCCTGCCGCTGTATTTTTCTTTTTTGTTCACAATAAAAGTGGGGTAAGCCTGGGTCCAATAGCGGATGGATTTGAAAAACCCGCGAAACGATGAAACGTTGATGATCTCAATACGAATTTTCTCCTTATATTCTTGGGCCAGTTCACTGAGCCAGTTGCTGAGGAAGAGATACTCTGCTTTCATGCCCTCTGGATATTCGTTAAGGTCCGCCTGATCCCGCTCGTTCTTCAGACCCAACTGGTCTGAAATGAATTCGTAGTGCCCTCAATTACAGTATGTAACCGGGACTAAAGAGAGCACTTCCACAGTAATGGGTTTCATTTTTTCACCTGAAAACAAACGGGAAGACCTACAAAAGGCCTTCCCGTCCAATCTTAGTAAGGTGATCCCTTACTCCGCTTTAGAAGGCTCGGTTGCCTCGCCGGCAGGCGTTCCAGGAGCCTCGGCAGCCCCCTCGGCCACAAATCGGGTGATGGAACCGGAGGCGTCTTTGATCAAAAAGATCGCCAGAATGACCAGCAGAACCGCGATCACTCCAGTTACCCAATCCCCGATGGCCCGGTCAACGGGTATATCTTTGGTGGTAAAGAAGTGGACGAAGCCCTGATAGGAAATGACGACCGCCGCGCAGATAGTCGTGACGCCCAGAAATACCGAGGGCCAAAGGGTGATCTTGTAATTCTTTCTTTCTGAGGCCAACCAGCAGGTACAGATGAGCAGGGCAATGGAAGCCAGCATCTGGTTGAAGGCTCCTCCCAACATCCAGAGTGCGGTCAAGATCCCGGTGAAGCAGAAGACCGCGAAGATGGCGATGGAGACAATGGTAGAGAAGTGGATGTTCTTGAAAGCTGGCCAGAACTCTCCCAGCACATCAGAGCCGTAAAGCCTCATGAACCGCACCCCCAGATGGATCAGGGTAAAGCCAATGATCGCAAAAATGATGCTGGCGAAAGTCGTGGCGCTCGCCTGGGGGATGCCAATGTGGCCGAGAAAATTGGCCATTCCACTGGCGAAAACAAACCCCGCCCCCTTCTTAAAGGCTGCCGCATAGCCCTCAAAGCTGCCGAAGGCCGCCACCGCGATGATCAGGGCCAGCATTCCCGTGATCATCTCCAGCAGCATGGAACCGCCAGCCACAGGGAGCGTATCCGTTTCTTTCTCGATCATCCGCGCCGTTCCCGAGCTGCTCACCAGCGAATGCCAACCAGAGACCGCACCACACATAAGGGTCACAAACATCAGCGGCCAGAGAGGTTTTCCGGCCCAGACGAAACCCGTGTATGCCGGGAAATTTCCAAAGGATGGATGCCCGATGAGGATCCCCAGTCCTGTGCCTATCATGCCGAGAAAGACCACCCAAAACCCCAGGTAGTTGATGGGCTGGGCCCAGCGCCAAATGGGCAAGGTAGCCCCGAAGTAGCAGAAGGCCAGCACGAACAAGA
>Ga0209636_10000420_pt1 | contig 40699 bp, 38 predicted proteins | sample DeeMarSWOR152_54_FD_187464 | JGI IMG/M metagenome (GOLD analysis project Ga0209636, IMG submission 187464) | Marine sediment microbial communities from White Oak River estuary, North Carolina - WOR-1-52-54 (SPAdes) (version 2) | ecosystem: Environmental > Aquatic > Marine > Intertidal zone >... | reverse complement strand
CATTTCGAAGGTAGTTAGTCAGACTTGATATTTGGGCATGTGACTTTCTAATTAAGTCTTTTATCGTTTCTTTGGCAGATATGACCGCACTTATTGCAAGTGCATATGCCTCTTGATGGGCGACTTGTACAAGCGTTTCCGTGTTTTCCTTTGTTGGATAGGCCACGCTCACGGATAGACCGAAAGCATCTGCGTGGGCATTTTTAATGCTTCGCTTAATTTCGTCTAGGTCTATTCGAAGTTGTTCCTCATTTATTATCATGTTCTCATCGTACGCGACTTTCATTACAAGTCCTGCTTCAACCGGTTTTATTCCAAGCTTTGATAGGATGCTTGCAAGTCTTTCGGAGATGGCGTCGCCTTTCTCAGCGACCAACGTGTCCTTGGTTATCCATACGCTTCCGGACTCTATTCTTGTAGGCAAGCCTACGGCGTTAAGCTGGCTGATTATTGGGCCAGGTGGCTGTGCAGTGTTTCCAGCGGGTACCATGACGTCAAAGGCTGCTATGTCGCCGGACTTTGCTGTCGTTATAACTTTACCCTTTTCAAGAAGCAATGCAAGCTTGAACGGGTTCAAATCTGTAAATAGATAAATGTTCGATCCTACCAAGTACTCTACAAGCTTTTTCAGTTCAGGTTTTTCATTGAAGTTTTCAATGGCCCTTTTCATTAAAGTGTTTTGTATAACCCGCATGAAAACTTTGTCCGCCAGGTTTCTCTTGAACTCCTGAAGTTGGGCTGCCCTAACCTTTTGCAAGCTGGCTATTCCAACAACCTTGTATTTTTTGATCAACTGTGCAACCTCTTCAACTTCGCTGATTTTCTTCTGCAAAACTTGCTGGGATGGCATCTGTTTTCCTCTCTTACGTAATCTTCACGGGTGTGCCCATGGACGTTTTAAGATAGACGGTTTTGATGTTTTTCGTTCCTCTTTTAAGTTTTCCCTCTATAGTCTTTAGAACCGTTTGAACGTTTTCAGCTATTTCTTCTTCTTTCATGCTTTCAGTTCCAACACGACATCGTATGACTGGTTGGTTACGCATCCTCACAAAAACCATTTTGCGATATCTCTTTATTAAACCAGATATGTCTGCTACTGGTGGAACAGGCACAGGCATCTTTCCTCTAGGACCCAAGGCAGGACCCAATATTTTGCCAACACGGGGCATTAGAGGAGCTTCAGCCATGAAAAAGTTGTATTCATTAGCTATTTTTCGCAGGTCTTTCTTTCTACCGGCTAATCCTGCAAGTTCATCCTTTCCGATGACAAGGTCCGCTTTCGCCGTCTTTGCCTTTAACGCCAGTTCTCCCGTGGCAATCACACATATCTTGTTTGGCTTCTCCGGCGACGGATGTGGGAGCTCTATTCGCTCCTGGATTCTTCCCTCAGGCGATTTCATGTCAACATCTTTAAGATTCAGAATTAACTCTACTGATTGGGTGAAATTTCTTTTCTTGGCTTTTTCCTTCACTTCTTTAATCGCAGCCACTATCGTTTTTTGGTCTAAGGGCATTTTAAGGGACCTCGAGCAATGAGGAATTGGAACGCAGTTATAAAAATATTCTCTTATTCTCCGCCTTCACTAGGAAGCTTATCATACTTACCTTCATCTATCTCTCTTTGAACTTCACGTGGATCCTTGCCTTCAACCGTAACTCCCATACTCACACAACTTCCAAGCACCTCTTTTGCCGCAGCCTTCAACGTCTTCGCCAAAACCTCTGAACGCTTAAGCTCAGATATACGCACTACCTGTTCCATGGTAAGGTCTCCAACCTTCTCCGTACTAGGCGTTCCCGAACCCTTCTCAATCTTCAGTTCTCTCACAATAAGAGCCGATGTCGTCGGCGTTCCCACGCTAACTTCAAACTCTTTAGTTTCAGAGTCAACCGTGACCTTCACCGGAACTTTCATTCCAGCATAATCTTTCGTCAGCTCATTTATCCTGTTCACAATCTCCAAGACGTTTACACCCAGCGGACCCAAAGCCGGGCCCAAGGGCGGTCCAGCTGTCGCCTGTCCTCCGCTAACGAGTAGATCCACAGTCTTTTTCTCACTCATCTAAACCTCACCACTTTCACTTTTTGCTTTTTCAACTAGCTTGACGTAGTCGGAATGAACAGTTATCGGTAGTGTGAAAGTTGCCTCTAACAACTCCAGCGTAACCTCTTCCTTGGTCTTGTCGATGCGGGTTATTTTTGCACGCATTCCCTTGAAAGGTCCGCCTGTCACTTCTACTATGTCGTTTTCACTCAATTCTTCAATTATTGGTTTTCTAACGATGTACCTTTCAACTTCTGAAAAGCTTACGAGGCCTGGAACCCTCGACCGCACATGTTTTATTCCTGCTATAGCTTCTTCCACGAAGTGTGGACCGCCAGCTTCTATGAAAACGTAACCCCTTAACGTTTCAGGGACAAGAATCGCTTTTATTGGTATTTTTTTCATTTCAATCTTTGCAGCGACAAGTTTAGCTACGTTTCTCTCTTGTCCCGTTGTTGTTCTCACAGCAAAAATCTTTGTTTCTGGCGTTTTCTCGTTTTTCTCCATAAAGGCTCCTTCCTTCTAAGTTAGAGCAGTTTGTTGCAGAACAGAAGACAACAATTTAATTACAAACCCAATTAGCCCAATTGCACCTATGCCTAGGAAGCATATTTTTATTGATAGCCAGAGCTCACTTTTTCCAGGTTTTACAGCCAGCTTCAACGTTCTTGCACATTGGGATAGAAATGACCCTAGACCCATGGTTCATCGCACACTCAACATTTTAATCATGATATAAATGTTACTGTAGCTCTCGGCTTTGATAGATAACCCCGAACATTTCTATTAACTTTTCCCTTCCACAATCCATTATCAAAACATCATTTGTAATGTTTGACTTTCTTGAAGGGTATGTCTATTTTCTTGAGCATTTCCACAAGTTTTGGTTTGTGCTCTCCTTTTATTCCTTTCCAGTCCAAAACTGCCAATTCAACCTTTTCTAATGTCCTTTCTACGCATTGTTTCAGAATCTTCAGATCTATGTTTGGAATGGCATACTTCGGAATCATGTGGCCAAAAGCCAAATCGTTTTTCAACGCTATTCTGGTGAATCTATTGTTGTAGTGGGGTCCACCTATGCCAATCACAGCTTTGGCTGGGAAGTCGTCGAATTTTGAAATAGCTTCCATGGTTGCGTGGGCGACAGCCTCAGCCGCCTTTAAATCTTTCCATTGTTTAGGTGAACTTCCCAGTTCAGCGAACATTGTCGGCACGTTTAACGAAGGTCCATGATGTGTACATTCATAAGAAACTTCGTAGTCAAGCTGCATTTCTTCCTTAAGGCGAAACATTGCCTTCAAAGCAGCTCTCATGGCGTTAGCAGGAGAAACAGAAACTTTCCTCCGGATTCCACCTAGCTCTGCCTCTCCTAAGTTACCAGGGGTATGTGTTGAAAGCGTCGGGGTTCCGCTAACACTGCTATGTCTGGAAATGAAAACTACGAGTTTAGAGTTACGGAAAAATTCCGTTATGTTTTGTGCGTATGTAGATTCATCTCTTAAAGTTACAAGTCTAACTTCTCTGCCATCAACTTCAGTCGTGTATATGAGATTTCCCTGAAAACTCTCTGTTGTCTCATTGAAATTATAGCTGTTTAAAATCTGTTTTTTGATGTTCAGGCTTGCCATGTCCTTGCTTGAAGCAACAATTAAAATCATCTTGTGTTCCCTTGCTGCAAGCTAAGTAGTGTTCCACAAAGCTTATAATTGTTAAAATTGGTTGAGACTTGAAGTTTGGGAAGGAGGAGAGATGCACTTAATTAATTTTAAGGATTTGACGGGCCAGCAACTTGGGGAAATAATTGATGAAGCTGTAGAGGTTAAGCGAAACGCTGAAAAATGTCACGCAGCCCTGTCTGGTAAGTCTTTGGCCATGATTTTTCAGAAATCTTCGACAAGGACTAGGGTTTCCTTTGAGGTTGCCATGACTCAGCTTGGCGGTCACTCGCTTTACATAGATTGGAGGACAACGAACTTTGCCATAGCAGATGTGTACGATGAGACGCAGTATCTGTCCCGTAATGTAGATTGCATCATGGCGAGATTGAAGAAAAATGCTGATTTGCAGGTTATGGCTGAAGCTTCACGTGTTCCAGTAATCAACGGGTGTGATGAAAAATATCATCCGACCCAAGCAATAGCGGATTTAATGACAATGAAAGAGAAGAAAGGTACCTTGAAAGAAGTGAAACTCGTCTACATAGGCATCCACAACAACGTTTGCAATTCGCTCATTGAAGGATGCACAAAGACAGGAGTCAAAATAACGGCAGTAACGCCCATATTTAATGAGCCTTCAAGAGATGAGGAGCTTCTGGAAGACGCCGGAAAAACAGGATTGTACGAGACTACGTTGGACGTTAAGCGTGCTGTTGGGGACGCAGATTTTGTTTATACGGATACTTGGGTTGACATGGAATTCTTCCTAGACCCGAAATATGCGTTGGAGAAGGAGAAACGGGTCAAACTCATGATGCCATATCAAATAAATAAGGAATTGCTGAAGGACAGTGACGCTTATATAATGCATGACATGCCGATTCATCGAGGCTACGAAATAAGTCAAGACGTGATTGAAAGTACAAAATCCGTAATATACGAGCAAAGCGAGAACAGACTGTACTCAGCAAAAGCAATACTGCTAAAACTACTAGAAAGATTTTAGAATTTAAACTGAACAACAATACATATCGGGATTAGTCTTCCTCTCTCGAGGATTCTTTCTGTAGAGTGGTAACATAAATCTCGTTTATTTCTCCGTAGACTCCTTCCTTTAAAAATTCGTTTTCATAGACCTTTAGCCAAGACCCACTTGACGACCTCGCGCTACTTCTTCCAAGAGGTCAAAATATGTCAAATTTCGACATCTTACAGATTTGCAGGCTTGTTTATAGAATTCTTTCTGCAGAAGGATAGAATGGGTAGAGATGGAGAAAGGAGTTATAGAGAGAGTATCCTTCCTTAGTATGATCATTGTGAGTGCAGTTATTGTAGGTGTGATTGCAGCCCGTAACATAAACCTAGAGAAAGACTACAACCTTAGGGACCCAACGTATAAAGAAGCCGTGGAATTCATTCGTTCAGATCAAACCGACAAAAACCAATACAATCAAAGCTACACGTGCATCAAATTTGCCAACGACTTCAGAGACAACGCCCTCAACGAAGGATACAGATGCGGATACGTCGCAATAGAATTCGGAGAAACTAACCACGCAATAGTTTGCTTCAACACCTCAGACAACGGTTTAATCTTCATTGAACCACAGACCGACGAAATTGTAACATTAACACCCGAACAACCATATTTGGGTGAGATAATTCATAGATTCTCGATAACTTGGTGAGCGGAGTAGCCCTAAACTCCATTCCAGAGCGCGGAGAAACGGCTATTTCAGAATTAGTTCCAAAAACTTTTCAGGTTCAAATTCTTCCAAGTCTTCATATTTCTGTCCTGTCCCGATAAAAATGATCGGCTTTTTGGTTACATATGTTACGCTTAAGGCTGAACCTCCCTTAACATCTGCATCCACCTTGGTCAGTATTGTTGCGTCTATGCCCACGCTTTTGTGAAACTCTTCGGCCTGCATAACTGCGTCGTTCCCAGTAAGAGAATCCACGGTCAAAACAGTCAAGTCCGGATTGACTACGCGTTTAATCTTAGCAAGTTCGTTCATTAGGTTTCGGTTTGTCTGTATCCTGCCTGCGGTGTCTATCAAAACAAAATTTGTCCCATGAGCTTTAGCGTGATTCACCGTGTCGTAAGCGACAGCAGCAGGGTCAGCGCCATACTTATGCTTAATCATGCGCACGCCCAATCGTTTAGCATGCTCTTCTAATTGTTCGATGGAACCAGCTCGGTAAGTGTCGCTACAGGCAAGAACTACAGAATGCCCCTTCTTTGTCAAGAACTGGGCAAATTTAGCTATGGATGTTGTTTTTCCAGTGCCGTTTATCCCAACAAAAACTATGACGTATGGCTCCCCCTTTTTCCGTTTTTCTTCCATAGCCATTAGCAAATCTACTTTGTCATTTGTAAGCATGGTCTCTAAGAGTATTTCCCTAAGATTCGCTTTCACTGTTTTTCTGCGGTCTTCAAGCCTTTTAATTTGAACTCCGTCTAGGCGTTTTTCCATCTCATCGCATATCCGTTCAGCCACGGGAAAAGCAACATCATTTTCTATTAGGCTTAGTTTAAAATCCGAAAGCACTGGACGCAGTTTTTCAGCCTTAAGCTCTGTCGTTGTAATCTTGTTTACGAGTCCACTTAACCCCGACTTCAGCTTTTCAAACATTTTGGGAAGGTTTCCCCTTTCTGAGTTCAGCCGCTAACTCTTCAAATTTTGCTCGGTCTTCGTTGATTGTCTGTGCAACCTGTGCAAAACGTTGTTGAAGTGACACCCCAGTTTTCTCAAGGCCTTCTAGGCGCTTCTTGACTATTCCCTTTGCCTCTTCCGCGGTCTTCTCAACAGAAACCCCTGCGCCCATTCCCACAATAACCTTGTCTGGGTCGTCAAGTTTTGCCTTGATGTAGGAGCTTCCGCCTATTGGCACGAGAAGCTCTGAACCCACTTCATTTTTTTCCAAGCTTTCCAAGGTCATGTCTGCGTATGTTAAGTCTTGTATAACTGCGTTCAACATGTTCATTCTGGATTGCAAAGCTTGCGCAGTTTCTTCGAGAAAGCGTATTTCAATGCTTAGTCTTCGAAGCTCTTCTTCAACTTTGCTCGCCAACTTTTTCTTCTCCAACAACAAGTTTTCTCAACATAGGATTTTCTATGTCTTCGGGTGAAACCTCCTCGACCCTCAACATTTTTATCTGAAAACGTTTCACACGGTGCCTACTGCCCAATTCAGCGTAAACCTTTTCCACAGCATGCTCACGCTTCATGGCAACAACTTCCTTCTTAAAAGGCGTCTCTAAGTTCGGCTTCCGAATTTCACCAACCACCCTGAAGACTTTCATTTCAGCCATCTTCCTTCACGACATCAAAGGCATGCCCAATTATAAACATCTCGGGTCCTGTCGTCAACAACCCCACGACAGTTGCATAGCTGTTTCCAATTAAACCCGTGCCAACGTAGGGTATTCCACAATTAATAGTGCCCACATCAACTGGAACTTTCAAAACGTCCTCTAAAAGTTTCCGCTCAGAATCCCTCAACAAAGGATGCGCCAATACACCCTTGTTTGTTGCCACAGCCAGAGACCCAACGTAAGGCAAGCCAGCAACTTCACTTGGTACCGCTTCAACACTTAAAGCTTCAGAAACCTTCTTGATTTCCGAAGCCTTCAATCGCGGATCAACAATTGCACCATAATCGTTTGCCAAAACCATGTTTCCGTAAGCAGTTCTCCTAGTCTCCATCACCGTTACGTTTCCTCTAAAAACGGAGTTTATGGCCTTGATTTCTTCGTCTCGAACGAAGTGTGGAAGCAGAATCCCATTTGTATTTCCACACATAAGTGCGCCAACGAGAACGGAGCCCCCAATAGTTGTACGAATTGGCTTAGCCTTCAGCCATTCTCCAAATCTTTCAGCTTTCCTGAGCGGAACCCATCTCGGAACAATAACCATCTTGTCCGTAGTGAGCAAGTATACGCCTATACTTGCACTTCCTACAAGATCAGACTGATAAATGGCCAAGGATCACTCTCCTTCAGCCAAATAAACAGTAACGTTACCATCTTTGTCCTTTGCAGCCCTTACACGAACTTTTCGCGGAGGCTTCTCGATACCCCTTGTCCAAACCCTCTCATTCACCTCATTGCTAATGACAAGCCTCTTAGGCTCTTCCTCCTCTTCCAATTCCCCCCGAGCCTCCAACTTCATATGCCTATTCACAAAATCCCTAATCATCCTCACAGCCCGAGGCGCCCTTTTGTTAGGTACTGCAATCCATGCTTTACCTAGGGGAATCGTGTAAATTCTCTCCTCAACAATTTCTTCTTCGACTTCTTTCCGAGGCGGAGGCTTAATTTCTTCTTCTTCGACTGGAAGCTCTTCTTCAGCTTCAACTCCAACTTCTTCTTCTACGGGTTCTTCGACCTCATCTGCCTTATCTAAGGTTTCCTCAGCCTCTTCTATTTCCTCAACCTCTTTCTGAGTTGGCTCTGCTTCTTCGTTCTCTTCGGTTTTGTGCTCTTCTGTTTCGCTTTCTCCCTTCATCACGCTCGCTTCTCCTAAGCCCTTATTTTCCTGGTTCTCCATCGTCTTCTTTTCGGATGCGTCCTGAATTTGCCATCTGTTCTAGCGATAACCCACGTTGGAACTGGTTTTTTCTGTTTCCCAGCTTTCACCAGCCGCCTTTTTTTAGCTGTGGGCTTGTTTCGAGCCATTTTATCTCCTTCTTATTTTTGTTTCGCGCTTGCGGGATTGTACTTGAATGAGTATCTGCTTTAGCTGTTCGTCCTTTAATGGTATTGGTATCTTTCCCTGCTGTGCCAGTTGAATGAGCTGTAACTCCAACTGAGAAGTGAATTCTGGCCTAACCATTTTCAAATTCGTCAGTCTCTGTCTGGCTTCTGGTGTCAATATACTCCTAAGCAAAGCCTGCTTCTGCAGTTCCAGTTGTTGCTGCATCTGAACGTTTCTTTGCTCCTCAGCTGTTTCACGCTGCAATTCCAGAAGTCTTCTTCTGCGAATCTCCTCCAGCTCTTCATCTGACATTTCAACCACTTCTCTGGTATTTCTTCAGTTCAGGGATTTCCTTTAAAACTTCTTTTCTCACTTCTTCAGTTAGTTCTTCTAGGAGTCTTCTTCCCTTTTTTGTCACTCTTCTTCCGTCGGTTTTAAGGGTTTCCACAAAGCCAGCGGCTTCCAACTGCTGCAACGCTTTTCTTATTATTGCGCCGCTTGCTTTGGCTGCACGCTCAGGTCTGGCTCCGTAGTCTTTTCTCCCACCATATTCGGCTCTTAATCTCTCTATGCCCACTGGACCGTGAACGAAAACTTTTCGTAATAGGGACGCTGATCGGATATACCACCAGTCTGGGTTTTGGGGTGGTCTTTGAACATGCATGCCTGTTTTTACAATGCTAGCCCATGTCGGCGGAGATATTTCATCCACGTTTTCCTTTAGATGTTTGGCTAGCTTTTCAACGAATTTTGATGCTGGAACATCGTAAGGGGTTGCCAAGACTCTTTATCCTCGTTTCCTTTCAGTAAAATCACGAAGCCTCATATAAAGCCTTTCACTTCTACGACGTTTATGTTTTATATAGGTTTTTATGGGTTTATTAATGAAGAGCGAGGGACAAAGAAGTGAAAAGCAAAGTAGTTGTTGCAGTTTGTGGTGGTTTTGACCCGATTCATGTCGGGCATATAAGACACTTTAGAGAGGCCAACAAGTTAGGAGATATTCTGGTTGTCATGTTGAACACTGATGACTGGCTTACGAAAAAGAAAGGTTATATTTTTATGCCGTTTGAAGAACGAAAAGAAATAATCGGAAGTATCAGATACGTTGACAAAGTCATACCAGTCATAGACACAGATGGCTCAGTTGCCAAAACTCTCGAAAAGCTGAAGCCAGATATTTTTGCTAAAGGTGGGGACCGAACAAAGGGTAACATTCCTGAGTCTGAAATAAGTGTTTGTGAAAGGTTGGGAATCAAAATAGTTTTTAGTGTTGGTGGCGGGAAGGTTCAATCGAGTTCATGGCTAATAGACAAAATGAGACAAGGAGAAAAAAGAAAGTCGAGAGATTAATTGGATTTACGTTTGTAAAGCATGAATGTATGACCCCTAACCTCAACCAGAGATGACACGGTTTGTTCAGCTATTTTTGAGGCGATTTCCCTGGCTTCTTCCCCCTCAAGAGCGCTTTGCAAAATTTTTATCTTTACCATTTCCTTTTTTTCCAGCTGTTTCTCGATTTCCTTCACCAATTTATGTGAAACTCCATTCTTTCCAATCTGTATTGTGGGTTTTTCCCCGCTCAGTCGGCGTTTAATACGACGTTTCATTCTGGCAGTCAGCCTACTCATGGTTTTGGCTTCTCCTTAAGCTTTAGCGGTATCCTCGTCTGCTTACCGCAGTTCAAACATGTAATCACCAAGTGAGGCTCTCTCCTCTGCTTAATGCGCACACGACAATTCACACCTGGCAAAATAAAGCTTTTACAATGCCGACAAACTTGGTGTCTATACTCCTTTGGCAAACGAATCCTAGCAGCCATAGCTACTTTCCTGGCCATGTTCACATAACGTTGCGCCAACGCACGATCCTCGTGTATAGTTTCCCTTGCTAAACGGAAAAGCCTTCGAATGCGTTGGGTTGCTATACGCTTAGTCGCAGCATCCATCTCTTGCACATTACTCCGGGAGATTATATTCTTACTAACAAATCAGCCTTTCTCCCTCACGCAGGTCCTTTTTTTGCGTTTTACGTCGTTCAATGAAAGATCAGGCATTCGGTTCCGCTTCTTCAGAGAGCTTGTAGTATTTCGCCTTCTCAGTTTCAATCAGTCCTTCTTGAAACAACTTGCGGAGTGCCTTAAAGACAGTTTTCTTAGGCACCCCAAGGTTCTTAGAGATTTCAACAAGCGTTAAGGAAGAGCTCTGTCTCAGGATCTCTATTATTTGTCTGTGGATCTTCTTCATTTTCATTTCTTTCTTCTCCATAGGTGTGCAATGAGCCAACCATTTAGGAACAAATGCGGGGGGTGGGATTTGAACCCACGGAGGCCTTCGCCAGAGGATCTTAAGTCCTCCCCCATATCTTAGGCTTGCTGGCGCCTATTTAGACCTGGCTCGGGTACCCCCGCAAAGGCATTAATGTTGAAAATGTCTTGTATAGTTTAAGCTTTTTGCATACTGACACATTAAGTTAAAATTCGACATCCACTTAGCTATTATTTGGGCGGGATCATGGGCGGGTAGAGAGAGTTCACGTAAGCTCTCTACCGAAGCCTAGTATGGATAGGGCGCAAGCCTCCTAAGCTTGCGGTCGTGGGTTCAAATCCCACCCCGCCCGTTACGATCGCGCGACCCCTTTAGCACACGCGCGCGACTTGCACAAGGTTTTTTGGAGAGAACGTCTAAGGACATATCGGTTCATCTATATGCAACGGATTGAGGGCCATTTAAGCAAAGCTGAAGAATTTGAGAAAAACCATGAGTGGCTAGAAGCTGCGGAACTCTATGGTAAAGTTTTGCGGATGGTTGAAGAAGAAGATTTTCTGAAGAGGGCTGAAATTCAGGAGAAGCTGGGACTCTGCTTTTACAAGGTTGCCCTACAAACAGATAAGCAAGATGTACTCAATTCGCATGTTCAAAAAGCCACTAAAGCATATGAGGCTGCAAGCCGTGCCTTCTCTTCCCTCAGTGACCCTTCATGCAAAGCGTCAGCCATACGATGCAAGGCGCTGGCGCTGTTCTGTGCACTAGACCTTCTGGATAAATCGAAGGAAATAATGAAGGAACTCCACACAGTCCTCAAGTTCCAGAAAGACGCACTTGAAGCGTACAAGAAAAGTGGAGACGCAGCCGGTGCAATCGCTCAATATAGGGATATCCTGCAGACCATCGATGATCTTTTGGAATACGAGGAAATGAGAGGCAAACGTGTCGAGCTTGTCGATCTGGGTCTGACCTACGGGGAAGAAGCTATACAAGCATGCTTAGATCTGAAAAATGAACGTGATCTTGCTGACGTTTATCTTAAGCTTTCAGAGCTCCTTGGAGTTGGTAGTGGCATTTTTGAGGATGAAACCCGGCGTATGACGTGCAGAAACAGACAAGAAGAATACTTGAAAAACGCGCTAGAACTATCAGAAAGAATTGGGGATTCGATTATCCGGGCAAAAGCTGTCAGCTCTCATGTTCATTGGCGAAAACTCAGATCCGCTGGTGAAGCTGCACCTGTCTATCTAAGGAATATGCAAGATGTGCTTGAGGATTGCAGGAAAACTCGGAACAGAACAGTAATCACGACTGTGATAAACTCCATCACCTATGGTCTACTCCACGAGTTAATCGGCGCTACTGATAGCGACAGCTCTGAAGAGACCTTTGCAGCCATCAAGAAATACACAAGTGAATCCATTAGACTTAACAGTGTAACCTTGGGAAAATCAAAGGCGATCGCTTCTCTGGGTGATACTTACTGGTATCTGGGAATAGGTTATCGAAACTACGCTTGTCTGTTCGAAATGAACCCTGAGGTCAGAGTCAAACTGCTGGACAAGGGCATCCAGATTGCCAAGAAGATACCGAGCCACACCTCTCCAATCGGCAAGATGTTTTTCCTTTCAACATACAGCTATCACCTGAACACTCGAGCCTCCATAGAACAGGACGACGCGAAAAGAAAGAAGCTACTGTTGGAAGCTTTGAAAACCTCAGATCAATGGATGAAAAGCATCGAGAACCTGTTTCCATACTTCTATCGACTAATAGCAGATCATCTGTTGGTCTACTCATCGATCAGAGCCAAACTCGCACAGATGGAAGCTGCAGACAAGCAGATAAAAACCTTGCAAGAAGCCTCCGAATACTCAAAAAAAGGAATAAAATATCTTCGAACGGGCGATCTAGACAAGTCTCTAAGGATCAACTTGGCCAACGCCTTATTAGAATTCGGTCGGATTCAGTTTCAACTTCACCAATTGACCAGTAACCGCAAGTTCCTGAGGAAATCTTTCTCAACCCTTGAGGAGGCGGCACGAGCCTATTCAGCTGAAGGATTATACATACGAACTGCGGAAACTTTCTGGAATCTGGCTAACATGCAAGACGCTGTGAGGCAGTTTCAAGAGGCAGCTGAAAGCTTTGACAGGGCTTCAAAGAATTACCGGCGTATGGCACCTGAGATACCCCAGCTTGAAGATTTCTACATGGATTATGCTACATACATGCAAGCTTGGACTGACATTGAGAAAGCAAGGCACTATCATGAAAGGCATGAGTATCACCAAGCCAAGAAACACTACGAGAAGGCAGCTAGTTTGCACGGGTCTTCTAAGTCCTGGAAATACCTTGCTTCTAACTATCTTGCTTGGGCTCAACTGGAGTACGGCGAAAACCTGAGCCGTGATGAACAAACTGAAGAAGCCATAAGCCGATTCCAGAGGGCGGTCGAACTATTCCAAGAGGCCAAGAGTACGCTTCGAGTTGCGGCAGACAGAGCTATGAGAGCAGATGAAAAAGACCTAGCTAAGAGATTGATCAAAGCCTCAGGCATAAGAGAGGAATACTGTATTGGAAGGATTGCCGTAGAAAAAGCAAAAGTCCTTGACAGACAAGGAGATAACGCTGCTAGCTCCACAGAATATGGCTTAGCAGCCAAAAGATTCCAGAAAATACTCAATGCCATTGAACACGAATCCAGTTTTACGAATGCGACAATAGCTAAGGATCGCCAAGAGCTGATGCCCATAATCTATCTATGCAAGGCTTGGCAGATAATGACAAAAGCAGAAGCTGAAGCCTCCCCGGAATTATACTTGGAAGCTTCTCAACTTTTCGATAAAGCTAAGGAACACAGCTTTAATGAAAAAGCCAGACTATTGGCCTTGGGTCACAGCCGCTTCTGTAAAGCACTCGAAGCTGGGACAAGATTTGAAGACTCCAGAAACACAAAGCTATACATGTCTGCAACTCAGCATCTAGAAAGCGCAGCAAACTACTACGTTAAAGCTGGTTTCAAAATCGCCTCAGAGTACGCCATTGCTACACAACGCCTTTTCGATGCCTACGTCTATATGGCCAATGCTAAAAAGGAAGCAGACCCTGGAAAAAAGGCAAAACATTATATAGTAGCTGAAAAGGTCCTGCAAACTTCCATTGGATCTTATTTGAAAGCAAAGCACCCTGCAAAAAGCGAGCAAGTTCAACGGCTTCTGGAGAAAGTTAGAGAAGAAAGAGAGCTAGCGGTGTCGCTGAGTGAAGTTTTGCGTGCTCCAACTATCACCTCATCAACTGTAAGCTTCGTGACGCCAACTCCAACTGAAGAAACCGCGGTAGGTCTAGAAAGATTTGAACACGCAAATGTTCAAGCTAACCTGGCCCTTCCTAAGAAAGAAATCCCAGTTGGAGAAGACTTCAACCTAGTAATACAAATCGCAAATGTGGGAAAAGGAACCGTCTTGTTAGACAAGGTTGAGGGAATCTTTCCTCCAGGTTTCGAGCTAGTTGCCAAACCCAGTTACTGCTACTTCGAAGACATAAATCTCAACATGAAAGGAAAACGGCTTGATCCTTTGAAGAATGAAGAGACTAGACTTGTCTTGAGATCATTTCACGAAGGCACTTTTGAAATAAAGCCAAGAATCGTTTACCTAGACGAAGAAGGACATCAAATGGTCTCTGAGCTCGAACCAGTGGCAATTAAAGTTTCAAAGATAGTTCTTCCACGTCGTACAAATACTGGATTTGATGGTCTCGACAATTTGCTGTTTGGCGGGATACCAGAGAACTATTCGGTCATACTGACTTCACCCTCTTGCGATGAAAGAGATTTTCTGATCAAAAGTTTTCTTGAAACCGGGGCAAGAGAAGGTCAAATCACATTTTACATTACAACAAAGGCGATTGGAGTAGAGAACCTCGCAGAAAAATTCCAGTCGAACCTCTACCTTTTCATATGCAACCCTCAAGCAGAAACAATTGTCAAAGATTTACCCAATGTTTACAGGTTGAAAGGCGTGGAAAACCTGACTGACATCAGCATTGCGTTAACCTCAGCTTTCCGAAGACTACACAAGCCCCCAAAGACTACAAGAAGGGCTTGTGTCGAGATAGTATCAGATGTCCTACTGCAACATAACGCTGTTCAAACTCGAAGGTGGTTGAACGCACTCCTCCCGGAATTCAAGTCGAAAGGGTTTACCACCCTAGCAGTGATAGATCCCGGAATGCATTCTTCACAAGAAGTTCGTGCAGTTCTGGATCTTTTTGAAGGGGAGATAAGCATATATGAGAAGGAAACCGAAACAGGCGTGAAGAAATTCCTGAAGATCAAGAAGATGTACGATCAAAAACACTTCAAAAATGAACTGCCTATGTAAAATCTAGCGCGCGATTGATTAGTTTCTGAAGGATCAACATGCTTAGAAAAAAGAGAGGAGACCGGGTGATATCTCCACTTGGTATGGGGTTCAAATTCCACCCCGCCCGTATATTTACTATTAGAATACGATTTCCTCTCACTTAGATCAATGGATTGCTTCTTAAAAACATCGATTAATTGCCATAAGCATTAACAGAAGAAACATTCTACGAAACTGCATGCAACATCCATTTTCTGCATAAAAAGGCTCTCTTGAAATGAAAAGAATGCGCATGTTTGTTTTCTAACATGTTTCTCTGTAGTGGGTTGTTACTGCTACGACGTCTGCTATGTCGATTATGCAGTCTTCTATTACGTCTGAGACCAGTCTGTACTCGGGGTCGCCGCATTTGGAGCGGTATACCGCAGTCACCAAGATAACATCTGCAATGTCAACTACTCCGTCGTTGTTCAGATCCCCTGGGCACCTGAGAGCCACCGTTCCATCTACTAGGGTGTTATCGCCTGTGTCTGTTTCGCCTAGAACTGGAGCAGCATAAGCGCTCATGGTGTGGTTTCCCCTTTTCATGCCTGTCGTGTTCCACGCAAAGCCTAGGGTTGAATTGTCGCCTACAGATAAGTTGGTGACTGTCAGTGTTTCGATAATAGTGGTGTTGGCGTATATGGACACGCTGAAGGTCTCGTTAATAGTTCCTTCGTTTTGAACAGAGACGGAAATGTTGACTAATTCCCCTATGAGTATCTTTAGGGGAGAGCATTGGAGGTCTGTTACAGCTATATCATGGATAAGCAGTATAGTGAAGTAGACTTGCGAAAAACCCATGTTGCCTGAAGAGTCATTTACGTAAACTATTATGTTGTATTGACCGTGAACCAATCTGGTTAGAGTTGAATTGCGTCTAACCGTAACGTTTTCCTGATAGTTCAGGCTGTAACCCATCCAGTAGGGTCTTTCGTCAACTGTGAAAACTAAGGGAACAGAATTCGACTCGTATGTCACATTTTCTGGGGACAAGAAGTTTATAACGGGTGGGGCCAAGTCTGTAGGGCCGATGTAGAACTGTGTGCTCTCGCCGTCAACCAGTGTTCCTTCAACAAAAACTGAAGCATAGGCTGTTGCGTAGCCCAGACGAGCCCATTTTGGTATAAAGACACTCATAATGTATTGCTCAGTAGCATTCTGGGGAATGATTGTGTTAAGCTCATCCAAGCCTATGGGAACACTTGTAACGTCTAAGACGGATACATTTATAGTGACGTTTTTCGGGTCAGAAGCAAGATTTCTCAGGCTTATATTAAAATAGACAGTCGTTTCTAATGGAAAGTAATCTAGTGCGACTCCAAACCTATCACAGGAGAAAAAGTCAATTATCAACACATCGGCTCCTACATCTGCTCCAGCAAGCACACCGAATTCCAAGGACAACAATAGTAATAAAAGGGCGAATACTATAAATTGACGCGTGAGCATGCAGATTTCCTCTCTTTCTCCTTCTCCTCAAGCTGGAATCTTTGCTAAACGATGCTGTATACATTATAACTTCTACTATCATTTAACGTTTGTCCCATCTGATTCTAGAAGAAACTTCTGTTTCTCTCACCATAAAACAGAGAAAAAAGGGAGTTTGCAGGAGACATCTCCACTTGGTAGAGGTCCAGATCTCACCCCCAAAACAAACCCCCAAATCCAAACGCTCTGAACTATGCTATATTGTATTATGCTACAATGTAACGTACTTTGCGCGCGCTGAAAACGTACAAGAAAGAAAAAGAAGAATAAATATGGGATCTATTCTGATTAAGTGGAAAGGCTTGATGCTGGAATGCTCCTTTTAGAAGTCTATTGCGTGTCTACCCATCCAGCAAAAAGCCCCACAACGCGAAATATTTTTAGGTTATACTCGCGCGCGCTAATGTATCCCTTTCGCTCGTTTTTGTAACAAGCCCTGTGCGTATGCTGTAGCTGAGCTTATCCATGCTACAAACAACAGAATTCCAGCGGAGACTATGTAGACACCCAAGCCTGCCCGGTCTCTAGTCCCGTTCCAGTTATAATAATTGCTGGGAGAACCCTCTACTTGTCCCCATGGAAATGTTCTAACATATTCTAGATACGCTAATACGCTCCAGCAAAACACCGCACTCCAAGCTATCGTAATTAACAGACATGCTACGAAGAGAGCTTTCAACTGCTGCGTCTTTTCTCTGAATTTATACACCCCGATGAAAATACAAGCTGAGCTAAAAAGCAAGTGAAAGACTATTAATGATAGAGCTACTAACTCACCGACTGCGCATTCTAGTACTCCTATGAGAATAATAACGACTCCGACGTTTTCTCTTATCCAACCGACGCCTTTTTTCAATTTTATTTCGTCCTTTTCCTTACGCGCACGCGCTAAACCTACGGTTTCCCCAACCTCCTTTCCTTCCTTCCCATCGTATTGGAACCTGTTCTAAAATATAGTATTAAAAGATACGCATTAAAGTATTTTATGTGGATATAACCTTGAAAGCATTTGCTGAAAAGAAGCCTCTGTGCTTTGTTAGGGGTAGATTATATGTGATGATTTTGGCAGTTGCATTGATTCTTTATGTTTTGTCGGTTTTCTCTCCTTTGATTCTTGAAGAATATAGGATTAGAGGTGTTTATACTGGTGGACGTTGGGTTTGGGAGTATCAGTCTTATCAAGTACTGGTTCGGGGGAAGCCAGCGTGGATGTTTGATAGATACTGGTTTCGTCTTCCACAGTATAACCTGTGGAAAGTAGTCTTTGTATTCCAGATTTTAACCATTATTTTTGGTGTTATGGCTATGTTTAAGAGAAGAATTAAAGGAAAAGTGTGGCATTTGATCGTGTTGGCTGCAATCTCTTGGATTGCTCCCTTCTTGGTTATACACCAGTATCTAAATCTTCGACCTTACTTCCCTGTTGAATTACTATTCTATTCTGTCCGATTTCGCGAGGGTATGTGGTTGGAAGTCGCTTCTGCATGCTTATTTTCAATTTTACCACTAATCGAAGCACGAACATTAAGATACGCTTCTAAGAGACAGCGTATTACATCACCAGCAGTTTGGAAGTGGCTCAGTTTCTTATTCTTCACAATTGGGGTTTTGTCTTTATTAGAATTTAACTATTTATGGAACAGGTATGTCCATCTGTCCAGCTACCCTCATCCATACAGAGACTACATGGTCCCTATTCTGGTCTTCGGCATCTTCTTCCTATTCTCTGGTCTAATGTCTTTATGGCGTGGAAAAGAGAGCAAACAACTTCTTTCACCAAATTAAACCTAGCCTTTGGCTTCTTCAAGTGTGAATAGAAAGCATTCTACAAGCCTATCAGGTTGCTCCCAACCCACCGCCATTTCTGCAGTCCTCAGCCCACCCTCTTGCTCTCAACCTGCTTTTCTTCAACAAACAGCCTGCTTTTCAACCTGCACTCTGACTTCTTGCTTTTGGTTAGCAGATTTCAGCCTGATTCTTGATTTGCAGCTGATTCCTGGTTGGTTGGTCTTCAACCCAAGCAAGTCAGTCCAGTTGCTTCTGCCTCCTTGGTTGTTTGGGTTCAAATCTCACCTGCCTGCCACAAACAGATCACATATGTTTCTACTCTAGAATCATATTTGGCTCCAGATAACCGTGAATGTTAAAGACTATAGGAGGTCTATCGTTTTTTGCTGACGCAGAAAATCCGCAGGCGCTCAAGGATGGTGCGGTCGCCGGGATTTGAACCCGGGTCGTCGGCTCGGGAAGCCGAGGTCCTAACCAGACTGGACTACGACCGCACTAACAATCTAAATATCATTTGAGAAGCCTTAACTTTTGAATTTGCGATTGCTTTGGAGAAAAAAGAAAAAATGGTGTTTATTTCGATTTCGTCATGTGCACATTTTTTATTAAGAGGTATGGTGCAAGTGAAGGCGGATCTGCTTCTCCCCACCAATGCACGTGTTTTCTTTCCCTAGATATTCCTGCGATATTGTTCAGCAAACTTAAGGCATTGTCGCTCAAGCGAACATCTTTTAACGATTGTTTTATCTCACCATTCTCAATCAGGAAAATGCCGTCTCTTGGGATTGTTGAGAAATCTCCTTTAACATAGTTCTGAAAACGAGTATACCACGTATTCGTCAGATACAACCCTCTTTTGATTCCTCCGAACATTTCATCCTTACTCATGTTGCCGACGTCCGTTTCAACATTCCAAGCAGTAGGGACAACTAATCCAGCGTTGCCAGTTGTTTTCGTTTTAAATATTTTAGCTGTTGAAGTATTATGCAAATAAGTCTTCAGTATTCCACGATCAATGAAGACGTTTTCCTTGATTGGTACTCCCTCATCGTCGAAAACACGGTGCGAAACCGAATATGGCGCTGGATTATCTTTTATAGTTACGATATCAGATGCCACTTTTTGGCCCAGTTTATTTACAAAAACTGAAAGTTGAATCATAACACTGAAAGCCGAGACCATTGAAGCCCACATACCTAACATCGCACCAGCAAAGAGCGGAGCAAGCACTACGTCGTAAACGCCTTCCTCGCCAACTTTGGGATTCTTGGCAAGTCCTGCAATTTTGCCAGCCTCCACCCCAGCTTTAGATGGATCAAAGTTCCTTAGGTTCGAACTACACTCAACGCTGTGACCGGAAGCCTCCCTCTGTGAGAAAACCCTTATAGAGAATTCAATTGCTGATCTACTATCGACACCTATAGGTCCTTCAGATGACACTAAATATACATCCTCAAACTTTGTGAGGAGTATACCGCCGCTGTTGACGTCTTGTCCAGCTTCTCTTTTAGCTGCCTCTATGGCTCCAAAGATATATTCTGATGGATCTTCTAATTCTACGATCTTTCTATCAGCCGAGCTTGGAGCATGCTTGAATTTTCCTTTTGCAAATCCACCGAACATCGGGTTTTCCTTTGACACTTTTGCAATTCCGAAAAGCTGCTTCAACTGTCCATCTACATTTTGAAAGTCTCGTATCTGAGTTGCCACCACTCTTTTTTTCCAAGATAACGCAACGTCAGTTACATAGTCGTTCCACGCCACAGTTGTGTCAATCTCATTGTTACTAAAACGTGATCGTCTGTATTTACCAAACGTAGTTTTAGCGATGACTTCGTCAGCGCCGAGGGACTTAGCCTTCTTGACTATCTCTTCAGTTGCATTAAGAACGCCGTTCATTTCATATACACATCCCTAAGTCTAATTGATGGACCGCCCGTGTAACAAGGAATTCCCTGCATAGGATCTCCTTTTCCACAAGTAGCCGCGTCAAATTTGAGATTTTTTGATACGGCGTCAACAGCACTCCAGAATTTTAGTGTCGTCGTTTCAATCACTGGTTTTGCAACTGGATGTTTCAATTCACCGTTTTCTATTAAGTAAGCTTCTCTACCGACATAACGTTGGTTGAAACGTTTATCATCTATATTCCACTCGGTGAAAGAAACCATGTAAACACCGTTTTTCAAGTCTTCAATCAATTCTTCTTCAGTCATGTCGCCTGAAAGAACGAAAGTGTTTGCCATCCGCACTATTGCTTCTCTATCATAATTCACAGATCTTGACGACGCGTTGCTTCTTGTACCTAGTTTTGCAGCGGTTTCTCTGTTATGCAAAAACTCGTTGATGATTCCATTTTTGTACAGATATCTTCTTCTCGCTTCTATTCCTTCATCGTCATATTTGTAATAGCCATAGCTATGCTCTATTGTTGGATCATCAACTATTGTAACAACATCTGTTCCGATTCTCGTTCCAATCCAGAATGGACCACCTTTGTATATGAATGACCTTCCAGCTTGACTCATCTCTCTACCTAAAATTCTGTCAGCTTCCATCGGATGGCCGCAAGATTCATGGGCAGCTATGCCTGTAACCTCTGAACCGCACACTAAATCTGTTGTGCCTGGTTTTACCGCTTTCGCCTTGGTTATCACGTCTTTCAGGATATTCGCGTCCTGAACTAGTTTTTCAGTCATTCGCCATCCTTTAAAGGCTTCCCAGCCACCACTGTAACCAAACTGTTCGAATGCTTGTTCACTTTTCCCTTGTTCAGCAACCGTAATGAAGCAAAAAGCGGCAATTTTTGGAACAAATGAAGATATGCGCGAACCTTCAGTGTTAGCAAAATATTTTTCTGTTAATTGCATAATGCATTGAAGCACCCTTGCTGGAACATTCACTGTGTGAGAAGTCAATGCTTTGTCCGCATCTAAGAATTGTTCGATTTTTGTTTCAGAATCTACGTCTTCTATCTTTTTCTTTTGCCCTACTTCCCAAGTGGTTTCCACAGCCTTTTCTTCGGCGAATTTTATCTTGTCTTTACGCCTAGCAGTTTTAGCAAACCTGTATGCAAGGTCTACTACAGCTTTGGCTTCATCTCTTGTCCATTTATTCGTTGAAGCAAAGCCGATGCCGCCCTCTGCCAATATTCGAACGCAGAAACCACTGTTGACAGAAGAAAGAAATGCTTCCAAAATCCCGTTCTTTAACATTAACTGCTCAAGTTTCTGGTTTTGGGCTCTAACTTCTGCATATTCAATGTATTTGCCTTTAGCGTATTCCAAAGCAAAATCTACTATGTCCTTTTCCAATTTTTGGCCTCCAAATTCAGTCTAGTGAATAAGCAACTGTCACATAAAACATTTAACATTTTAGCATTAAAGGTTCAAAAAGCAATTTTACAACAAAAGATTAATTCCACTGAAGTGTGCACTCAGTTCTAGACAACAAGGAGAGCACAACGAATGAGAATTGCTAAGCCAAACACATATTTTTGGCAAGGAAACCAAGCATGCGTTGAAGGAGCCATAACTGCTGGCTGCCGATTTTTCGCCGGATACCCAATAACACCCGCAACAGAGATATCTGAACACATGGCAAAACGATTGCCTCGAATCAGCGGAATAGCTATTCAAATGGAGGATGAAATGGCTTCTATAGGCGCGGTTATAGGCGCAAGCTGGGCCGGAGCCAAAGCTATGACAGCCACCTCCGGACCAGGATTCAGCCTAATGCAAGAATTTATAGGGTATGCTTTCATGACAGAAACTCCATGTGTAATAGTTGATGTGCAAAGGGCTGGGCCAAGCACCGGGCAAGCCACCAAATGTGCACAAGGCGACGTGATGCAGTCCCGGTGGGGAACCCACGGAGACTACTCAGCCATAGTTCTATCGCCAAATTCTGTTCAGGAAATGTTCAGACTAACGGTTAGAGCGTTTAACCTAGCTGAAAAATATCGCACTCCAGTCATACTTCTCTCAGACGAAACAATAGCACACATGAGGGAGCAAATCACAGTGCCACCATCAGATAGCGTGAAAATAATTAACCGTAGAAAGCCAAGAGCTGGAGAAACGGCCTTTTTTGGCATGGAAGAGACTCCGCCCATGCCAGCTGTGGACGAAGGATTTAATGTTGTCGTGACGGGTTCAACACATGACGAATACGGCATAAGATTCACAGCAGACCAAAATGTGCATAGAAAACTTGTAGAGAGACTTAACAACAAAATAGGGAATCACACGGAAGAGATTTCAGATTTTGAACACTACAACATTGAAGACTGCCAAATAGGCGTAATTTCTTACGGCTGTGCATCGCGCGCAATTTACGAAGCAGTCGAAAAAGCAGAAGCAAAAGGGCTTAAAACAGGCTATATTAGATTGAAGACTATCTGGCCATTTCCAGAAAGAATAGTTAGAAAACTGGCTGAAAAAGCTGACAAAATAATTGTTCCAGAGCTGAATTTGGGACAAATTCACTATGAAGTAGAGAGGGCATCAAAAGGATCAGCAAAAGTCATTCCCCTAAATAAAATCGGCGGTGGAGAATTGATTACACCAGAAGAATTGCTGGCAAAAATTCTGAAAGAGGCACAGAAAAATGACTGAAACCTTCTCCATTCGAAAATATCTGAGAGATTTAAGGTTGCCATTCTGCCCAGGTTGCGGAATATTTACCGTAATCAACGCTTTTTTAAGGGCTGTCCATGAATTGGGCTATGAAGATTTAAGCAAATTCGTTTTTTGCAGCGGGATAGGTTGTTCATCATGGATCTGTTCACCCTACTTCGAGGCGGATTCAATACACACACCTCACGGAAGAAGCATACCAGTCGCAACGGGCATAAAACTTCTCCGTCCAGACCTTAACGTTGTCATTTTCGGTGGGGATGGAGACATCGTGGGAATAGGTTTAAGCCACTTCATACATGCAGCAAGAAGAAACTTGGATGCCCTCGTCATAATGGTTAACAACATGGTTTATGGAATGACTGGAGGACAAGTTGCACCCACAACTCCATTCAAAACAAAAACAACAACAACGCCCTACGGAAGCTTTGAGCAACCATTTGATGCTGCAAGATTGGCTACTACGGCAGGGGCATGCTATTCTGCGCGTTGGACAACGGCTCACCCTAAAGAACTTAGACAATCGATCAAAAAAGCCATACAAATGAAAGGTTTCAGATTCATCGAAGCTGTGAGTCAATGTCCAACTGCTTACGGAAGAAGAGCGGGATTCGAAAATGTTGGGGAAATGCTGAAATGGTTTAGAGAAGACGCTATTCCAATTCAGCACGCGGAAAAAATGAGTAAAAGGGAACTTGAAGGAAAAATAGTTATCGGGCAATTCGTAGAGAGAAGGCGCCCAACAATTGTCGAGACCATTTATGCAATGATAAATGGAGTACAGACAAATGGCAGATAGAATTGAGATAAGGATAAGCGGACTAGGCGGGCAAGGCGTGGTTTTAGCTGGACAAATCCTAGGAAAAGCCGCTGTTTACTCTGGAAAAAATGCTGTGCAAACGCAAAGTTATGGAGCTGAAGCAAGAGGAAGTGCAGCAAAGAGTGAAGTGATTATATCAGACGATAAAATTGGTTTTCCAATGGTTCGAAAATGCGACATACTAATTGCAATGAGCCGAGAGGCAGTTGAGAAAAACGTGAAAGCCCTCAAAGAAGGAGGCTTACTCCTCGTCGACAGTTCCACCGTAAAAAGCGTGCCGAAAGTTGAAGCAAGGATTTTCAAACTCCCAGCCACTGGAATATCAGAAAAAGTATTTGGGGAAAGACTTTATGCGAACACGATAATGCTTGGCGCTCTGACGAAAATGACGAAAATAATAGGTGATAAAGCGTTGGAAAAAGCGATAAGAGACACAGTCCCGGAAAAGGCAGTAGCTATTAATATACAGGCATGCAAAAAGGGGGAAGACCTCGTCGGGCTAACTTCATCTTAGAGCAGGTATGCCAACCTTTTGCGTTTCAATTAACTGCAGGAAGCGGGAACCCTCTTTAGTTATTGAATAGGTGTTCTTCTCCGTGACCATAAGGTAACCACAGCCAATCAGATAATTGAGGTATTTTTCAGTTTGAAGATGATTCATCTTAACACTCTGCATTATATGAGTTTTCTTCTTTTCTTTCCTCGAATTCCTAACAGCATCTAGTATGTCAATCATTATCGTAGTCCTATCTCTATACTTGAAAACGCGTGAAACCGGAGAGGACTCCAATCTTAACATAAACCGGTCTCCAAACTATCTCACCTTCTCACTATTTTATATAAGGCTTTGTGGAAAGATTTACGGTTTTTTTCCGTAGACTTTATTGAAAACAGGTCGGTGCGTGTTAGAGAAAACAAAAAAAACATACGTTTTCAGGGGAAAGCCTTTTTATTTTGTTTCAACTGAAATTATTGAGGAGGAGTCAACAGTTTGTCTCAGCGCCTGCTAACACCAAGAGAAACACGGTTCTTACAAGAAGTTCTAAGCGCTGACTGTAAAATCGTGAATATTCGTTTGCGAGAGGGTGAATATCAGTATAATCTTGCCGAAGCGATTGCCTCTTTCCAACTTGAATTATATTTTCCAGATGTTAAAGACATAACAAGAAGATTGTACGGAGAAGAAAAAGCAAACGACACCCAGTTTATCCGTAAAATTCAAACGATTCTGAAAAAAATGCAGAAGAGCAACGTTGTCAGAATTATGAAAAAGAAGAAGCCTTGGGAATTGCAGACATATGCACTTTCGAGTTTCAAGTTTCAAGACGTTGATAAAAACCTGATAATTCTTGCGACAGACCAGCAAATAGAACAAACGCAAAATCTGTTGCACTCTTTTTTAAGCCAACAACAAAAACCTAGAGCTACAAGCAATCTTAAATCAAAGATTTTCGTATTAGTATTCGTAATAGTCGCATCATATGCCGCGATCTTATGGGATGTCATGCAGCCTGCTCTTAACCCGATAATTTTCGTTTCTGCCTTTTCCAGTGCGGTCGTATGTTCTCTCAAGTTAGGAAAAATGCTCGCCCAAGAATAACTGTCCCATGCATCTTACCTTAATGCTTAATTATTCCGTGTGCTTACAGAAGAAAACGTGATTAGATTGAATAAAGCTATCTTGGCTTCATTTGCAATCTTGTGTTTACTGTCCATACCACTTATGATGGAGAAAAACATATCCGTAAAAGCAGAATCTAAGACATGGTATGTGGATGACGATGGTCCAGCCGACTTCAGCACGATACAAGAAGCAGTCAACAACGCAACTCCTGGAGACACCATATACGTTTACAATGGAACATATGAAAACGTAAAGGTCAACAAGGCCGTGTCGCTCGTTGGAGAAGACAGAGACTCAACGATTGTTGATGGCAATGGAAATGGCAGCGTGATTTTTGTGACGGCAGGCAACGTAAAAATCCATGGTTTCACTGTGAAAGGAAGCGGCATTTACGCAGACGACAGCGGCATATTAATAGATAAGTGCCATGGTATCGAAATAGGCCACAACACGATAACAGATAACAACGATGGAATTCATTTTGAGATGTCTAATGGTAATGTGATTTCGGACAACATCATATCTTCAAACAACAACGATGGAATTCATTCTGAGCTGTCCAGTGACACTGTGATTTCAGATAACATCATATCTTCAAACAACAACAATGGAATATTTCTTGTCGTGTCTAGCGATCTGGTTTCAGGCAACATGATAACAAACAACGACAATGGAATTAATCTTTTCATGTCTAGTGACAATGTGATTTCGGACAACATCATATCTTCAAACAACAAAGGAATTATCCTTGGTAGCGCTAGTGGCGATAACACTATTTACCATAACAACTTCAATAATATAGATCAAGTGGGTAGTGAGTCAACGAATGTTTGGGATTATGATTACGAAGGCAACTATTGGAGTGACTACAACGGAACGGACTTGAATAGTGGCCGTTATCACAATGAGACCGGAAGTGACGGAATCGGCGACACGCCATACATCATTGATGAAAACAACAAAGACAACTATCCATTAGCGGGAATGTTCTCTGATTTTAGATTCACCTTTAATCAAAAACCGTATGATGTCAATGTTATTTCCAATTCAACAATCTCTGATATCAGATTCGAAATCGGGCAAGAAACAGGGAACAAGATAATAAGCTTCCATTCCACTGGCGAAGGCGGTTCGATTGGTTTCTGCAGAGTTATGATTCCTATCCAAGTACTGAACTACTCATACTTTGTGCTGGTTGGAACGGAAGAGATCTTACCAACCAAACTTAATATTGCAAGCGAGACATATGACTATCTATACTTCACCTATATCCAGAACAGTCTCACGATTAGCATAATTTCTTCCAGAATGCTATATCTTTACGAGGAACTGCTTGACGAATATACTAGGTTGGAAACAGATCTATACTATCTGAACCTATCATATCAGGAACTCCTCGACAACTACACCTATTTCCTAAACAACTACAGTATTTTCCTGATCAACTACAGTGAACTTCAGAAAAGCCACCAAGAACTTCTAGGCAACTACACAGATTTCTTAATCAACTACGGCGATTTCTTAACCGACTACAACGAACTTCAAAAAAGTCATCAACAACTGAACAATTCATATTACGGCTTTTTAAAGAACTACAGCATGTTAATGACTGACTATGGTGAACTTCAGAAAAGCCACCAAGAACTTCTAGGCAACTACACAGATTTCTTAATCAACTACGGCGATTTCTTAACCGACTACAACGAACTACAAAGAAGCTATCAAGAGCTAAACAATTCCTACCAAGAACTTCTATTGGACTATTCTAAGAAAGTAGACAATATTCAAAATCTAACGTATATCTTTGCCGCCACAACAGCGATCTTCATAATAACCACTGTCTACCTATCAAGAAGCGCGCATGCAGGAAAGGCTAAGGCTTTGAAAGATGCCAAGCAAAAGCGTACGCTCTAACATACACATCGATAACATACGCCCTGTCACGACCTTGTATCCACGAGGCTTGCTTTGAAAGTGAAAGCTTCTTCAATCAAGAAAATATAGTAGGAATTCTTTCTATCTTCCAAAGCTGGTTTTCCCTAGTGTCTTTCAAGGCAATTTTCTCATCAATGGAGTCATAAGCGCGCATTTTATCCAGCCCTATTCTGAGGGAGATCTCTTCAATTTTTTCAGAAGAGAGAATGCCAAAACTGTTATTTCGGTAATCTTAAAAATGCGTACAGCATCACTTATCTAAATAGCTGTCACTGATGTTTAGTTGAGGAGAAAGAGTGTTGCCTAGAAAGTTTACTTATGCAGATGCTGGCGTTGACAGAGAGTTAAGGGCTGAATCTAAAAAGTCGTTGAAGATTTTGGAGGGAACCTATAAATTTAGTCGTTATGGTGAGGTTGTTCAACTTCCGTATGGGAACATTTTCCCTTTTGGAGAGAATTGTTACTTAGACCTAGTTATTGAAGGCGTTGGTACAAAGGTTCTTGTTGCCGAATTAGCCGAGAAATATGACACTATCGGAATCGACGGCGTTGCTGTGGCTGTTAATGACGTTATACGTTCTGGTGCAAAACCCTTAGCAGTTGCAGACAATATTCATGCACAGGTTTCAGACCCAAATTTGGTTGGGGAGTGGATGAAAGGCATAGCGAAAGGAGCAACAGAAGCCCGATGTATAGCACCAAGTGGCGAAATTGGTGACGTAGCTGAGTTAATAATAGGTTTAACAGAAGGAAAAGGCTTTGACATGGTCGTTTCTGCCATAGGAAAAGTTACAAAGGAGAAAATAATTTCTGGAAGAAACATAAAACCAAGCGATGTGATCATAGGTTTAAGGAGTTCTGGAATCCATAGCAATGGCGTGTCACTGGCAAGAAAAATCTTGTTTAAGCAGTGGGGCGGAAAGTATGATGTTCATGATGTTCCAGAAGGATTAGACAAGGAAATAATCCATGAAGTTCTGAAACCAACCAAAATATACGTCAAGCCAGTGCTTAGGGTTGCAAAAGCACTTGAAGTGAAAGCAGCAGTACACATAACTGGAGACGGATACTTAAAATTCGACCGCTTAACAAAATTTTCTAAAGGCATTGGATTCGAATTCAGCAATTTTAAACCGCAACCAATCTTTAAGCTAATTCAGCGAACAGCTTTTGAACTAGGCGGGACCATAACCGATGAGGAGATGTTCAGAACCTTTAACATGGGATGGGGATTCGCGTTAATAGTGGATAAAGCAGACCGAGACAAGGCCATGAATGCTCTGGAGAAAACTGGGACACAAGCAGAAGAAATAGGACATATAACTAGTTCGGAAGGAATCAAAATTCTTTACAAAGGCGGAAAAATAGTTCTAAATGATTCATAATCCCTGAGTATTTTGTGACGATGGAGTTTTTACGATTCTTATATTTCGGTTCTGCTATTACTTTCCAATTCCTATATTCAACATGTTTAATGAAGTCATTTCGATTGTTAGTTGAAAGAGAAATTAGTCAGATGGTGTATTTTCTTCTGTAGATTACGACTGCCAGTAGTACTGCAATCATGAATAGTGGTAGAATGAAGGGTGATGGAAATTCTGGAATGATTACTACTTCTTGTGCTGAATGATTATAGGCGAAGTATAGATAGCTATGAGTTTTGTTGGAGCATGGCAACAGAATGTGCGTAACTTCTGTGCCGTTAACGAATATCTTGTATGTGTCATTCATTAAATCTGTTGGAATACATATTCTGCAGAATCCAGCTGTGTCGTTTTCGCCAGAAACGTTGAAGAGGATTGCAGTACCATTGAATTGAAAAGCAGACAATGTGGAGTTGCAGATCGTCTGAACATCATGTTCAGGAGTGGCTTTGAAATCAGAAAACATTCCCATCAAGGGATAGTGGTCTGTGTTGTTTCCGTCTATTGCGTATCCTGTATCTCCTAATCCGTCACTACCAGTCTCATTCTGGTCATGACCACTAAACAAATCTGGGCCTTTGTAATCGCTCCAATAGTTGCCACCTGATGGATAACCATTGTCCCAGACATTCGCCGAATTTAATGACCAGACCTCTTTGTTCCTGTTCTCAACAAAACAGCTATGATAGATCGAGTTGTGATAGGAGTCACTAACCAGAATTCCATAGTAATTGTTTTCTACTATTTGATTCTCAATGATTGAGTTATCTGAAGAGTGCGCAAGCACGACACCGCCTCCAACTACTCCAAGACCGAATCCGTTGTCGATGATGTTGTTTTTCGAAATGGTGTTATTTGATGAGCCTGTCAAGTCCAGTCCGATTATATTGCTCACCACACTCACTCCTGTTATTGTTGATTTGGTTGTATATGCACAGACAAGGCCTTCCAAGTTACGCATCAATTCCAAACCTTCGACGGTGACATTAAATGAGTTCACCAGAGCCAAGTATCCCACATTTGGATGCGTTGATGGGTTTATTGTGACGTTAGTCTGGTTCAGGAGATAGTAGACAGGTTTTCCATCTACTAGGTTTGAACTGTCGATTGAGTGCATGAAATCAATCAATTCCTCACCGTGGACTCCGAACGACAATTCACAATTGCTGATAAAATTTCCTGATATTGTGCTGTTGGTTGAGTATAATAGAAAGATACCTTTTGTGTTGTTGATCACCATTGTGTCCAAAATCCTGCAGTTGCTCGATCTTTCTATTAAGATTGCACTATTCAGCCCCCAATTTCGGCATTCTTGTATTGTGAGGTTACACAGAAGGACATTGTCAGCCATGATATGGACTCCTTGTCCAGTTTGGTTGCCGTCTATTATTGTCTTACCGCTGTCTTTTCCGACAAGTGATATTGATTTAGAACAAAGCACACTCTCGTAGTATATTCCTTCCTCAACAAATATCGTATGCCCATCTAAAGTTTGAGGGGCATCTATTGCCGCTTGAATAGTATCATAGTTGAAGGTTGTGTTTAGATTGTGGACTGTTGCAATCCAAACTGGGTAGCCACCAGACTCCCACGCTAAGATTCCTCCAAGCATATTGTATACCTTAGTGAAGTTAAAGGAGTCTAGAGTTTCAGATGCGTTCACGCTTCTAACTCCAGACCGACAATACACTATTATCTCATGGTCTTCGTGACCTACTAACTCGCTTATTCTTGCTTTTAATTCTGTGTGAGGTATCCAAACCGCACCGTATATGTGTCCACTGTCATACTCGCTTTGAGTTCTAACATCCAAAACCACAAGATCAGGATAACTACCATTCGTTATCATATTGTAGGCTGTCTCGACATCTATGTTCACGTAAGGTGAAGCAAATATTATTCGCAAATTCGGTGCCGCAACTAGCACAGCCGTAACAGCAATCGAAATCATTAATAAAACAAGCTTTTCACTCATATTGCATCATTTGTTCTTATTCTCTACCTCAGTTTTATGCGTTCTGGAAGAATGTTCTATCGAGTCCTAAATGATGGTTTGCTTCGTTGTTGATGAAAGCGTTTAAATCTCCTGAAATTCAAACTTAGCCCATGAAGTATCGGTTAAAAATTGAAGTCAGCTTGAAGCCGGGGCACAGCGACCCTGAAGGCGAAACCACGGCACGTTTACTGAAGGAACTCGGCTACAAAGTTGAAACAGTGAATGTTAGCAAAGCTTACAGTATAGCTCTTGAAGCTGAATCTCGAAAAGAGGCTGAAATGAAAGCGGAAGAAATGTGTAAGAAGCTTCTGGCAAATCCAACCAAGGATGACTATTCAATTGTGATTGAGGAAGAAAAATGACTGGGAGCCTCTACACACCCAGAAAAACACCCTTCTCGCTTTTTGAGGTAAACATACTCGAGACGGGTGAAAAGCAGCTTTTGGAAATAAGCCGAGAAATGGGTATCGGATTGAACTTGCAAGAGATGAAGGCTGTTCAAGATTATTTTGGAAAGCGAAAGCGTAATCCGACTGATGTTGAACTTCAAACTATTGGCCAAACGTGGTCTGAACATTGTTTTCACAAAACCTTCAAAGGTAAAATAAAATTCGATGGAGCAGAAATTGATAGCCTCTTCAAGACATACATTGCAAAGGCTACTGAAGAAATTAATCCAAGCTGGTGTTTTTCCGTCTTTGAAGACAACGCAGGCATAATTCGCTTTGACAAGGATTATGGAATAGCAGTAAAAGTGGAAACACATAACCATCCATCAGCGATAGAGCCTTTCGGCGGTGCAGCCACAGGCGTAGGAGGCGTAATCCGCGACGTTCTAGGGGTCTGGGCAGATCCGATTGCATGCACAGATGTTTTAGGCTTCGGTCCGCTGGATTATGATTATGAAAAGCTTCCTTCAGGCGTAAAGCATCCGAAATATGTTTACATGGGCGTCGTGGCTGGAATTGGAAGCTACGGCAATAACATGGGAATCCCAACAGTGAACGGAGCCATATACTTCGATGAAAGCTACGTTGGAAACGTCGTTGTCTACTGCGGATGCATAGGCCTGCTTCAATTGAAAAAGTTTAGGAGAAAAGCCAAACCACGCGACATAATAGTTTTGGCCGGAGGCAAAACAGGGAGAGACGGCATCCACGGTGTAACATTCGCATCAGTAGAGTTAACAGAAAAGTCGGAGGAAATTTCAAGACCAGCGGTGCAGATTGCGAACCCAATTGAAGAGGAAAAGCTGAAAAGGGCGATAATTGAGATCCGGGATTTGGAGCTTGCTTCAGCGATAACAGACCTTGGCGGAGGAGGCTTATCGTCGGCTTTGGGTGAAACAGCAAGAAGGTTTGGTTGCGGCGCTGTCGTTGAGCTTGAAAAGATTCCTCTGAAGTATCTTGGTTTGGCTCCTTGGGAAGTTTATGTTTCCGAATCTCAAGAAAGAATGCTCTTGACTGTGCCTCCTGAAAATCTTGAATTTGTCTTTGAAGTTTTCAGGAAGGAAGATGTTGAAGCCACAGCTATTGGAAAATACACTGACGACATGGTTTTACGACTTTATTATAAAGGCGAAAAAGTTGCAGAACTGGATATTCCGTTCCTTTTTCAACCGCCAGAAGCTGTGAGAACAGCAGAGTACAAGCCAATGAGCTTTACAGAACCGGAATTTCCAGAGCCAGAAGATCTAACTGAAGTTCTCATGCGGCTTTTGTCTTCACCTAATATTGCGAGTAAGGAAAGTGTGATACGCACGTACGATCATGAGGTGAAAGGAAACACTGTGCTTAAGCCATTACATGGTGATTATGGCGGTCCGAACGATGCAGCTATAATAAAGCCTTTGGATGGTTCTTGGAAGGGCATAGCAGTCTCTTGTGGAATGACCCCGAATTACGGGAAGATTGATGTTTATTGGATGGCTGCTTCAGCAATAGATGAAGCGATAAGGAATAACGTGGCTGTCGGCGGCAGAAGAATAGCTTTACTCGACAACTTCACATGGGGGAACCCAGAAAAACCTGAAAGGCTAGGCAGTCTAGTAAGGGCTTGTGAAGCTTGCTACGATTTCGCAACAGCCTTCAGAACCCCTTTCATCTCTGGCAAAGACAGCCTATACAACGAGTCCCCACTTGGTCCTGTTACGCCCACACTTTTGATCACAGCTTTAGGCATAGTCCCGGATGTCCGCTCAGCAGTTTCCATGGATATCAAGGCTCCAAACAACCTAATCTACATGGTTGGAAAAACATTCAAAGAGCTGGGCGGTTCAGAATACTACAAACTGAAAGAATTCCTCGGAAAAGCCTTGCCTAAAGTGCAACCTAACCAAGCAACAGAAACTTTCGCCGCCGTCACTGAAGCGATCGATTTAGGGTTAGTTAAGGCTTGCCATGATTTGTCTGAGGGAGGTTTAGCCGTAACTGCTGCAGAGATGGCTTTCACTGGCGGATACGGAATGGACTTAGATTTACGAAAGGTTCCACGGGAAAACGTAAATCGCAACGACTTTGCTCTTTTCTCCGAATCCAACAGCCGATTTTTGGTGGAAGTCTCGGAAAAGAATAGAGAAGACTTTGAGGTTTTGATTAACGGAAAAATCTGTGCCAAGATAGGCAGGGTTACAAAAACTCCGCGCTTATGCGTTCATGGATTGAACGGTGAAGTTGTTGTTGATGCGTCTGTTGGTGACTTGCTGGCAAGTTGGAAGCGAGCATTAAGCAGAGAGGTTTGAGCCGTGAAACGCGAAGAGATAAAGGTTTGCGTTTTACGTGTGGGTGGAACAAACTGCGATGCAGAAACAAGACGCTCGTTTGAAGAATTGGGTGTTCAGGCTGAAGTTTTGCATGTAAACAAGCTGGTTAAACGTCGAAGCCTTATGGAATACAGTGCCCTAGTTTTTCCAGGAGGCTTCTCTTATGGGGATTATGTGCGTGCTGGAGCCATATGGGCGAAATGGATACTTGCTAAATTAGGCAAAAGGCTGAAAAATTTCGTTGAAGAGAACCGTCCAATCCTTGGCATTTGCAACGGCTTCCAAGTACTTGTGGAGGCTGGTTTGCTTCCGGGATACGAAGAGATAAGTCCCTATCCAGAGGCAGCCCTAGCGACCAATTTTCCGCCTGGCTATAATTGCAGATGGGTTTACATCAAGCATGAAAACAAGGGAAAGTGTGTATTTACACGTACAATTCCTCAAGAAAAGGTTTTGCGAATGCCAGTTGCCCATTCAGAAGGCAGATTCATATTCGCCAAAGAAAAAGAGAAGCAATTTTTGGAAAGGCTTTATGAGAACGACCAGTTGGTTTTCAGATACTGCGACAAAGACGGTGAATACGCTGAGGGCGAATTCCCAAAAAATCCGAACGATTCTTTCCATGACATAGTAGGCATATGCAATCCAGAAGGAACAATATTTGGTTTGATGCCGCATCCTGAAAGGTCTTTCTATTGGTGGCAGCAACCCGACTGGACTGGACAAGAGTGGATGCCACAATACGGTGATGGAAAACTGATCTTTGAAAGCCTAATCGAATACTTAGTGAAGAAGTTCTAAGTCTTCAAGGCGTGGAAGCCCGGGCCTAGCACCCATTTTCATTATGCATCTGGATGCTACAAAATTGCCTATTCTTCCGCATTCATAGAGGCTTTGGCTGGACATTAAGCCGTAAAGGAAACCTGCACAAAAGGCGTCGCCAGCACCAGTCGTGTCAGCAACCTTCACTTCAAACGCCTCTATTAAATGACTTTCTTTTCCATCTGTTACGTAGCAACCTTTGCTGCCCAGTTTAACAGCAACTATTTTCACGTCTTTTCTGCACAGAATTTCTGCCCCTTTCTTATAATGGGCTTTGCCCGTTAATAACTCAAGCTCCTTCGCGTGTGGCATCAAAACAAACGTCTTTTTAAACATTGGGTCCAGCATGGCCCCTTTTCTTGCGTATAGTTCACCAGGGTCAAGGCTTATTTTGACATTTTCAGGAAGCATTTCGATAAGCTTTTTCTGGGCTTGAAAGGATTTTTCCCCAATGAAGGAGGTTAAGTGCAGAAATTTAGTTTTGAAGGCATATTCCTTGTTCATTTCTTCAAATTCTATTGTGTCATTCACACCTGGGTCCACGTATAATGCTCTCTCACCTTTTTCATCCACAAAACCCATTACTGTTCCGCTTCTGCCACGCTGTGCTATTGTTATGCCGCTTGTGTCTACACCTTCTCTGCGAAAATCCTTCAACAGCACTCTGCCCTCTCTATCATCAGCCACTTTTCCAATAAAGCCCACTTTACAGCCAAGCCTCGCCAAGCCTACTATAGTGTTGGCTGCTGAGCCACCGCATGCCTCCTTAAAATCTATTACGAAGCTTTCTTCCTCTGCTGAGGCTATTTTGTTAACCTTGAAAAGCTTGTCTATATTGAGGGCGCCGAATCCGACAACATCGAAGCGAGTCATGGGAACAGCTCGCGCAAATAAATCCTATAGTTCCCCAGTTTTCCAGCGTAATTTCCTGCGGAGATCCTGACTACGCCGTCAACGCTCAAGGCTGCTTCTATGCCAGCTCGCATGGCTTCTTTCACTGCTTGCATGGAAACTCCGTTAATTACTATTTCCGGAATGAAGTTCACGTTTTCAAGCAATTTGGATGCAGTGCCTAGTTTCTGTTTTAGAGATGGACAGTATGGATGGTTTGTTGTTGGCCCTATCAATGGGAAATGTGTTTCTGTTTTGGAGCCTGCCGAACAAACGTCAAAGGGTGTTATTACTCCTTCAATTCGGCTTATGGCTTCTAGTGCTTTTTTCCCAGCGGCGATTACCGCTTTCTTTGTTTTGCACATATACCAGAAATTGCCGCCAGATATTCCTCGTGCATAGCCAATGTATCGCTCTATAAAAAAGTCAGGCACCATGATTGGAACAACAATCATATTACGTTCGTAAAGCTGTTCTTCCCACTCAAATCCGTCTCCACAATGCCCAACTCTTTCCATCATATCCATTTTTCCTTCAGGTTTCACGGACAAAGCATCGAAGACCGCGGTGAAAGGCTTGACGAGAATGTCTTGACGGATCCTATAAGAAAGCTCTTTCTCAAAACGCCTGAGCAAATCCTCTAAAGGCTTTCCTTTGTCTAAACCTTTCCAAAATTGCAGGATTGATCCCTTTCGCTCATCAGGTGTTTCCTTTTCACTTAGCCATCTTTCAATTCCATTGTCAAGCCTGCCTATAACTCCTGACGGCGTTGCCGTGGCATCATCAGCCGCCCTCTTTAGGATTTCTTCATCATCTGCAGTGACAATGACCCTACAATAGAGACCGTCAAAGGCCTCTGCATATGTGTCTTCTATACGGGCTTTGTCAACCATCTATCCGAGTCTCCCTATTGCTTCTCCTCTAACCTTTTTTCTGAATTCTCGGCTTTCTTTCGCCAGAGTCTGCATATTTTCACTCGTTACTATTTTAGCTTTAGGCAATTCTCTCGGACAAAGCGCAAAAAGACTGTTGAGCAAGGTTCGGCTAACAAGGCTTTTCTTCAGGGCTTCACGGTTCCAGTTTTCCACCAAATCTACGGTTTCTTTTTTTCCAAACCTGCAGAAAACATCTACGATCACTGCTGTTACCACACTGTTCTCAGATAAGACTGCTATTTCAGCATCTCTTACAGCATACTGGTTACCGTTAAATGAAACTGCTAAGCCACGGTTTTCCTTTACGAGCTTGAAGGCTTCCACATCTGTTATACTGTCGCCAACATACATGACGCTTGACAAGTCAATGTCCAGTTTTTCAGCCGCACGCTTAACAGCGTCAGCTTTCTCCTCACCACCCACAGGATTAATCTCACGGAAAATTTCCCCAGACTCCATGTTAGCCATTTCCTTCGAGAAAATCTCGTCAAGTCGCCGAATTGTTATTTGGTACTCTTCTGGAAAATCCGCAATGAATTTTGCCTCAGATGGGATTTCTACTATGGGCATTTGTGAAATTTCTCTTGCAAGCTCTTTCAGTCTTTTTTTCTCTTCTTCTTGTATGTCGTATTTGTCTATGCTGACCTTTGTGCAGTAGGTGTTTTCGTATGGAAAGTCTAGGGCTTGGCATAGGGCTTTTATGTAGTGTTCGTAGCTTGTGCTTACAATGAAGGTGTGAGCTATGTTTCTAACGTATTGTAATGTGTCTCTTACGTTTGGAATTAGAATGAAGTTTTGAGCTGAGAACTCCCGCATTTTTTGATCAGTAACGTCATAAGCCCTTAAGAAGGGTAGGATGAGTTTTAAGGTGTAGCCAGCTTTGTAGCCGGGCTTTTTTATAACGTCTGCAAGCACGTCATCATATCTGCTTATGACCGTGAAGAGTTTGTCTCCGTCTGGGACGAAATGGGATGTTATTTCGAAGGCATTGTCGTTTTTGGAGATTGGTCCTTCGCAATCTGAGATAAAGGCTCTTTTCAATGTGTACGCCGCCTTAGTTCTTCCATGTGCTTTATGCTTTTCTCTATGTGTCGTTTGGAGGATATGTCTGTTCTATGCCACAGTCCGCCGCCTTTTATTGATTTTATGCCCTCTAGAGAGATTTGTCTAGCTGCCTCGATGTTTTCGCCTATTCCTATTACACATACGGCTCTGGATTTGAGGGCGTAGGTTTCGCTGTTCCGCAGTTCCATGGAAGCTGGATAAACACGGATTCTTTCACCATGTTTTCCAGTCAGCCCGTAAGCCTTTGTTAAGTCGACTGGCTTGCCTATTTCTTCTTTGTTCACAAGGTTTGGAAAAATGCGCGAGTATCCGCCATAGTTTGGTGGAACCTTGTAGGTTGAGACTGTTGCTGCCTTTTCCAATTCGATGTGTGTTAGGTTTCCTTCTAGCATTTTGAAGCAGACGTCAACGAAATCGTCTTTCAGGGTTGGTAGAATGTTCTGTATTTCTGGGTCTCCTGGGCGGCTGTTGTTTTCAAGGATTTTGGGTCCCTTGCCGGTGTGGATGAAGGCAACGTAGAAGGGCATTCCTCTTAGGGCTTTGTTGTCTGAAGCTTTCAATTTGTCAAAAATTTTTCCAACTGTTCCTATTTCCTTGGCTCTATCAGCATACGTCATGAAGGGCAATACGTCGCTAACGTCTTTGTATGAACCCATGCCTCCAGTGTTCAGTCCCCTGTCGCCGTCAAAGGCTCTTTTGTAATCTCTTGTTTCTGGCAGGGGTACTAAATGCTTGCCATCACAAAAAGCTTGAAAACTGGATTCTTCTCCGTCAACTTTCTCTTCTATTATGACTGATCCGTGTTGGAAGTTTGCCAAGAAATGTTCGAAAAGTCGTTCGCGGGTTGTGAAGTGATCTCCCCACACGCCTACGCCTTTTCCAGCTGCTGGCTTATCTGGCTTAACAACAGCTTTGTTTTCGAGTTCGTCAAGCCACTTGTATACACTCTTTTTTAATTCTTCATGGCTCTTGTAGTCTTTCGGATTGAAGATTTTAAAGCGGGGATTCACTTCTGGCACGATTTCTTGAAATAACCGTCGCTGGGCAACCTTGCTTGCTTCTATGGCGTATTCCTTTGTTGGACAGATCACTGGTATGCCTGTTCGCTTTTCAATAAGGTCACGTACGCCGTTTATTATGGGTTTTTCCGGGCCAACAATGACGAAGTCTATTTTGTCTTTGTTCGCTTCTGCGAATTTGCTTATTTCCTCTACGTTCAAGTCAGGGATGACTACGTGCTTAACTGCTTTTTTCACGTTGAAGGGATTTCGCTGTTTATCAGTAATATAAAGCTCTACATCGTAGTTTGTGCTTCGTTTGAAAGCGTCAACCATTGCTACAGCTCTTGCACCATAAGAAACAACCAGTATGCCTACCTTCTCCATAATCAACCCATCAAACTTAAAGAATAAGCGTGAAATCTTAATTTGTTTTCCTACTATGCCCTTTCCACAGCTTCTGCTATCTCATAGAGCCTTCCTGTTTCCTCGTGGCCTTTCATGAATCTTTTCTTCATTTCATCCGCTATTTTTTGAGCTAGTGGCGTTGGGTACTTTCCTGTCAAACATGCTAGGCATAGCTGGTCTCCTCTGAAGCCTGTTGCTTTTATGAGCCCTTCTATTGACTGGTAGCATACGGCGTCTGCGCCTATGATCTCTGTTATTTCTTCCGTACTATGCTTTGAGCCTATTAGTTGGCCGTATGTTGCCATGTCTATTCCGTAGAAGCATGGTCCAATTATTCGTGGAAAAGTTATGAATAGGTACACTTTTTTGGCTCCCATTTTGCGCAGTTTCTCTATTGTGACTTTTGTTGTGTCTCCTCTGACTATGCTGTCGTCTGTTACTATGACTCGTTTTCCCCTGATTTTTGGTGCTAAGATGTTAATTTTCTTGTCGATCGTTGAATATCGCTCTCTACTCAGCAGAATGAAAGCCCTTTCTGTTACATAGCGGTGTCTGCGGGAGGCTCTCTCCCATTTCAATCCAGACTCCTCATGAACTCCTAGAGCTGCGTCATCGCCAGTCTCAGGCAAAGAAAGAATGACGTCTGCGTTCTTGACGATGTCTGGATTCTCCCTAACGAGGTTTCTTCCGAATTCTTCGCGGATTTCATAAACATATCTTTCGTCAAAGCGTGAATCTGGTCTGGCAAAGTACGCGAATTCGAAAGCGCAAAAAGCTCTCCGTCTGCTGTTAACCAGTTTTTCTCTTTTGAAGCCATCCTTTGAAACAGTTATTAGTTCGCCGGGTTCTATTTCAAAATCTCTTTCGAGTTCGTTTATGTTTAGCCCGACTGTTTCTGATGAGAATGCATAGGTTAAGTGATCCTTGCTGTGGCCAGCGCATAATGGTCTTATTCCGCAGGGATCCTTGAAGGCGAAGAATTTGCCATCTTTTGTTATGCCAGCCACTGAGAAGGCGCCTTCGATTTCCTGCATGCACGTCTTGACGGCTAGCACTAGATCTCTATTTTTTACTAGTTCGATTAGGAGTTTATGGCAGACTAGGTCCGCGTCACACTCGTACGAGAATCTTTGGAATTCATAGCTTATCTCTTTTTTAAGCTGGGATACGTTTACAATATTCCCGTTGAAGGAAATAGCCAACTTAAACCCATCTTTGGAAGCTGTAACTGGCTGTGTGCCCTTTATCAAGGATTTTTCGTCCGTCTTTCCAGAGGTTGTGTATCTAACATTTCCGATGCCTATGTGCCCGGGCAATCGTCCGAACCATTCTTGGATTGCGTTTGTTTTCAGTTTTGGCACAAGGTCTAGGCTTCTGTGAACGTGAAATTTTCCATTGTTATAGGTCAAGAAACCGTGGGACTGGTGGCCCCTATGATTTTGCGCTCTCAACCCCCAGTATATATAGGAGAATACGGGCTGTTTCTGAAAGTTTATTGCCCCAAATACTCCGCATGCGATCTTTAATTGCTCTCCCATGGTTGGCAATAAGAAGCGGCTATTTATCAACTTTTATAACAGTTTTAGCTAAAAACCTCAATGCGATGGCTAGGCTTAAACATTGGAGAAGACGATGATGATTCGAGCATCATTGTTACACGTAACATGATGTGGTGAGGCCTAAGTATGGAAGAGATAGAGAAGAAGATAAATGGGATCAAGAGATATCGAAGGAAATGGTATGATAACCATGCAAGCACCTACGATAAAGTGTGGTGGGAAAGCAAAGAGTCTAAGAACGAAATGGACAGATTCAAAACGCTTGTTAAGGTCAAGGACGGAGAAGTCGTCCTAGACATTGCTGCCGGTACAGGGATTTTCTTAATAGAGATGGCTAACGATGGAGCTGTATGTTATGGGATAGATGCATCTCCGAAAATGCTTGAACAGCTGAAGCTTAAGATAAAACAGAAAGGCTTGGAAGACAATGTTAACGAAGTACGCGTGTGCAATGCAGATAGGCTTCCTTA
>Ga0209636_10000418_pt1 | contig 40710 bp, 46 predicted proteins | sample DeeMarSWOR152_54_FD_187464 | JGI IMG/M metagenome (GOLD analysis project Ga0209636, IMG submission 187464) | Marine sediment microbial communities from White Oak River estuary, North Carolina - WOR-1-52-54 (SPAdes) (version 2) | ecosystem: Environmental > Aquatic > Marine > Intertidal zone >... | reverse complement strand
ATCCCTTTTTATGTCGCCTCACCCCTATCGACCTTTGATCTTGATCTAAAAGACGGGGACCTGATCCCTATTGAGGAAAGGGAACCAGGAGAGGTGATTTCTCTTGCAGGTCATCTGCTTGGCCCAAAGGGCGTCAAGGCCTTTAATCCTGCCTTTGATATAACCCCAGCCAAATACGTTTCTGCTATAATAACAGAAAGAGGAGTACTCAGGTCACCTTATAAAAGGAGTATCAGGAATCTCTTTAAGGCAGAAGATGATGGGAGGTAGTTTTGAAAAGAGGTTGCAAAAGGTAAGTATAATGACTATAGTACAAGTGTGGAAATATCCACGTAGTCCACTGCCATATTGATGTGGGGTAGGTTAATGGAGCACGAGTATAGCTTAGAAAAGGAAAAAGAGCAGGACCAGAGGATCCCCACCCAGAAAGAACTGGAAAAGGAGCTAAGCGACTACCTTTCCAAGAAATACGGTGACCGGATAAAGATCGTATCGCCCCTCTTGTTTCCCCAGAGCGAGCCTAAGAGGAAAGAGGAGGACGGAAAAGCTGGCGCCAGGAAGGGGGGTACACCTGCTTTTGACATGAAGCCGGAGGAGTTAGAGTCCTATTTGGACGGATATGTTGTTAAGCAAGACCAAGCCAAAGGTGTGCTGGCCACAAAGGTGTGTACCCATTTCAATCGGATAAAATCCCTCGGTAAGCGATCCAAAAAGGAGAAGCCCTTTTCTGTTGGGATGATTAAGAATAACATTCTTATGATAGGTCCAACAGGAGTTGGTAAGACCTATCTAATAAAGCTGATTGCCCAGAAGTTAGGTGTTCCATTTGTCAAGGGTGATGCCACCAAGTTTAGTGAAACTGGTTATGTGGGTGGCGATGTCGAGGATTTGGTGAGGGATCTCGTATATGAAGGCCATGATGATATTAAGCTTGCTGAGAATGGTATCATTTACATAGACGAGATAGATAAGATTGCCTCGAGTCAAAATTTTATTGGCCATGATGTCTCAAGGACGGGGGTGCAGAGGACCCTTCTAAAACCGATGGAAGAAACTGATGTAGATCTGAAGGTTCCTCATGACCCGATCTCGCAGATACAGGCTATTGAACAGTACCGAAGAACCGGGAAAAGGGAGAAGCAGGTAGTAAATACAAAAAACATACTCTTTATTATGAGCGGGGCCTTTGAAGGATTAACGGACATCATCAAAAAGCGGCTCAAACGTCAAGGTATCGGGTTTGAGGCAGATGTCCATTCCTCTGAGGTGAATATGGATATTCTCAAAGAAGTAAGGCCCCAGGATCTTATTGAGTTTGGATTTGAGTCGGAATTTATAGGTCGCCTTCCGGTAATTGTTGTCTTCGATGAGCTAGCGAAAGATGACCTGGCTGCAATTCTCAAGAATCCGAATAACCCCATTATCCTCAGTAAGAAAAGGGATTTTATGGCATATGATATCAATATTCAGTTCGAGGATGAGGCACTCGAGAAAGCAGCGGAGCTTGCTTCTCAGGAGAAGACCGGTGCAAGAGGTTTGGTCAGTGCCATTGAGAGGAGCCTTATGCCTTTTGAAAAGCATCTTCCGTCGACCCAGATAAAAAAGTTGCTGATTACTGCAGAGCTTGTTGGAAATCCAGGGAAAGAGATTCAACGCATTGACCCCAATGGTGATATGAGTGGCCCGGAGATGGAAGAGCGATTTGAAAGAGCAGCCGCGAATGACAAGCAGAGAGTGAAAGGGGTTATAGCGGAGAGAGCGAAGGAATTCGAGGCCCAATCGGGCTTGAAACTCCACGAAGACAGAATAGATTTGATTGCCGAATATACGCTGAAATCTATTTCCGACATTGACTCCGCTTTTAGGGATTTTAAGGCGATGTGTAAACAGATAAGGACCCAGAATGAGGGATTGTTTTCCCAGCTGGGCATAGATGTCCGTTTAGCTGATAGTGCCATTGAGGAGATACTCAGGATGTCTATTGTCCAGGATAGGGATATTGGCGAGCTATGTCTTAACTTGGCAAATGACTTGGAGTATGGGCTCAAGTTAGTTAGAGATCGGGTTGGATTAGAATCCTTCACCATTACCAGGGAGGCAGTCTTAGACCCGGAGAAGTATATAGATAACCTGATCAAGAAGTACTATAGCCAAGAGCCGGCAGTATCCTAAGCCTACTATTCCCTCCACCCGTATTACCAGTCGGGGCACTTACACCTTTAGTACTTCAATCTTCTGCCAATAAAAGACCTGAGATTATGACTCAAAGGCGAGGTCAAGAGCACTAGTTTTGGACTCCTGAGTTCGCCGCTTGTCTTGTCGGTGAGCAAAGAAAAGAAGATGGAGGAGCATGAAGATGGTGAGGAGACCCAGGCGCCTTAGGCGGATTTCCACGATTAGACGGATGGTTAAGGAGACCTATCTAAAGGTGGATGATCTCATTTGTCCCATGTTTGTGAAACATGGGAGAGGAGAAAGGGAGCCGATCCCTTCTATGGTAGGCCAGTATAGGTTATCAGTAGATGAACTGGTCCGAGAGGCAGGAGAGGTGTTATCTCTGGGTATACCGGCTGTGATTCTTTTTGGTTTGCCAAAAGAGAAGGACGATCTGGGGAGCGAGGCATATGCCAGAGATGGAATTGTTCAGCAGGCAGTGGCCGCCCTTAAGGATAGGGTACCGGAACTAGTTGTTATGACTGATGTCTGTCTCTGTCAGTACACAGATCACGGGCATTGCGGGATTCTGAGAGATGGTGTCGTAGACAACGACACTACCCTTGAAATACTTTCCCGTATAGCCCTTTCACATGCAGAGGCGGGGGCTGAGTTTGTTGCCCCTTCAGATATGATGGATGGGAGAGTTAAGTCCATCAGAGATACCCTGGAGAGAGATGGGTTTAAGGACACGGGTATTCTGGCATATGCTGTGAAATATGCCTCTTCCTTTTATGGGCCATTTCGAGAGGCGGCTGATTCCACACCCCAGTTTGGTGACAGGGCAGGTTACCAGATGGATCCAGCTAATGCGAGAGAGGCCATCAAGGAGGCGTCTCTCGATGTTGAGGAAGGCGCAGATATTATCATGATTAAACCGGCACTGCCGTATCTGGACATTATCCACCAGGTCCGCTCGCATATCAATCTTCCAGTGGCGGCATACAATGTAAGCGGGGAGTATGCCATGGTTAAAGCAGCTGCTCAAGAGGGCTGGATAGAGGGAGACAGGGTAATGATGGAAATGCTTCTCTGTATCAAGAGGGCTGGGGCCGATCTTATCCTGACTTATTTTGCCAAAGAAGCAGCGAAGTCATTGATTGAGCATGAAAACTCATATACCGAGAACTGACACGGCCTTTCACAGAGACTATCAACTACGAATAGTAGCATGGGAAGTGACGAGGTCATGTAATCTAGACTGTGTTCACTGCAGGGCATCATCGAATTATGGTCCCTATCCCCGAGAGTTAGACGTGATCATGGCGATGGAGGTATTGGACCAAATACGAGAGGTTGCTAAGCCTATCATAATCCTGACTGGCGGCGAACCCCTGCTGAGGAAGGACATCTTTTCCCTGGCAGACTATGGAACGAGAAAGGGCCTGAGAATGGTCCTTGCCACCAATGGAACCCTCATCACCCCTGATATTACAACAAAGATAAGAGAGTCAGGGATTAAGAGGGTGAGTGTGTCCCTTGATGGGGCTACAAGGGAGAGCCACGATATATTTAGGCAGGTCAACGGGGCCTTTGATAGAGCGATCAAGGGAATATCCTACTTAAAAGAAGGGGGGATTGAATTTCAGATCAACACCACCATAACCAAATACAACTTATCCGAGTTAGAGGGTATTTTTGACCTTGCAGTGCGTCTTGAGGCAGCGGCACATCATATCTTCTTGCTTGTGCCAGCTGGAAGGGCCAAGGAGATGGCAAACCAACAGTTAGATGCGCGGGAATATGAGGACACCTTGTACTGGTTTCATGAGCAACAGGATAAGGCCCCCCTTCAACTTAAGGCTACGTGCGCACCCCAGTACTATAGAATCATGAGACAGGAGACACATTTTGGAGGCGATACGGCGGATAGCAAGGCCTGTGGCCTCGATGCCGTAACAAGGGGCTGTCTCGCTGGAATTTCCTACTGCTTTATATCCAATGAGGGTATTGTCCAGCCCTGCGGCTACTTGGAATTGAATTCTGGGGATTTAAGGAAATCTAGGTTTGCCGATATATGGGGAAATTCTCCTATTTTTGCCGAGCTCCGAGACTTTTCCAAATATAAGGGAAAATGTGGACGATGTGAATATATTAATGTTTGTGGCGGTTGCAGGGCACGGGCATATGCAGCTCACGGGGACTATCTGTCTGAGGAGCCATTATGCGCTTATAATCCGTCTTGTTGAAGATACAGAGGTGTCCCTTGCCCCGGTGCAGGCGGAGCAACTGTGACCGCCTCAGGGAGATAACTCGGGTTTTTCGAAGAAGATGTGAGCATGGATCATATTGATAGGAAACTTTTGAACGAAATCCAGTCGGGTTTTCCTATTGCCAAGAAACCTTACCACGATTTGGGGAGGCGATTGAATTGCTCTGAAGCCGAGATTCTTGAGCGAGTAAGAAGATTGAAAGAGGAAGGCGTTATCCGGCGGATAGGTGGAAATTTTGACTCTCAAAGGCTCGGCTTTGCCACTACTCTCTGTGCTGCCAAGGTGCCACCTGAAAAGATCAAGCGATTTGTCGAAGTGCTTAACGGATATCCGGAGATAACCCACAATTATCTGAGAGATCACCAGTATAATATATGGTTTACCTTTGTGGCCCCTAATATGAAAGTAATAGAGAGGTATATTGGGGAGATAATTGAGCGTACTGGGATAAGGGAAATCCTCAACTTACCAGCGGTGAGGAGATTTAAGATATTAGTCGATTTTGACGTTGCTTGATGAGAAGTGCTTTGGGTTCCTCAGGCTAGCAGGGGAGAGGGTAGCGTTTGGTAAATGGCGGGCGATGCGGGACTCGAACCCACGGCCTCTGGTTCCGGAGACCAACGCTCTATCCACCTGAGCTAATCGCCCACCTAGTGTGTGTATAAATGATTTGAGGCGAAATATCAAGCTGAATGAGGTGTTGAAGGTTTTGAAGGGCGAGATGGAAAATAAGGCGAATTTTTTTTGATTAGGTGAAAGTTTTTATTGCTAATTTGTTTTTTATTAGTTATTTTGGAAAATTAACTTTTTAATGCCAGCGTAGCTCAGCAGGCAGAGCAACTGATTTGTAATCAGTGGGTCGGGGGTTCGATTCCCTTCGCTGGCTCCAAGGTGGCTATTGTGGGAGAGGTTCCCGAGTGGTTAAAGGGAGCAGACTGTAAATCTGCCGGCTCTGCCTTCGGAGGTTCGAATCCTCCCCTCTCCACCACTTTGAAAGCGGGAATAGCTCAGTTGGCAAGAGCGTCAGCCTTCCAAGCTGAGGGTCGCGGGTTCGAGTCCCGTTTCCCGCTCTGATTATTGGTCTTCGAGTTGGTCACTGCCCACGTAGCTCAGTTGGTAGAGCACATCCTTGGTAAGGATGAGGTTCACCGGTTCAATCCCGGTCGTGGGCTCCAGATTTGAATCCCTCTCTTTTCTGGTTATTTTTTTGGCTTTAACAATAATTGTAACAGTAAATTAAGGAGGTAACGACAATGGCTAAGGAGAAATTTAAGAGGACAAAGCCACATGTCAATGTCGGCACCATTGGTCACATAGATCATGGCAAGACGACCTTAACAGCGGCCATCACCCTCTGTTTATCGAGGACTGGTATGGCTCAATATATATCCTTTGATGAGATAGACAAGGCGCCAGAAGAGAAGGAGAGGGGAATAACGATAGCCACTGCCCATGTAGAGTATGAGACGGAAAACAGGCACTATGCCCATGTAGACTGCCCAGGCCATGCAGACTATATCAAGAATATGATCACCGGTGCAGCACAGATGGATGGCGCTGTGTTGGTGGTTGGTGCAGATGATGGTCCCATGCCCCAGACCAGGGAGCATATATTGTTGGCCCGGCAGGTTGGGGTCCCGAGCATTGTCGTGTTTTTAAACAAGACCGACATGGTTGATGACAAGGAGCTGATAGAGTTGGTTGACCTGGAGCTGAGGGAGCTGCTGACCAAGTATGAGTTTCCAGGGGAGGATACCCCTATCGTCCATGGCTCAGCCCTGAAGGCATTGGAGTGTGGTTGTGGCAAGACGGACTGCCCCAACTGCGGTCCAGTGATGGAGTTATTGGATGCCATTGATGAGTTCATCCCAGAGCCTGTGAGGGACACGGAGAAGCCATTCTTGATGCCTGTAGAGGACGTATTCAGCATATCAGGTCGGGGTACTGTGGTGACCGGCAGGGTAGACAGGGGCATCGTAAGGGTCGGTGATGAGATAGAGATTGTTGGTATCAGGGACACGGAAAAGACAGTGTGCACAGGGGTTGAGATGTTCAGGAAGGTCCTCGATGAGGGGAGGGCAGGTGACAATATCGGGGTCCTGCTCAGGGGGATCAAGAGAGAAGAGGTCCAAAGGGGGCAGGTCGTTGCCCAGCCTAACACGATAACCCCCCACACGAGGTTCAAGGCGGAGGTCTATGTACTCACCAAAGAGGAGGGAGGCAGGCATACCCCATTTTTCAACGGATATCGGCCTCAGTTCTACTTCCGGACAACGGATGTGACCGGTGTAGTGACCTTGCCAGAGGGGGTTGAGATGGTGATGCCCGGCGATAATGTCTCCCTGGAGGTAGCCCTGATAACCCCAATCGCAATGGAAAAGGAACTGCGCTTTGCTATCCGGGAAGGTGGTAAGACGGTTGGTGCAGGAGTAATCAGCGATATCGTAGAGTAGAGTTATACGTATGAGGGATATTATTACCCTGGCTTGTACAGTATGTAAGCATAGAAATTATACATCTACAAAGAATAAGAGAAGAACTCCAGACAAATTGCAGTTCAAGAAATACTGTCCGTTTTGCAGAACGCATACCCTTCATAAGGAAACCAAATAGAAACTTTTTATGCAGGCCAGTAGCTCTAACGGCTAGAGCACCGGACTCCAAATCCGGGTGTTGGGGGTTCGAATCCCTCCTGGCCTGCCATTTTTAGAGCGATTTTACTATAGAATGTTTCGAGGATTATGAAAAAAAGGAAGGCACGCAAGAGGAAAGGCAGCGCCAAGAGGGCGAATCTAACACTCACTGCCGCTATTTCGAGACAAGAGAGAGCTAGTAAGGGAGCCATTCAGGAGAAGGAAGATCTCCGATCAGCGTTGATAAAGAGAGATATCTACAAAAGAGTAGAGAACGGTGCATTTGTACCCAAGAGATACTTTACCGTGGCTCGACAGTTTCTGGTCGATGCCAAGGTGGAGCTTAAAAAGGTAACTTGGCCCACAAGAAAGGAACTCCTATCTACTACAGCGGTAGTTCTCATATTAGTATTCTTAATTGCCTTTTTCCTGGGTATAGTCGATCTAGGTTTGGTGAAAATTATAAGGAATGTAGTTGGATAACAATTGGTAGAACTCAGGGGTTAGCGTGGAGTTAAAGTGGTACATAGTCCACACCTACTCTGGATTTGAAAACAGGGTAAAGGAGACCCTACAAGAAAAGATCAAGTCGCTGGGGAAAGAGGAGTACTTTGACCAGATAGTAGTGCCCACTGAGCAGGTTATAGAGTTGGTGAAAGGGAAGAAGAAGACATCTTCTCGAAAATTTTATCCTGGTTACGTAATGATCCAAATGGCAATGACTGATGAAACATGGCATATAGTCCAAAGCACAGACAAGACGACAGGATTTCTAGGTGGGAGGACAAAGCCAGTTCCGATTTCCGAAGAGGAGGCTGCAAGGATCCTTGCAAGGATGCAGGATGGAAAGGAAAAGCCAAAACCGAAGTTCTTTTTTGAAGAGGGCGATGAGATTAGGGTGATTGATGGTCCCTTTACCAACTTCAACGGAATCGTGGAGGAAGTGAAACCAGATAAGGCTAAGCTAAGGGTTTTGATAAGTATCTTCGGACGTTCAACCCCAGTTGAACTCGATTTCGTACAGGTTACAAAGATATAGAAGGGCATATGGCAAAGAAAGTCACCGCAACGATCAAATTGCAAGTGAGGGCCGGACAAGCAAATCCCTCACCACCAGTTGGGCCTGCGCTGGGACAACATGGCGTTAACATAATGGAATTCTGTAAGGCCTTTAATGCCCGGACACAAAATCAGGAGGGTATGATTATTCCCGTGGTTATAACGGTTTACGCGGATAAATCCTTCTCTTTTGTAACCAAGACCCCACCTGCCTCTGTTCTTCTCAAGCAGGCAGCAAATATAGCCAAGGGTTCTTCCGATCCAAAGAGGGAGAAAGTGGGGACTGTGACTAGGAGTCAAATAGAGGAGATAGCTAAACTAAAATTTGGAGACCTCAGCGCTGTTGACCTGCTAGGTGCGGTGAAGATTATTGAGGGTACAGCCCGAAGCATTGGGATAAGTGTTGAGGATCGTTAAGGCAAAGAAGCTTTAGGAAGACAACGATATGTCTCAGAGGGGAAAGAAGTATATCGAGGCAGCGAAAAAGATAGACAGGTCGAAGAGATACCCGTTTAAGGAGGCCATTGAATTATCTATAGGTAGTTCACACGTGAACTTTGATGCCTCGGTAGACATGTCTGTTCGGTTAGGTGTTGATCCACGCCATGCAGATCAGATGGTAAGGGGTACGGTTTCCCTCCCCCATGGTATTGGCAAACCAGTTAGGGTGATTGTTTTTGCTAAGGGAGAAAAAGAAAGGGAGGCATTGGAAGCAGGGGCTGATTTTGCTGGCTCCGAGGATCTCGCGGAGAAGATCCAGAAAGGGTGGCTTGAGTTTGATAAGGCCGTTGCTACTCCGGATATGATGAGCATAGTGGGTAAGTTAGGTCGCATCTTAGGCCCAAGAGGTATGATGCCCAATGCAAAACTTGGTACGGTAACCTTTGATGTCGCCAGGGCCGTCAGGGAGCTTAAGGCAGGAAAAATTGATTTCAAGGTTGATAAGGCTGGAATAGTACATGCCTCGATGGGGAGGGTGTCTTTCGGAGTTGATAAACTCCTGGAGAATTCCGCCTTTTTTCTCGAAACTATCCTAAAGTTAAAGCCATCCTCCGGCAAGGGAGCCTATCTAAGAAGCATCGCCATATCAACGACTATGGGGCCAGGCATTAAAGTAGATCCAGTCTTTGTTCGAGATCTCCTGAGGTAAACCCTGTGAGGAGATTTGCATGACGCTTCTCGTGTCTAAATCTTTGGACACCTGAGATAGCGAATCTCAATGAAGGAGAAGAGGGGAGGTGATCTTCGTCCTTGGATAGGAAGGAAAAGGAAGAGGTTGTCGCCAAGTTAAAAGAGGGGCTCGGAAGGGCTTACGGGACCTTTGTGGTTGACTACCAGGGATTGAATGTGGAGGCGCTGACAAAATTGAGGCGCGAGTTGACCACTGCCGATATCGAGTTTCAGGTCGTAAAGAATAGGCTGCTGTTGATTGCATGCCAGGACACACAGACGGCCATCTTAAAGGACTACATTGTTGGGCCTTGTGCCTTAGCCATAACGTACGATGATGTGATAACGCCTGCTAAGGTCTTGACGAAATTTAGTCAGGATTATGAGGCATTAAAGGTAAAGATCGGTCAGGTAAACGGTAGGATTATTGAATTACCTGCTATCAAAAGGTTAGCCGAACTCCCTTCAAGAGAGGTTCTTCTTGCGCAGCTTATCTTTTCTCTTTCTAGGGTACCAATTTCTTTTCTTGGAACATTATCTGAGATGCTAAGGAGATTGGTCAATGTCTTAGAGGCCATAAAAAGGCATAAGGCATAGATTATCGATTGGATATGGGAGGTCTGTGGTTAGAAAAGATCCATGCCTTAGGATAATGAAATTTTAATAGGGAGGTTTTGAGATAGATATGACAGCTAAGACAACTAAGACAGCCAAGATAAGTAAAGAGGACGTAATTGAGTTTATTTCAAACATGACCGTTTTGGAGCTGTCTGAGCTAATAAAGGAATTTGAGGAGAGATTTGGCATTTCAGCTGCTACCTCGGTGGCCCTGTCAGGTGCCCCTGCTCCGGAAAAAGCTGAACAGGTAGCTGAGGAGGAAAAGACGGAGTTCAATGTTATGTTAACAGGAGTTGGGGATAAAAAGATTCAGGTGATTAAGGTGGTTCGGTCTGTAACAAATCTAGGATTAAAGGAGGCCAAGGAATTAGTCGACAGCGCCCCCAGCAAAGTGAAGGAGGGGGTTTCAAAAGAAGACGCGGAGAACATTAAGAAACAACTTGAAGACGCCGGGGCTGTAGTTGACATCCAGTAGATTCTAATCATGAACTTGTGTTTGGTGATGCCCATGGCGTGTGTTATAGGCTCCCAAAAGTATTCGTCTTACTAACATTCTATAAGGAGATCGGAGTGAATAAGGCAAATAATATGAGTTACTATCCCAGAAAGAACTTCGGGAGGATAAAAGCTATCCTTGATATACCCGATCTAATAGATGTGCAAAGAGACTCTTATGAGCGTTTCTTACAAAAGGAGGTTCCAGCCGAAGAGCGTAGGGAAATTGGGCTTCAGGGGGCATTTAGAACAATCTTTCCTATTCATGACTTGAATCAGACATGTTCGCTGGAATTTGTTCGGTATTTCTTTGAGGATGTAAAATATGATGAGGAGGAGTGTCTCAAGAAGGGCATGACCTATGAGGCACCAGTTAAAATAGTTGTCCAGCTCCTGGTGTTTGATCTTGACGATGTTGCGGGGAGCAAAAACATACGGGATATTAAGGAGCAGGAGATCTATTTTGGCACCTTACCAATGATGACCGAGAGGGGAACATTTATCATTAATGGTGTAGAGAGGGTGATCGTTAGCCAGCTTCACAGGTCCCCGGGTGTCTTCTTTGATAATGATATGGGAAAGACACACCCCACTGGAAAACCCCTGTATTCCGCACGAATCATTCCCCTGCGGGGTTCCTGGATTGACCTCGAATTTGATACCAAGGATAACCTATTTGTGAGAATTGACAGGAGGCGAAAGTTCCCAGCAACCACACTTCTCAAGGCATTTGGCTATTCCGAGGAGGAAATCTTGGGCCATTTTTACGCTGCGGAGAAGATCTCGGCCGGTGGGGGCTCGTTCTTTAGGTGTGCCCCGGATCTCAATAGCCTACAGGGGCAAAGGATAACTGAGGATATAATCGACCCAAAAAGCGGAGAGATCTTAGGCAGAAAAGGCGAGAAGTTCAGCAAGAGGCTGTACAAAAAGCTCGTGGATATCGGCTTGCACCAGATACCCGTGAGCTCAGATTATCTCCAGGGAAGGATTGCCGCACGTGATATCGTTGATCCCATGACGGGAGAGGTCTTAGCAAGAACAAATCACACTCTCGAGCAGGAGCATCTCAAGCTTATACAGGAGAAGGGCATTGAAGAGATTGAATTGTTAGTCCTAGATTCGCCAGATGTTAATAGATCTATAAGGGATACTATGCTTTTGGACAAGGTGACTACCACCGATGACGCTATTCTCGATATTTACCGAAAGTTGCGACCAACAAGTCCGCCTACACAGGAGATGGCCAATGGCTATTTTAGAGGAGTCTTCTCTAATCCCTCAACCTACAATTTTTCCCAGGTAGGTCGCTTGAAGATGAATTACAGGCTCAACCAGGATGTTCCCTTAGAGACATGTACACTAAGAAAAGAGGATATAATGGCGACTATTAAGGAACTGGTAAGGTTGAGCGTTAGGGAGGGTACCGTTGATGATATAGATCATTTAGGAAACCGCAGGGTTAGATCCGTAGGAGAGCTATTGGAAGAAGGGTACAGGGTTGGACTCATTAGGATGCAGAGGGCTATTAAAGAGAGGATGATCCTGCAGGATGTTGATACCTTGATGCCTCGTGATTTGATTAACCCCAAGCCCGTCTCTGCTGTAATCAATGAGTTTTTTGGGTCAAGCCAGCTGTCCCAATTCATGGATCAGACTAATCCACTGTCGGAGATAACTCACAAAAGGCGGCTGAGTGCACTTGGCCCAGGAGGATTAACCAGGGACAGGGCGGGATTTGAAGTGAGAGATGTACATCCCAGCCATTATGGTCGCATATGTCCTATTGAGACCCCTGAAGGACCAAATATTGGTTTAATTGTCTCTCTTAGCACCTATTCTCGTGTAAACGAGTTTGGCTTTATAGAGACACCTTACAGGAAAGTAGAGGATGGCGTTGTTTCAGATAAGATAGAGTATTTGACAGCTATGGATGAAAGGGAGTACCCCATCGCGCAAGCTAATGAGGCCCTGAGTCCTGATGGTCATTTTCTCAGGGATGTCGTAGCGGCTAGAAAGGGGGGTGAGGCATGTTTAGTCTCAGCCAAGGAAGTTAAATATATGGATGTCTCCCCAAACCAGTTAGTAAGTGTTGCTGCATCATTAATTCCCTTTTTAGAACATGATGATGCTAACCGAGCCCTCATGGGTTCCAATATGCAGAGGCAGGCTGTGCCTCTTTTGCGGACCGAGTCTCCGCTCATTGGAACTGGGATTGAGAGAATTATAGCGAATCACTCCGGCGTAGGTGCTGTAGCAAGGAGAGATGGGATTGTTGAAAGCGCCGATGCGTCCCGTATCGTTATTCAGTCAGAGAGAGAGGAAGAGGGCGTTGACATCTATAAGCTATTAAAGTTCAGGCGGTCCAACCAGAGTACCTGTTACAATCAGAGGCCCATCGTGAGAAAGGGCGACAGGGTAAAAGGGGGCCAGATTATTGCAGATGGCCCCGCTATGGATAGAGGTGAGCTTGCCTTAGGAAGGAACGTGATAGTGGCCTTTCTTTCATGGGGCGGGTATAATTTCGAGGACGCAGTCCTCGTAAGTGAAAGGTTGGTACGGGAAGATGTCTTTACTTCCATCCATATAGAAGAGTTCTCTGTTTTGGCGAGAGACACTAAACTTGGAAAAGAGGAGATTACTCGAGATATACCCAACGTGGGGGAGGATGCCCTCAAGAAGCTTGATGAAAGCGGTATTATACGGCTGGGGGCAGAAGTAGGGCCTGGTGATATTTTGGTTGGCAAGGTTACTCCGAAGGGTGAGACTCAATTATCGCCGGAAGAAAAGCTCTTGAGGGCTATCTTTGGTGAAAAGGCAGGCGATGTGAAGGATACCTCGCTCAGGATTCCACCTGGCGTGGAGGGTATAGTTATTGATGCCCAGGTGTTTTCTCGTAAAGGCGTGGAAAAAGACGAAAGAACGAAGACGATTCAGGCAGCTGAGATCAGTCAGTTAAGAAAGGATAGGGTGGATGAGATCGGGGTCTTGGCCAGAAATGCCCGGGAGAAGTTAGCGGTCATCTTAGAGGGAAAGCGCCTTAAGTCGAGTTTGAGGCATAAGGAGACAGGTGAGATTTTGTTAAAGAGGGGTCAGCTTATTGATCATGGGTGTTTGCAGAGGATTCCCATAGATTACTGGGAGGGAGCGAATATTGAGGCTGAAATGGGAGTCATTGAGCGGATGGAATCAATAGTCTCAAGGTATTGCGAGCAGGTTGAAAAATTGCATGAGCTGTTTCAGGAGAAGATAAAGAGGTTAGATATGGGTGATGAACTATCCCCTGGAGTGATCAAGATGGTGAAGGTATTTGTGGCTGTCAAGCGAAAACTATCCGTTGGTGACAAGATGGCCGGGCGTCACGGGAATAAGGGCGTGATTTCTCTCATACTCCCTGTGGAGGATATGCCATATTTTGCTGATGGTACACCGGTAGATATTGTTCTAAACCCCCTGGGCGTGCCCTCCAGGATGAATGTGGGGCAGATTTTAGAGGCCCATCTTGGTTGGGCTTCCCGTGAGCTCGGCCACCAGGTAGGAGAGCTGGTGGACAGCTTGAAAGATGAGGGTTCATTGAAGGATAAGTTGAAAGCTCTCTATTCTACACAATACGACGAGATGTTTGCCGGGGTTCCGGACGAAGACCTCAGGCTGCATGCCAGTTACATGAGAGATGGTTTACCTGTGTCCACTCCTGTTTTCGATGGTGCAAGAGAAGAGGAGGTAACCGGGTTTTTGAAGAAGGCGGGTTTGCCTATCAGCGGTCAGACGGTTTTGTATGATGGTAGAACAGGGGAGCCTTTTGATCACCCGGTGACCGTCGGCATCATGTATATGATGAAACTCCATCACTTGGTAGATGATAAGATCCATGCTCGCTCCATTGGTCCCTATTCCTTAGTTACCCAGCAGCCTCTTGGTGGTAAGGCACAGTTTGGGGGTCAGCGCTTGGGCGAGATGGAGGTCTGGGCAATGGAGTCTTACGGAGCTGCATATTGTTTACAGGAGTTTTTGACTGTCAAATCCGATGATGTAGCAGGTCGAACACGGATGTATGAGAAGATTGTAAAGGGCAATAATCTTTTAGAAGCTGGCCTGCCAGAGTCCTTTAATGTTTTGGTCAAGGAACTCCAGAGTCTCGGTCTAGAGGTAGAGCTAAACGAGGATGGAGAGCCTGAGACCCTTTTAGATAATAAGGAGAGTTAACAGAGGAGGAAGCCTTGGAAGATTTGTACGGCTTTTTTACACGACCAAAGGATCCCTTGAGCTTTAAATCGGTACAGATTTCTATAGCCTCGCCTGAGAAGATAAGGGAATGGTCTCATGGTGAGGTTAGAAAGCCTGAAACGATTAACTATCGAACCTTCAAACCTGAAAGAGATGGATTGTTCTGTGCGAAGATCTTTGGTCCCATAAGAGACTACGAGTGCCTTTGCGGGAAATACAAGAGGATGAAACATAGGGGTATTGTCTGCGAGAAATGTGGTGTGGAGGTCACACACTCAAAGGTGCGAAGACAGAGAATGGGACACATTGAATTGGCCGCACCGGTAGCACACATCTGGTTCTTGAAATGTATCCCCTCCAAGATAGGCTTGCTTTTAGATATGACGCTCAAGACGTTAGAAAAGATACTTTACTTTGAGAATCATATAGTTATAGACCCGAAAGGTACACCCCTGACAAAGGGCACCCTGTTGACAGAAGAGCAGTACTTAAAGGCTAAAGAGGAGTACGGGGACTTTGAGGCTGGAATGGGGGCTGAAGCCATTCAGAGAATGCTCAAGGAATTGGATTTGGAGGGGCTCGCTGCCACGTTGAAGCTTGAGATAGGCAGCACCAAGTCAGAGCCCAAGAGGAAGAAACTTTCAAGACGCCTCCGGATCTTGGATTCCTTCAAATCCTCCAAGAATAGAGCGGAGTGGATGATACTCGACGTTATCCCGGTCTTACCACCGGACTTAAGACCCTTGGTGCCTTTAGATGGCGGGAGATTTGCTACCTCAGATCTCAATGATCTCTACCGCAGGGTTATAAATAGGAACAACAGACTGAAACGCCTCATAGAGTTAAATGCCCCTGATATCATAATTAGAAATGAGAAGCGGATGCTCCAGGAGGCTGTGGATGTCTTGTTTGATAATGGCAGACGAGGCAAGACTATTACCGGTGCAAATAGGAGGCCGCTGAAATCCTTGAGCGATATGCTTAAGGGCAAGCAGGGTAGGTTCAGACAGAATTTACTCGGGAAGAGGGTTGATTATTCCGGCAGATCGGTAATTGTAGTTGGTCCTGATTTGAGATTGCACCAATGTGGGCTTCCAAAGCAGATGGCCTTAGAACTCTTTAAGCCGTTTATATATAATAAGCTCGAGGAAAAAGGCCTGGCAGCTACCCTCAAAAAAGCCAAAAAGATCGTCGAAAAGGAGACCCCTGAGGTATGGGATTGTTTGGATGAGGTAGTTAAGGAACACTGCGTTTTGCTTAATAGGGCTCCTACTCTTCACCGTCTCGGCATGCAGGCATTCGAACCTGTTCTCATTGAGGGTAAGGCCATTCAACTTCATCCATTGGTCTGCACCGCCTTTAATGCTGACTTCGATGGTGACCAGATGGCTGTTCATGTCCCTCTTTCCATAGAGGCCCAGATTGAAGCCAGGGTATTAATGCTCTCTACGAACAATATCCTGTCGCCAGCCAACGGCGATCCTATAATTGTCCCGACCCAGGATATTGTATTGGGTATCTATTACATGACTAAAGAGAGGCCGTTCTGCAAAGGTGAAGACAGGGTTTTTGCGAATGTTGACGAGGTTAGGATAGCTTACGACGCTGGTGAAATAGGCCTCCATGCCTCCATAAGGGTGCGGATCAATGGTCAGATCATCAGGACAATTACTGGAAGGGTAATCCTCTACGAGATTTTCCCTAAGGAGCTGCCGTTTGAGTTGGTCAATAGGGTCATAACCAAGAAGGAACTGAGTAGTATCATTAACGAGTGTTACCGAACTCTGGGCACCAAGGCAACCGTTATCCTTGCAGATAGGCTGAAGGATATAGGATACAAGTATGCTACCCTTTCGGGTGTTTCTATCTCAAGTAAGGATATGGTTACCCCACGGAGGAAACAAGCTATTATAGAACAGGCTGAAGGTGAGGTAAGGAAGATTGAGAAACAGTACAGCGATGGTTTGATTACCGACGGTGAAAAGTACAATAAAGTAGTCGATATCTGGACGAAGGCAACGGAGTTAATATCCTCCGAGATGATGGATGAAATGGCAGTAGAGGAAGTGGCGGATGAGGATGGGAGGCAGAAAAAGGGTGATAGCTTTAATCCAATATATATGATGTCCGATTCTGGGGCCAGGGGTAGTAAGGATCAGATGAGGCAGCTGGCGGGGATCAGGGGCTTGATGGCAAAGCCCTCGGGAGAGATCATCGAGACGCCCATTACTGCAAATTTTCGCGAGGGCTTGACGGTTTTGCAGTATTTTATCTCCACCCATGGTGCGAGAAAGGGCTTGGCAGACACGGCCCTAAAGACGGCTAATTCAGGATATCTGACTCGGAGATTGATAGATGTAGCTCAGGATGCCTGCATTACAGAGGAAGATTGCGGTACTGTGGACGGGATGTGGGTCGAGGCATTAACTGAGGCAGGCGAGGTGATTCAAGCTGTCTCAGAGAGAATCCTGGGCAGAATCGCGGCTGAAGATATCCATGATCCTATAACTGGAGAACTGCTGCTCAATTACAATGAGGAAATAGACGAGGCCGCGGTCGAAAGAATAGAAAGGTCTTGGATCGAGAAGCTAAAAATCAGGTCAGTGTTGACCTGCAAGGCGAATAGAGGTGTGTGCAGAAAATGTTATGGTCGGGACCTCGCCCACGGTAGAGAGGTTGACATAGGTGAGCCAATAGGTATAGTTGCTGCCCAGTCTATTGGCGAGCCAGGTACGCAGCTGACTATGCGGACATTTCACATTGGCGGTACCGTAAGCAGAAAGGTAGAACAGTCTACGATTCAGGCCAGGAGTAGCGGAAGCGTTAAATTCTATAACCTCAAGACAGTCATAAATGCCAAAGGGGACCACGTAGTGATGAATAGGAATGGGGATATTGGAGTAGTGGATGCAAGTGGGAGGGAATTGGAGCGCTACCCCGTTATATATGGGGCAACCATTAAGGTTGATGATGGAAAGGAGATTAACGCTGGGGAGCTCCTGGTAGAGTGGGATCCCTTTACGATACCGATTCTGACCGAGGTTTCCGGGAGGTTAAAATTTGGCGACATCTATGAAGGCAAGACCATGCAGGAGAGGCTAGATGCTGTAACTGGGAAATCAAGTAAGGTCATTGTTGCCTCCGGTGATCCGGACGTTAGACCAAGGATCTCTATCAAAGATGCCAGTGGCAAGACAATCCAACTGTCTGGTGAGTCAGCTGCGGCAGCCAGGTATTTTCTCCCTACAGGTGCTATCATTATGGTTTCAGGGGGAGATGAGGTTCATGCCGGTGACGTTTTGGCGAAGATCCCGAGGGAAACCACAAAGACCAAGGATATTACCGGAGGTCTGCCGAGGGTTGCCGAGTTGTTTGAGGTCAGGAAACCAAAGGACCATACCCTCTTAAGCGAGATTGATGGATCAGTGTCATTCGGAAAATATGTATCGGGAAAGAGGAGGGTGATAATCACCCCTGAAGTTGGTAAACCCGTTGAATACGTTATACCGAGGGGGAAGCACGTAACCGTTTTTGGCGGAGACTATGTGAGGGCTGGGGAGGCTCTCATGGAAGGCTCTGCTAATCCCCATGACATTCTAAGAATAAAAGGCCCTAAGGAGCTATCCAGGTACCTCGTGGATGAAGTTCAGAAGGTCTATCGGCTCCAAGGCGTGAAGATAAACGACAAGCACATAGAGGTGATTGTCAGGCAGATGTTGAGGAGGGCGGTAGTGAGGGACGCTGGAGATTCGGATTTCATAGTAGGCGAGGAGGTCGAGAAGTGGCGATTTGAGGAGAAGAATCAGGAGATTATTGCAAGTGGAGGTAAGCCAGCGATTGGTGAGCCCCTTTTGTTGGGAGTCACAAAGGCATCAATTAATACAGATAGCTTTATATCAGCTGCATCGTTTCAGGAAACTACAAAGGTCTTGGCGGATGCAAGTGTGGAAAGCAGGATAGATTACCTACGGGGCCTTAAAGAGAATGTCATTATGGGCAGGCTTATACCGGCGGGTACGGGTCTGAGTAGGTACAGAGAATTGGATATGGAGGCAGAAGAACAACCCATTGAGGGCGATGAAATAATCTGAGGGAGCAAAGGCGATTCAACAGGGCTGGATATCTTTTTGGAAGGTCACTTGATGCCAACGATTAATCAACTCATTAGGAAAGGGCGGCAGAGTGTAAAGAAGAAGATCAAGACACCGGCGCTAAGAGGGTGTCCTCAAAAGAGGGGCGTGTGTATTAGGGTGTACACATCCACCCCTAAGAAGCCTAACTCTGCGTTACGGAAGGTTGCAAGGGTAAGGCTGACAAATGGGATTGAGGTGACTTCCTATATACCGGGGATCGGACACAATTTGCAGGAACACTCCGTTGTCCTGATAAGGGGCGGGAGAGTTAAGGATTTGCCAGGGATCAGATACCATATAATTCGTGGTACTCTTGATAGTGCAGGCGTGGAAGATCGCAGGAGAGGTCGCTCCAAATATGGGGCTAAGAGGCCTAAGGGGATTTAGAGTGTAGTTTGTTTTCGGGTCATTGCAATGCCGAGAAAAGGAGAAGTTGTAAAAAGGGAGATCTTGCCTGATCCAAAATTCAAGAGCGAATTGGTTGCTAAATTCATCAATAGAATCATGCGGAGGGGGAAGAAGAATTTAGCCCAATCCATGCTCTATGAGGCCTTAGACATTATTCATCAGAAGACCAAGGAAGATCCTCTGCCCCTTTTTCAGAAGGCAATCGAGACTATTAAACCCGTGGTCGAAGTAAGATCGAGGAGGGTTGGTGGTTCCACCTATCAAGTTCCTACTGAGGTTAGACCATCACGGAGGACTACCTTGGCTATAAGATGGATACTCGCATACGCGAAGCAAAGGGGCGAGAAAGGAATGGCAGCAAGATTGGCCGGTGAACTACTTGATGCCTCTAACGGAAGGGGTGGTGCCTTTAAGAAGAAAGAGGACACCCATAGGATGGCTGAGGCCAATAAGGCCTTCGCCCATTATCGTTGGTAGGATGAATCCGCTGGGTGGAGTAAATAGGTTTACTATTAGGAGTAAGATTTAGTTTGAGGAGGTAACGACAATGGCTAAGGAGAAATTTAAGAGGACAAAGCCACATGTCAATGTCGGCACCATTGGTCACATAGATCATGGCAAGACGACCTTAACAGCGGCCATCACCCTCTGTTTATCGAGGACTGGTATGGCTCAATATATATCCTTTGATGAGATAGACAAGGCGCCAGAAGAGAAGGAGAGGGGAATAACGATAGCCACTGCCCATGTAGAGTATGAGACGGAAAACAGGCACTATGCCCATGTAGACTGCCCAGGCCATGCAGACTATATCAAGAATATGATCACCGGTGCAGCACAGATGGATGGCGCTGTGTTGGTGGTTGGTGCAGATGATGGTCCCATGCCCCAGACCAGGGAGCATATATTGTTGGCCCGGCAGGTTGGGGTCCCGAGCATTGTCGTGTTTTTAAACAAGACCGACATGGTTGATGACAAGGAGCTGATAGAGTTGGTTGACCTGGAGCTGAGGGAGCTGCTGACCAAGTATGAGTTTCCAGGGGAGGATACCCCTATCGTCCATGGCTCAGCCCTGAAGGCATTGGAGTGTGGTTGTGGCAAGACGGACTGCCCCAACTGCGGTCCAGTGATGGAGTTATTGGATGCCATTGATGAGTTCATCCCAGAGCCTGTGAGGGACACGGAGAAGCCATTCTTGATGCCTGTAGAGGACGTATTCAGCATATCAGGTCGGGGTACTGTGGTGACCGGCAGGGTAGACAGGGGCATCGTAAGGGTCGGTGATGAGATAGAGATTGTTGGTATCAGGGACACGGAAAAGACAGTGTGCACAGGGGTTGAGATGTTCAGGAAGGTCCTCGATGAGGGGAGGGCAGGTGACAATATCGGGGTCCTGCTCAGGGGGATCAAGAGAGAAGAGGTCCAAAGGGGGCAGGTCGTTGCCCAGCCTAACACGATAACCCCCCACACGAGGTTCAAGGCGGAGGTCTATGTACTCACCAAAGAGGAGGGAGGCAGGCATACCCCATTTTTCAACGGATATCGGCCTCAGTTCTACTTCCGGACAACGGATGTGACCGGTGTAGTGACCTTGCCAGAGGGGGTTGAGATGGTGATGCCCGGCGATAATGTCTCCCTGGAGGTAGCCCTGATAACCCCAATCGCAATGGAAAAGGAACTGCGCTTTGCTATCCGGGAAGGTGGTAAGACGGTTGGTGCAGGAGTAATCAGCGATATCGTAGAGTAAGGAGCGGAAACCCTCATGGGTAGTCAGAAGATCCGGATACGGTTAAAGGCTTATGATCATAAGCTCTTGGATCAATCTGTCTCCGAGATTGTGGATACAGCCAGGGGAACGGGGGCAAAGATTGCCGGCCCGATACCGCTTCCAACGGAGATTAGTAAATACTGCGTTTTGAGGTCGCCTCACGTCGATAAGAAATCGAGAGAGCAGTTTGAGATAAGGACCCACAAGAGGGTAATAGATATCTTGGAACCAACCCAGCAGACAGTGGATGCCCTTATGAAATTGGATCTTGCTGCTGGCGTCGATGTGGAGATCAAGCTTTAGGGGAAGAGGGCAAGGTGGTCAAGGGAATTTTGGGAAAGAAGATCGGTATGACCCGTGTCTTTCGTGAGAATGGGGAAAGCGTTCCTGTTTCTGTGTTGGAAATTGGCCCGTGTTATATAATTCAGATTAAGCGGGCGGAGAAGGAGGGATATAACGCGATTCAGATGGGCTTTCGGCCGAAAGGGGACAAGCGACTCAATAAGCCACTCTCGGGTCATTTTAGGGCATCAGGAAAAGGTGGATTTGCCTTTTTGCGGGAGCTAAAAGTAGATGACCTCGATTCATTTGAACTTGGACAGGAGATAACCGCAGAGATATTTAATGTTGGAGATCTGGTAAACGTAAGAGGTATTAGTAAGGGAAGGGGCTTTACCGGGGTGGTTAAGAGATGGGGTTTTAGCGGAGGAGATACAAGTCACGGATGTCGCTCACACAAGGTTCCAGGTTCAGTTGGTGCGAGCGCAACCCCAAGTAGGGTAATGAAGGGGAAGAAGCTTCCTGGCAGGATGGGAAATCGAAGGGTGACAGTTAAGAATTTGCGGGTACTTGATGTCGTCAAGGAAGAGAACTTGATTCTGGTAAAAGGTCCTGTTCCCGGTAGCAGAGGGAGCTTTCTAGAGGTGAAGGGAAACGACTAGTCCGCCTGCCCTGCAGACAGCGGGGCATTTTTCATGACAGAGCATTGAGGATGCTAGGTTTATGGCCGTCATAGACGTACATAATGCAAAAGGTGAGAAGATTTCCGAGCGGGAGCTGAGGGATGAGATCTTCAGTGTTCCCATTAGAGGAGATATACTTCACCAGGTAGTAATGGGCCAGTTGGCCAGTTCTCGGAGTGGTAGCGCCTCAACCAAGAAAAGATCGGAAGTAACGGCAAGCGGCAGAAAACTATGGCGGCAGAAAGGGACAGGCAGGGCCAGGGTAGGAGCGGCATCTTCACCTTTGAGAAGGGGTGGTGGCGTAGCATTTGGGCCTATACCGAGGGATTATTCATTTAAGGTCAATAGGAAGGTAAAGAAGGCGGCCTTGCGAATGGCTTTAGCGGATAAATTCAAGGCGCGTCAACTCATCGTAGTTGATGACTTCCGTCTTGAGGAGATAAAAACCAAGGTATTCTTGGAAGTCTTGAAGAACTTTGATGTAGACAACGTTCTCATCGTTACGGATAAGCCGGATGAGAACCTCGAGAAATCTTCCAGAAATGTTAGAAACGTTAAGCTCTTAAGGGCTGAAGGACTAAATGTATACGATATTCTAACCCATGAATATCTCTTGTTTGTTGGACCTGCTTTGAGGATAGTCGAGGAGGCCTTAGTTCAGTAATGGATGTTTATCAGATAATAAAAAGACCTCTGGTAACAGAGAAGGGTACGAAACAAAAAGAACAAGCGAACCAACTTGCATTCGAGGTGGACAGACGTGCCAATAAGATATTGGTGAGGAATGCCATTGAGAGCATATTTAAGGTTAAGGTCGTAAGCGTAAGGGTGATGAATGTCAAGGGCAAGGAGCGCAGAGTGGGGAGGAATGTGGGGAGAAAGGCAGACTGGAAGAAGGCGATCGTGAGGCTTGCCCCAGGGGAGAATATAGAGTTTTTGGAGGGTATCTAAAAGGGCTGCCATATGGCACTCAAAAAGAATAATCCAACCTCGCCTGGAAGGCGGTTTCATACGGTATCTGCTTTTGAGGAGATTACAAGCAGTAGGCCGGAAAAGAGTCTATTGAAGCCAAGAAAGGGGTTTGGCGGCAGGGGCTCTACCGGCCGGATAACTGTCAGGCATAGGGGAGGAGGACACAAGAGGAGGTATAGGGTCATCGATCTTAAAAGGAGCAAGGACAATATTCCGGCTACGGTAGCCTCCATAGAATACGACCCTAATAGGTCGGCGAGGATTGCCCTTCTTCACTATTTGGATGGGGAGAAGTCCTATATATTGGCACCAGATAAACTCCATGTTGGGGATAGGGTCGAATCAGGGCCGAATGTGGAGATCAAGGCAGGGAATGCTTTGCCTTTAAGGGATATTCCCTTAGGTACCCATATCCACAACATAGAGCTGCATGCCGGCCATGGTGGACAGCTCGTAAGAAGTGCAGGAGGATACGCCCAATTGATGGCTAAGGAAGGGAAGTACGCACAGGTGAAGCTACCCTCAAGCGAGGTACGAATGGTCCTATTGGATTGCCGTGCAACTGTTGGGGAGATAGGGAACATAGATCATGAAAATATTTCCATCGGTAAGGCGGGGAGGTCTTGTTGGTTAGGAAGAAGGCCACGGGTAAGAGGTGTTGCTATGAACCCGGTTGATCACCCACTTGGAGGTGGAGAAGGGAAGTCATCGGGCGGTAGGCATCCAGTTACACCTTGGGGCGTTCCCACCAAAGGCTTTAGAACAAGGCGCACAAAGATAAGCGATAAATTGATTATTAAGAGAAGGAGATAGGAAAGGAGCAAGGGTTGCCACGTTCAGTCAAAAAGGGGCCTTTTGTGGATGAGAGTTTAATGAAAAAGGTGCAGAGTGTCAGGCAGGAGGACACCCACCAGGTCATCAAGACATGGTCGAGGCGGTCTACTATATTGCCGGAGTTCATGGGTCTGACTTTTGCTGTGCACAACGGGAAGAAATTCGTTCCGGTATTTATCACTGAAGACATGGTAGGGCATAAGTTGGGTGAATTTTCACCAACAAGGACATTTTACGCCCATGCTGGAGGCGATAAGAAGTCACGGTTGAGGGGGAAGAAATAGTAGAGACAAGATTATCGAGGTCTTAGCTAAGAGATGAGGGTCAGGGCGATTGCCAAGTATATACGAGTATCTCCCAGGAAGATCCGATTGCTTATGAGAGAGATAAGGGGCAAAAGGGTCGAAGAGGCACTCAACTTAGTAACCTTCGCTCCACAAAGGGGTGGTCCTGTTCTACGTAAGTTGATCAATTCTGCCGTTGCCAATGCCAGCCAGCATCCTGATGTTGATGTGGATAACCTGTTCGTAAAGCATATATTTGCTGATGAAGGGCCGACTTTAAAACGATTTAGGCCAAGGGCTATGGGGAGGGCAACAAGGATCAGAAGGAGAACCAGTCACCTCACCATTATACTCGACGAGAGATAGGCCTGGAAAGGGGCAATTGAGAATTGTGAAAAGGGATCGTTTCGTTAGAAGGAGGCTTTAGTGGGCCAAAAGGTACATCCAGTGGGATTGAGGTTGGGTATTAACAGGACTTGGAACAGCAGGTGGTTTGCTGGTTCCGAGTTTGGCTCACTGGTCGTGGAGGACGAGGAGATTAGGAGGTTTTTGAAGAAGCGTCTTTCTCAGGCTGGCGTCTCTAGGATGGAGATCGAGAGGGCTACTAACAAGGTGAGGCTTAGGATTTATACATCGAGGCCGGGTATCATAATAGGGAAGAGAGGGGCAGAGATAGAGAATTTGAGGAAGGAGATGGAGAAGAAGATAAAACGGGAGGTCTTTATTGACATCAAAGAGGTCAGGAGGCCTGAAACGGAGGCCCAATTGGCCGCAGAGAACATAGCCTTACAGTTAGTCCGCAGGGTCGCCTTTCGCCGGGCCATGAAGAAGGCTGTTGCCTCTGCCATGAGATTTGGTGCTAAGGGTATAAAGATTTCCTGCGGCGGGAGGCTCGGGGGCGCGGAGATGGCGAGGAGAGAATGGTACAGAGAGGGTAGAGTACCATTGCACACCCTGAGGGCAGATATAGACTATGGATTTGCCGAGGCCTTTACAACTTATGGGGTCATAGGAGTAAAGGTAATTATCTTTAAGGGCGAAGTCTGGCCTAATGAAATAAAATAGAGATGGAATGCTATGTTAAGCCCAAAAAAGGTCAAATATAGGGTAGTGCAAAAGGGGCGAATGAGGAGGAAGGCCTACAGAGGTTCAGATCTTGAATTTGGTGATTTCGGCCTTCAGGCAACAGAATGCGGTTATATGTCTGCCAGGCAGATAGAGTCTGCAAGGATAGCAATAACAAGACATGTTAAGAAGGGTGGTAAGATATGGATAAGGGTTTTCCCAGGCAAGCCAATATTTAAGAAGCCTGCTGAAACGAGGATGGGCAAGGGGAAGGGTAATCTCGAAGGCTGGGTGGCTGTAATAAAACCTGGCAGGGTCTTATACGAGATAGAAGGTGTCCATAAGGAGGTAGCCAAGGAGGCCTTTAGGCTTGCGGGCCATAAGTTGCCGTTTGCTACTAGATTCTTAAGCAGGAGCCCTTAGCACTGTGAAGGCAGACGAGCTACGAGAATTGAGTATTCAAGAATTGGTGGAGAGGGAAAAGGAATTGGCAAGGGAGTTGTTTAATCTTCGATTCCAGATGGCCACAGGCCAGCTGAGCAGCCATACCTCTCTGAAAAAGACGAAAAAGGATATTGCCCGGGTTAAGACTGTGTTGAAAGAGAAGGAAGCCATGAAGGATAAAGCTGAGGCATAGCATGGGGATGCGTGGGAAGAGAAAAGAGCTGACAGGCGTTGTTATAAATAACAAGATGGATAAGACTGTAAAGTTGTTGGTTGAGAGAGCGGCGAAGCACAGGAAATACAAGAAATACACTAGGTGCCGGGCAACATACATGGCACATGATCCCCATAACCGATGTGGGATAGGCAATAAGGTGAGAATAATCGAAAGCCGCCCGATAAGTAAATTAAAGAGATGGCGGGTGCTGGAGATTTTGGATTAATGGGGCTCAATCTCGTCATCTCGCACGGGCTTTAGATACTTTAGTATCGGGAACTATTGTTATGATAAAGGCTCAGACACTATTAAATGTAGCTGATAATTCCGGCGCCAAGAGGCTTTACTGCATAAAGGTGCTCGGTGGGACAAGGAGAAAATGCGCACGAGTAGGAGATGTCATTGTCGTATCCGTTAAAGAGTCTTTGCCGAATAGCAAGGTAAAAAGGGGTGATGTTTTGAGGGCAGTTATAGTCAGGACGGTCAAGGAGATCAGGCGGGAGGACGGCTCATATATAAAATTTGACGACAACTCCGCTGTATTAATCACTCAACAGAACGAACCAATTGGAACACGGATCTTCGGCCCTGTCGCCAGGGAGCTAAGGTCGAAGAGGTTCATGAAAATCATATCTCTTGCACCTGAGGTACTTTAACAGCACGCTAATGCATTATGGCTAAACAGAAGCTGCACATAAGAAAGAATGATAAGGTAATGGTGGTGGCTGGCAGGGAAAAGGGGAAAATCGGCACGGTCTTGAAGCTAATTACCAAGAAGGAAACGGCCATCGTAGAAAAGCTGAATATTGTCAAGAGGCATACCAGACCTGGAGGTAAGGCAGCTAAAGGGGGGATTCTTGAAAAGGAGGCACCAATTCATATATCTAACCTGATGCTTGTCTGTGGAAAGTGTGCCGAGCCAATCAGGGTGGGTAAAAAGGTGCTCGAGGATGGTAGTAAGGTCAGGTCTTGCAAAAAGTGTGGGGAGATCTTGGACAAGTAGTTTTCATGGGAGACTCGGGATTGCTCCATTAGTGCTATGTGAAAAGGGACGATGACTGTACCTCGATTAAAGGAGAAATATCTAAGGGAGATTGTGCCGGCCATGATGAAGGAGTTCAGTTATCGAAATATCATGGAGTCACCGAAGCTCGAGAAGGTGGTCCTCAACATGGGTCTCGGTGAGGCAATACACAATATAAAGGTTCTCGACTCAGCTGTAGAGGAGTTAGCACTTATCGCCGGACAGAGACCTGTTGTTACAAGGGCTAAGAGATCCATTGCCAGCTTTAAGGTTAGGGAGGGGATGCCTATAGGATGCATGGCCACCCTACGAAGGGACAGAATGTACTATTTCCTGGACAGGCTTTTTAATGTAACCCTTCCAAGGGTTAGAGATTTCCGAGGTTTATCAGACAAGTCCTTTGATGGCCGGGGCAATTATACAGTGGGTATCAAGGAGCAGATTATATTTCCTGAGATCAACTATGACAAGATCGATAAGGTAAAGGGCCTTAATATTACCATTGTTACGACTGCCAAGACAGATGCAGAAGGTCGCTTTATGCTTGAGAAGATGGGATTGTTATTCCGGAGGTGAGAAAGAGGCTGCTTTGGCGAAAAAATCCTTGATTGCAAAGGCGAAGAGAGAGCCTAAATTCTCTTCTCGTAGATATAACAGGTGCCCGATTTGTGGTAGAGCGAGGGGTTATTTGAGAAAATTCGGCGTCTGTAGGATCTGTTTCAGGACCTTGGCCTCGAGGGGTGATATACCCGGTGTTATAAAATCGAGTTGGTAGATGCGAAATAGTGGAGATTCACAGTGACAATGGTTGACCCCATTGCGGATATGCTGACGAGGATCAGAAATGCCATTATGGCTTCATATGATAAGGTAGAAGTTCCATGCTCAAAGATTAAGATTGACATAGTCAGGATACTGAAGGGTGAGGGATATATAAGGAATTACAAGGTACTTGAAGACAATAAAAAAGCTCGCATTGTGATTTACTTGAAATATAACGACGACAAGAGCCCAGTGATCAAAGGCCTAGAAAGGATAAGCACGCCAAGCTGCAGAGTGTATTCAAGGTGTAAGAAGATCCCCAAGGCATTAAATGGCCTTGGTATCAATATCGTTTCGACCTCTAAGGGAGTAGTGACAGATAGAGAGGCACGGAGAATGGGAGTAGGCGGAGAGATCATATGCTCCGTTTGGTAGCAGGTCGTGGGCTCATGGAGAGAGCATAGGCGATGTCAAGGGTAGGTAAGAAACCGATTGTTGTGCCAGAAGGGGTAGAGGTTAAGCTTGATGGCGATGTGTTGTCCGTGAAGGGACCCAAGGGGGAGCTGAGGCGCATCATCCATCCTAACGTAAGAATAGATATTAACGATTCACAGATATTGTTGTCAATCGCCGATGGCTCGAAGGAATCAAGATCGCTTTTTGGTCTCTTTCGCTCGCTCATAGCCAATATGGTCTTAGGCGTTACCGAGGGATTTAGAAGGACCCTTGAGATAAGTGGTGTGGGATATAGGGTTGAGCATTCAGGTAATCAGTTGGTATTTCATCTGGGTTATTCAAATCGCATTACCTATGATATCCCCAGGGGAATAGAGGTTCAGCTTGATCAAAAGAATAAGGTGGTCTTGAGTGGGATAGACAAGGAGCTCTTGGGGATTACAGCGGCCGAGATTAGAAGCCTGAGAGCGCCAGAGCCGTATAAGGGAAAGGGCGTCAAGTATCTGGAAGAAGTGGTTAAGCGAAAGGCAGGAAAGACGGGCGTAAAAAAGTAGACATATACTATGATCTCTAGCAAAGATAAAAGGGCCGCGAGGTTGAAAAGAAAAAAGAGGGTGAGAAACAAAATAAAGGGCACACCCGAAAGACCGCGCTTGACTGTGTTTAAGACAGCAAGGTATTTGTACGCCCAGATTATAGACGATACCGCGGGGAGCACCCTCGCAGCAGCATCAACAGCCTCTAGGGATCTTAAGTCCAAGGCTGCGGGAGTCAGTGGGAACATAAAGGGTGCCCTATTGGTTGGCGAGAGTATCGCAAAGAAAGGGACAGCGCTGGGTATCAGGAAAGTGGTTTTTGATAGGAACGGGTTTCTATACCATGGGAGGGTTAAAGCGCTTGCTGATGCAGCAAGGGAAAATGGTCTGGAATTTTAGGTGGAGTGAACTACAGAAGGGAGCGGTAATTGACTAACGAAGATGAAGATGTACAGTTAATCGAGAAGGTTGTCTATATCAACAGGGTTGCAAAAGTCGTGAAAGGGGGCCGCAGGTTTAGCTTTAGCGCTATAGTAGTTGTTGGCGACGGTAAGGGTATGGTAGGCGCGGGACTTGGAAAGGCAAATGAAGTACCAGAGGCTATAAGAAAGGGAGGGGAAAGAGCCAAGGGGGATATGAGGCGAGTAGCGCTTTTGGAGGATTCTATTCCACACGAGGTAATTGGGAAATGTGGATCGAGTTCTGTTCTGCTTAAGCCGGCTCGGCTTGGGACTGGCATTATAGCTGGAGGAGCAGTGAGGGCGGTTTTGGAGGCAGCTGGTGTCAGGAATGTGGTGAGCAAGTGCTTGCGTTCCCACAATCCCCATAATTTGGTTAAGGCAACCCTTAATGGACTTGTGTCTTTAAGAACCCCGGGCGAAGTAGCACGATCAAGGGGGAAAACTGCAGAGGAAGTCTTGACCTGAGCGATGATGGATTCGCAGGGGCCTCTATGAGGTTGCATGAATTGATGGCACCGAAAGGTGCGAGGAAAAAAAGAAAGAGACTCGGCAGGGGGGTAGGCTCAGGAAGCGGAAAAACTGCAGGCAGAGGGACAAAAGGGCAGAAGTCACGTTCCGGTGCAGGAGTGCCCTTGGGATTTGAAGGGGGGCAGATGCCTCTACAGAGAAGGATCCCAAAACGGGGCTTTACCAATATATTCAAGAAACAGTATGAAATTATCAATATAAAGGATCTCAAGGATTTTAAATCAGGTGAGACAGTGGACAGAGAGGCATTACTCAAGGCCGGCTTGCTAAAGAAGACCAGGGCAATAAAACTCTTGGGACAGGGCGATATATCGTATGCCTTAAACATAAAGGTTAATGGGGTAAGCCGGGCAGCAAGGGAAAAGATTGAATCTGCTGGTGGTAAGGTGGAGGTAGTTTCAAGGTGATCGGCGGTTTTCAAAATATAGCTAAAATCCCTGAACTTAAGAGAAGGATTATCTTTACCCTCTTGATGCTCGCGGTTTACCGGATAGGGTGCCACATTCCGACGCCTGGTATTGATTCAGCTGCGTTAGCTGCCTTCTTCAGCGAAAGGGCTGGCACGTTATTCGGTCTGTTTGATATGTTTTCAGGTGGGGCGTTGCGGAGGCTCTCAGTCATGGCCTTAGGGATAATGCCTTATATTAGTGCGGCCATTATCCTTGAGCTCCTCACGGTAGTTGTTCCCCATTTGGAGAAGTTGAAGAAGGAAGGAGAAGCTGGGCGAAAGAAGATTACAAGGTATACGCGATATGGGACCGTAATACTGAGCCTCGTACAAGGCTTGGGCATATCGATAGGCCTGGAGAGTATGACAAGCCCTTCAGGGGCCTTGATTGTGCCGGCCGGGGGTTGGGGCTTTAGACTTATGACCGTGATAACCTTAGCTGCCGGTACCACTTTTCTGATGTGGCTTGGCGAACAGATAACAGAGAGGGGTATTGGGAATGGTATATCACTGATCATCTTTTCCGGGATTGTTGCGAGGCTCCCCGAAGCTGTGGGCAATTCATTTCGCCTCATGGGCACAGGGGAGATGAGTCCCTTTTTTGGGCTTTTTTTGGTTATTTTCATGGTAGCCACTGTTGGGGTTATTGTGTTCGTTGAAAGGGGTCAGAGACGGATACCAGTCCAGTACGCGAAAAGGGTTATAGGCAGGAGGATGTACGGGGGGCAGAGCACGCATCTTCCATTAAAGGTTAATACAGCTGGTGTTATTCCCCCGATATTTGCCTCCTCCATCATCATGTTTCCAGCTACGATAGCAAACTTCTTAAACGTGAAGCAGATTGGGTGGCTGCAGTTCATTGTAAGTTCCCTGGCACCTGGTAGGCCAATTTACTCCTTACTTTACGTTTGTTTTATAATCTTCTTTTGTTACTTCTACACGGCCATTCATTTTAACCCTGCTGAGGTTGCAGATAATATGAAGAGATACGGGGGATTTATCCCAGGTATTAGGCCGGGTAGAAGTACGGCCGAATATATCGACAGGGTGCTCACTAGGATAACGTTCAGCGGGGCCATTTACGTATCCCTTATCTGTATTTTGCCTGAGTTGTTAGTCTACAGACTAAATGTCCCCTTTTATTTCGGGGGAACAGCCCTTTTGATTGTGGTCGGTGTAGGTATGGATACTATTACGCAGATAGAGACCCATTTGTTGACGAGGCACTACGAGGGTTTTATGAAAAGGGGCCTGGGTAGAGTTAGGTAGATTATGAAGGTGAGGTCATCCATAAAGAAGAGATGCAAGAACTGCAGGATAGTCAAAAGGAAGGGTGTGCTTAGGGTAATCTGCGATAATCCTCGGCATAAACAGAGACAGGGCTAGTGGAATAATTGAGGAAAGGAGAGTGCAGTGACGAGAATCGCCGGCGTTGATTTACCAAAGGGAAAGAGAATCGATATTGCCCTGACTTCTATTTATGGCATAGGTAGAAGCGCCTCTCGGCAAATCTTGCAGACGGCAGGGGTAGATCTTGGCACCCAATCAGAGCAACTTACTGAAGAGGAGACCACAAGAATCAGAAAGATTATCGACGAATCCTATAAGGTCGAGGGGGATTTGAGACGGGAAGTCTCCATGAACATAAAGCGCCTCATGGATATGGGATGTTATAGGGGGTTACGTCACAGAAGGAGTCTTCCAGCAAGGGGGCAGAGGACTCATACAAATGCGAGGACAAGGAAGGGGCCGAGAAGGATGATTGGAAAAGGCAAGAAATAAACCCCTGGAGGGATAATGGCCAAGGAAGCAGGAAAGACTATTAAGGGCAAAAAGGAGAAAAAGCTCGTTGTTAACGGGATTGTCCATATCCAGTCTACCTTTAACAACACTATCGTCACCATCACCGACATGAGTGGCAATGTGATCTCCTCATCGAGCCCAGGACAGCTCGGCTTTAAAGGCTCAAGGAAAAGTACCCCCTTTGCTGCCCAGTTGGCGGCCCAGAGTGCGTTAAAGAAGGCAATGGCCTTAGGCCTGAAGACAGCTGAGGTCCGGGTTAAGGGTCCGGGAGTCGGAAGGGAAGCGGCCTTGAGGGCATTACAGATGGATGGCTTCTCTGTTACCATGATCAGGGATGTGACCCCTATTCCCCATGATGGTTGTAGGCCCCCAAAGAGGAGGAGGGTGTAAACTGACACTACCTGAATAGTTCGGAGGTAGATATTGGCTCGGTATAGTGGGCCTGCATGTCGGTTGTGCAGGCGGGAAAATCTCAAGTTGTTCCTAAAGGGTGATAGGTGTTATACGGATAAGTGCGCCTTTGAACGGCGTTCTTATGCCCCAGGTCAACATGGACAGAGGAGGGGAGGAAAGATCTCTGACTACGGGATACAGCTACGGGAAAAACAGAAAGTAAAGAGAATTTATGGGGTCTTGGAGAGGCAGTTTCGAAGGTATTACTCCACGGCTGAAAGGCAAAAGGGCATTACCGGTACGAATCTATTGATTTTATTAGAGCGCCGATTGGATAATATAGTGTATCGGATGGGATTTGCCTCCTCAAGGAATCAGGCAAGGCAGCTGGTCAGACACAATCATTTCGCTGTGGGTGGCAAAAAGGTTAATATACCCTCTTACCCTGTTAAGGTCGGGGATACTATAGAGGTCAGAGAGAAGAGCCGCAAGATCCCCTTCATTCTGGAGGCAATGGAGACGGTTGTGAGGCGAGAGATCCCTCCATGGTTAGAGGTCGATGGGGATAATTTTCGTGGCGTTGTTAAGACATTTCCCAAGCGCGAAGAGTTGACCATGCCCATTAATGAGCAACTTATAGTTGAGCTGTACTCCAAGTAAGCACACATAAGTCTTCGGCTTAGACAAAATAGAACCGACAAAATCCCTAGTTCAATGTCCTTTGTTTCTCCTGAAAGCTGAGTGCTTATAATATAGGAACTTGTGTTCGAGGTGATTTATACCCATGAAAAAGCTATATCAAAAAAACTGGAGAGATTTAATAAGGCCTAAAAAGATAGAAATCGAAACCGATACCTTCACTGATTTCTATGGGAAGTTCATTTGTGAACCACTGGAGAGGGGTTTTGGTATAACGCTTGGTAATTCTTTGAGACGAATTCTCTTGTCCTCTCTGCAAGGGGCCGCAATTGTCTCTGTAAAATTTAATGGCGTACCCCACGAGTTTACTACCCTCCCTAACATAAAAGAGGATATCACTGATATCGTCTTGAATTTAAAGGAAGTCAATCTCAAGCTTATTGAAGAAGAGGAAGTTGAGCTCCTTCTGGATGCCAAGGGGGAAGGGGTGGTAAAGGCAGGTGATATGATAACTGGCGGGAAGGCGGAAATAATGAATCCAGATCAACATATAGCCACATTAAATAAAGATGCTGTTCTAAATGCGGAGATAGTGGCTAAGAGCGGAAAAGGATATGTTCCTGCAGAGAGGAATGTAACGGAAGGCCAGGAGATCGGGGTAATCCCTATGGATGCGGTTTTCTCGCCGATCAAGAAAGTCAGCTATGTAGTCGGTAATGCAAGAGTCGGGCAAAGAACCGATTATGATAAGTTGACCTTAGAGATCTGGACAGATGGAACGGTGAATCCACAAGACGCACTGGCCTTTGCTGCAAAGATTCTAAAGGAACAGGTGGCCGCTTTTATTAGTTTTGAGGAAGAACCAGAAGAAGAGATAGAAAAAGAGGAAAAGGAGGAGGAGGAGAAGATAAATGAAAACCTCTTCAGGCCTGTCAGCGAGCTTGAGCTCTCTGTACGCTCCTCTAATTGCCTGAAGAATGCTAATATAAAATATATTTACGAATTGGTTCAGAAGACAGAAAGTGAAATGCTCAAGACGAAGAATTTTGGAAGGAAGTCCCTCAACGAGATAAAGAGGATCTTGGAGGAAATGGATCTGCAGTTCGGCGTGAAACTGGAGAATTTCCCCTTCCCTAAACACGAGGAGAAGCAAGGAGAAGAGGAGAAGGAAGAGGATGAGGAGCAATGAGGCACAGGAGGGCAGGGAAAAAGCTGGGTCGTAACCCGGGCCATCGAAAGGCCGTTTTGAGGAACTTGGTTACTTCTCTCTTTAGACATGGGGAGATCTCAACAACCCATGCAAAGGCCAAGGTGTTACGCCCTATCGCTGAGAAGATGATTACCCTGGCCAAGAGGGGGGATCTTCATGCAAGACGTCAGGCACTCTCCTATATGATGGACAAATCTGTTACCCATAAATTGTTTGATCAGATGGGGGACCGTTTTTCAGACCGCCAAGGTGGGTATGTTAGGATTTTAAAGACAGGTCATAGGACTGGTGATAATGCAGCCTTAGCAATTGTTCAGCTATTACTGGCTCATGAGGGATTAAGTTCGAAAAGGACAACGAAAAGAGGCCAAGGGGCCAAAAAGGCTCCCACCGAGGTAGCAGGTAGAAAGACCAAGACCAAGGGAAAAACGCGAGCTTCTGAGGATAAACAGGTGAAGGTAGAGAAACCATAAGAAATGTTGGGCAGAAGAGAGAAAAGGTCAAGGCTCAAAAACATAATAGGTGTCCTTTGGAAAAAAAGCCCCCTTCCCGATTGATCGGCAAGGGGGCTTTTTTTGAGAGCCCGCATGTATCGATTCAGCCATAAAGACCTACTGGGGATGGAGCAACTATCAGTGAGCGATATAAACATGATTTTGGACACCGCTGATACCTTTATGGAGATCTCCTCGAGAGATATAAAAAAGGTTCCGACCCTGAGGGGCAAGAGCATGATCAGTTTTTTCTATGAACCCAGCACCAGGACAAAGGCCTCTTTTGAAATGGCAGCCAAAAGGCTGAGTGCAGATACTATAAGTCTCTCAGCAGCAGATAGCAGTATGGTAAAGGGAGAGACTCTTATAGATACAGCGAGAAATCTTCAGGCAATGAATCCAGATATAATTGTCCTGAGACACCCCTCCAGCGGTGCCCCTCATCTTTTAGCCAGGTATGTGGATGCAGGCGTAATAAATGCAGGCGACGGAACGCATGAGCACCCAAGTCAGGCATTGCTGGACCTGTTCACTATTAGGAAAAAGAAGGGCAGGATAAAGGGATTGAGGGTTGTTATCATTGGGGACATAGCTCACAGCAGGGTAGCGAGGTCTAATATAATAGGCTTAAGGAAAATGGGCGCGGAGCTGACAATATCAGGTCCACCAACCATGATCCCAGCTGATGCTGAATCATTGGGCGTAAAAGTCGTCTTAGATCCAGCAAAGGCCTTAAAAGGCAAGGACGTCATTATGATTTTGCGGATTCAGCTCGAAAGGCAGAGCGGAATCCTATTTCCGAGCCTCCGGGAGTATTCCCTCGTGTTTGGTTTAAACGCGGAGCTCACAAAAGGGGCGAAAAAGGATGTCATTATAATGCATCCAGGCCCCATTAATAGGGGCGTCGAGATAACAGGAGATGTGGCAGATGGCCCCTCTTCTGTGATCCTTGATCAGGTTAGAAATGGTGTGGCTGTGAGAATGGCCCTCCTTTATCTACTAATTGGAGGAGGGAGATTTGATAACCTGGGTTAAGGGCGGAGAGGTAGTAGATCCTCGCCGCGGAACAAAAAGGGCGCTGGATGTCGTCATACGAAAGGGGAAGATTGAAGGGATGCTTCCGCCTGGGGACTTCAGCCCCAGTAGCGATACCGATTTACACATAATAGATGCATCTGGGATGATGGTTACACCTGGTCTCATCGATATGCATGTCCATTTCAGGGAGCCAGGGGAGGAGTACAAGGAGACAATTGCCAGTGGAAGCCAGGCTGCTGCTGCAGGCGGGTTTACTGCCGTGGCATGCATGCCTAATACTAATCCTATAAATGATTCACGATCTGTTACCGAATTTGTATTAGAGAGGGCACGGAAGGCTAACCTGGTAAGGGTTTATCCAGTTGCGGCTATCAGTAAAGGGCTGAAAGGTGAGTCGCTTACTGAATTTGGTGACCTCAAGAACGCTGGTGCTGTGGCAGTATCCGATGATGGGAGACCAGTGACAAATACTGAACTCATGAGGAGGGCAATTGAATACGCATGGTTTTTCCATCTGCCGGTTATTTCACACTGTGAGGACCTGGATCTGTCGAATAAGGGTGTTATGCATGAGGGCAGTATCTCTACCCGGCTGGGGTTAAGGGGGATCCCCGCGGCCAGCGAGGAGATCATGGTTGTGAGGGAGATACTCTTGGCCAAGCTAACTGGATATCCAGTACATATTTCCCATGTTAGCACCGAGGGATCCGTTAAGTTTATCAAACAGGCCAAAGAAGAAGGCATTCCTGTGACGGCCGAGACAGCTCCCCATTATTTCAGCCTTGATCACACGGCTGTCATCGACTTTGACTCCAATGCCAAGATGTATCCCCCTTTGAGGGAACCCAAGGATGTCGAGGCCATAAAAAGAGGGCTTTCTGAGGGCGTGATAGATGTAATTGCTACCGATCATGCCCCCCACAGCCCACTGGAGAAGGATGTAGAATTTGATAAGGCAGCATTTGGTATAATAGGCCTGGAGACGGCCTTGCCCCTTACTCTCGCCTTAGTAAGGGAGGGGGTTATGGACTTACCCATGGCCATAGCAAAGCTTTCCTATAATCCAGCGTCCATCCTCAATATTAAGGGCGGCATTATTGAAGAGGGCAAAGAAGCGGATTTGACAATTATAGACGCAAATAGGGAATATGTGATAAAAAGGGATAGTTTTAGATCAAAAGGCCATAATTCACCCTTTATTGGCTTTAGGATGAAGGGCAAGGCGGTCATAACTATGGTTGGAGGAAGGGTTGTCTGGAAGTCCGGTGAACTCAATCCTAGTAGTTGACGATGAACTGAGTATGCGGGAATTCCTTGATATTTTGCTCACCAAGGAAGGGTACGCTGTGAGCTTTGCAGCCAGCGGAGAGGAGGCGTGTGCCAAGCTGGACGGGGATATATTCGATCTAATTATCACCGATATCCGGATGGAGGATATAGATGGTATAGGGGTCCTGAGAAAGGCAAAAGAGGTCAATCCGGAAGCGCCGGTGATAATTATCTCGGCATTTGCCACAGCGGAAACAGCGGTAGAGGCCATGAAGGATGGGGCCTACGATTATATTCCCAAGCCTTTTAACACCGATGAATTTAAAAAGATTGTGAGAGATGCCCTTCATAGAAAGACGGTCTCAAGGGCTGAGGAGGATCAGCTGGAAGAAGGTATCCACTTTGGCTGTCTAATTGGCGAAAGCCCCCAAATGAAAAAGGTCTACGATCTGATCAGAAGGGTTGCTCACACCAACACAAACATACTTATTTCTGGCGAAAGCGGAACAGGCAAGGAGCTTGTAGCCAGGGCTATTCATGGACAGAGCGGGAGGAAAGATCGGTCCTTTGTGGTTATCAACTGTGCTGGAATTCCGGAGACATTAATTGAAAGTGAGCTTTTTGGTCATAAGAAGGGGTCATTCACTGGGGCCAGTACGGATAAGGCTGGTCTTTTCGAAGCTGCGGATAGGGGGACAGTTTTCTTTGACGAGATAGGGGAGTTAAGTCCAGCCATTCAGGTTAAGCTGCTGAGGGTTATTCAAGATAAGACCTTTACCAGGGTTGGAGAAACTGCGGAGAGAAAGGTAGATGTGAGATTTATCTCGGCTACGAACAAGAACCTTGAAGATGAGGTAATGGATAGACGTTTTAGGGAGGACCTCTTCTTCAGGTTGAATGTTATCGAGATTCCGATGCCTCCTTTACGAGAACGAGAGGGGGATCTGCCCCTGTTGGCGCACCATTTTTTGGGGAAGTACTCCAAGGGATTGGGGAAGGATATAAGCAAGGTATCCACCTATGCAATGGACATATTGAGTCACTACCCCTTCCCAGGTAATGTAAGAGAATTGGAGAACATCATTGAGCGGAGTGTTGCGCTGGAGACCTCAAATATCGTCTTGCCCCAGAGCCTGACCCTCTCTAATTTCAAAAAGGCTCGCATAGGGGAAAGTAGACGTCGCACTGACCTCGGTCCTGATGGAATTGAACTCGATGAGGTAATGGCCGAGATAGAGAGGGAGTATATCCTGAAGGCCATGGAAATGGCTAACGGGTCAAAGCAAAGAGCTGCCGAGTTTTTGGGTATTACCGTAGATTCCCTAAAGTATCGCCTCACGAAATTGACCCTTTAGTTTTTACCGCGGAGCAGGCCAGGTCTTCAGGTGAAAACCACCTTTTTTGGGTGAAAATCACCGGCTGCACTTCGGCACTGCTCTATTGATGGCAATACAGCAGAGAGGGTTTGCCCATTGCAGGCGAAGAGAGAAGAGCTGTAACCGTGCACAGGGAGGGCTCTTCTACCGTTGAGCATGGATACGCTGGTATTGTGGCATGATATTTGCTGTCGCTTAGTGTAAACTTCTAAATCCTGGTTAAGAAGGGAGGTGAGCAGTAAAACTGAGAGGTTATTGTAGTTATTGATCATGAGTCAACACCTTTAGGAAGACCCAAGGAGGCTGAGATGTTACTAAAGATAAACAAGATGAAGGACCAAAGAGGTTTCACCCTGATCGAGTTGATGATCGTTATTGCCATCATCGGTATTTTGGCAGCTATTGCCATACCGCAGTTTAGTGCTTACAGGAGAAGGGCGTATAACACAGCTGCAGAGAGCGACTTGAAGAACGCATGTACAGCACAGGAAGCCTACTACGTTGATTACGCAACCTATACTGCTACCATTGCCAATCTCGTAGGCACCTATGGTGTCTATACCTCGTCTGGCGTGGTATTTGGAAGTATGCGTGGTGGTACTGGTAGCTATTATATGGAGACATACCATACAAGCGGTGATGTGACCTTTACGGTCTCTGGTCCGGGTGGAAGCATCGGTCACTAATAATTGCTAAAATGGCAGGCCTTAAAAAGCCTGCCATTTTAGTCTGTAAACTCCTCAATCGTTTCTCATTTGCAGTTGTGGTTCGTCTGGGTTGTTGATCACTACGTACAAGCAGTAAAGATTGCAGCAGGGCTGAGATGTTACTAAAGATAAACAAAAAGATAAACAAGATGAAGGACCAAAGAGGTTTCACCCTGATCGAGTTGATGATCGTTATTGCCATCATCGGTATTTTGGCAGCTATTGCTATCCCTCAATTTGAATTCTACAGGAAAAGGAGCTATAATTCAGTAGCAGAAAGCGACTTGAAGAACGCATGCACGGCACAGGAAGCCTACTATGTTGATAACCTAACGTACGCGAGTGCCATTACCAACCTCGTAGGCACCTATGGTCTCTACACCTCTGTCAGGGTAATATTTACCAATATCAGTGGTGGTATTTATACCTATCATATGGAGGCATACCATACAGTCGGTGATCTGACCTATAGGATAACCGGTCCCGGTGGAAGCATTGGCCACTAAGGTAAACCCCTCACATAACCTAATCATAGTTGAAAAAGGAGGCATTGAACGCTTTCCTTTTTCAATGATGAAGCCCCTCCAGATTTCCCCTTCCTTTTTCCAGATAATGATACCCATAGTTCCCTAGCATCTCTGAGCGTTCAATGTAAGCCTTTCCCACGAGAGGAAGAATGACTTCAAGATCGGGGGCTTCATCATCTGGGATCTTATCCGTCGCGATCTTTTCGATGACCTCGTGCACTATTTCAGGCGGTATGATGCGCACGGTTTCAGCCAGCACTGTCTTGAGCGATTCCTTTTCCATCGTGACGGAAAGCGTCTCGATAAGATGAAGCCGGGTCATGATGTGTCTCTTGTTTTTCTCTAGGGCCCTCCTAAGATAGTATTTTGCCTTGCCGAATTCCCTTTTATATTTATAGATGACGCCCAAGCCGTAAAGCGCCGGTGGGAAATCCTTTTTTCCAGCAAGTGCGTACCTAAATTCAGTAATAGCCTCCTCAAAACGCCCTTTTTTAAGCAGAACAAAACCGAGATTGTTATGGGCACTCCAGCTTTTCTTATCGTAGGTAAGTGCTTTTATGAGGTAATCAAAGGCTTCGTCGTATTTCCCTTTTTTGATCATCAGTACGGCGAGATTATTATAAGCGGCCGAATATCCCGGGTCTATTTCAATTGCCTTCTTGAGATGCTCTAGTGCCTTGTCCTCTTGACTGGAGTCAATGTATTCCAGAGCCAAGTTATAATGGGTGACATGGTCGGTTTCAGCATGTGAAGCCCTTTCTAGCTTGAGGGCTATTTCATACTCGGCAATAGCCTTTTCTTTTTGACCGCTATCGCCATAGTATCTGCCCAGGTTGTGATGTGCCCTGGGGTGATTAGGACTCTTATCTACGGTATCTAACCATAGACTCACCCCTTTTTTCCAGATGAAGTTCCGCATAAATGTGCTGTGGCCTTGAGCGATCAGGACCAGGACGATAAAGGTGGAGAGAATTACCTGCATACTACGTTTATAGGAAAAGAACTGTATTGCCTTTAAGGCTAAGATGGCTATAGGGACAAAGAATAACATGGAAGGGATATAGTTTCGGTGTTCAAAGATGAGCTCCAGAGGGAAGATAGTTGATTCTATGAGATGGTTGAGGAAATAGAAGATAATGCAGTAAGAGATAAGTGGCCATTTTTTGGATTTTATTATGGCTAAGCCAAGAATGATGAAAATGAAAAGAATGGATATTATGGTTGCGGGTGGGTTAACCAAGCTATGTGATACAGATATATCGTGGGTTATGCATAATCTATCTGGCATGGGATATAAAAGCAGGGTAATATACAATAATATAATCC
>Ga0209636_10000417_pt1 | contig 40790 bp, 47 predicted proteins | sample DeeMarSWOR152_54_FD_187464 | JGI IMG/M metagenome (GOLD analysis project Ga0209636, IMG submission 187464) | Marine sediment microbial communities from White Oak River estuary, North Carolina - WOR-1-52-54 (SPAdes) (version 2) | ecosystem: Environmental > Aquatic > Marine > Intertidal zone >... | reverse complement strand
CGGTGATGCTTGATTACTCAAAGAAATGCCCACCAAAACCAAAACGAAAGCAATACACAACGCGAAAGCAATGAGCCCAGTCTTACCTCTACACCATGCCATCACGCGGTCGCTCTTGCTAAGACTGGCCCTTATCAAAGCCGCTCCAACAATTTCAGCATGCTACATAGAGGAATTTATACATTGGCACGCAAAACATTTCTTGTAATGTAGCAGTGTTGAATGAATACATCAGCCAGCACTCTCCAATTGTCGATTCACTTCAAACATCCAGAAGTGAGGAAACTTGTAAGAAATCGGCCCCAGAACCACTAAAAAAATGTTTATAAGGGAAGTCCCCGCGTACCTATCCAAACATGAACAAAAAATCCCTCCTTAGCCGAGAAAACAACCACTACGAAGTCAAAGACATAGCATTATTCGACCGCCCAGACCGGCTTAAGGCAGTGGCTAACAGGCTGAGCTGGCAGATTCTGCGTTTGATAAGCGAACGCGAAATGTACCCCATAGAAATCGCGAAAAAACTGGGCGTCCACGAACAGAAAGTCTACTATCACATACGGAAACTCTCTGAAGCAGGAGTCATAAGGAAGGTCAGGGAAGAAGAAAAGAAAGGCGCGATCGCACGATACTACCAGACAGCTTATCCAGCCTTTGGGGTTGAACTGCCCTTTGGCAACCGCAGAATAGCAACGTTTAACGCGCCTGAAATGGATGAAAAGCTGAAACAGTTCTTTTCGCCTTTTATAACGAACGCCGTCTTTGACGGTAAAATTGTGGTGGGTAGTCCAGACCCGCACGGTCCTTTCAAGGCAAGAGCTCGAGATGGGCACTATGCCGCACACTTGAGTCTCTTCCTAGGACGATACGTGGAGTTGTCGGACGATTTCGCAGTGAAACTTGACGTTGACGTCAAAGTTGAGAAGGAAGAAAAGAACAACTTGATTTTGGTGGGTGGTCCTGGCACAAATTTGCTTACCCAGGAGATCAACGAGTTTTTGCCGACACGTTTCAACGTCAAGTCCACAGAGCAGGGATTCTTGTTCGGCGGATTAAACTCCCAAAAGACACGCAGTGTGTACACAAGCGACAACATCGGACTGATAGCAAAAATAGTCAACCCGTGGGACCGTAGCAAGCAGATAATCGTAATCGCAGGCAACAAGGCTGTTGGAACTAAAGCCTGCGTGCTGGCACTGACCAAATTCTGGAAGGAAACACTCAAAAACTTCAATGGAACAGACGCCTTTGCCGCTGTTATTCAAGGCTTCGACTTAGACGGCGACGGTAAGGTCGACGCTATAGAAGCCCTAGAATGAAGCACGCTACTTTAGAATGGGAATGAAACGGTGAGAACCAAAGAAATAGTCATTGCCAAAGTTGCTAATATCGCGGATATGAAACGATTTTTGAAGCGGTTGAAGATGCGAGGAAACGGCTTTGTTATCAAGCCTAACTGGAGCAATGCTAACACATTCACTTCGGCTAAAATGTTGGAACTCTTGTTCAACTGCTTGAAAGGTGACACAACCGTCATAGAGAGCTATACAGCATGGCGAAATAAACTCAACACTGGTCCAGAACCTCAAGAAGTCATTACGCCTGCAAATGCTAGAAGAAAATGGAAATGGATCCGAGAACAGGATAATTGGTTTCTGAAATACGGCGGAATCAAAACTGTTCTCAGAAAACATCGCATCCAATACCTAAACGTGACAGAGGAAGTCTGGACTGGTAGAACCGCTCCCAACGCGGAGATCAAAAAAATCGTTGAACGGAAGTTTGGTCCTGTAAGAAACGAGGAAATGTATGGTTTTGTCCCTCAACGAATCTATTATCTGAGGGGTTGCACTCTTCTTAGCCTGAACCTAAGCCGTAAGACAAGAGAAGTCATGTCTCTCTCTACAAAAAACCTGTTTGGTTTTATTCCAGACCCTGCGAGATATGGAAAGTGGCATGGAAAAAACGACGCCTGGCTGCCCCAAAGCATCGTAGACGTCAACAAGATTTACCGAAGCTTGTTTACGCCTTGTTACTGGATAAACGAGGTAAAAGATCGAGACCTCCTCATAGGAAGCGAGAATTCCGTTCTTGCCGACGCGGTGACAGCCACTCTTATGGGCGTTGACCCAGAAGAAGTCGCGTACCTTCAAGCTGCATCTAAAATCTTCGGTGGATATAAGAAGACCCTCGTCTCAAAAGCCTTGAAGGAATTAGAAACATTATGAGAGCAATCGAGATAATCTACGCCCATGGTCATGAGAATGTTCAGTCAACCAACAAAACAACATTCGAGATCACCAAAGAAACTCATTTGACAAAGCAAGGAGACTGCATCATCGGTGTGGGTTCGAGTAAGGGCGCGAATGACCTGAGCCTTCGATTCAAGAAAGCTGCACAAAGTGAAAGCACGAGGATCAAAATCACTGTTGAAGTTGACGGTGAGGTGGAAGTCATAAAAGCTTGGGGAAGTCTTCGGTTGTTGTTTACGCATGAGACGGATTTGGTTGTAAGGAAAAGTGATTACGTGTGCGGTCGAACTTTGGCTATTCGAGCTGATAAAGCTGCGAAGGAGCTTTCGAGGGCGCTTGTTAAGAAATTGCAGAATTCGAAGCACAGAGTGAAGATAACGCTGGCAGCTGAGAGCGCTATTTGATTTCGGCGTCAACAACAACTTGATAGGTGAAAGGCGCAACCCCGCGAACAATTCTTGCATGCACCATCTGGTGCAGCTCTCTATTGGTCTGCTTCATTGCTTCAGCAAGCCTGGCTTTTGCTGTCTCTATGGGTTTAGGCGTGTTGACAAATTGATAGTAATGCATGAAGCCGCCTTCAGGCTTAAGGCCTTTGCAGGCGACGCCCACGTATTCTATTGCTTTTTCGGGTAGGTTCATGATCAGGCGGTCAGCAATTCCAACTAGACTCTCATTAACAACCTGTCTAGCATCGCCCAAAACCGGCGTGACCTTCCCCAACGTGCGGTTAGCAACTACGTTCTTCTTGAGGAATACGTGTGCTTCTGGATTCACATCTATGGCGTAGACATGTGTGTCTGTGTGTTTCTTAGCAATCAAGATTGAGAATGGACCCACTCCAGCAAACATGTCGATCACGGTTTCGCCTTCCCTAACCAATGAAGCAATACGCGCGTGCTCATAAGACAAGCGTGGCGAAAAGTAAGCCTTCGCAATGTCAACGTGAAAGACACAGCCAAATTCCCGGTGTACTGTCTTGGTCTTGGTTTCTCCACCAATAACTTCAAAGTTTCGGAGACGGTAGACACCACTCACAGCACCTCCCTTCGACACAACGGTTCTCACTCTCTTGTGCGCTTTCAAGATGGCCTCTCCAACGATCTGCTTGAAAGGCTCCATCTCGGGTGAAATCTCGACAACAGCTATGTCTCCTATGAAGTCAATTGCATGTGGTAGACTTGCCAAGACTTGAGACGGCACCTTAGCGCTCAACAGGTCAACTAGTCCGTCCGGGTGCTTGACGCTCTCGAACTCGCGTTCAGATATTTGCAGGTCGGGTAGAGTTTCCTTCAGTTTTTCGAGCTCTTCTGCACATGGCGCGCGTATGAGTGGTATGTGCGCATAATCGTTTCCTCGATCAAGTTTCAGTTCTCGGTTCAATAGGATTAGCCTCCTGAGTAACGTGAGAGCTTTCTGCGCTGATGTCTTCGAAACCCTGAGACTCAATGCTTTAGGCAAGAGAAGCCCACCGAATATGAAGTGCTAGTTGATATTGCTCCCTTTTCTACTTGTTTATCGCTTTCTCGTGAGCATTAAAGCTTAAGTGTGGAATTGGTCAGAAGGTCTAAGGGTGCATTTCGTTGCCTGCTTGTCCAAAATGCGGTAAAGAGGTTCCCCACACGGCGTTTTATTGTGAGAACTGTGGAACTCTGATCAGAGAAGCGTGCCCGAGCTGTGGGACCTGGGTAGATGTAAGCATTGAATTTTGCCCCAAATGCGGAAAACCGAATCGGCTTCATGTCTCTTGAGTCGCTTCCTAGTCTTCTCTTTCTCTCTTTCATTTTGAATGAACATGTGCCTTTGCATTCATGAATTCCAAGAAGGCTGCAAGGATTGCTTACCCCATAGTTTTCATGCTTTCTCTTTGCGTAGGCGAATGACATGAACAAGATAAATCAAAACTGCAATGACAATCAAGCCAATGGCAATCAAGAGCGCCCATTGCGATCTCAGATAGTTGTTTAGAATGAGCAAAGCTACAGCAACCCAAACCAGAATGGCTGAGAATGTTATAACCTGCAAATTCTGCGACCTCAAAGCGCACTGTCAAATCTTTGCCTCTGCAAATGATTTCCGGTCTTCTGCAACCATAAACTTTCCTGCACTGTCACCACTGCATTCCACGCAAAGCTATCTGTGGCGGGCCCGAGGGGAATTGAACCCCTGACCTACGGATTAAGAGTCCATAAGACACCTACGGTTTCTTATAATCTTCCCTCACTTGTATGGCTTGAAGCTAGAGAGCAGTTTCAGAAATGGCTTGAAGGTGAAGGCTACAGTGAAAGGTGGAAGGCTAACATGGTTAGCTACCTAGACCGGTACGTTAGAGAGATTCGTGGACCTAGTGATATGATTGAGTTGTTCAGTAAGGTGAAAGCTGCTAAGCGTCATATTGTCTTCACGCTTAGAACGTGGTTCAACTTCTATGAAGCATTAGGCTATGAGAAGGCGCAGCTTGACATTCTACGAAATGCCTTACCCAAGACTCAATGCGGTAGAGACTTGATTCCAAATGAGCAGCGCATAGTGGATTCATTGAGGAAGCTAAGTAAGGCTCCATTGAAGTATCAAGCTCTCTACCATGTACTCTTAGATTCTGGGCTGAGGCTTGTTGAAGCTTGCGAATTGATCAACAGCTTCCTAGATGCAGAGGCTACCAATGGTTTCTTTCGCTGTGAGGTTTCAATGTTCAGAGGAGAAAAGCAAGCCTATTACGGACACTTCACAGAGTACACCTTAAGCTTAGTCAAGCAAGTTAAGGACCGTTTGAATCCTACAACAGCTTCAAGCTACTACCGGAAAAGAGGCTATGTCTTAGCTAAATATCTGAGGAAGTATGCTTTTGACAAGATGATTGAGCTAGAGGTTCCTGAGTCTGTTGCGGATTTCATTGAGGGCCGTGTGCCTAAGCGCATAGGAGCCAAACACTACCTAGCTTTAGCGAGACAGTCAAGTAAATTCTATCCAAGATATGCAACTTACGTTGAAGGCTTGAGACAGCAAGCCTAAACGCTTCCTACTTTTCCTTTTGTGTTCAATCCGCACTCGGCATAAGTCTTAAGGCAACTTGGACTGACATGATTCACATGGGGTTCAACTTGGGGTCCAAAAAAATGAAAGCTAGGTCTGGGGTCAAAGTCCTTTGTCTATTATTTGGGTTTCAATTGGCTTGGATTGCGCTGAGCTATATGTGTGCAGATTTCATTGGATCACTAGCAGAGGCTACCGCTGCTTCTATAGCACGCTCGCAAGGAGAATACTATAACGTAGCTACTTACTTCCAAGAAGGCATTAGGTCGCCTGTCTGGGGTATTCTCACAATTCTCTCCTCGGCACTCTTGGCAATAGGTTTCACGGTAGAGGAAAGCGAAAAATAAGACGCGGACACAACAGGCAACAACAGAGCATTTCCTTCTTTTTTCTAGTTTACCCTAGAGGTAAGAGCCTCACTTTCGCTTAATCCTTTCATTTTTCCAATCAGTAATGATAGAGTTTTTATTCGGACTTGCCGAAAAGAAGAAGCTATGGACACGCAACAGCTGTTCCCTACATTCCTTCTTCTTCTCTGTGGCTTGTTTCTTCAAGAGTTGGCCCGCAGAACTACGCAGAGGCTTTCGCATTTGTCAGATGAGAAGCACACTGTAACATATTTTGACTTTGTCAAACGCACTCTTCACTTTCCATTCTTCCAGAAAGACGAGTTATTGAATCATGTTCTCAGTATCATTTTTTTGTTGCTCTCAACGCCGTTGTTTATGTCTGGTGGCTCCTAGCTGTCTGGGGATACATGCTTAGTGTTCCAAGCATCTCGCTCACGGAGTTGTCTGTAACGAGTTTTGCTTTCTTTGCTCTCCATTTCTGGATTATGTTCTTCATTGCTCTGACCATTTTTCTGCCATATTGGGTGTTTGGATGGTTGTCGTTCTGGAAGTGTGATGGAATAATCCGCTCTGGCAAAGATCCTCCTTACAAAGAACGAGTCTCAGAGGACCCACGCTCGCAGGAATATAGAGAGTATCATAGAAAGCATTATGCAATGCGAGTTCTCTCATGGGCTTTTCTTCTTCTGATAAGCTGCATAGTGTATGGTGTCATACTTGCTGAGGCTCTTATCAAACCTCTCTTTCTACATCACGTGGCTGACTGCTTGCTTGCCATGGGCGTCATAGGTGGAAAGGAACGTGACAAAATTCTGGAAATCAATGGGCTACGAAACAACTACATTCACCGAGAGCAGAGAGGAGCGAAATTTCCTCCCCCAAAAGAAGCCCGAGAGAAATATGAGCCCCTCGTGAAAGAAGCCATTAAGATTCTGAGAAAAAGACTTGAAGTTGTTAAGGGAATCGTAGTAGACGAGGAAGAAGAGGAGGAGTATCAATGACTGCCACGTTGAAGCAGGATTACTCGAGTAACTACTCGAGTAAAAGTATTCGCAAGAAGACAGTAGGCATAACCCTGAGAAAAGATCTTCTAGCCATAGCAAAAGAGTACAAAATCAACCTTTCAAAACTCCTAGAAAACAGCTTAATTCAACTATTAGACTCACAGAACACACGCTTTTCTCTTAGTGAAGGTTCTCTTTTGCGAAAAGAGAAAGTTCTGGCGGGCCCGAGGGGAATTGAACCCCTGACCTACGGATTAAGAGTCCGCCGCTCTAACCTTGCTGAGCTACGGGCCCTCCGCACTATCAGTCATATTGCAAACTTTAGATGAGTTTATTAAACTTACTTAGCCCGAGCAGACTGATTCTCAACGAACTGTCCTGTTCTCTCATCTCTCTTGACATTGTTCCAAGGACAAACTCTGCCATTCATAGCGACGTAAACGCCCTTGCTGATTATATTTATGGCACCAATTGCTGTTCCAACGTTGAACGAGGCGTCTGAATCGGTGAATCTTTCCGGTCTCATGGCGCCTGTCAGGATTATGGCCTTGTTCTTGATTTCGCTCAATTTCTTAGCAGTTTCAAGCATAGTGTCAGTTCCATGTGTGATCACAATTTTGTCAGCGGCTGTACTCTCACAAATTTCACGTATTCTCTGTCTGTCTTGTTCAGTAATGTCTTGACTGTCTTTCTTCAAGAGCGGAATCATCTTGTAATCGAAGTTTGGATGAACTTTCTGCAATATTCTTTCAACAGCGGGTTCTCCTATCTCAAAGGCGTATCCCCTTTGTGTCTGTGGATAGTCCTTGTCAATTGTTCCGCCTGTTTGGATGAAAACAATTTTCATAGCCCGTAATGAGGTTTAAACAGTTTAAATAGGTTCGGCTGTAGTCCCTTGTGGGCAAGTGTTGATGGGATGAGTCATTTGGGCGAATTGGCGTTCGTTGGTTTAGGTTTGTGGAGTGAGAGAAGCATATCGTTGCTAGGCGTTGAGGAAGCCAAAATGGCTGACATAGTGTTTGCAGAGTTGTATACAAGCCTCATGCCAGAACTGAATCTTTCGAAACTTGAGAAACTCATAGGAAAACGAGTCCATGTGGTTCTTAGACACGACCTCGAGGAAGACTGTGGAAAAAGGATTCTGGAAACAGCACGGAAGGCCAAGGCGGTTCTGCTGGTTCCAGGCGACCCATTAATAGCCACAACGCATGTCGACCTTCGGATTCGTGCAGAGAAGCAAGGAATCAAAACCAAGATTGTGCAAGGAGCTTCCATTATTTCAGCAGTTATGGGTTTGTCAGGACTACAAAACTACAAATTCGGCAGAAGCGTGACAATACCTTTCCTAAATGTAGGCGCTACGGATTCTACCCCATACAACACCATTGCTAGAAACCAGAAAGCCGGTCTTCACACACTCTGCTTTCTAGATGTCCGAGCAGAGGAAAGGCGATACATGACCGTAGAGGAGGCTTTCAGCGTGCTCTCCGCTTTGGAAAGCAAGAAACAGCACCACGCGGTAACGGATGACACCTTGGCAATTGGTATCGCCCGAGCTGGTTCGGAAAATCCCGATGTCAAAGCAGATTACGTTAAGAGACTTCGAGCATTCGATTTTGGAAGGCCGCCTCACTCACTGGTTTTTCCAGGCAGGCTACATTTTATGGAGGCTGAGGCGCTCATCACATTGGCGAATGCACCTGAAGGAATTAGGGAGATGGTTAAATGAGCACGCAGGCCCTGCTTTTCAAGTACATTCAAAACTCAGAGAAGGTCTTAGCCGAAATCAAACTCAAACAGAACAATCAAGTCAAGAGCCAAGATAACGTTATCGAATTAGTCGAATACGCAAAACGATATCTGAGTGACGCAAAGTACTATGGAGAAAGACAACAGTATGAGACAGGACTGGTATCAGTTGCCTACTGCGAAGGCGTTCTCGACGCTTTGCGGTTGTTAGGCTTGGTGGAATTCACATGGCCAAACACCCAGAAAAAACCATGAGGCGAAAAAGAAAAACCGTGCTAGCTTCAGGCACATTCGATCTGCTTCACCTAGGGCACGTAAAATATCTGGAAGAAGCCAGAAAGGCTGGTGGCAAAGACGCCAGATTAGTAGTCATTGTGGCCACAGACAAGACTGTACAGAAAAGAAAAGGTGCAAAACCCGTTATGCCAGAGGAACATCGACGGGCACTAGTTGAATCCTTAAAGGTTGTAGACGAAGCTGTTTTGGGCTATGAGAAATTTGACATAAGCACAGTGATAGAAGAGATAAAGCCCGATGTAATAGCCGTTGGTTACGACCAAAAGGGCATCGAAGATAAAGTGTGCCAAACTGTCGCACAGAAGAAACTGCCTATTCAAGTCGTGAAAATCAGCAAGTTTGGAAAAGAGGAGTTGAACAGCTCTCTGAAGATCAAGAAGAAAATCACGCAACTCTACAAGAGATAGCCTTACTAGATCTGACTGTCAATGGTGAAGACAAGCTTGAATGTAAAGAAGACATCAGCATTTTCAACTTTGAGAAGATTGCCGACAAAGCGTAGATCGCTTTGACAAGCATTGATCATCTTAGTGCCATCGATACTAGGGCAAGGTTAGAACTTCCACTTTGATCTTGTGTCCGTCTTTGAGTTTTAGACGTGTTCGGAGGAAGACTGGTGCAATGATTTCCATCACGGATGAATCGTAGTGAGATCGGAGCGCTGTCAAGACAGCTCCTTTGACTTTGTTGTTTATTACAGCAGGGTAGCATTTGACGTCTCCAAAGGATCTCGCTTCGTTTTGAAATCCCTGTAACTCTATAGCGGGGTAAGCTTCGAGTTCCGCTCTGGTCTTAATGTCATAATCAGTTGTGAGTTTGATGTTCAATGTTCCCGGATAGGGATCGAAGCCAAGTCTTTCAATGAATTGTTTGCGGTAGCCTTCCTTGGAGACGTAATAAGCGCCTTCACCTAGCCCTGAGAACAAGACGCCCTCCAAAGTCACGGAAGGAGGATATGCCGCTTCGAAAATGAGACGCAGATTAGAATACAGGTGCTTCAATTCCTGCTGTCCCACATCTGTGATCTTGATCAAGCAGCCTTCAGGCGTTATGCTTCTTTTGAGCCAGCCTTTTTTCTCGAGTTGTATCAAATAGCGTGATGCACTCTGCTGGGATAAGCTCATTTTATTGGCGAAGTATTCGGTTGAAACCTTCACAGTGCGACGGGAAGCCCCTAACTCGGCGAGTTTGTACAATGCATAAAGGTGTTTCCAAGACTGTGTGTTGACGCTAGCTGGTCTCATCTTTAACCTTCGCCTTTTGACTGAGGAAAAGGCGTTAGCTAGGTATTTAAGCTACTCGAAAGCGAGTTGTTACCCTAGAATAACTTGATGATGCTGACTGCACTCATGATGAACCAAGCTCCGAACATGATGAAGAGTAAGCCTGAGCCGATCTTCATGTATTTCAGTGGCACTCGTTTCGAGATAGCGGAGTCTGAAGGGCTTGAGGTCATGTAGGCAAAGCATTAATATGCAGCTAATTGTGTATTCTGCAAAAAAGAAGGTGAGAATGCGATTTGCCAATTGACCCTGAGTTCATGAAGAAACCTGAGGCTGGTGAACATGCTGGACATAAGGTTAGGGGCGAAGTGAAGCCTCCTGAGAAACTCGGAATACATGGAACGCAGGTTGCGGTTGATCAAGACATCTGCAACGGAGACGGCATCTGCGTATCCGTCTGTCCGGTTAGCGTGTTCGAGTTGGTTGATTCGCCCGGGCATCCAACATCTGAAAAGAAATCTGATCCAGTGAACGAGTCCGAATGCATCTTTTGCCGAGCATGCGAAGTGCAGTGTCCAACCCAAGCGATCAAAATAACTGAACCATAAAAACCCCTTCTCTTTACGCGTATTCACTTTTCTTTCCTGACGATTTGCGTGAACCCTAGGTTACTTTCCGGGTCTTCTGCGGAGTTTCTGAGATCAGCGCGCAGATTGTTTGGTGGAGAACGATTTTCGAGTCCGCATGGATAAATGAAGCTTTGAAACCAAAAACCGCGCGCTATACCGCTAACCCGTATTTTAATCCTACGCTTTACGAATGCGTACTATCAGTTCATAAACGTTATAATAAATGTAACATAACAGAGACGAAAAACGTAGAACATCGCTCAGGATGTTGAAAATATGAAACAAACAAATCCACAAATATTCACGATTGACTTGGCAAGAATTGATGGCAATGGTGACTTCCCATGCCCCAGCTGCGGCGTGATGCTATCGCCTGAAGATGAAACCGAAAATGTCTACACAATTGTCGACACCAAGGTGAATGGCGACTCTTTGGAAGAGCTGACCATCCAGTGCAACAGATGTCGAAGCAAAATTCGCCTCATAGGGTTCGTTTGATGGCTGTCAGCGTCCCTGCTTCTTAGCTCCTATCAATATTGATGGTTTTTAACGTCTCCGCTTCCCAGTGTTAACTGCGCGTTCATTACTGCTCTGGTTTGCGAATCTTTTATTAATGGAGTCGTTTGCATATAGCAAACTTGAGGGGAAAATATCGTGGCTAGAGCATTTGTGCTGATAAACACTGAAGCTGGAATGGAGCAAGACGTGGTTGACCAACTGAAGAAGATGAAAACTGTGAAGGAAGCTTACACAGTCTACGGCGTGTACGATGCTGTGGCCTACGTCGAAGCAGAGAAAGTCGATGAGTTAAAAAACGCCGTGTCCTATGAAATCCGCAAACTGAACGGCGTTCGCTCCACGGTTACCATGATGGTTGCAGAAGGAAAGAAAGTAGGCGCAAGCCCGATCTAGTTGGGACGCAGTATCTACTGCTTTCGGCCCAGTTCCAGCGTTTAGTAGTCGTAGCATTGCCATTTTTGATCATGCTTTTGAACTGGCGATACGTAAGATTAATGACATACTCTAAGCCTTCCGTTATCTTGAGTACAACACCATGTTACTTTTGAAAGATGAATGTGCGCTCTGCAAAAGGGTTGTTTCAAGCTCCTACTTGAGACGCTGCTCACGATGCAGCAGGTTGTACTGTTTCGACTGCACCACCAACACGAAGGACGGATACGTTATATGTTTGAACTGTGCCCGTAGAGAGGTTTCGCCTCGCCGCCTTGGAACAAAGTATAGTTCGTTGAGCCGTTATCTTCTGCGCCGAGGTACGTTCACCGACAGGGTCGTGCTTCCGATTAGAAAAATCGAGGGAATAATCAGCGACAACTTGCCCCTTAACGCTTCGAGCGACAGTGAATGGTGGAATAATGCAAAAGGACGACCTTGGGTATCTGTAGGATGGCACGTTGAAAGCGTTGACATGAACAAACGAGAAGTCACATTCATCCGAATTGCGAAGCCTATGGTCATACGGAAAAAGAGGGAGAGTAGGAAAACCGAGTTTTTCAAGCGACCGCTCAAGTTTCCTCGGCCAAAACGGGCAATGTTGCCATCTAATACAAAAATCGCGAAGGTTCAAGCCAGAGCTAGGAACATTGAGCGCCAAAGACTAAGGAATCAACAGCAACGGGGCAAGTTTCGGTCGAAACCAGCTTACGAAAAGCGCTTGTTCAAGCCTGATGCAAAACCGTCGACATCAGATTAGATACGCGAGCATTCTGAGCACTCCACTTGTCACAATTAATTGGGCACCAACAGCAATTTCAGAATTCTTTTCCTCATCTGACATGGGAGATTGTGAAAGAAGTAGAAGGACCACCGCTTTAGCGCCCTATTCGCCTAGTCTGCTGTGTTTAGCTTAAGGTTCGACGTAACTGTGACCCACACACTCAATGTACTCCAGCCCAGTCGCTTGCATTCCTAGCCTAGTCATTGATTCCAATTGCGAATGAAACCGTGTGATAAAACGCTCCAAGGTTTCGGTTCCCAGATTTCTGAAGCTAGCATCCAAGAGCCTAAATCGCCCGCTCTGCTCTTTTACAACAAAGAAAACTGCAAAGGCAGCATATCCTGTGTTCTTAAGAGCCGATTGAAGGCAATTTTCTCTATTCGACTCCTTGCAGTCGAAAAACACCTGAGAAGGCTTCCAATACAGTTGTCTCAGCTTGTAAGCTGGAAAGTCTAGGTCAGCATACTTCTGCTTCAGCGATTCCACATATTCCAGAGCTGGGACGATTTCTGAAGTCATGAGTGCATCCAGCATTTGGAGACAAACGGATCAAAGGGTTACATCTCATAAAACCTTGCGCCCTTTCTTGCAACGGTTAAATATCTCAGTTGGATACTACACAGCCCACAACTTAACATTTAGCTGAGGACTGCTAAGCTGCCGTTTCTTGACAAACTTAGAGAGGAATTCTCTTTCTTCGGAGGCAACTACCTAGTCCTTGTAGTAAGCTGGATTTTCATGGACTTCGCAGGTGAAATCCCAGGCACATACTATCCGTTGTACGTCAAAGACCTTGGAGGCAATGAGACAATCCTAGGCTTAATCGGCTTCATGACTTTCCTCTGCTTGGCCTTGGTCCAGTTCCCAGGAGGCTACTTAGCTGACAAGTATGGGAGAAGATGGCTTATTTCTAGCATGACCTTTGGCGTTGCACTATCCTACATATTCTACGCCTTAGCTCCAAGCTGGGAAACCATTCTTTTGGGAGCAGTCATGCAAAACCTATGTCTCATCTACCAACCTGCGCTGTTCGCCATGATTTCAGATTCACTTCCACCTGACAGACGTGGAATGGGCATCTCTATAACACAACTCATAGCGTCCGTGTCCACAACGCCTGGACCAGCGGTGGCAGCCTATCTGAACTTTCAGTTCGGAGATATAGACGGTATGAGAATAAGCTACGGGGTAGTCATTGCCTTATTTCTGGTAGCAGCCACCCTCAGGTCAAATCTCAAAGAGACCATTTCAGATCCACCCAAGATAAGCGCCAAAGAGATACTGAAAGCTTACCCAGCTTCACTGAAAGAAAGCTTCAAAGTTTGGAAAGTGGTACCCAGATCAACGTTCTATCTGTTTCTGGCTTTTCTAGTTGGAGGATTTTCGTTCGCTATGATACAGACTTTCACTGTGGTCTACGCCGTTGAGGACTTGGGTCTCTCTAGGCCTGAGTGGTCGCTTGTTATGATGGTACTATTCGTTGCCATGATTGTCTCAGCCATTCCAATCGGCAAACTTGTGGACAAAATTGGACGAAAGATTCCCTTGTTACTTTCTTATGCTTTTGGCGCTCCAGCAATCTTGCTCTTCATTTATGGCGACCTTCACAGATTATTCTTATCATTAATCTTGCTAGGTTTGAGTCAGTTGATGATGTTTTCCTCGTACCTAGCCCTGATGGCTGACTTGGTGCCAAAGGAGCAGAGAGGAAAGGTCACAGGCTTCTCTCAGTTTTTCAACTACATTACTATGGCTGTTGGAGTCTTGCTAGGAGGCATACTCTATACAACAGTCTCGCATCAGTTTCCATTCTTCTTGATGCTCATTTTCTTTGTCCCACAATTTCTGGTAACGTTCTTCCTTGTGTATGAACCAAAAAAACGGGAGCAATGACATATTAGCTCAAGCTTCTAAGCTGACCTACTGTTCCAAGAAAGGTTCCATCGAGCAGGTAGATTTCAGCGTCTTCAATATCAATGCTCCCAGACCGCAAAAGCGGACCGAGATACTTGATCGGCCTGCCAGATCTCTTGGATCTGCTCATGACGGACCGGTTTATCGGTCTACCACCTAAGAACTCGTTAAAATGAGGCATAATGAAGAATTCGGATGCCTTCAACTTCACGCCGAAATTCTTCTGCAACACTTTGAGAGGGTTCTCACCCGTTTTCAATCTGAAGCCCATACCCTTCAAGAAAGCCCTGACCAACTGCTCTCTGTTTATTGCCGCTCTAATCCAAACCTGCGCAGTCATGCGAAACCCTAACGGATCACGAAACGCAACAGTTGGGTGAAGATGTCCAATAACCAAGCTTCGACATTGCAGAAGCTCGGGCGCAGGCCAAGCATTGCCATGGAATAAACCTGCGTCAAGCAGAGCTATACCACTTGATGGTATAATCTCCACTTTAGATGGTAAGAGAGGCTCTAGGGTTCCGTCATGATTGCCCAAGACGACCTTGACTTCGCCCACTTTCTGGATTAGGGCTTCAAACAGGTCAGGTATGTCCCGCCATTCTTCAAGCTCAACCCGGGCTATGGTGTGCTTAACATCGCCCAAGAACAGAAGAGTTGTTGGCTTGTACAAGTCGACTAACTGAAGCAGTCTTTCCTTAATCTTCGGCGTTTGAGAAGGAACATGTATGCCCTGTTCGGCTAGTGCAACCTCCCATCCAATGTGAAGATCAGCCACAATCAAGACTCGCTCGCGGCCCTTCCTAACCAACAAAGCAGAATGAGGAAAAAGAGGTGACAGCAAACTCGATAGGCGCTCCTAAGAATGTTGTTCGGAGGTTTTCATCAAATTGGTGATGCAGCTATACATCGGCTTGTTTGCCGTCGCGATGAACGACACACGCTGCTTAGGGTCTAAAGGTGCGTTAAGTCTCTTACCTTGAGGTGTCATGATTATTCCCCCTGCCTCAAGCAGAATCAGATTAGCTGCCGCGATGTCTGTAATTCTCAACTTGCCTCGAATGTCAATGAAGGCGTCGCTCGTGCCGTCGGCTACGTAACAGATTTCCAACGCGTTGGCCCCGAGATGACGCAGATGCCGTGTTCCCTGCAAAACTCCTATGAGCTGGTTGACTAGTTCCCGCGTCCTAAAAGTGCTGAAATCCACACCTAAAATGGCTTCCTTAAGCCTGTCTGTCTCAGACGGCTTGATTTGCTGTTCGTTTCTGTATGCGCCCTTATCCTTCTCAGCTACGTAAGTAATGTCTCGCAGCACATCTCCAACTAACGCAACCTCTACAGCCTCAAGCACAGGTTTCTTTGAAACTGCAAGAGAGATGGCAACAAAAGGCAAGCCTCGTATAGCGTTAGCAGTTCCATCCAATGGATCAGCGGTCACAAAGAATCCAGATGGGTTCGCGCCAATTTGTTTGACCCCAGATTCTTCGCTAATCAAAGTGCACGAAACGTCATGTTTCTTCAAAGTTTGGACTAAAGCGTTTTCAGCCGTCATATCAATTCGTTTCTTGATGTCACCGCCCGCGCCTCTACCAAACCCAAACGCGGCTTCAGCTGACCCGACGAGTGGAAGAACTTGCTTCTTCATGTTTTCAGCGCATGCTTTGAGAATCTTGAGCCAATCAGCCAATGGAATAATCCTCGGTACTGATGATACTTGCGTGCGCTTTTAAGTATGCACTCAGCCTAATCTAGGGCGGAACAACCGAGTAGAATACACGTGAAGACCCGAGCTGATGTGGTAGTCGTAGGTGCTGGACCGGCAGGTTCTTTTACCGCTTTTACAGCCGCCAAACTAGGCGTCGACGTAACCATTTGCGAAGAACACAAAGAGGTAGGATTGCCCAGCCACTGCCCTGGACACATCAGCATCAAAGGATTGAACAAATTAGGACTGGAAGTTCCAGAGAACATAGTTGAAAACAAAATTGCGGGAGCAGTTTTCTACTCACCATCTGGCGACGAGTTCAGAGTCAAATTCCCGTCGCCTGTAACATACGTCATCAACAGGTCCATGTTTGACAAGTATTTGGCTCAACTCGCAGAGGAAGCAGGCGCCAAACTTCTACTCGGAACAAGAGTAGAAAAGCTTCTCGCAGACAAAAGCTCTGTGCATGGAGTTACATTGAAGAACGGACAGCATCTGGATTCAAGGATAGTAGTGGATGCTGAAGGCTGCGCCTCAATACTTTTGAAGCAAACAGGTCTACTGACGTTTGACAAATCGTTGGTCGCGAACGCGACTAACGCACACGTCGACCGCACCAGCGACCTAGAAGAGGACATAGTTGAAGTCTACATGGGACAGAAATATGCTCCAGGATTGTACGCTTGGATAATACCCAAACGAGACGGGTCGGCAAAGGTCGGTTTAGCTACAAGAACAGGAAATCCAAAGGAACACTTGAAACACTTTCTAAATACACATCCTGTAGCTAGCAGGAAACTGAAATTCAAGGATGTCAAGAATCTCTCTTACCATTTAATCCCTCTTGGCGGGCCCATACCCAAAACATACCACAATCGACTGCTAGTCGTGGGCGACGCAGCCTCACACGTTAAACCAACAACCGGCGGAGGAATCATAATGGGCTTAACGTGCGCCAGAATCGCCGGAGAAACAGCAGTTGAAGCGCTTCAACACAACAGTCTTTCAGAAGGCTTTCTGTCACGCTACCAAGAGAAATGGCGACAAGCAATTGGCTTTGACATGGCTGTAATGCGTCGAATGAGGCTAATGCTAAACCGACTTTCTGACAAGAAACTCGACAACACAATTAGTCTTTGCTCGCAGTTTCGCTTGGGCCATGAACTTCAGAAGTTGGAAGACATTGACTTTCAAGGCAAAGCGATACTGCAGTTGCTTAGAAAGCCAGGGGCCCTTGCGGTTGCGCTATACTCGTTAGTTTCGTCTCTCACTTCTTAAGAGGCACCTAATCCAACGTTTCACTTAAGCAAACAAAAGACTTAACCATGGAGTAGACAGCTTCATAACCGTGCCATCCTACATGTCTGAGTTCAACTACAAGCAAGTCATTGTCATGCGTTCTGATCTGAAAATGGGCAAAGGCAAGATCGCGGCACAAGCTGGACACGCAGCTGTTTCAGCGGCTGAAGAAGCGCGCAAGCATTTCCTAAAGTGGTGGAAAGCTTGGCTTGACGAGGGGCAGTGCAAGATTGCCTTGAAAGTCAACGGTGAAGCAGAACTGCTCAGCTTGATGAATGTAGCGAGAAGAGTTGAGTTACCTTATGCGCTTGTTTCAGACCGAGGCCTGACCCAAATTGAACCTGGCACGACCACGTGTTTAGCTATCGGTCCTGCGCCTGCGGCTGAAGTGGACGAGATTACGGGGAAGTTGGCGCTTCTTTGAACGTTCCACGTTTAGAGAAAGAGATAGGCATCGAAGTCTATGCTACAGAAACCTTGGGCATCAATGGTAGACTGCGACAGTTTCCTGAGGATTTCATGGTTGAAGAAGTTCTTGAGAACGGTTCAGTAGCCAAAATCGAACCTCCTAATATCGCGAATATTACCGGATACGGGCGATATCTTTTCTGCGTGCTAGTCAAACGCAAGATGGACACTTTTCAAGCGGTTCAAACAATCGCCAACAAACTAGACATCAGCACTGAACGCATCCAAATCGCTGGAATAAAAGACGCCAACGCTGTAACCGCCCAGCACATAAGCATAAGTCGAATGCTTCCAGAACAGGCAACACAAATCAAAACGAGCAATCTCTGGATGTATCCACTGCAGTTTTCAAGCGAGAAAATCCACTCTGGCATGCTTTTCGGCAACCAGTTTCACATCACCGTGAGAGCGGTCAATCAGCCAAAGTCAACAATCACGGAGCGCCTAGAAATCACGAAACGAGAGCTGCTTCAACTCGGAGGATGTCCGAACTTCTTCGGACATCAGCGTTTCGGAACAACACGCGCAATAACCCACACTGTCGGAAAGCACATGCTATTGGGCGAATGGGAAGAAGCAGCGCTTGCGTTTCTAGCCAAGCCTAGTCCGTACGAGCATCCAGAGTCAAGACAGGCTAGGCAAAGACTTCTGGACGCTCAAAACTACAAGGAAGCGCTCAGTTATTTTCCGACTAAACTAGTTTATGAACTACAAATGATTAGTCATCTGGCAAAACGGCACAGAGACTTCCTCGGCGCCTTTCATCGTCTGCCCAAGAAATTGTGTCAGCTCTTCATAAATGCCTATCAATCTTACTTATTCAATAGGTTCCTAAGCTGGCGAATTCAAGATAACATGCAACTGAAAAAACCGCTGAAAGAAGACTACAAGCTGACAGTGAACAACGAAAATTCTCTAGCTCTTCCACTAATAGGGTACAAGTTGGCGCCATCAGCTGGCAAACAGGGTGAAATCGAGAAGAGGCTACTGGAAGAAGAAGGCGTGGAGCCTCAGAACTTCAAGGTTTCGAGCATGCCTGAAATCAGCTCAAAAGGCGGACTAAGGACAGCGCTCACGCAGTTAATCGACTTCGACATAGAGAGACCGGCTAAAAACGGTCACAACCCGAGCACGAAGATAGTCCGCTTGGATTTCATGTTGAGAAAAGGATCTTACGCCACGATTGTCCTGCGCGAGTTTATGAAACCGAGGAATCCAGTTAAGGCTGGGTATTGACGTTTTACGGTGAGAGTCTGAAGCGATCCCTTGGGAACAATGTCACTTCACGTATGTTGTATTTGCCTGTCAAGACCATCGCAAACCTCTCCAAGCCCATAGCCCAACCTGCGTGAGGCGGCATGCCATAGTCGAATGCCTGCAAATGATACTTGAACGAGTCAGGATTCAAGCCTTGATCCTCTAAGCGTTGAGTCAGCACTTCCTTTGAGTCGACTCTGGTTCCGCCTGAGGCGAGCTCTATCCAGCTCCACATGAGATCAAAGGCTTCGCACAATTGCGGCTTGTCAGCTCGAGGCTTGATATAAAATGGTTTGGATTTGGTTGGCCAGTCGGTGATCCAGTAGTAGTATGGGTGCAGTTTGCCGACGGTTCTCACAGCCTGTGTGGGAATGTCTTCACCCCATGGAATCTCGTGTCCTTCCTTCTTCAATTCCTTGAGAATCTGATCATAGGTAAATCTTCGGAACGGTTTTTCAGGCACTTGCAATTTGTGTTTCAAGATTTTCAGTTCTCTCTTGCAGACGGCTTTGACTTCTTCACAGATATAGTGCACCAGTTGCTCAAGTGTTTGCATGACGTCTTCAGCGGTGGCAAATGCTTGCTCCATGTCGATGGAGACAAACTCGCTTATGTGCCTTCGGGTGTGTGACATTTCCGCCCTGAAAAATGGTCCAATCTCAAAAACCTTCTCAAAATCAATCACCAACTCTTCCTTATACAACTGAGGGCTTTGTGCCAAATATGCCGCTTTATCATAATAATCAACTGAAAACAACGCGGCTCCACCCTCAGTAGCTGAACCAATAATCCTAGGCGTATGCACCTCTATGAAGCCCGCCTGAGAAAGAAAACTATGGGTTGCCTCGCAAGCTGCATGTTGAATTTTGAATATGGCGCGGTTCTCTTCCCTCGACAGGTCTAATACACGAGCATCCAGCCGAGCATCGATCTTGGACGGCGTTTTTCCAGTGACGTCCAGCGGCAAGGGTTGCCTTGCAACTCCAAGCACTCGAATTTCACTCGGGATAATCTCAACGCCGCGTGGTGTCATCTTTGTCGATTGAACCATACCTTTTACGCCGATGCTGTATTGTGTTCCTAGCGCCTCAGATCTTTCGAGTACCTGAGAACTCACTTTCTTTCGGGGTATAGTGATTTGAACTGAGCCTTCTCTATCTTGCAGAATGAGAAAACGAAGGCCGCCTAGATCTCGTATATCTTGAACCCATCCGAAGACGACAACTTCTTTTCCATTCAGCTCAGGTGTCACGTCAACAGTGTAGTGGGTTCGTCTCCAGTCTCCCAATTCATCAAGCTTCACGCTAGTTTTCGCTCCATTCAAGTTCAATCTGCAAACTCAACGCGAAGAGTTACACCACGAACTTTCTGAGCGAGCTCCTTAATGGCCTCTACGTCGAAGCGCGGTCTTCGCCCGCGTCTCCTCAGAATAACACGTGTCTCTTGAGTGCCATCTGGCAACCAGATGGTGTTGATGGTGATAATGTTTAAAGGCGCAAACAGATCCTCGAGAAATTTCCGATCATCTATGCCTGCTTCTAAGAGCTTCACGCTTCTGCCTGTTTTTTCACCTATGCTTCGCAGGATCTTTCCTCCTGTGCTGAGGAGTCTGGCTACATCTCCTTTGCCAACTATCAAGGCAAGAACGCCGTCTGTCTCAACAGCTTTGTGAAATTTGATTTCCTGCAAGAGCGGATGTGAACTCTCAAGTGAGAGCAGTAAACGACCTATTTCCAGATCAGTTTCGCTGATTTCGCCCTGTTTGAGCTTCGCTTGGCATTTTGAGCAGAGAATCCCACTTTTTAGACAAAAATGGCAAACATTCACCATCTTGGGCATCTGTTAATCAACGTCCCTCAATAGCCACCAGTGGCGGTATTCATACGAGCACCGTACTAGGTAATATAAAGTTTCCTAACTGTTCAGGGCATATAAGAAAAAAAGGGATGGCGACGGTCTCTGCCTGCTTCGGTTATGCTCGTGTCGCTGCTTTTACCTTGTCAGCGTGATTTCAATTGTGCTGACATTGGTTGGTCCACGTCCCTCTTCACCAGTTTGCGCTGGCAGTTGCTGTGTGCCGATGTCAACCGCCTTTATTTTGACGTCTGGTAGGAATCGGCGTCTGCATATTTCGACAACGTCAACTGCGCGGCTGATGGCTCTTCCTCTGGCTTTGACCTTTACCTCTGGTGCGTTGCCGTGGAAGAGAGTTATGCAAGCTAGGACGTAGTTCATTGCAGGCTTTCGCCCGATCAAGACGGCGTTGCTATCACGCATGCTTTCACGCGGCTCTGACATTTTGTTGTATCACTCCATAGTTGTTTTTGTCAAAGGCGTTTTGTATGCTCCTTTGCAAGCAGTCTAATGCGTAACAGTTTTTTATAACTGTTGCTCCGAGACTGTTCTGACAAGTAGCTTTTTGTGCATGTGGAGTAAGACATATATGTTGACTTTTGTAAAAGAAAGACCTTTCCTATAACAAGGTGTTGAATCGTGAGCCAAGAAATCCCATCTGGAAAACCCCTACGCCTGCTTCACATGCTCTATGACAAAGGCAAACCAACGACAACATATACCCTGAACGTGAAACAAGGCGATTTAGCCAAGCAACTTAACATAAGCAGGCAGGCGTTAAATGTACATCTGCGCAAGCTTCGAACCCATGGGTGTATTCGCACTGGCAGAGGCTTCATTGACGTAACTGAAAAAGGACTGGCTATGCTTGGTGTGTCGGTTAATCCAGCTTTTGTGTTCATCAAGGTATCGCCCTTAAAGCGTGTTCAAGCCTACGAGCAGATTGCTAAGTTTCCAATTGAACGAATTTATAGAGTGACCGGCGACATGGACGCCATCATTCAAGTAGAGAGAGAAAGGCTTGACGAGGCGCTGAAGAAAATGGCAGCACTTGAAGGCATAGAAGGCACAAAATCCTACATAACAATCCAGACACTCAAATAGACTCCTCCGAAAAGGGATGCAAAAAACCTTGAAACTGTTCGAATACGAGGCCAAACAGATCTTTGCAAAATACGGTTTGCCAACACCGCAAGGCTTCTTGGCAAAAACTGCAAAGGAGGCCCGCGAATTCGCTTCGCTAATCAACGCTCCAGTCGCGGTCAAATCGCAAATACTGGTTGCTGGACGAGCTAAGTCCGGGGGAATACTTTTCGCTGAAACCCCCGTGGAAGCAGAGAGAGCAACGCAGCAACTACTGGAGAGAAAAATTAAGGGAGTGAAAGTTCAAAGCGTGTGGGTTGAGGAAAAAATCGCTATCAAGAAGGAATTGTACTTCGGCATCACCGTTGATCGAGCTAATCGCTGCTATGTGGCAGTTGCATCCGCAGAAGGCGGCGTAGACATTGAGGAATTGGCCCAAACCGCGCCTGGAAAGATTGTGAAAGTCATAATCAATCCTGTTTATGGTTTTCGCACGTACCACGCCAGGCAGATTGCGAAGAAACTGGGTTACGTTGGGAACCAGATGACAGATTTGGCTTCAGTTTTTCTGAGGCAATACAAGGTTGCTATGGACACAGACGCTGAGCTGGCTGAGATGAATCCATTGGTGGAGACCGCGAATGGGAAATTTGTGGCTGCCGACACAAGGCTAATCATCGATGATAATGCCTTGTTTAGACATCAGGAATTTAAAAGCAGATCTATGGAAGAGGCAGAGTTGACTCCTCAGGAGTTGCAAGCGCAGAAGAATGGTCTAGCGTATGTCAAACTTGACGGCGATGTGGGCATAATCGGCAACGGCGCAGGTCTTGTTATGGCTACTTTGGACGCCGTTCAGATATTCGGGGGAAGACCAGCCAATTTCTTGGATGTCGGCGGTGGCGCCTCAGCGGATATGACGGCGGTCGCGTTGGACATTGTATTGTCTGACCCAGACGTGAAAGTAGTTTTCATTAACATTTTGGGCGGTATCACTCGATGCGATGAAGTGGCGAATGGCATTCTTGAGGCACAGAAACGAGTGGGCTTGACCAAGCCCATGGTTATTCGACTCGTGGGCACTAACGAAGAGGAGGGAAGACGCATTCTCACAGACGCAGGTATTCATGTGTTAGACAGTATGGAGGAAGCGGCTCAGAAGACTGTTGAGATTATTGGGAGTGGAGGCGAGTAGGCGGGTTGGGCGTTCTTGTGGATAAATCTGCGAAAGCTATTGTTCAAGGGATCACTGGAACACAAGGAAGTTTTCACACACGTCTGATGATTGAATATGGCACGCAGATTGTGGCTGGTATGACGCCTGGTAAAGGCGGAACTAGCGTTCACGGCGTACGCGTTTATGATACTGTGCAAGAAGCAAAGGATGCCAGTAATGCTGATGCATCGATCATCTTTGTTCCAGCTCCCTTTGCCGGGGATGCAGCCTTTGAGGCGTTAGACGCTGGTTTGAAAACTATTGTAATCATCACTGAGCACATTCCTGTTCGGGACGCTGTGCAGGTAATGTATATGGCTAGAAAGGAAGACGCGGTAATAATCGGTCCAAATACGCCTGGGATTCTCACTGTAGGCGAGTGTAAGTTGGGCATTATGCCTGCGCATGTGTTCAGGAAAGGCGTTGTTGGTTTAGCGTCTAGAAGCGGCACTCTGACATACGAAATCGCCGCTGGGCTAAGCGTTCGGGGTCTGGGGCAGTCAACTTGCATCGGTCTGGGCGGCGACCCTATTGTGGGCTTGAGTTTCATAGACGTTCTCAAAGAATTCGAACGAGATGAGCAGACAAAGGCTGTTGCATTGATCGGCGAGATAGGCGGCAACTTCGAGGAGTTGGCAGCCGAGTTCATCGCAACCGAAGGCTACTCCAAACCCGTTGTCGCTTTTGTGGCTGGTCGAACAGCACCACCTGGTAAACGCATGGGACACGCAGGAGCAATCATCATGGGCAGCACTGGAACCGCGGCAAGTAAGATAGAGGCGTTCAGAGAGGCAGGCGTCTTGGTTGCTGAAAAGCCAAGTGACGTAGCCAAACTGCTGGCTAGGAAGTTGGACAAAAAAGCGTGAAGAGAAGTACGAATTGTTTCATGCACACTCCAAACCAGAAGCCTGGTTGGCTCTCCCATTCTCCTTGATGATCCTATCTCCTCAGAATCTCAATATGGCTGCATCCAGTTTCTATGCAAGACGCTTTTGAATTTGAACATGCTTCTAAGGTTATCAGAACTTTGCGTGAAGAATGGAAGCAATGAGGTGTTAGGATTGAGGAAGATGACTGAGGACAACTTGAAAGCAGCTTTCGCCGGTGAGAGCCAAGCACATATGCGTTATTTGATTTTCGCTAAAAGAGCTGAGACTGAAGGATTTCCAAATATCACCAGATCATTCAGAGCTATATCGCACGCTGAACAAGTGCACGCCACAAACCATCTCGACGTGCTAGGCATGATTCGCGGTTCAGTGGACAATCTTCAGATGGCTATTGACGGTGAAACCTATGAAGTGAACGAAATGTATCCGGCATTTAATGCAGTTGCTCAACTGCAAGAGGAGAAAGGCGCCATGAATACAACTAATTGGGCGCTACAAGCAGAAAAGATTCATGCTGGCATGTATCAGAAAGCCAAACAAGCGGTGGAAAGCAAAAAAGACATTCAACTTGGCTCAGTTACATTTGCGTTGTGTGCGGTTACGCGGTTGAAGGTGAAGCGCCAGACCGATGTCCTGTATGCAGCGCATCTAAAGACAAGTTTAGAAAGTTCTGAAAAACAGAAAGCCCAATCGGGATAAATCATAAATATCATGCGCAAAGATAACAGTGAACTTGTGAGGAATCGGCAATGAGCATTCTGTTAAAAAAAACGGATCGACAAAAGATAATCAAAGCATTGAACGTTGACATTGGACTGGAAATCGGCGCGGTTGTGCAGTACATTATGCATGAAGTGATGGCAGAAGGCATGGAAAGCCCAGCGATAATGGAGAAGTTCGAAAGCATCTCTAGGGACGAGATGAAGCATCTTGAACGACTCGCCCAAAGAGTGAACTATCTTGGAGGAATCCCCAACACCAAACCTGCGCCGATCAAGGTTGGCGGCACGCTTAAGAAGATGGTTCAAGACGACCTAGACGGCGAGTACACTGCTATCAAAACTTACAAGAGTCAAATCAAGATGTGCGAGGAAATCGGCGACACAACTACAAGGCTGATGCTGGAAGAAATACTTACCGATGAAGAGAATCACGCCGACACATGGGAAACCGTTCTTCAAAAAACAGTGAAATAAGAAACGATTCGCTCTCCTTTTTCTTTTTTCGCTCCAATGCTCTGGATAGCACTGCCAAATCAGTGGATAGCTTTTATATCAAGGAAAAACGAGTTATAGCACTTGAATCATGAGCATTGCAGAGGCGTAGTTATGTCGTTTGATGAGTCCTCCATTCTTGAAGTTGTAGAAAAAGTCAGCAAGAGCGTAGTCAACATAAACACGGTTCGTCTACTTCACGATTTCTATTATCAGGTTCATCCAATCCAGGGAATGGGCTCAGGAGTGGTTTTTGACCAAAAGGGCTACATCCTAACAAACAACCACGTCATCGAAGGCGCAGAGAAGATAGCCATAACATCGACTTCGTCGGAAGTGCTACGAGGTAAACGAGTCGGAGCATGCGTAAGCGACGACATTGCCATCATAAAGGTAGATTCAAAAGACCTTCCAGCAGCAGAACTGGGCAACTCCGACGAATTGAGGGTGGGACAAACTGTATTCGCCATTGGGAATCCCTTTGGACTGCAGGGAGAACCCACAGTTACCAAGGGAGTGATAAGCGCTGTGAAACGATCTATTAGGTCGCAAAGAGGCCTAATCGAGAATCTAGTTCAAACCGATGCGTCGATTAATCCTGGCAACAGCGGCGGCCCACTTGTGGATGTTAAAGGCAGAGTTGTGGCAATCAACACTGCAATCGTGCCTTTTGCACAGGGAATAGGCTTCGCTATACCAGTTAACAATGCTAAGCGCTGTGCGAATGAAATAATCACGCATGGGAAAGTCATGAGACCTTGGCTGGGAGTAAGCGGTCTAACTGTGACTCGTGAAATGGCTTCCTATTACAATTTGCCTATTGACAGAGGCGCTCTTGTAGCCGAAGTGGGGCGCGGTAGCCCAGCTGAAGAAGCTGGTATGGAGAAGGGCGACATAATAATTGGGTTTGGAGACAAAGCTATAAACAGCGTGGATGAATTGGTCCGGGAAGTTCAGAAAAGGAAGATCGGTGAGAAAGCCCGAATACTGTTAATTCACGATGGTCAAAAGACAATTGCAGACGTAACGCTGGGCACAACACCATAGAGTGGTCTTGAAGAATCTACTTGCGTCGTGTTCGAAAATTCTTTTTCTTGGCAGCTTAGGCTTTCTGACACGTTCTTCTTTAGCTGCCATAGGTCCTACTTTCTCCATGTAAATGGTGCTCTGAGAAATGATTTAAAGTAACCGCCCGCTGTAATCTCTGAGACACAATAGGTGAAACAAACGTGTACGACGTGATCATAATCGGTTCAGGCCCCGCTGGACTAACCGCAGCCATTTATGTCAGCAGGGCTCGGTTGGAGACTCTTTTGATCGGAGGCTTGTCTTGGGGTGGTCAACTGATGCTGACCGGCTTGGTTGAGAATTTCCCAGGCTTTCCACAAGGCATACTAGGACCTGAATTGATGAATAGGATGCGTCAACAGGCTGAGAAGTTCGGGGTCAAAATTCTCTCTGAGGATGTCACGGCTGTTGATTTTTCTCGTCCGCCTTTCAAGGTCAATGTGGGCGACAGGGGTTTTGAGGCAAGAGCCGTAATCGGTGCCACTGGCGCGTCAGCTAAGTCGCTTGGGTTGCCTTCTGAGAAGAGGCTGACTGGAAAGGGCGTTTCATACTGCGCCACTTGCGACGCGCCCTTTTTCCGGGATAAGAAAGTTGTGGTTGCTGGCGGAGGTGACACGGCCCTGGATGAGGCTTTGGCTTTGACAAGCTATGCACGTGAGGTTACCGTTGTTCACAGGCGTGATCAACTAAGAGGTTGCAAACTATTGCAGGAACGGGCTTTTTCAAACAAGAAGATCAATTTTTCATGGAACAGTGTGATTGAAGAGATAGTGGGTCAGAGCAAGGTTGAAAGCGTGAAGCTCAAGAATGTTCAGACAGGTGAAACTTCAGTCATGCCCACTGATGGAGTTTTTGTGGCCATTGGCTACAAGCCCAGCACCGACATTTTCAAGGGACAATTGCAGCTTGATGATTACGGATACATAAAGGTACATGATGAGACCAAAACCAGTGTGGAAGGCGTTTTCGCTGCAGGCGACAATCAAGATTTGAGGTATAAGCAGGCAATTACGTCTGCCGGATCAGGTGCGAAAGCAGCGTTGGACGCTGTAAAATATTTGCAGGAACATCCGCTCTGAATAATGCTTCAAGAGTGTGTTTCTTAGTCAATGGACTTGCAGTTCTGAAAATCAACCGTCAACACTATAGCTCTATTAACTAAGTTCAACACATTTAACCCCTTGATATTATCAGCTTGGGGACTGCTCTTGGAAACTATTGCCTCAGTTTGCACGTACTGCGGTTGCGGTTGCCGCCTTTTATTTCAAGTTGAAAGTGGGCGGATTCTGAGAATTGTGCCTGATAGGACAGATAATCCAAGTGAGGGAACCGCCTGCATCAAGGGCTTGACTATACACGAATCAGTTGGCAAGAGCGAAGGCAGAGTTCTCAGACCCCTCATGAGAATGGACAAAGATGAACAGTTCAAGGAAGCCTCATGGGACGAAGCCTATCACTTCATCCATGAACAGACCAAAAATTTAGCGCCAAGCGAAGTTTTCATCAACGCCTCAGGCAAAATCACAAACGAAGACTGCTACATAACGCAAAAGTTCGCCAGACTCGCTTACAGGACAAACAACATCGACGCCTGCTGCGCTCGGCTCTGCCATGTAACAACAGTTGAAGGGCTGGAGCATTGCTTTGGCGGTCGAGCAGCGTTTTCGACGATGGACGATGTCTACAAATGTGATTGTCTCTTCATCATCGGCTCCAACCCAGCTTCAAACTACCCGGTATTGCACAATAGGATTCTGAAGGCGAAGCGAAAAGGAATGAAGGTTGTGTCCAGCCAAGCTGTCTACAATATTACAGCAAAATTTTCCGATATTTCTCTGCTCATTTACCCGGGCACAGAACTAGTGCTTTTAAACGGCATCATAAATACACTTCTTCAACAAGGCGCATATGAAAAGTCAGCTGAAAACGTAGAAGGGTTTGAAAGCCTCAAAAGGGTCGTTGGCTTCTACAACATAGACTTCGTCCGCTACACGTGTGGCATCGAGCTTGAACAGTTCGAGCAGGTCATCGACTACTTAGGAAAGGCTAAGTCATTGGGCATAATCCACGGCATGGGCTTAACCCAGCATGTCACGGGCTCAGAAAACGTTCATGCTTTGCTCAACTTGATGATCCTCAAGAACGCACAATTGCTGTCGCTTAGAGGCGAAATCAATGTTCAGGGTGTAGGCGACATGGGCTGCCTACCTGATCGAATACCAACAGGACCGCTGGCAACTGCACATCAACTTGAAGCTAAATGGAACACGAAGGTGCCGATTGGAAAAGGCAAATCGATAGTTGAGGCGTTCTTGATTTCGCCGCCAAAAGCCGTGTTTATTTCTGGCATGAACACGGCGCAGTCTTTGCCGAACCTGAATGTAGTTCACCGAAACCTGCGTGACATGTTCGTTGTTGTGCTTGACCACTACCACAATCTCACAACCAAATTTGCCAATGTTGTATTACCTACGCCTCTGTTGTTTGAACGGTATGGAACCGTAACAAACGGTGAACGTAGGGTCAGATTAGTCCGAAAGGTTGTAGATGGTTGCGGCAGTTGCAAACCTGAGTGGCGAATTTTCAAGGAACTTTCGGTTCTGTTTGGCTGCGAAGCTCATTTCAACTATCATGAACCAATCGATATTACAAGAGAAATCGTCAAGGTCGTCCCCGCTTATCGCGAAGTAGATGTTGACAGCGTCTACGCTGGTGAAGATGCCTGGCCAGAGAAGTGCATGCTGTTCCGCAGATTCATGCCTGAGCATTTCGAAGGGGTAGAAGACATACGTAGCGACAAGTATCCATTGATACTGACCTCGTTTCGCTCAACACACCACTTCTTGACGGGTGAGATGACCAATCTGTCCAAGACTTTGATGAGCTTCGAAGAAGGACCATACTGCTACTTAAGCCGCATGGACGCCGAACGACTAAACATAGCAAACGGCGACCTGATCGAGGTGTCAAGCAGCGCAGGTAGCGTACAATGCGAAGCAAGAATCGACGAAAACATACCAAAAGGCAGAGTCGGTATGCACTTCCACTTCGAACAACTGCTAGTTAACAAGTTGTTTCCAACACAGTTTGACGAGAAAACTTTTACGCCAAACTACAAAATGACGGCTGTCAGCGTACGAAAGGTTTCATTCCAAACAAAATGAAGCTAGCGATGATTCATGCCTAGGTTGTCGCCTTTCTGTGATTTCGACTGGGGTCCTAAGTGATCAGTATCTCTGTGGAGCTTACAAGCTTCTGAGCCTTTTTCACTTCTTCTGAAAACCTAAAATCGCCACCTATTTTCCGTGGTGCTTCAAGCTTCACGTAAAGCACCTCTAGAATCCTCTTTTCAATGACTTTTGCTCCATATCCGAATATGTTTTTTAGGCCATCCTCAAATGCTTCAGGGTCTACGAAGTGCCTATCAGAACGAATCGCAGAAGTTCTTTGTAGATGAAGAAGGACAGCGTCTGAAATGGAAGGACCGATGCTGTCCAGTCCTTCTTGTACTGCCTGAGCGAGAACCGCGTTGAACTTTGACTGCCCTCGTTTCACGGTACATCACAAACAGTGTTAGGGAACATAGGGCATGAGCGCAATGCCACGATCTGAAATCACGATATGGCTATAGTTCAGACCATGGTTAGTGCCTCTCATTTTGCGTATCACTGCACGCTTTCGTATGCCTTCTCTTTCTTCGACTGTTTCGAACAGGATTACGCCGTCTGCGACGAATTCCTCAAAGCCTAGTCCAATCGTTTTGGTTCCGGTGGGAAGCTCTACTAGCAATAGGGTGGTGCATTGGCTCTTGCTCATCAGTTTCTCTATCATGTGGAGTATGATTCTTGCATCTATTCTTCTTCTGAACGCCTGAGCCATGGCTGTAAACGAATCGACAACCAGTCTCCTTGCATCGAGTTCCAAAACCTCTCTGGAAAGCATGCCGATTGTTGAGGAAACTGTGTCTTCGCGCGTCGTTAAAAGATCCAAGAACTTGAACTTGCCTTGATTTTCCAGCATCTCAAAGTCGAAGCCGAACTTTTTCATGTTGTCGATGAAGAATTCTTTTCGCTCTGCGAAAGATAGGTAGATGCCGTTATCGTTGAGGCTCTTTGCGCCGTGATAGAGAAAATGAGCTGATGCAATAGTCTTGCCTGACCCTGGAGAGCCAGCGAGTAGGATCAAACTTCCTTTTGGAAAACCGCCTTCAATCATGTCGTCTAGGCCGTCTATGCCCGTCGGCGTTCTATCAGCCAAAATGCTTACTTCTTGAAGTGTCATATTAACACCTTTCTAGATTGAGTTTGTTCCTCAACTTGATTGTTGATTCGTCTGTTACCCTATGTCGAATCATTCGGTATATTAATCAATTATGAATTCACAAACTGTATCATAAGCGATATTCGCCGGTGGCTTTCGGAATAATATTAGAGACAAGAAATCTGATTTTAAATTCATATGTATTAAATTCAGCCACCTTTGAAATGTCTGTGTTGGAACCAATAATCCACCATTGGTGAGAACTGCTCGACTAAGCCAACCGTGCAAAAGGCGCAGAGTGCTTATGCCAAAGCGCAAGCTGAACTTCCGCCGCGTCGGCATCGCGATCTTGCTACTCTTGAGCATACTTATTACCCCGATACAATTGGCGAATGGCGCAAATGGCTTCATTAATGTGACTTATTACCCTAGTGGATACAATATTCCCACAGGGACGTATTTCTCCGGCAGCGCCCCATCAAGCCTTCAGAATGTTGATTCGGACTACTTCGCAGTGGGAAGTGCCCCATCGTCTACATCTAGCTCATCGTACAATCCTACGTTATGTACGCCGTCCGGCAGTGCGACTTACATTTCAGGAGTAGTAGAAGACCTCGCCTCGAGCAACGATGTTCGCATGATTTATCGCAGTTATCCAACTGCAACATCGGCTCAAGCACTCTTTGCGCATCAAGAAACAACAGCAATAGCAGGAAACACATACAACACGCAAAGACCAGAAAGTGCTGACCTGTCGGGAACAAGTCTGTCAGCATCAATGGCTGTGACCGGACGACAACTCTTGGGAAGGTTCGTCTACTCTTTGTCTGGAATAAGCTCAATACCGGCAAGCACATGGAGCGGGATTTACAGAACTTGGAGAGATCCGGATCAGAGTATTGCTTATGATTCTGTGGGCTCAGGAAACAATGGTGACGGAACTCCAAATATCACATGGACCCATGTGGTGGGTTCCGGAACCAACAGGTTCATGATGATAGGCATATCAATCAGAGTCGTAACTATCTCGGCTCTGAGCGTGACTGTCGGCGGGCAGGCAGCCACCTTTCTCAGAGGCGACGTTCAAGGCACTGAAGTCAGAGCCGAAACGTGGTATCTCATCAACCCGGAATCCGGGTCTAAGACAGTCACGGTGACGCTTTCCGGCACTTGTAAGGCAAGTGGAGGAAGCGTCAGTTATTCTGGCGTTGCACAGACAAATCCAATCGACAACCACGTTGGCACATCATACGCCGGGGTCACTCCATCATTATCGCTGACCACAACTGTGAATAATGATTGGATTTTCTCGAACTTGGCTGTTTCTGGAGCGGCGACGATTCTGGCACATGGCAGTGGGCAAGTGCATCGTTACTACCAAATCGGCACTGGAGGCAGTGGACCAAGCCGCCCTGCTGCAGATGACGGAGACGACAAGCCCACGACCACTGCGGGTTCATACACGATGTCGTGGAACATGAGTTTCTATATAGATACAGTTGCCCAAGCAGTGGCATTCAAACCTGCGCCTCGTCCTGTTGGGCATGTGGACATTGATATACTAGTCCGGAAGTCTGACGGTTCAATCCGCACAACTCTAGCGACAAGCGTCGCAGATTCTACTGATCTAGTCTCAACTCCCACGACGCTTTCGGGAACCTACTCGATGGCAACCTACAGCGTTGTGAACCAAACCGACTATCTTGAAGTCGACTATTATGTGGATGTCACTTCAGCCACGTCAGGTGTCTCAGCGTACCTGAGAATCGACGACAGTACCTTGCCTACGGCTGATCAGACAAGAATGGCAAACGTGATGCTTCCCAACGAATATACCGTGGAAGTCGAGTTCATTGCTTTGTCCAATGCATTCACTTGGACTCAGGTCTCTTGGACTGTTGAAACTTCGTGGTCCACCGGCTCAGTGGCGACTACGCTGCAACTTTGCGATTTTGCCTTGGGTGGCTATCCAACAACCGGGGATGGCTTTATCTCATACGCGACGAGCGCGATCGCAAACACGGATGAGACAAAAACGCAACTCATAACAGTGAATCCCCAGCACTTTCGTAACTCAGCAGGCTACTGGCAAATCAGGGTCAAAGGCGTTAAAGCGTCTAACACGCCCTTTGATTTTAGAGGAGACTGCATAGAGCTAAGGTCTACGTACTACAGCGTATACGCAGCATCAACAGAGTTTCTCTTCTCGTCCATGGCCAACAACACGATGGTGCAGCTTAACTTCACTGTCGTAAGCGAGTACAGCATTGCAGATGTCTCTGTTACTATTCAGGTTTGGAACTACTTAACTTCCGCTTACGTGGACACGGGTCAGGGCTACCTAAGATATACGTCGTCTGGCGTAAACGAAACTCGATTGCTCAGCCTAGACATCAGTCAACAGTTCTACATATCAAATGGAACCGCTCGAATACGTGTAACAAGCGTGTCGTCGACTACAGCCTCGTATCAGCAAAGAATAAACCAAGTCAAACTTGACTGCAAGAATGCCGCCAACCCACCCTCACTGCTCACTTGGCTTACCGTGCTTCTGGTCGCGTTGCCCTTGCCCTTTGCACTATTGCTCTTCTGGTTCTTATCATCCAGACGCAGGAATAATGCCAGACTGCTCACTTTCACGAAGGCGACTGCGTTCTCGAAGCAATTTGGAATGACACACGAGCAGATGGTGGGAAAGAAAATCTTGTTAGAAGTCGACCCGGCTTCAGACTATAACGTCGCTATTTCAGGTTTCGCGTCTGAGGCAAAGAAAAATGGCGAATCGCTATTCATTGTGACCAACAAAAACAGCGCTTTGCATTCAGCGTTGCCACCAACAGAAAACGCAAGCTTCCTCTTACTGACCTCCAAAACTCATTATCCCCAGAAAATCAGCCAGAAAGAGACAATGCTGCCATCAAGTGACGTTTCAGTCCTGCTCGACGCCTGCGTCAAGATACAGGAAACTCATGAGGGCGAAACGATTAACCTGCTTTTCGACAATGTTTCCGACATCATCCTCAGATGCGGTTTCGAAAAAACCTACCAATTCATTCGCTTACTTCTCGAAGCATTGTCGTCGTCTAAGACAACAGCATTGTTCGTGTTCATTCCCACTGCTCACGATCAAGAAGTATCATCATCCATCAGAGGTCTATTCCACACTCAACTGACTTACACAAAAGACGGACCAAAAACCTAACAATCCACGAGTTAAGGCTCTTCGGAACCACAATAATCATCAACATCCTGGTGAAACAGGAGGAGCTCATTTTCCACTATTATCTTCAGATCTTAGAACCCAGGCTCAACATGCGCAAACGTCACGCTAACCAACATTGAATCGCACCACAAACTATGCAGAAGCGCACCACAAAACACCAGCCAACAGCGCCCAACCCACCATCCAGAAACAGCAACAGCGCTCGAAACACAACCAGAAAAATCTAACTTCCACCGCAAAAAAATTTTCCAGCACTCAACGTACTACCATACTCAATTCTTAAATACTCGCCCCATAATTGTTAGGAACAGAGAACAATGGCAGAAATCTGTTCAACATGCGGGCTTCCTAAAGACATTTGCGTCTGCAGCGAAATCAGCAAAGAACAGCAACGAATCAAAGTTCGTTTAGAAACCAGAAAATTCGGTAGAGCAGTCACTATCATCGATGGCATAGACTCCAAGGAAACCGACATGGGACGCCTAGCGCAGAAAATGAAATCCTTCTGCGCCTGTGGAGGAACCGCTAAAAACGGTCAGATCATTCTTCAAGGCGATCACAGAGACCGCGTAGCTGACTTCTTGGCGGATTCATTAGGTTACCCAAAAGACAACATAGAAGTACAATAGATGCTAATAGCAACGAAAGCACAATAGGAGCTACAAAACCTGTGGGAATACTACGGAATTTTCGCGAAGTAGTGGGAAACTTAACGCATAAAAGAACCTCGCCTAAGCTTTGCCCCAGATGCGGCAGTCCAAAACTACGGCTTTCCACCCGCTTTGACATGTGGCTTTTCCCAGAACAATACATTTGCCCCGAATGCGGCTACAAAGGACCCATTACACTAGAACTCGAAAAGGAACAAGAAGAAACAAGTGAAGCAGCGGAGCCTAATCCGGCAACTCCAAGCCAAGCTGACGCTTCAGACTCTTGTACCGATTTCTGACAGTAACCTCAGTCACACCAGCAGCTTCGGCTATATCCTTCTGGGTCTTCTTCTCGTTACTCTGTAGGCAAGCAATGTACAAAGCAGCAGCAGCCAAACCCATAGGATCTTTACCGGAAGCCGCGCGCTTTTTCTTGGCATCATGAATAATTTTGATAGCCAAGCCCTGCGTCGGCCCACTTATACCTGTGCGTTCAGCAATCTTGGAGACATAAGTCATAGGGTCGGCAATGGGCATCTGAATCTCCAACTCGCGCAGAAGCAGTCTGTAACAGCGAGCCACATCCTTCTTGTCAACTAAACTTGCCTCAGAAATCTCCCGCAGTGTTCGAGGAGTTTCACTGTTGCGACATGCAGCGTACAAAGATGCAGCCGCAATAGCAGCAATAGATCTGCCTCGCACCAAGCCTTTCTCTAAGGCTTTGCGATAGACGACTGCTGCCTTCTCTTTAATCGGCCCTGGAATGTACAGCTTGTCGGAGAGTCGATCCAGTTCAGCCATAGCTTGAGCCAAGTTACGGTCAACTGACGAATGCACACGAGAACGAATCTGCCACTTGCGCAAACGCCACATCTGCAGTCGAGTTGACAAGGGGAGTTTGCGTCCAAAGGCGTCTCTGTCGACCCTTCCAATAGCTGTGGATAATCCTTTGTCATGAACTGAATACGAAGTGGGCACGCCAACGCGGCTGCGAGATTGTTTCTCTTCCTGCGTGAAGGCACGCCATTCAGGACCCTTGTCCAGAGTCTGCTCATGTAGAACTAGGCCGCAGTTGCTGCAAACAGTCTCTCCACTATCATAATCATGAATCAGATTTGTGCTGCCACACTCTGGACATTTGTCCGCGAGTTTGGGCTTTGCCTCTGCCTTCGCCATGGCAATTCCCGTGCTATGTGTTCTAAAGGCGAGAAAACCGTCACCAGCAAACAGTTCCATGTCAAGAACTGTTGGGCTAGAATTCGTCCATCTGGCCCCGCCGTGTTAGAGCTTTAGGAAATGTCTAAATATATAAACCTTACGATCTTTGTAAATGTATTGAATTTATGATTCTAGCTCCATTATTGACAATAACATTTGATGATAAATCTCACTGCTCCATGCTCGGTCTATCAATAATGGTTTCATTCACAAAGCTGAACGCAGCCAAACTCATGAATGATTTATTAGTCTGATTCAGTGCATTGTGTTTTAGCCCGGCGCAGCCCGGTCGAGGCTAGTCGAGAGAAGCATCAACTGGCCGCCGAGTCTAGCGGTCAAGGATGGCGGGCTCTGGACCCGCTGACGAGAGTTCGAATCTCTCCCGGGCTACCAATAAAAGCTATGTTTTGACTCCGTTCAGGGTAAATCTGTTATAACCTGTAGACATCGAGTATAGTGTAGAATAGGAATGTCTGAATTAGAAGACTTGGTTCACGATTCATACGAGAATTTGCTGGCCACAGATAGCGAAGGAGTCTTATACGATGATCCAAGTCATCTATCCTCCCTGCTGTCGTCGAGAATAATTGATGAAAACACGTTATCTGCGATTGATATCAAGGACTTGTTCAATTCGATTAACCACACTAGAACAAGGACCGGCGCGGCAACGCTTTTTAGGTCACTCGTGAAGCCTCTCGATTCCTTGGAGCTGATAGTTGAGAAACAAAATTCCCTGAAAGAACTTGAAAAGGACAGAGAGAAAAGAGAAGCATTGAGTTCTTATTTGAACTCCCTTGCCACAAGAGAACAGTATGTGCATCGGTACCTTTTCCAATGTTTGTATTGCCAAAACGAACCGTACAATCTCCGGTTCATTGACCAATATAAGCTGTACCGTGAATTCATGGAATTCATTACGAGCATGGTCGAGGGTGCCAAGATTCTACCCAGCTTAGATTCACCGTACATTGGAATCTTGGTTGACGATATTCGAAATATTGATGGAAAACGCGCTTATGATTTGATGAAGGGACCAGTCTACAGGACTCCTCAAGGTCTAAAAACCAGAAAGGAGGTTCGAATTTACACGCCGAGAGTAAAATTCACGCTCCGTTCATTCAAGCCGACTCTGGCGATACCGTATGTCGCATTTTTCTTACTGGCATTCGTTCAGTCTCTGCAAATTCTAGCAGTTCTAGGGGTGATCCTGTACACCCCGATCATATACGGTTTTCCAGAAACGTTCGATAGAAGGTATTTCTTGTCCCCTCTGAAGGAGGTTTACAAGGAAAATTCTGATATCAGAAGAGGGATTCAGGCTTTGGGCATGATCGATGAGTTGATGTCGTTCTATGAATATTCCAAGGCAATGGAACGCGGCATGACTCTTCCACATGTGTCCGAGGCGGACAAGCATTCTTTCGTAGCGAAGAGGGTAAGAAACCCAATTCTTGCGAAGGAAAATCCCGCCTATGTTCCAAACGACGTGAACCTCAAAGAGCATGAGCTAACGATTATTACTGGTGCGAACAGCGGAGGAAAAACAACCTACTGCAAGACTATTACTCAGATGCAGCTTCTGTCTCAGATTGGATGTTACGTCCCTGCCAGTGAAGCCGATTTAAGTATCGCAGACAAAATATTGTATCAGGCACCAATGTTCAGCTCCATTACAGACGCCGAGGGAAGATTTGGTACCGAATTGAAGAGAACAAGGGATATCTTTTTCAAAGCAACTCCGAAGAGTCTCGTCATTTTAGATGAACTTGCTGAAGCAACTACACACGAAGAGAAGATGGAAATATCCTATGCCATCCTGGACGGGTTCGCCAAAATTGGGAGCAACACCATACTGGTTACACACAATCATGAATTAGCAAACAGACTTCACCTAGAAGGAAAGTCACAAAATCTTCAAGTCGAATTCAGAAACAAAAAGCCAACATACAAGCTAATTCTAGGAACTTCGAAAGAAAGTCACGCCGAAGTGATTGCAGAAAAGGTAGGATTCTCCACGAAGGACATGGACGCTTACCTGAAAAGAAAAGGATATTCTAAATAGCTTACAGCAGAGCTGTGTGTCCACGCCAACATTACTGCATGTTTTCCCTGAATCCATGAGGATGGAAATCGGATCATGCACTTAAAAGAATATATAGTAAAACAGTTGGATAAGACGATATTGCGAAGGTGACATATGTGAACCCAACTGAATTGGAAGGGAAAAAGGTTGTTGACACAGGAGCCAAAATCGTAGGAACCCTCATAGGCATCGAAATCGACTGCACAGAATGGAAAGTAACACACCTTCGAGTAGAACTGGCTGATGAACTCGTCGAAAAATTAGGATACAAGAAACCATTTCTGGGGCACGCAGAAATCCTGCTCTCAGTAGATGCAGTGAAAGCTGTATCGGATGTGGTAGGCCTCAACAAAGCAATAGAAGAATTGAGAGAGTTGACAGGCCCCCCGAACCGATCAACATGAAACGAACCAGCTTGTTGCTTCCAAGATGACACAGTACATTCAGCATGCCAATTATTTTCTATAAACCCTGACACACTTTTTTAACGCTCTCGTTAAAAGGTTTAGCAGACAAATAGATTGATGTGGTGACACCATGGCACGTATGCCGAGGACAACCAGGTTTAGTGTTTCACTTCCATACCCACTAGTGAAGGAGTTTGACTCAGTCTGGCATAGCATGAAGTATACGAATCGGTCAAAAGCAGTTCACGACGCTCTTCGTAACTACATCACGGAACACAAGTGGATGAAGGAAGAAGGAGGCGAGCTTATGGGTGCGCTGGTTCTACTCTACTATTTTGACAAACCAGCTTTGTTGAACACGATCATGCAGATTCAGCACGAGTTTGAGAATGTCATAGCGTCAAGCATGCATATTCACCTGACTAGAGACAAGTGTCTTGAGATAATTGCAGTTAAAGGCAGCGCTGAGCAAACGAAGAACCTTATGCAGAAGCTTATGGCAAGAAAAGGCGTGAAACAAGTGAAGCTTGCGGCAATAACACCATAGATTTCTAGGCGTGTGATAGGAAAGAATGGTGAAAGAACATTACGAATCAGGCCTTAAGACCTTACTCCAAGCAGCCACTGATCTGCACGGGCATTTTGGACCATTCCTCGCGCTTGGCGTGCGGATGGGTCTCGTCGGTATGCGAGAATTGAGTGTGCGGCAAGGCGATACTCGACTGACCTCGACTGTGATGCTGGAATACGCTGTGCCTATCTCCTGCATCTTGGACGGAATTCAGACAAGCACAAAGTGCACTGTTGGCAACACAAGGCTTACATGGAAGAAATCCACGCGGATTGGCGCCATATTCGGGCTCAGCTCTAGTCAACAACGAGTTGAAGTGTGGGTCCGCCCTACAGTTGTTCAGGAATTGAAGCGGGAACTTGCAGTACAACCCTCAGATGAAGAGATTCGCCAGATTGGCTGGAATATCGCGTCTAGATCTGACGAAGAACTCTTTTTGAGTAAGAAATGAACTAACATTCTAGCTTGAATGAGCTCACGGGCGAGAAACGCAATGCGCGATTTGGACATGGCTAAGGATTTGCTTAGTACAAAAAAGCGCTCTTTGGTTATTGTGAAGAATAGAGAAGTCCTATTTGAGACGAATACTTCTGGAATCCGCGGACTACTGATGGCTGTTGAAAAAATCGGTGAAGACATGGAGGACTCAGCTGTTGCGGACAAAATCGTGGGCGAAGCGGCTGCGCAATTGTGCGCCTTTACTCACGTGCGTGAGATGTACGCTGTCACGCTGAGTCAATGTGGAAAGGATGTGCTTGAGGAAAATGGCATTTGCTACGAGTTTGAGGATTTGGTGCCCCACATTTTGAACATGAGGAAGACGGATCTTTGCCCATTTGAGAAAATCGTCGCTGGAAGCAGCAGCCCAAAAGAAGCCCTCGAACGTTTGAAGAAAGCAACAACTGTCACTTTGGGTCAGTGAGCCGGTAGCAACAAATCGATTGCGAACATTAGTGCAATTCCTGATACAAGGGTGAACAGCTGAATCGCAGAGTCTTTCATCTGCGTTTTTTTGTGCAGTTCTGGCATGAGATCGGTTGCGGCTATGTAAATGAAGCCGCCGGCAGCGAATGGAACCAACGGTTGTGCCAAGCCTTGAACATACGAGGCTAGAAAAAAGGTCACTAGAGCGCCGATGACAGCTGTGATTGCAGATAGGAAATTGTATGCTAGCGCCTTCTTCTTTCCAAAGCCACCGTACAATAGTACGCCGAAGTCTCCGAGTTCTTGTGGAATTTCGTGAAACACAACTGCTAAGGACGTGGTGAATCCTAGAGAGGCTGAGACTAGGAAGCTGGCGGCGATGAGGGCTCCGTCTACGAAGTTGTGTACGCCGTCTCCGATAAGGTTCAGATATGCAAAGTTGTGTACTTGGCAAGTTTCGTCATGACAGTGACGCCAGTACAGGAATTTCTCCATAATGAAAAAGAAAACTATGCCGACTACTATGTAGAGCCAGATGGCTTGCCCAGAATCAGCTGCTTCAGGTATCAAATCAAAAAATGCTGCACCTATTAATGATCCAGAGGCAAAGCCCACAAGAGACATCAAGATGCGTCCAACGATTGCCTCTTTCAGACCGATAAAGAATATGCCTACGAAAGACACAAGGCTTACAGCAGTCACGGAAGCCAAAATAACTGCTAGATCAGTCATAGGATCCAGTTTCTCCTAAAGGACATCTTCGTTCGCTTTATTATGACTAGCGGTTATTGTGAGAAACAGCTGCTACTATTCAACAGCATGTTTGCCGTAGAAGCAATTGGGGTTCGGACATCATGAGGTGAGTTGACGCCGCCAAGGAATGTTTCCGCGATGTCAATACCCTGAATTCAGATTCGACAGCTGTGTCAGATATCTGCCTTTCTGACTATCTCCCTGATTTTCTCTTGAACCAGATCAACCGATTCAACAGTGTTCACCAAGTAGCACGGTGCAAATTTGAAGAGCCGTCTGAAGAAATCCTGCCTGACTTCAATCTTCTCAGGGGTCTTAACAATCAAGTACGGGTTCAAAAACTGCTCGGGCTGAGTTGTCAAATACTGAACTGCTTCTTCTCCTTCTAATCGTCTGATTATTTGTGGATCTTCCTTGTCCGGTTTTAGTAGGATCAGCTTTCTGACACGCGTGGTGTC
>Ga0209636_10000416_pt1 | contig 40802 bp, 32 predicted proteins | sample DeeMarSWOR152_54_FD_187464 | JGI IMG/M metagenome (GOLD analysis project Ga0209636, IMG submission 187464) | Marine sediment microbial communities from White Oak River estuary, North Carolina - WOR-1-52-54 (SPAdes) (version 2) | ecosystem: Environmental > Aquatic > Marine > Intertidal zone >... | reverse complement strand
CCTTTAGGCCGGGGATGGGAAGATGGATAAAAATGGCGTCCTGCTCATGAAAGGTGCAAAAAATTTCACAGGCCAAGCATTCTGTACATTTACCCTTCTTTGCTTCTTCTTGAGAGACCGAAAGCACAGGCTTTCCATCTTCGAGCTTCAAGATTTCAGCCTTACAAGCCTCGATACAGCCTCTTGTCCGACAACCCGGACACTTCCGGTGGTCGATGGAAAGCTTCCCTGTCAGAGTTTCAAAAAAATAGCAGTTCTTAGGAAGAACAGGATCAACAAAAGGTATTACTGTATGACAGGCAGATTGATTTTCTTTGATCAGCTCCTCCAGCCTCTGAGCACAGAACTCGGGAGAGTCGTCCCGGCCGTATCCTTCCACCTTTGCCGGGATATCCTTAAGATAAGCCCCGAGGATTTCGATGGCTTTTTCCTCGAAATTTCCGCCAAGGCGGATAACGCCCGGAATACTGAGTTTCTCCTCGTGGAAAGCTTTCACCATGCCTCTGGCTGAATGGTATTGTTCCTGGCTGGCAACACCCGAACCAGAGGCAAAATAGCCCCGGATATCAGGCTGGGAGAGGATGATCTTCGAAGCCCGGTAGACCTTGCTCGCCGAAGGGTTACCGCTCGTATCGCAGTAATTGGCCAGCTTGAACCCTCTGTTGAGCACAGCATCCATGGACATCATGGAACCTCCGCCACCAGCTCCGTGAAATCCGATAAAATTTTCTTCTTTGGATATTTCCTCTGCCATCTGGAAAAAATAAAATGTGCCTCTGTAATCCTTTTCCTCCACTTGATAGGCAATTTTCTCCAACTGAGTGGGCGGACGGTCAAACTCCCTCGCTACCTCAATGCCCAATTCTGGATGACGAAAGGCTGCATAATCATCGATTGTCAGATGGCAGTCAGCAGCATAAACCAGATTGTCTTCTGTAAGAACAAGAGGGTTCATCTCTGCTGAGCGGGCGTCATATTGGCGGGCGACTTTATAAAATCTTGTCAAGACATCTGAAAGCTGAAGGAGAAGTTTACCGGATATTCCTGTTTTCCGGATGAGGTTCCGGGCCTGGTAGTCTTTCAGGCCGGTTAAAACATCGATAGAAACTTGAGAAACCTTTTCTGGATGGCTGCGGGCAATCTCCTCGATTCCCGTGCCTCCGACTGAACTGAAAATGAGCAAAGGTGATTTTTTTGAGTCATCGATAACGAGCCCTGCAAAATACTCAGATTTAATCTTGATTTTTTCCTCCACCAAAATCTTATCAATAACAAAATTCTTGACCTTCATCCCGAACATCCGGCGAGCTGCATCTTCTGCTTCTGCAGCGGTCTCAGCAAACTGGATCCCGCCTAAACCGGCTCTTCCTGCCAGCCAAACCTGTATTTTTAAAACCACAGGCTTCCCTATTCTCTGGGCAATCTTGCGCACCTCCGCAGGAGAGGAAGCCACGTCTCCTTCAGGGATGATAATCCCTCCTTCCTTCAATAGCTTTTTACTCTGGAATTCGTATAGCCTTGCCACCCTCTTTTTCCTTTCGGTCTAATATTATTTAAGCAGTAATAAATTTTGTCAATGAATATAAGCTGATTATTTCACTAAAAAGAAAATGCTGGCTGTTAAGGGGAAAAATAAGCAAAAGGGGTTATTGGTGGGTAACCCTGCCCAGCCAGCACAGCAGGAATTATTTTGATTATAGCACATTTATTACAAAATTAATAGAAATAATAAGATTTTTTTTCAAAAAAAATAATATTTACTGTAACTTATTTTTTTTCAACAAAATAACAGACTGCTGCAATCAATAAAGTCACTTAATATTCATGAACTTTTTTCTATATGCATGAAATGATACAAACAGAGTTAGAAATCAATTTATCGGCATCTGCAACTGAATATCTTACGGGAATTATGTTTTCTGAAATTGAATTTTTACTCGAAATTCAATGGGCCCAAAGGCTTCCACTGCGGCCTTATGGAAGCCTAAATTTTCCTTACAAATTTTATTGACATGCCCACCTCATTTTATATAATCTTGCATAATACAACTCCCCGCAAAAAAATGAAGAAAAAAAAAGATAAGCAAAGAAGGGTAGAAGATAAGACTGGATCAATACTATCTATCATTGCTCCAGGCACCAAGTTCAAAGGGACACTCAGTGGAAGCGACAGCGTGCTTATCGCTGGACATTTTAAAGGGGAAATCAAATGCGAATCGTTGGTCAGGGTCGACAGCCAAGGAAGGATTGAGGGAATTGTCAAAAGTCCCTATGTCATTGTCGAAGGGGAGATAAACGGGGATATCACGTCAGCAGAACATGTCGAGCTCAGGGCCGGATCTCTGGTAGTCGGTAATATCAACACCAAAAAAATTGTAATGGCTGAAGGCTGCGTTTTACAAGGAGAGGTTCAGATGCCAAAAGAAGGAGATAAACCTTTCGTCTTTGTGGAAAAAAGAAAAGGCAAAAATAATCAGGATATATCTCCTTCATCAAAGGTTAAGAAAAATAAAGAAGCAATGCCTGACAAGGCGAGCGAGCAGAAGACGAGCTAGAGCAAAACCATTTCTTGATAATCATCGCTTTTTTCGAAATAATCACCTATAAAGATGTGGAAAAATCACCCCTCAATTCCTCTAGATAGGGTATTGAACAATACTAATTGTTAAAACATTATTTAGAAAACGATGAGCCTATCTGTAGAAGAAATGATCCAATTTATATCATGGTAAATTTAAAATTGCAGAGAATTTAGGATGTCTAAAATGAAAAAAAAAGATGAAACAAGGGAAAAACTTATAATTGAATTGGCAAAATTGCGCCAACACATTATTAAACTGGAAAAATCAGAAACTGAAAACAAACGGGCGGCAGATGCACTGCGGGAGTCTGAGGAGAAATTCAGGATTATCGCTGAATGCTCACCAAACATGATTTTTATCAACAGGAAAGGGCGCGTGATGTACGCTAATAAAAAATGTGAAGATATTACAGGATACAAAAGGAAAGAGTTCTATTCACCTGATTTCGACTTCTTTAATTTGATCGCCAAAGAATCTCAGAGCCTAATAAGGAAAAATTACAACAAGCATCTAAAGGGGCAGGAGGTCCTACCCTACGAATATACACTTATCACCAAAAAAAACAAAAGAATTGACGCGATAATTACCACGAAACTAATAGATTACGGCGGAGAAAAGGCCATCCTGGGGATAATTACTGATATTACCGATCGCAAAAGAATTGAAAAGAAGCTGGAAGAAAGCGAAGAGAATTACAGACAGCTTGCAGGCAGTATCCTTGATGTCTTCTTTGAAATGGACAAAGATTTAAAGTATACCTATTGGAACAAAGCATCTGAAAAGCTTACTGGTATTTCAGCAAAGGATGCTATCGGAAAATCTCTCTACGAAATTTTCCCGGATGTAAAGGGAACAAAAGTAGAAAAGAAATACAAAGAAGTAATAAGAACGCAGAGGCCATCGACTTTTGTTAACAAGTACAATCTGGGAGATGAAAACTACTTCTTTGAAATCAGTGCCTATCCCTCTGAGCGCGGACTCTCTGTTTTCGTTAAAGACATCACCGAGCGCAAGAAAGCAGAGGAGGATTTAAAGGAATCAGAGGAAAGATTCAGGGATTTGGTCGAGAAAGCCGATATCGCTATAATGATTGATGATAGAGAGGGAAAATTTAAATACTTTAATAAAAAGTTTGCAGAGCTGTTTGGATATTCTGAAAAAGCCATGAGAAAACAGTCAATTCAAACTCTCATTCATCCTGACGATGCCAGGTGGGTCATGGAATTCCATAAAGCACGTCTTCATGGTGGAAACACTCCATCAAGATATGAATTCAAAGGAATCAGGAAAGATGGTTCGACCATTTATCTTGAAATTGATGTTATCGAGCTAAAGGAAGGACAAAGCATTATAGGAACCCGATCATATATATGGGATATAACCGAGCGAAAGATGGCAGAGAAGGAGCTGCGGCAGAGCGAAGAAAAATTTCGCTCTGTTGTAGTCAACTCCAGCAATGCTATCATTTCAGCCGATGCTCAAGGTAACATAGTATTCTGGAATCCTGCAGCAAAGAATATCTTCGGCTATTCATCTGAGGAAGCAATCGGCAAACCGTATTCAATCATACTGCCCAGGCGGTTCCATACTGTTTTCAAAAAAAACTTCAAGCAGATAGTCCTTTGGAAAAGACTGGGTATCATAGAAAACAGGACCGAGATGATCGGATTGAGAAAAGGCGGCAAGGAATTTCCCATGGAGGTTTCCCTTTCAAGCTGGATAACAAAAGAGGGAATTTTCTTCAGCAGTTCGATTAGGGATGTCACTGAAGGGAAGGATGCAACTAATGAACTTAAGAAAGAGTATGATGCCTTGAAAAACTCGGCAGGAGTAGATACAAAACATAATTAATATCAATATAAAAAAGGGAAATGGAATGATACTCCATTTCCCTTCATACAGGAGAAAGGAGAAGTAATATTCTTTCCGATCTGCAGGGGCTTGATTCATCAAGCCCGCAATTTTTAAAGGATAATACCAGCCTTACTCAAACCAAATCTTGATTGTCTCACCATCTTCATAAACTTCAATGAGAACCGTCGGACCCAGTCTCTTCAGTTCCGCGAACAGCTCTTTGAGATCAATATCGCACTCATCCTTGTCAATCTTCAGGTCCTCTTCATCGACGCAGTCGAGAAGGGTTTCAATTAAAGATATCGGCAGCGTGATCTTGACCTTGTCTTTTTTTGTTTTGTTATCCGTGACGAGCACCTTGAACCACTTCACTTCCTCTCCAGCCTTATACTCTGGATTCTTCTTGACTGCCTTCTTGATCGTCTGGATATCATCCTTGCTGTCTGCCAGAAGAAGGTTTGGCAGAAAAACTCCCAGCACAAAAACGATTAAAGCTAAACTAGCAACTTTTTTCATCGGATACCTCCTTTAATTAATCTATCCATATCTTAATGATGGTTCCTTCTTCCTTATTTTCTATGTAAATGATTTCCCCGGCCTCTATGAGCGTTTTCGTTATCTTATCCAGATCATAGCCTTCTTTTCTCAATTCGGCTTTTTCCTCTTCTTCAATAGAGCCCAGCGCAAGATCAGCCAGAGCCCAGGGAATATTGATTTTAAGCGTCAGCTCACCGTCTTTCCAAACTCTTATTTTCAACAACTTTGCTTTTCTCACGGGTCTTTCCTCTTCTAAATCCCTCAAGGCACCGGGATCGACCCGGAGAAGGGCTATTTTTGCCCTGTCTCTGAGCTCATCATCCTCTTCTTGTTTGATGATTTCCTTCAAGACAGGAACTGCTCCAGCCGCAACTTTCTTTTCTTCCACTTGACTCAGTTTAATGGCGGCAAAATACCTAACCACTTTGTTTGAACTGGAAAGCCTTTTTTCTATCTCAGCCAGGTAAGACTTTTTTCCATGCTTGTTAAGCCCATAAGCCAAGTTAATTATCGAAAGCTCCGAATCTTCGGTTAAACTTTTGCTCCGGTCTTTTCGCTTGATGTAGTCCCGGTATGCCTTCAATGCTTCCTGCTCTTTTCCTCTCCGCTCCTCAAGACATTTAGCTCTGTAGAAAACAGCCTGGGAGTACCAGGGGCTGTCCGGATACTTCTCAAGAAGTTCCTCTAATTTTTCTTGAGCCTCTTTCCACTCCTTGTCGAAGATAAGGACTTTTGCCTCCTCGAAAAGTTTCTCATCGGGCTGCGCCTGGGCGTATGCTTGAAGAAGCAAGGAGGCGAGGAGAAGAATCCCAATATTTATGATTACTTTTTTCATCTTAGACCTCACTTTGTTCCAATTCTTTCTTCAATAATTTTATCTTAAGGAGAAGATTTTTTTCTTCTATCATATTCTGGATTTTGCTGATCTCTTCTTCTGAGAGCTGGACGCTTATCTGTGTCAGTTCATAGAATAGATATTCAATCTGATCACAGATCGCTTTCGCTTTGGCCATCTTAAACTTGTCCAATTGAGGACTGATGTATTTTTTCCTGGCGAGAAGGCCTCTTGCCTTCTGGGAAGCAAATTCACTCTGCCAGAATTCTGCCGATTTCTCAGAAGGAGATTGGATAAAGTCCAAAAGCAGATATTGACTCTCTTCAAGATAGCTCAATGTTTCCCTCCTGGCCATTTCCAGCTCCACTTTTTCAAAGAAATCTTGAGATACGAAGAACTCTCCTGCTTCTGTCTCTCTTGGAAGAGGGGATCTGAAAACCATGAAGGTTATAATAGAGCCCAGCAGAACACCTATGAGGAGAGCCGCATAAACAGGCCTCAATTTGGGCTGAAACAAGAATCTTGAAATACCTGCCAACCATCGTTCTCGAGAGAGAGGGGCTTCCTTGGCAAACACAGCTTCAGTAATCTTTGAAGGGAGCTCTTCCCAATCTACTGAAGACATGGCTTTCTCTATATCTTCCTGGAGAGAGTCTGCTCCTTTGATGACTTCTTTCAAATGCTGTAGTTCCTTCCTGCAATCGGGGCAGGCATCAAGGTGCGCTTTCATAAGCTTTTTTTCATTTTCTCGAAGTTCTCCGTAGAGGAAAGCCACCAAATCTTTTTTTAATTTTTTACAATCCATCATAGCTGTCTCCCTAAATAGGGGGCCATCAAGCCCCTTAAGTTTTGAACAGCTTTAAAATGAAGAGACTTTGCTGTTCCCAGGGAAATATCTAATATCTGGGCTATTTCCCTGTATTTAAGCTGGTTGTAATGCCTCATCACAAATATCATCCTCTGTTTCTCTGCCAGCTTTTTAAGACAGGTAGAAATTATTTCTCTTAAGTCTGATGAGCCTAACGGATCATACGAATTCTGAGCAGGCAAATTCATCTCGTCGATGGGTTTATTCCTATCCCATTCCTTACTTTTGCTGTAATTTTTCCGGTAATAATCTATACACAGGTTTTTGGCAATCTGTAGAAGCCAGTTTTGAAAATTTTTCCCTCTCTGGAACATTTTTACCTTCTCGTAAAACCTTAAAAATGTCTCCTGAACAATATCCAGAGCATCTTCCTTGTTACGAAAGAAAGAGAAAGCCAGCAAGAAAACTTTCTTTTGGTAAAGACTGGTTAATGTCATGAACGCCTCTCTGTCTCCTTCCTTGATTTTATCCACAAGAGTATAGACATCTTCATGTTCTTGCGCTCTCTTTTCTTCCATTTTAAATTTTTCTGGCGATTTTATCGGACAAAGAACTAAAACCGATTCTTTCACTCCAGCCAAATCGATACTTTATTTTCCTCATCATCTCTTTTTAATTTCTGCATTCCCGACCTCATGATTTAATCTTCAGAGTTTATTACGGAACAATTCTCGAAAAGGTTCACCCCTAAAAAATAAATTTGTGATAATTCGCACTTTTCCCCTTAATATGAGGGCTAATAATGAATAATAATTGCAGGGCTATCTATATCTTATCCACCTGACTATTTCGGCAAATTTCGGTCGCTTGCCGTACATTAAAATCCCAACTCGATAAATCTTGGCCACAAGCCAAACCATCAATAGAATAGTCAGGATGAGAATCACGATAGAGGCTCCGATCTGCCCGAACGGAGGAAGCAGAACAGTAATGCGCAAGAACATTAAAATCGGGGTGAAAAAGGGTATCATGGATAAAAATACAGATAGGGAGCTGTCAGGTGCCCTGATGATAAAAATCATGAGCATGATCGGAACAATCAGAAACATGGTTACGGGCATAACCAACTGCTGGGCTTCTTTTTCTGAATTGACCAGGGAGCCTATGGCTGCATAAAGGGTTCCGAAAAGAAAATAGCCAAGGATGAAAAAAACCACAAAATAGATGAAGACATGGGCAGGAATGCTGGGCATTGCAAAATCTGCTCCGGCAGGGATAAACGATGTGCTATACACGGAAGCACCAATTCCAAACAAAGTCCATATAGAAAATTGAGTTAGACCCACAGCTCCGATTCCCAAAATCTTCCCCATCATGAGCTGAAACGGTTTTAAAGAAGAAAGCACGACTTCCACCACTCTTGAGCTTTTTTCCTCGATAACTCCCCTCATGATGACCTGCCCGTAGATTAAAATTGCCATATAGATGATAAGAGCCAGAAAATACGAGATCATAAAAGTTCCCGCAGTGTCTTTTTCCTCTCCCTTTTTTGTTATTTTTATGGGCTGCAGGTCCACACGCTTGATATACTGGGCGACTTTTAGAGGATCCAGTCCTTCTCTCTTCAATCTTTTTTCAATGACAACATTGTTTAGAGCCCTGTTGAGAGTTCTCAACTCTTCGAAATCAGTAGTATGCTCGGAGACATATTCGGCTTTTACCTCCTCCGGTACGGAATCTTTAGCTGCTGATTCGGCAGGTCCAATCTCTAGAACATCTTCAGGGATATAAATATAAGCTGAGATCTCCTTCCTTAACACCTTTTCTCTCAACTCGTTCCTTACCTCCTCAACACCTGGAGAGGGCTCGAATTTTTCAAGGACGTAACGGCGGAATCCATCCTTGAGTCTATAGTCCTTATGATCCAGCTTGTCATCCAGTTCCATAAAAATTTCATTGGTTAAATCTACCACTCCTATGGTTTCCTGCTTTTCCACAGAAGCTGAAGAGACAATAATCGGGACCACTATTAAGGCAAGCATGAAGACCGGCCCCAGGATAGTGCCGATAATAAAGCCTTTGGTCCTTACAATTTGAATATATTCCCTTTTAATGACTGCTAGTATCTTCTTCATCTTTGACTTCCTTTCCTCCGACTTTTTCGATGAAAATAGCGTTCAATGTTGGCTCTTTTACTTCATATTTATTGATGCTGATTTTCCCCACCAGCTTAGGAAGGAGGTCCTGGGGGGAAGACTTCTCTTTCAGTCTGATCTCCATGAATTTTCCGTAGTCATCGATTTTTTCAATCTCGGGAAAATTTTTAATAAAATTTGCTTCGCCGTCGTAATCCAGTACTACAGTATTTTTCCCGTACTGCTTCTTTATCTGGCTTAAATTTCCCTCCAACACTCTTTCAGCTTTATTAATAAGGCAGATATTGTCACAGATCATCTCGACCTGTTCCATGCGGTGAGTGGAAAAGACTATAGTTCGGCCCTTTTCCTTCATCTCCAGCATGATATCTTTTAAAAGCTTGGTGTTAACAGGGTCCAGGCCGGAAAATGGTTCATCCAGAATAATAAGCTCAGGCTGATGGATGACGGTTACAATAAATTGAAGTTTCTGCTGCATCCCCCTTGAAAGCTCTTCAACCTTTTTGCTTTTCCAATCTGAGAGATCAAACCTCTCAAGCCAGAAATCGATCTCCTTTCGAGCTTCGCTGCTTTTGAGCCCCTTAATCTCAGCCAGAAACAGGAGAAGCTCTCCGACCTTCATCTTGGGATAAAGGCCTCTGTCTTCAGGGAGGTAGCCTACTCTTTCTTTCATCTCCTCATCCATCCTCCGGTTGAGGACTTTGATAGAGCCTTCATCGGGAATGATAATGCTCATCACCATACGAATCGTGGTTGTTTTTCCCGCTCCGTTTGGCCCCAGAAGACCATAGATCGTTCCCGGGGGAATCTCAAAAGACAATTTCTTGACCGCATAGAAATCGCCAAACTTTTTGGATATACCTTCAATTTCCAGAGCATTCATGACACTATCCTTTTAAGATAAGCATTTTCCCAAGGTAACATGATATAACGAGGTGAGTCTCAGTTAGAACTTTCAAACAATGACTCTCTTTAAGTTTTTTAATATACTCAATCTTTCCGAAAAATTCTATATTTAAATTTTGGCCTAAGCATTTCCCCTTCTGCTATTAGAAAAGGTTTTGGGAAATAGCCTGGCTCCCTTCAGATTTTTAACGCCATTCTCTATTCGCTCTTCTCGGCGGCTGCGTAACTCACTTCGCTCAGACATACTCGCCGCCCGACTCTGTCGGGTTCCCTCGAAGAGCGAATTCCGAAGGCTAAATCTTCAATGGTCGCTGCAGCTATTTCCCAAAACCTATGCCTCGAATATAGTAATCAGCTATTACGCATTTGGAAATGCTTCCAATTATGGCCTAATTTCTGCTATATTCTACTTGAAAATGTTCAGTCTATAACAAAGGAGGAAAAGATGAAAAGAGGAAAATATGTGCTGATCATAATTTTGATATTTGTCTTTTTGTTCCTGGCAGCTGTTTTTTCTTTCATCTATTTAGAGTTTGGAAAACCCCCCGCAGTAAAAGCCCGTTCTTATCTGGAAATCAATCTTTCAGGAGAGATCCAGGAGCAGGCGCCCCGAGACTTTTGGGCGGGTATGTTTGGGCAAGCCCCCCCTCTCTCGTTGTACGATATCTGGATGAACATCAAAAAAGCCAAGGTTGACAACCGAATCAAGGCCATTGTTCTGCGCCTGGGCTACATCCAGTGCGACTGGGCAAAAGTAAACGAAATCCGAGAATCTATCCTGGATTTCAGAAAATCAGGGAAAAAAGTCTATGCCTACATAGATGAGTCTGTAGAATTCGACAAGCAATATTACCTCGCTACCGCCTGTGATCGAATTATTCTCCATCCTCTGGGCGTGTTTATTATAAACGGAATCGGCGGCCATTTTCCGTTCTTCAAGAAATCCCTGGATAAACTGGGAATCGAAGCTGAAATTGAACATGTGGAAGAATACAAGACAGCCTATAACATATTCACAGAAGAAAGATTCACACCAGCTCACAAAAGGATGATGAAATCCCTGTACGAAGATCTTTATTCTCACTACGTAAAAGCGCTTGCAGAAGCCAGAGGAAAGAGCGAAAAAGAAATTAAAGCACTGATTGATCATGGTTTCTATCAGGGAGAGAGAGCGTTGGAGGCAGGATTGGTGGACGACCTTCTTTTTGAGGACGAATTCGAAGATCTTCTCAAGGAAAAAGAGAAAAAACTAAGCAAGATTGTGCATGGACAGTACTTAAAGATCGACCCTTCATATCTGGGCTTAAACAGAGGAAAAAAGATCGCCCTCATCTACGGAATGGGACCTATCCACACCGGAGAAGGCTTCTATCAATCAATGGGAAGCTCTACGACGGCCCGCTGGATTAGGAACGCCCGGAAAGATAAATCCATTGCAGCGGTTGTCTTCCGGGTGGACAGCCCAGGGGGCTCGGCTGTGGCTTCTGATGTCATCTGGAGAGAAGTAGCCTTAGCCAAAAAGGAAAAGCCGTTTGTTGTATCCATGTCCGATGTCGCTGGTTCGGGTGGATACTGGATTTCCATGTCCGCCCACAAAATTGTAGCCCAACCCCAAACTCTGACCGGGTCTATCGGGGTCATCTCTGGAAAATTCAATCTTGTAAAACTTTATGAAAAATTGGGAATAACTTCAGAGAAACTCACGTTCGGGAAAAGAGCAGACTTATTTTCTTCCTATAAAAAGCTCACTAGGGAAGAAAGAGACTTCCTTAAAAAAGAAATTCTGTGGATTTATGATAAATTCCTGACAAAAGTCGCAGAGGGACGAAACCTATCAAAAGAAGAAGTCGACAAAATTGGAAGAGGTCGGGTCTGGACAGGAAGTCAAGCAAAAGAACGGGCCCTGGTAGATGAGCTCGGAGGATTATCTCGCGCGATTGAACTGGCAAAAGAACTGGCTGGTATTCCAATCGATGAAGAAGTTAGGCTCGTAGTCAGGCCCAAAAAAGTCTCATTCTTTGACGCCTTTTTTGGCAGAAGATTAGCAGAAATAAACCTCGGTCTTGATCCTAGATTAGAAAAAATGCTTTCTGCATTTATGCTGCTGAATAAAGAAACCTTCTGGTTTGCCCCGGAATAGACAAAAGATTGCGGGTTTGATGAATCAAACTCCTACATTTTATATATTGCGTAGGGGCTTGATTTATTGTAGGGGCTTGATTTATTGTAGGGGCTTGATTTATCAAGCCCACCTTTCATATAGAAAAATTTATTTATTATATAGAAGAATCTATGTTATTTATATAATCCAGGGATCTGATTTATTGTGGGTTTGATGAATCAAACCCCTACAATATAAAGCCCACACAGAATCAAACGCCTGCAATATCAATAGGCGTATGATGAAGGGCAGATTGTCCTGAAATCGCAAAAGTTGCAGTTGTGCCAATCGGGTTTAGCTTTATAATCCTGGGCTCGAATGCCCGCTTCTGCTTCTTTTATTTTCTCCGCAGCTATCTCCATCTCTTTTTCTCTCTTTTGGGCATGGCCTACGATATCTGATTCCAGAAAATAGAGCTGTGTCTCTAGAAGCGGAATATCTTGTGTCTTTATAAAAGAAAGCGCGTACAAATTCATTTGAAGGCTATTTCTGGCTTTTTTATCAGCCTCTTTCTGGTCTTTGACTTCTGTTGCCTTAAAATCAACGATAACCGCCCCATTATCTGTATAATCAATCCTATCCCAACGGCCGATGAATTTAACATCGTTCAGCTGCCATTTGAAGCTTTTTTCAAGGAAGTAAGGGACATGCTTTGAGTCTTCTTCCCGGCGATAAAATAAGCGAAGTGCCTTCGCACCTGCTTTCTTCCTCGTCTCCTCATGTTCTCGACTGAGAAATCCTTCGTTTATCCAGCGTTTGTCGTATTCTCTAAGAAGTTCCTTTTGGCTTAATTTCGCACCTTCTGCCCTTTTTCTCAAATAAACATGGATGGTGTTATGGAGGACGCGGCCAAAAACCAGGTTGTGATGGGGGAGGACAGGAATCCGCGTGATGTGCCTGTATCTGTACTTAAGGGGGCACGTTAAGTAATCATCCACCTGAAGATAGCTCAGAGTTAAGACTCCTTTGATTTTTGCTTCCTGGATGAATTTAGGCTGGGGAGGTGACTTGGAATACCTTTTTATTTCTTCTATGGCTGAAGTCTGGAGAATATCTTCAGGCATCTGGGGAAGATCAAAAGCTTCGAGCACAAACGGACTTGCCTTTTTCAAGCGCTTCAAGCCGTAATCTCTGGCCCAGGTCAAATAGAGGAGGTCTTTGGCTCTTGTCATCCCCACATAAAACAGCCGCCTTTCCTCCTGAAGATAAATCTTTTCCTTCTGCTCTTGACCATAATCATCTCCTCTGGGAACTTTATCCTTGAGAACCTCATCTGGGACGGGAATTTTCTCTCTTCTCTCTCTGCCGGGAAACCTGTCGCCTATCAGACTGACCATGAAAACGACAGGGAACTCCAATCCTTTGGCTTTATGGACTGTGAGAACGCTAACAGCGTCCTCCTCCAATTCCGCCTCTGCAGTGGCAGGATTATCCCCCACCTGCTGAAGGATATCCAGGTGCCGAGCAAAAGAATAGACAGAGTCATCATCTGTTAATTCAGAGAAATTTTTTACCTTATCAAAGAAAATGCGGATATTCTTTATTTTCAGCTCTGCTTGAAGGCTCCTTTCCTCAACGAGAGATTTCAGATAACCAGTCCTCTCAAGAAAAGAATATATAACCCTACCTGCATTCTGGGAGCTTGCCAGTTGGACAAAATAGAGCAGATCCTCGAAAATTCTCTTGATTTTTTCCGCAGTTGAATCCGAAATCTCTACCGGACTCTTTCTTCCAGAGAATCTCTTGAAAACTTCATGGAGCGGAAAATTCTTTTTGTGAGCATAATTGGAAATTTTGGTCAAATCGTAAGGATCTGTTTTATATACATCGGAAAGAGCAAGATAAAAAAGGCTCTTGCTGTCTTCAAAATCAGTCAGAGATTTTATGAAAGAAATGAGGATTTTCACCTCGTCCTGAGAATACAACCCCCTGCTTCCAGAAAATCTGAAGGGGATCTCCTTCATGTTTAAAGCCCTGAGGAAAGGATCCGCATCTGCATTCCTTCTGACCAGAATAGCAATATCGCCATACTTATATCCCTGTTTAGTCTTTTCCAGAATCATCTCAGCGACTTTATCCACCTCATGGGAAACAGTATCAAATTGAAGCATGCGGATACTCTTTCCCCTGCTTTTCCGTGATGCCTCCAGAGCTTTATTTATTTTTTCTTTAAATTCCAACCGGTCGGGATTATTCTGCTTGATCAGCTGTTGGGCAGAATCAAGAATGGATTGGGTTGAGCGGTAATTCTTGTTTAAAACGACCTTCCTGTAATCAGGGTAAACCTTCCGAAAATTATAGATATTACTTAAAGATGCGCCTCTAAAGCGAAAAATGCTCTGGTCATCGTCTCCACAGACGGTCAGGTTCTTGCTTTTTGCTGCCAGGAGCTTAAGCAGCACGAACTGGATGTAGTTTGTATCCTGGAATTCATCAACAAGAATATACTTGTATTTAGCCTGGAACTCTTCGAGTAGGGAAGGCCGCTTTCTAAAAAGCTCTACCACCAAAAGAACCTGGTCTTCAAAATCAATCTTTCCTTCCTCCCTCAGCAATTCCTGGTACTTATGATAAACTTTGGCCATTTCCAGATGCTTTAAGGCGCTCTCCTTTTCTACATTATCAGAAGACTTTGTGTTGAGCTTTTCAGAATATTCCAGATACTCCTCTGGTTTTATATCTTCCTGTTTTAATCTTTTTACAGTATTCAAGAGTTCTTGAATGTGCTTTGTAGGGAAACTCAGCGGACGATAGTAATCTAAAGGGAACTCGAAGAGGTGCTCTCTAAAAAAAATAGCCTGCTCAACATCATCGAGAAGCTTGAAATCCGGAGAATAACCCAGTTCCATCCCATAGTTCCTCAGGACTCTTTCCCCAAAGGAATTAAAAGTGCTGATCTCTACGAAAGAGTAGCTATAAGGAATCAAGAGATCAACTCTCTCTTCCATTTCATTGGCTGCTTTTTCGGTAAAGGTCACAGCCAGGATTTCTTCAGGTTTGGCTAACTTCGAGGCGATTAGATAAGCAATGCGCTGGGTTATGACTTTTGTTTTTCCTGTTCCAGCCCCAGCAATAATAAGAAGAGGGCCCGAACCATAGGTCACTGCCTTCTTTTGGACAGGGTTCAGGTCTTCGAGTAAATGATGCAGACTTTCCTTCTGGATTGATCGGGGCATGCTCTGAATGATGCGAAAACTGGTTTACTTTTCTTTTTTTATGATAACGACTTCATCCGGCTTTACAAGCCATAGCTTTTCTCGAGCTTTCTTCTCCACTGCTTTTGGGTTCTTCTTCAACTCCTCTATCTCCTTCTCCAATCTTGCTTTTTCTGTCTCAAGACGCTCTATCTCTAGAAGCAGAGCTTTGTGCTCTTTCTGAGCTCGATATATTTCAATTAATCCCTTCTTTCCAAAAAAAGCGGCAAGGAGCAGTACCAAAAAGAAAAAACCCAATCCTGCGACGAGCAGCTTTCTCCGAAAGGATATGTTGTCTTTCTCTTTTTTCCTCATCAAGAAATCAACTCCAAACCAAATCCCATGAGCTTCTCTACGTCTTTCTTTGACCCAGACTCAGCATAGCATCGAATAAGAGGTTCTGTCCCGGATAACCTGAGGAGAAACCAGTCATCATCGGCTAAATCTAACTTTATCCCGTCTATGGTTTCGATGTTGAGAACCTTCCTGTTATCGAGGTGGCTTGGGGGATTCTTTATTAGCTTCTTCATCTTCCTCTCTTTTGCGGCGTCTAAAGGAATATTCTTCTGCGTTCCAACTCTTCTTCCGTATTTCCGGAACAAATCATTTATCTGCTCCGAGAGGGTTTTCCCCAAGCCAGCTATCATTTCCGCAACCAGAAGTCCGGCGAAAATCCCATCCTTTTCAGGAAGATGGTCCTTTATGGCTATACAGGCACTCTCTTCTCCCCCAAAAATAATTTTTTTCTGCAGGAAGAGTTCAATCAGGAACTTGAATCCAACAGGGGTTTTATATAGGGGAAGATTGTATCTTCTGGCGATCCTGTCTACAAGATGAGTTGTAGCAACAGATCGGGCCACTCCCCCCCTCCATTTCTTCTTTGAGACAAGGTAATCCAGCAATAAAGAGAGAATCAAGTTTTGAATGACAAAATATCCTCTCTCATCAACGACTCCGAAACGATCACCGTCAGCATCGGTAGCAATTCCCAAATTACATTTTTTAGCCTTGACAAGTTTCTTTAGTTCTCCAAGGTTTTCCTCTGAACAGGAAGGCGTAATCCCACCAAAATAGGGATCGATATAGGCATGGATTTCCTCGACAGGAATCTCGTTCTCTTCAAGGATTTCATCCAGATATTCCCGGCTCGTCCCGTAGAGCATATCCACTGCAATCTTGATCTTTGACTTCCGGATGAGGTCAAAATCAATCTTCTTCTGGATGAAAGCCAGATAATCTGCTTGAAGGTCAATTTTTTCTATAAACTCAGTTTTTGGGTAAAAGGGACAGAAAGAATATCCTTTCTGCAAAAGTCTAATTTCTTCTTCTATTTTATTTGTTTCTTCTGGAAGGGCAGGAGCACCCGTCTCTGTGTTGAATTTGAGGCCGTTGTATTCAGGAGGATTAAAGGAAGCCGTGAAATTGATGCCTCCTTGAGCTTTTCTATTTATGACCTGGTAAGCTTGTGCCTGTGAGGGCGCATCCCTATCTGTCAGAAAAACATGAATATTGTTGTGGGAGAGAACTTTTGCCGCCTCAAAGGCGAATCTTTCTGATAGAAAGCGGGTGTCATAATTAACAACGACTGCAATTCGTTTTCCGGGAAATTTCTTCTTCAGGTAATTTGCAACTGCCTGCACAACCAGCCTGACATTTTGAAAAGTGAACTCCTCCCCCATTATGGCTCGCCATCCTGAAGTGCCGAATTTGATCATCTCTGCTTTTTTCAAAATTAACACAAGAACCGGCCAAATGCAATGGGGGACGCAATGAGGGACGTTCCCAAAAGAAACATTGACAGCCGCCATAATCTTTTTTAACTTATTCGATGCGGCAGAAATGAAAAATCGTTCACTGGCGGCTATATTCCTGATATCCTCAGCAACGCTCTGTTTGGAGATATCTCTTACCCGATATTTTTCTGTCTCCCAGCATTACCATTTTGCCTTTTGGGTGGTCAGCATAGCTTTTATGGGATATGGAGCAAGCGGGTCTTTTTTAATCCTTTTCAAACCTGCCAGCTCTGTGGATAGGGAAACTTTTTTATCCTACAGTTCTCTCATCTACTCTCTGACCATTCTTTTGAGTTTTCTTCTCTGTAATTCTATCCCCTTCGACTTCATAAGTATTTCATGGGATAGAAACCAGATGTTTTTTGTCTTTCTGTATTATTTCCTTCTCTGTGTTCCGTTTTTTTTCGCTGGTCTGACAATATCTTTCGCCATTTCCAGAGCCCCCAGGCTTGTGAACAGGATTTATTTCTCAGACCTTTTCGGTGCAGGAGCCGGCACACTGGCCGCTCTTTTTGTCTTCCTCCCCAAGGGAGATAGAGGAGTTATCATCTTTATTTCCTTTTTACCTCTTGTATCCTCTTTCCTCTTTAGCTGGAAGCGTCGATTCCCTTTTAAGCTTCTCCTTATCTTTCTTATGGCTGCAGAAATTGTCCTCTTCCTGAATTCTCCTTCCTGGCTGAGCTTCAGAATCTCTCCCTACAAAGCTCTGCCCGTAGCCCTAAAATATCCCCAGGCAAAACATCTCCTCACAAGATGGAATTCCATCTCTCGGGTCGATATTCTAGAGTCGCCGGCCATAAGATATGCGCCAGGACTGAGCCTCTTATACGAGAAAGAGTTCCCGCCTCAGCTTGGACTATCTACGGATGGAGGGGAGCTTTCCGCCGTCACGCGCTTAAAAGACTCGGAAGATCCGCAGCTTGAATTCCTTTCTTATCTTCCCTCATCCTTTGCCTACTCCTTAACTGAAAGCCCAAGCACCCTCATCATCGAACCAAAAGGAGGGCTGGATGTTCTTTCTGCCCTATATTTCGATGCTAAACAAACTAAAGTAATCGAGAGTAATCCCCTGACCGTGAACCTTCTCCGCCAGGAACTGGCCCAATTCTCCGGACACCTCTACCATAAAAAAAACATTCAAGTTGTTTCAGCCTACAGCCGAGCTGCTTTAAAACAGGAGAAAGACACCTACGACCTGATTGTCTTTTCTTTAACCGATGTCTTTGGCTCTGCGGGAACAGGCCTTTATGGATTCAGTGAAAACTACCTTTATACAACCGACTCCTTTGCCCATATTTTAAACCGATTGTCACCCGATGGACTTGTCAGTATTAGTCTCTATTTGCTTCCTCCTCCCCGGCAGGAGGGAAGAATATTATCCACCTGGATTGATGCTCTGGAGAGGAGCAAAATGGATCCTGCTTCTCATATCATGGCCATCAGAAGCTGGGGAACCATGAGCTTTTTTATAAAAAAAAGCCCCTTCTCCAGGCTGGAAATCCAGAAGCTAAAAGATTTTGCAGAGAAGCGCCTTTTTGATCTCGTCTATTACCCGGGAATAAAAATTGATGAAGTAAATATCCACAACGAGCTCGAGAAGCCTATTTACTATAATCTCACCCTTCAGCTTCTCTCTCCTGCGGAAAGAGCGAAGCTTTACAAAGATTACCTCTTCCAGATAAAGCCTGTAACAGATAACCGCCCTTTTTTCTTTAACTTTTTCAAGCTAAACAAACTGAAGGAAACCTACAGAGCGATGGGCAAGAAATGGCTTCCTTTTCTTCAAGGAGAATTCCTAGTCCCCCTAATCCTCGTGCAGTCCATAATTATTGCTTTTATTCTGATACTTTTGCCTATTTTTATTTTTCGAAAGGCAAAAAACAAAATTAGAGGTTTTTCTTCGAGAATTTTCTTCTATTTTAGTCTGATCGGAATGGCGTTTATGTTTCTGGAAATAACTTTTATACAAAAATTTATTCTTTTTTTGGGACACCCTCTTTATTCAGTATCTATCATAATTTTTTCTCTGCTCTTCTCATCCGGACTAGGAAGCTTCTTCTCTAAAAGGATCCTCGGTCAGAGCCTAAAAAGGAATCTTAAGCGAAGCCTTATTCTCTGCGCAGGTCTTATCGTGCTCTATCTTGTTCTTCTTCCTTTCCTTTACGAAAGTCTCATCGGCACCGGCCTGGCATTAAAAATAATAATGACGTTTTTTGTAATCTTCCCTCTCGGTTTCCTTATGGGATTTCCTTTCCCCACAGGAGTTCGGCTGCTGGACCAAGAGGATAAAAGGCTCATTCCCTGGGCCTGGGCTACAAATGCCTTCTCTTCTGTCGTCAATTCGATTTTCGCCCTGGTCGTTGCCTTCTGGGGAGGATATAATCTCGTTTTAATCCTGGCAGCCGGAGGCTATTTACTTGCCCTTTTTTTTCTGGGCTTCTCCAGTCATAGGAACAAAAGTGACGCCTAGGATCTGCTTCACTTTCGGCTTGCCATTTTTTTTGGTGATAAGAGTGAGAGTCTGAAAATAAAGAGTGCTTCCCAGGGGGATGATAAGCCTCCCCCCCTCTTTTAGCTGCTTGAGAAGAGGGGGCGGGACATGATTGGCTGCACAGGTAACGATAATGGCATCGAATGGGGCATGCTCTTCCCAGCCAAAATAACCATCACTCCATTTGACGTGCACCTGACTGTAATCGAGCGTGCTTAGCGTTTCAGCTGCTTTCTTCGCCAAGTTTTCCCTTATTTCGATCGAATATACTTTATCTGTCAGGTGGGCAAGCACAGCAGCCTGGTAGCCAGATCCAGTGCCGATCTCCAAAACTTTCTCTCCCCCTTTCAACTCAAGGTGTTGGGTCATCAAAGCTACAATGTAAGGCTGGGAAATCGTCTGGCCCTCATCAATAGGCAAAGGGGAATCCTTGTAAGCCTGACGGCGCAAGAGGGAACTAACAAAAAGATGACGGGGAACTTTCCCCATGACCTCCAAGACTTGTTTATCAGTTATATCTCGTGTCATAAGCTGTGTTCGAACCATCTGTTCTCTCATCCTGGCATATGACTCATCATCTTCACAGAAGGAGAAAAAAACGACAGAAAAAATTATTGTGAGAGCAAATATCAATTTAAAAAAATTGTATTCTTTCATCTATTTCTCCTGGCAGGGCGGAGTTTTAAGCTTGAAAGATAAAGCATATAAGGCATGAAATCTCCTTCCCTTTGGATTATTTACTAACCTTTTTAATATTTTAACTCCATTATATAATCAAAGTAAAATGAGGATATTCCCTCGAGGCAAAATAAAGACGTTCCTTCGAGTTACACCCTAAGACGTATTATCCGGCGTATAAGATTGGTATATTTTCAAAAAGTGCGGGCTTGATAAATCAAGCCCCTGCAGAAAAATGGCTTCCTCTGGAGAGATGAGGGCCTTAACCCCTAAGGGTGATGGAATTACCCTAAAATTCACCCTTTGAAATCCTCCCCTCTGGTGATTGACGCTATAGCCCATCTCTGCAACGATATGTAACTGACAGGGCTCAACTACAGCTGCTATATTGATAGGTAATAGAAAGATGAGAGAAAATTCGAATATGAATCTCCTCCTTGAATTAGGTTGGCAAAAATTGTCAAATTATTCAGAGAACAATGAACAAAAATGAGATCTAAAAAGGAGGAACTTCCAGATATATTTTTAAATTGACAAAGCAAAACTTTTTTGATAGTAGTAGCTTAATCAAGATGAGCGAAAGAACTCAACCACATGCAAAGCAAAGAGCAGTATATCCAGGTTCATTTGACCCTATAACAAGCGGGCATGTTGACATCATTCAAAGGGGATTGAAGATTTTTGATAAAATACTGGTTGCGGTCCTAGAGAATCCTAAAAAAAAACCCCTTTTCTCGACTAAAGAAAGGATAAATATGATCCAGGATTTTTTCGTCGATCACAGGAATATCGAGGTAAAAGCCTTCGATGGTCTCCTCGTTGAATTCGCAAAAAATAATCACGCTAATATCGTAATAAGGGGTTTAAGAGCCATCTCAGATTTTGAATATGAATTTCAAATGGCCTTGATGAATCGGAAGCTCGACCCAGACATCGAGACACTTTTTATGATGCCCAATCTCAGCTATTCTTTCCTCAGTTCAAAACTAGTAAAGGAAATTTTCATGCTGGGAGGCTGTCTTAAAGACCTGGTCCCAGAGAAAGTAGAAAAAAAACTTAGGGAGAAATTCAAAAAAGGCGCTCACGCATAAGCCTACTACTAGAAAGGAGAGAGAAAATGTTTGGCCTTGGTAAAGCGAAGGGACTAGTTGGATTGGATATCGGTTCCTACTCTATTAAAGCTATCGAGTTAAAATCAAAAGCAAAAGAGGGAGAAGGCTCGTTTGAAGTCGAAAAAGTAGCACTTGAGTTCCTACCTCATGATGCAATAGTAGAAGGAACAATCATGGACTCTGAAGCTGTGGTCGAAACTATAAAGATGATATTTGATGAAAACAAGATTTCGAACAAAAACGTCAATATCGCTGTCTCTGGAAGTTCAGTGATTATTAAAAAAATATCACTTCCCTCTATGGAAACAGAAGAGTTAGCAGAATCCATTATCTGGGAAGCAAGGCACAATATCCCCTACCCTTATGAAGAGACAAGTGTGGATTATGCTATCTTGAGACCATCTTCAGGTTCAGAAAAGAAAGCTTTAGATATTCTTCTTGTAGCGGCAAAAAAAGAAAAAATCACCAATTACAGTAATGTTGTTCATCAAGCTCGCAAGAACTTAGAAGCGATAGAAGTAGATGCTTTTGCCCTTCAAAATGCGATGGAGATAAATTATCCGGAGCTTTTCCGGGAAAAGACAACTGCTTTAATTAATCTTGGGGCACATACAACCAATATCATCATTACCGACAGGGAAACGCCTCAATTATTCCGAGATCTCTCCATCGGGGGCTACTTTTTCACTGAGAATATAAGAAAGGACCTGGGCGTTAGCTCCGACGAGGCAGAAAAAGTACTCAAGGGAATTCCGGTCAAAGATATGCCATCTGAACAGACACAGGCTGTTATTGACACGAACACTGCGAACCTGCTAGAGGAAGTTGAGAAAACATTCTCTTTCTACGAATCTGGCGAAGGCAGTGCCAAGAAAATTGATAAGATTCTCTTGAGTGGCGGATTATCCAAATTAAAAGACCTGCCGCAATCCTTCGAACAGAAGTTTAATATAGATACAGAGCTTTTCAATCCTTTTAGAAATATCTTTTATAATGAAAAGAGATTAGATTCTGTATATCTCCGGGATATGGCCTCGCTTTTTGGAGTGGCTACTGGACTCGCAACCAGGAGGTCGGAGGAATAAAATCATGATTAGGATAAATTTATTAAAGCCTGAAGCAAAAGAGCTCCCGGCCGAAGAAGTCAGAAGGGAAATAAAACCACCAAAAATGAGCTTAATCTATCTTCTTGTTGTCTTTGCCGCCGCAGCTCTTTTCTTTTACCAAAGAAGTGCTTTCAATAAAGAGAATAATCTCCTGGAAGCAGCACAGGTAGAAAAAAACAAGCTCAGCGATGTCCTGGGTAAGCTAGAAGAAGCACAAAAACTAAAAAGCCTCTTCGAGAGAAAAATAAACCTCATCAACCAGTTAAAGCCCCAACAGCAAGTTGCAGTAAGGATAATGGATGAGTTAAGCAAACACATTCCTTACTATGTCTGGCTTTCAGAAGCTACTTATGATAAACAAACGGTTCATGTAAAAGGGAGAGCTCTTTCTAACAACTTAATCGCAGATTATATTTATAGTTTAGAAACAAGCCCCTATTTCTTCAACGTCAATCTTCTCTCTTCCACTCAGAAGACGGTGAGAGATAATCAATACTTAGAATTTGCCATAAATGCAAGTTATGTTCTCCAACCCGAGTCTGAATCTCCCTCAGGAGGAGATGTAAGTGAGGTGTCAAAATGAAAGATTGGCCCTGGTATGGTCACGTGCTCCTGGCGGTGATTGTCTTTGCCCTTCTCTATTTTGTCTATTTCAAACCCCAAAACACCAAACTAACGGCCGTTAAACAAGAAAGGGAGAAAACTGAGGCAGAAGTAACGAACCTGAAGCAAAAAAATCTGCAGCTGAGTCGAATAGAGGAAGAATTAGTTGACTTGAGGAAAATTCTTAACGAGCTAGAGGCTATCATTCCAAAAAGGAAAGAAATCTGGGACATTCTAAAGAAAATGCAGCAGCTCGCTGTTAATTCTCGTCTTGATATTGTAAAATTTCTTCCTAAGGGAGAAGTCGACATGGAATTCTACTACGAATGGCCGATTTCAATAGAAATAACAGGAAATTATCACAATTTGGCGATGTTCTTCGACCGCCTGAGTAATTTTTCGCGTCTCTTCAATATAGAGGATTTCTCGATTAAATCCCTTGGAAAGCAGACAGAAACCTCCACCATATCTGCTGCCTATACAGCAAAAACATACATCTTTCGTGAGGAAACTCCTCCTGGAGAGGGGAGTAGATGAAAGAAAAAAAATGAAAAAAATATTATATCTCTTTATTTCATTCGGTCTTGTTTGTCTGTTTATCCTACCAGTCTTATCTCAGGAAAAAGAAAAAAAGGATTTAGCAAAAGAACTAAGCTCTGAGATGCCAAAAAGGACTTTTCCTGCCTACCAGCGTGCAGGGAGGAAAGATCCTTTCATGGATTTACTCGCAGGCAGAGATACCAAGAGAGAAACTTCACCAAGCGGAAAGCCTGAAATTTATATCGATGATATTACCCTTATAGGTATTGTCAAGGCCAGAGGAAAATTCACCGCTATAGTAACCGGTCCTCAGGAATTCCCATTGTTCATCAATGTCGGGCAAAGATTCTCTGACGGCTTCGTTTTGTCAATTCAAGAATCTAGGATTACTTTCCGGAAAACAAAAGAAAGAGGCTTTCCTTTATTTGAGCCAAAAGATATCGTCAAAGAAATTCATCCAGAGGAGCGGTAAGATGAAATGGAAAAATTTTTCCCAAATCCTTTCAGTGTTTTGTCTTCTTGCCTTATTAAGCGGATATGTTCTTAACAACGAAGCCTTGGTCACCATAAATGAAATATCTGTCAAGCCGGAAAAACTCAATACACTAATAATATTTGAAACGAGCGCGCCTCCAGCCATCTCTAAAACATATTATTTAAAAGATACTCCCTCAACGATTGTGCTCGAGCTGGATAACGCTGAAACAGCAGAAGATTTTCAAATCAGTCGAGGAGAATCTGTGCTCGTTGAGGACATAAGGGTAGAAAGAATAGAGGACAACGATCTCCATGTTCTGATCGACCTGAAGGAGCAAGTGCCATACAGAATCTACGCCGAGCAAGAACAAACAATTGTAGAGCTGAATAGAATCCAAAGAACTTTAAACGGATACATAATCGATTCTGCAACAGAAGAAGAACTAAAAAAATGGCCTAAGAAGCAATTACTATTTAAAGAAGTCGGCATCTTTGAGGAAAAGGGCATGGTTAACGTCACGGCAAAACTGGACGAAAAAGCTATAACCCAGATATTTGCTCTTGAAAATCCCCTGCGTTTGGTGGTCGACTTCTTCCATACATTATATCCTGACCCTACTTTCCGCTATCCATTAGGAAAGCTGGATATCCTAAGAGTAAGAACGGGACAATTTGAAACGGCTCCCCCTTACACAATCGCTCGATTGGTCTTCGACCTTACTAAGCCCAAATTCTACGCTTTATACCCTGAGAAAGAGAATTTTATCTTCCAATTCTATGAAGATGAAATAGCTCGAGTTGCTCCCGCCATGGTCCCCCCCACTCCAAGACCAGCACCTCCAGTTCCCCCGACTCCAGTTGAAGAAGTAGCACCTCCAGTGCCAGTCGTGCCAACCGAAGTTCCTGTAGTAACAGAGAGGGTCCCAGAGGTTCCAGTCACTCCCATCAGGCCCACAGTCCTTGAAGCACCCGAAGTAAGATATACTGGAGAAATTATCAGCATGAAATTCAAGGATGCTGACCTGCGAGATGTTATTCTCTATCTGGGACATTTTGCCGGCCTGAACGTCGTTTTCGATCCAGAAGTAAGAGGGACTGTCACCTGCGACCTACAGGATGTTCCCTGGGATCAAGCTCTCGATATTATCCTCAAGCTAAACAAAATGGGGAAGATAATTGACGGGAACGTTCTCCGGATCGCTCCTATCGCAGTTCTCACTCGAGAAGACGAAGAGCAGAGAAAGCTGGAAGAAAGCAAAGAATTAGCGGGTCCTATCCAGGTCAAAGTGTTTGACCTCTCCTACGCAAAAGCTGGAGATGTTGAAGGTCTTCTGAGGACTAAAATCTCCCAAAGAGGAGAAATCATCGTCGATGAGAGAACAAACACCTTGATCATTTCTGATGTCGTAGACAGAATCGATACGTTGGAAAAACTCATCGGTGTGTTTGATACGCCGACTCCGCAGGTCTCTATCGAGGCTCGGATTGTGGAGGCTAGTTCTACCTTTGTCCGCAACCTGGGTATCCAATGGGGATTCCGCGGTTTAATGGATCCTGTTCATGGCAACCAGACATCTCTGAAATTCCCGAGTGACATAGAAATTGAAGGCGCTCTAATCCCTCAAGGAATCAGCACCAAAGGAATCGGAGGGCCTCTGGGCGGTTATGCTATAAACCTCCCTGCCCCCGCATTCCATACCGCACTCGGTCTCTCTTTTGGCAGTGTCTTGGATACCTTCAGGTTGGATATGGCTATTTCTGCTCTTGAAACTTCGGGTCAAGGCCAAATAATCTCCAGCCCCACAGTAACCACTCAGAACAACCAGCAGGCAGAAATTGTCCAAGGAAGGCAGATTCCTGTCCAGACTGTAGCTAACTTTACCACAACCACGAGATTCGTTAATGCAGCATTGGAGCTTAGAGCCACTCCTCAGATTACGGCTGAAGGAACAATTATCATGGATATTGAAATCAGGAACAACGCTGCCGACTTTGCCAACCTGGTCAACGGAATTCCTCCTATAACTACTCAAAGCGCAACAACCACTGTCATGGTTATTGATGGAGGCACAACCGTTATCGGAGGAATTTACAGGACTGAAGATTCTTTTACTCGAGAAAGAGTTCCCTTGCTCCATAAAATTCCCATTCTGGGAGGCCTTTTCAAGAATTTCGCACGAACAAGGCAAAACCGAGAGCTGATCATTTTTATCACTCCTCGAATAATAAAATAACAGGATGTATAAAATGAAAAGAATAAAAAATTCCCTAAAAATAGCAGCAATCCTTTGCGTTTTTTTCTTCCTTCTTTCTTGCGACAACACAGTGGGCGATAGCGAAAAGTCCGGCGTTGTTCTTACAGTCACGAGAATACTCGGGATGGATGCAGAGGGGAACGATGCAGATTATCTTATGTCAGATGTCCAAACAGGGGGAGGCTACCTGACAAATCCGGTTGTGGTTACACTGGAGGCGAAGCTTAAGAAACCAGCGCCCCTTGTGCCTGGAGAATCCTACAAAACCAGTGTAATGATTGACCGCTATACGGTCACTTACACAAGCCCTGAAGGAGACCCTGTACCAGTTGGATTCGAAGGCAGGCTAGCAGCTGTTGTTGAAGTTGACGGTACTGTGGAACTCGATATCTTGGCAGTGAGAGCGGAAGCCAAGAATGCCGCTCCCTTGAACGCTCTAATCGGAACGTTGAACGTCATCTGGGCAGTAGCCGAAATAAGATTTATTGGTCACGACTTGAACGGCAAGGGGGTTGAAGCTACTGGCTATCTGACCGTATACTTTGCCGACTGGGTTGATCCTTAAAAATATCCTTCCATATAAAAGTCCATATAAAAGGGGAAAGGCTACTTTTTTGCATAGGTGGGTTTGATAAATCAAACCCCTACAAAATTTATGAAAAAGTAGCCTGTTGTACTAGCTCAATAATTCAGTAACGCTTTTATAATGTCATTGCGAACGGAGTGAAGCAATCTCATAAAAAGAGAGGCATTCTCCCCTAAGAGATTGCCGCGCTTCGCTCGCAATGACACTCTTATCTTCAATATCACTACAGAAAGTGTTACCTAATTACTGAGCATATAGACCTGTCCCCCTTTTTTTATTATCTCATTCGTAAACCCAGACCGATTTCCTCAATTTGATTGTCTTTAGCGACCCTCTCAAAACTTCGTCCAATTCTTTCTTTCTGCGTGCCTTTAAGATGACCTGGACTCTGTTTATCCCTCTAACCTTTGAAACCAAAGCCAAGGCAGGACCTAAGATTTCTACATCTCCTTCGTAACTTTTCACCTTGGCTGAAAATTCTCTTGACTTCCTGGCCACATTCCTTAGATTCTCGCCCTGGAATAAAATCTCAGCCATAAGGGAAAAGGGTGGATAATTCATCAGGCGGCGGAGCTTCAACTCCTCCTTAAAAAAGGAAAAATAATCTCCAAGGGCAGCCTGACGTATACTGAAATGATGAGGGAGTGCTGTCTGGATAATAACCTCCGCCTTATTATCGCTCTTAAGAAACTTCATCATCCGGCTTAATGTCTGAAAAGTTTTTTGACTGGCTCTGTAATCTGACAGGGTAAGAATTGTCTCTGGGAAGAGAATGGCAACCATAGACACCGGAGGTAATTCTACCTGATGAGCTAAGAGCTGCGTTCCAACCAGAATATCAATTTTCCTGGTCCAGAAGTTACGAAGGATTCTCTCCTGCTCTCTTCTGTTCAAATCTGTCGCTAAAAGCGCTATTCTGCCCTTAGGGAAAATTGTTTTCAATTCTTCTTCAACCGCCTCTATACCAGCGCCTCTTTCTCTGATCATCCTGCTCCCACATTCGGGACAACGATTCATTATAGCTAGAGAATAATTGCAGTAGTGGCAAACCAATCTCCCTTCTCTCTTATGATAAGTCAAGGCAATATCGCAATGAATGCAGCGGGAGATGTAATTGCATCTTGAACAGAAGAGGTAAGAGGCATATCCTCGTCGGCTAAAGAAAACTAAAATTTGCTCCCCCTTCTTCAGTCTTTCAGATATCCTTTCTTTGAGCTTAGAGGAAATCAACCCTCTTTCCAGCCTGTCATCAACAATCTCGACCTTCCTCTCTCTTCGCTCACTATCCAGACAAAAAAGATACCTTCCCTTTCTGGCCCTGTAAAACGCCTCAACAGTAGGAAGGGCTGAACCATAGACAAGCGCCGCTCCTTCATGCTTTGCTCTCAACCAGGCGCCCTTCCGGGCATCATAGGAAGGGCTCTCCAGCTGATAGTATGAGTCATCATCCTCCTCATCGACAATAATCAAACCCAGACGATCAACAGGAGAAAAAAGAGCTGAACGAGGGCCGACAACCACATCCGCTTCTCCCTCTTTTATCTTTCGCCACTCGAGCTCCCTCCTTCTATCTGATAATTGACTATGAAGAAGAGCAACCTTCTCTCCGAGCTTTTTCTCAAAGCTTTCCATCAGGGTTCGGGTCAGGGCAATTTCCGGAACCAAAAACAAAACTCTGCTTCCGCTGGCCAGAATCTCTTTAATCAAACGAGAGTAAACAGCCTCCCTCTTCTCCGGGGGCCCGTAAAGGAAAAAAGGTGAAAAGACTTTTTTCTCTATTTTACGAGTGATTTGATCTGCTACCTTTCTAGACTGCGCATCCAACGAAAAATCTATTTCAAGCTGAGTCTGGCCGATGGAAGCAGCTGAAGTTGCTTTTTTCCTTACCTTCGTTATTTCCTTCTGGACGAGGATTAAACCTTTCTTCTCCAGCCGGGAAAGAAGATGGGAAAGATTTTTGACCTTAAATTTCCTTTTAAGAAAGAGAGCGCTGTAGCCTCTTTTTCGGATAAAGCCCAAGAGTTCCCTTTCCTCCCTGGAGAGATCCTCATCCTGGAGCGCAGCTCTTCCCTTATCAGAAAGAGCAACCCTTGTTTTGCTTTTAAGTATAAATGATGGCGGGAGGGAAGCCTGAAGAAGCTCACCCCAGGATGAGTAATAATAATCGCACAGCGTCCGGGTAAAGGAGAGGAAAGACGGGGAAAATATTGGCTCTTCATCCAATACTTCCGCAATTTCTTTGAGTTCAAATTCTGGGGAAATCCTTCTTTTCCTGAGCTTTACGATGAATCCTGTCAGCATCCTCTGACCGAGCGGCACAAGCACTCTTGAGCCGATTTTAGCGCTTTCCTTGTAGGATTCAGGAACAATGTAGGAAAAAGACTGGTCTAAGGGAAGGGAAAGGATAACTTCTGCATACAAGGTCATTTCTTGCCCAGGAAGGCCATTACTTTCTGCATGTCTTCCCAGACCATTTTTTTGATCTCTTTATTGCCTTCGTTTCTTATAATATAAGAAGGATGAAAGGTCGGCATCACTTTTATATTATTAAACTCATAAAAATTTCCTCTTAAGGCTGTCATTCCCAGTTTGCTCTGGATAAAAAAGTCAGCGGCCACTTTCCCCAAGGTCACGATAACCTCGGGCTTTATCATTTCCAACTGTTCCCTGAGATAATGCTGGCACATATCGATTTCCTGTTTATGAGGGGTTCTATTCTCAGGAGGTCTGCACTTGACAATATTCGTTATATAAACTTCTTCTCTTTTAAACTTCATGGCATGGATAATTTTAGTCAAGAGCTGTCCTGCTCTTCCCACAAAGGGCCGACCCTGAATGTCCTCATCGCGGCCAGGCGCTTCGCCCACGAACATGAGCTCAGTTCCAAGGTTTCCCTCTCCAGGAACCGCATTTTTCCGTCCTTGAGAAAGTGGACATTTTTGACAGTTGAGGATTCTCTCTTTCAGGGAAAGATAGGGGGAGTCTTCGGAAGAAGACGGTGATGTGACAAATTCGGCTCCGAGTTCGGAATAAAATTTTAGTTTATCCTCAAGGCGATCGATTAGTTTACGAGTTTTATCCTCCAAGGATATCCTCGATTCTATCCAAGATTATTTGGCTTATCTCAAGCTTACTCTTTTTTTCTGTATCAATCATTTTACCGTCAGGGAAAATAAGGCTTACTTGATTAAAATCCGATTCAAAACCTATTCCCTCATCTAGAACATTATTGGCCACTATCAAATCAAGATTTTTCTCCTTCATTTTTTTGAGCGCATTGTTGACAACATCTTCTGTCTCAGCAGCAAAGCCTACGATAATTTTTTTCCCTTTCCTCGAGCTTAATTTTTGTAAAATGTCCTCAGTTGGTACGATATCGATTTTTTTCTCTAATTTTTCTTTCTTTATTTTTTGGGAAGACATCTCAGCAAACCTGAAATCTGAGATAGCCGCTGCCATGATGACGACATCAGCTTTATCGAAGTGGGCCACGACCTCCTTCTCCATTTCCTGGGCTGTCTGGACATTCCTTGACTTTGCTTCGGGTGGGGGAAAAATATGAGTCGGCCCTGAAATGAGAATGACTTCAGCTCCGCGTCTGAGCGCTTCCTCAGCGAGCTCATAACCCATTTTTCCTGAAGAACGGTTAGTGAGAAAGCGGACCGGATCCAGGAATTCCCTTGTCGGTCCAGCTGTGACTAAAACCGTTTTGCCCTTCAGGCTTTCGCTCCTCTTTATCAATCTCAGCCCTTCCGCAACAATCTTCTCGGGAGCAGCCAATCTTCCCCATCCTGTATCTTTGCAGGCCAAATATCCCTTTTCTGGATCAACAAACTTCACTCCGACGGCCCTTAGTTTCTGGATATTCTCCTGGGTCTGTCGATGAAGATACATGGCCTCATTCATCGAAGGAGCAATAAGAACAGGGCGCTGGCAAGCAACATAGAAAGTCGATAAAAAATCATCAGCCACGCCGGAAGCAAACTTTCCTATCATGTTTGCTGTGGCTGGGGCAACGATGAGAATGGATGTCTCCTTCGCCAAATCCACATGGGGAATTTGGTCCGAGTATTCTTCATCGAATGGATCTACAAGAGCTTTTTGCCCTGAGAGAGCACTAAAAAGCAGAGGAGAAATCAAGCGGGAAGCATTTTTTGTCAGGATAACTTGAACCTGAAACTTCTCTTTTTGGAAGCCGCGGATTATTTCACAAGCTTTATACAGGCTCACAGAGGAACACACTCCCAATGTAATTTTAGCCATCTTAACCTCTTATTTGTCTTCGGAGAAACTCCGAAGAATGGGAACAATTTCTTTTTTCTTAATATCGAGGCGACATCTCGTGCTTAGAATAATAGCTTCCAGTTCCTTCGAAGCTTTTTTCAGATCGTTATTAATAATGATGTAATCGAAATGGGGATAAAACCTGATATCTTTTCTGGCAACCTCGAGCCTTTCCTTTATCGAATCTGGACTTTCCTGGCCTCTTACTTTAAGCCTTGCTTTAAGCTCCTCGAATAAGGGAGGCAGGATAAAGATGAATATGCCTCTCTTTAACTTTTCTTTTATCTGCTCGGCACCTTGAACATCGATGTCCAGGAGAAGATCTCCCTGGGCTCCTTTCTTTTCTATCTCTCTCCTGGAAGTCCCGTAATGATTCCCGTGGATGACAGTCCACTCAGCAAATTTCTCGTCTTTAATCATCTGCTCAAACTCAGGCTTTGAAACAAAATAATAATCCTTGCCTTCTTTCTCTGATTTTCTTTTTTTGCGGGTTGTATGGGAAACTGAAAACCGGACATCTTCCACATTTTCCATAACTTGCCTGACCAGAGTGGTCTTTCCGCATCCAGACGGGCCAGTAATGACAAAAAGCATAAAATCTCTCCTTCCCTAAGCTTTTTTCATTTCTATTCTATGTTCTGAACCTGCTGTCGTATACTTTCCACCTCTCCCTTTATAGTCAAACTGCCTCTGATTATATCGATATCCTGGGATTTAGAATTTATGGTGTTAGCTTCCCGGTAAATCTCCTGGGCGATAAAATCCAGCTTTTTGCCAACAGGCTCCTCTCTCTCTGGTGAAATAAGGTCAAGGACATAATCCAAATGAGATTTCAACCTCGCTATCTCTTCTGTCAAATCGTATCGCTGAGCAAAATAGGAAGCCTCCTCGGCAATCTTCTCTTCTGAAAGAGGAGCTTCGTGTTTCAATTCTTTCAGTCGCTTCTTCAATCTCTCTCGGATGAAAATGGGCTGTCTTTTGGCTAGTTTTTCGGTCCGGTTCACAACCTGCTTTATATTCTGAACATGTCCTCGAATCTCTTTCCCTATTTCCCTTCCTTCTCTTTTCCTCATCTTCACGACCTCATCCAACGTTCTCTCAAAGCTATTCTCGAGGAAAGCCATTTCTTCCCCGCTGAAATTCTTTCTCCTGAACTCTGCGACATTAGGCAGACTGAACATATTCTCTGCTGAAAAATTCACGCTTTTTCCCATCCGAGAAGAAAGCTTCCCGAGAGAAGAAAGGATTTTCTGAAGCAAGTCTTCATTGATTCGAAGTTCCCAGAACGAAGGGTCCAGGTAATTCAGCTCAAAGAAAACTTCAATCCGTCCTCTGTGCAGTTTCCTCTGAAAGATGGCTCTAAGCTTATTTTCTACCTCGCCAATTTGAGCACCTCGATAACTCCAATCCAGGAAGCGATGGTTTAAGCTTCTTATACTGATCTTTGCGGAGAGAGTCTTATAATCAAACTTCCTCTCTGCAAATCCCGTCATACTCTGGATCAAGGTACCACGTCCTCCTCTTCTAAAAACTGCAAATCATGCAATTTTTTATAAATTCCGTCCTTCTTGCAGAGTTCCTCGTGTGTGCCAATCTCGGTAATTCTACCCTTGTCAAGCACAAAAATTTTGTCCACACTCCTCACAGTGGACAACCGGTGGGCAATAACAAAAGTTGTTCTATTCTTCATGAGGTTGGCCACAGCAGTCTGGATCAATCTCTCTGATTCAGAATCCAGCGCCGATGTGGCCTCATCAAAAATAAGAATGGGGGGATTTTTAAGCAAAGCTCTTGCAATCGCCAACCTCTGTCTCTGCCCGCTGGAAAGCAGAGTTCCTTTTTCTCCTATGATAGTTTCGTACTCCTTGGGAAGTTTCATTATAAAATCGTGGGCTTTAGCCGCTTTAGCCGCTTCTATGATTCTATCCATAGAAATCTCGTCCAGACCGTAGGCAATATTGCTTCGCACCGTGTCGTTAAAGAGAATGAGCTCCTGGGTAACAAGACCGATCTGAGCCCGAAGAGAGGAGAGGCTTACTTCCTTGATATCAATACCGTCTATTGTGATTTTTCCCGAAGTAGAATCATAAAAACGGGAAAGAAGATTGATGATGGTCGTCTTCCCCGCCCCGCTCAACCCGACAAGGGCAACGGTTTCAGTGGGCATGACTTCAAAACTGACCTCTTGAAGCACAGGCATCATCTCGTTGTAGCCAAAAGAAACCTTTTCGAACTTCACACTTCCCTTAACAGGGGGAAGGGGGTAGGCCTTGGGATGCTCTACAATTTGAGGTTTGCTGCTTAGAATCTCCTGTATTCTTTCCTGACAGGCCACTCCCTGCTGGATTGTGTTGTTGGCTCTACTCAAGCGTTTTATGGGTGTGTAAGAATAAAAAATAGCAACAACAAAGGAAACAAAATCACCAGGGCTTATGTGTCCTTGGACTATTCTCGTCGCACCCAAGGCAAGGACGAAGGCGCCGACGACACCACCCAAAAACTCCATAAACGGAGAGGACAAGCTTCCTGTTAAGGCCAGTTTAAGGCTTGTTTTGAAGTAGCTCATTGTGGCCTGGAAGAACTTTTTTATTTCAAACTTTTCCATGGTGAAAGCTTTGACGATCTTGTTACCGGTAATAGTCTCGTGGAGAAGATTGTAGATTTCAGCCATCTTTTCCTGACTCAGTAAGCCCTTCTTTTTGAGCTGCCGGCTGAAGAGTGCCAGAGGGATAACAGCTACCGGAGCTGCGACAAAAGACATCAAAGCCAAACGCCAATCAGTGATAAATATATAAACAAGAAGGGCAAGAAGAATAAAAATTTCCTGGATGAAATCACCCATGCTGCCTGCGACCGCAACTTGGATTCTATCTACATCGTTTGTTAAACGGGACATCAAATCTCCCGTGGATTTATAGTCAAAGAAATCCGAAGACTGGTAGATGATGTGTCCAAAAAGGTCATCTCTCAATTTTTTTCCTACTTTATATCCGACAGACCTCATAAAAAAAGAGGAAAGAAAAGTAAACAATCCTTTACCAAAGATAACAATCACCAGGAGCAAAGGAATAAGCCAGATGAATTGCTCCTCGGCAACCTGGAGTTTGCGAAAAACAAAATCTATGAGATCCGCTCTGCCTCCAGACGTGGGAGTAGTTCGCTGAAGGAACATTTTATCTATAATAGGCTGGACTAAATTGACAAATATGTAGGTAAAAAAGGCAGCAAACGAGCTAAATAAAAAGGCAAGAGAGAGCCTCTTTTTTTCTCCAAGAGTGAGTTTGAAAAGCTGGAATATTTCTTTCATTCTTTAAGACGGAGGCTCAGAGAATATTTTCTCTGCAATCTCGAATGCATTCAAAGCCGAACCTCGAGTTAAATTATCCACTACCGTCCAGATCCAAAAGCTATTGGGAAAGGACGCTTCTTTTTTTATCTGACCTATGCAAATTTTCTCTTCTCCTGCCACCGAAACAGGATTGGAAAGCGTTGGAGGAGAGAGTTTAAAAAAGGAATGTTTTCTAAAAAGACTTTTTAAGCCCTGGATATCGGTTTTTCTCTTCAATTCTAAATAGCTCATAAGCGAATAGCTATGAAACACAGGGGCTTGAATGATGGACAAAGAAAGGAGAAAACGGCGGGGATGAAGAACTCGTCTTATCTCTGACGCGATTTGCTTCTCAACAGAAGAAAAACCATTTTTATCGGCCCCCTCTGTATGCGAGAGAAAATTAAAAGCGATCTGCTCCTTGAATACTTTTTTTGAAAGAGAAGAGCTGCTCAGAAAAGCATAACTCTGGTCAGCCAGCTCTTCGATGCCGGATTCCTCATAGGCTGAAACAGGCTGAAGGATGAAAGAAACGGCTTTTAAAAGCCCAAATTCCTTGAGGACAACATGAAAGAGATGAGAAAGGACAACAGTCACAGGATGAGGATTGGCTATAAGCCCAGGTCTTTTTTTCAAGATAATCTCATCATTCACTCCAGCCACAATGACCGGAATTTTTTCTTCAGCGTTAAATGTCTCGCTCAAATCTATTGCCTGAAATTTTTGTTTTTGAGCGAGAGCCCCAAATGCTTGATTCACTTTTTTATCTGCCGCCAGAAAAACCAGATCACTGTCAGAGAGAGACTCCTTGTCGAGATGATGGACTACTTTGGGTTCTCCCCGAAACTGAGTCAGCTTGCTGTATTCTTCTTCCACATCCGGGTCGAAGAAATCTATATCCTTAAGAGGAAACTTCTTCTGGCTCAAGACATTTTTTAACTCTTTCCCGCGCAATGAATCTGACCCGATTAAGGCTACCTTAGGCTTTTTTATCTCTCTCATTTTTTCAGTAACTGAATTATTTATGGGCTTTTCTGTATTCAGTCATCAGGTAGTACATCTTATCCTTTAGAAAAAGCTTCTTTTTCTTATACTCTTTCTCTTCCATCTTTTCCGCTTCGGTCAGAAAATTCTTCTGCTTTAACTTTTCGAGTTTCTTTTCAAGCTGCTGGTGCTGTTTGTAGGCTTTTCTGAATACTTCGTCTCTTTTCAAAAGAAGCTCCTTCAGCTTTTTTTCTTTCATTCAGTTTCCTCCATTTAAAAGAATATCACAACGAATTTCCTAATTCAATTTCACAAGTTCGGCAAAAATTTTTCCCAACCGATCAGTCAGAGAGGACCATGAAAATGTCATTATTTTCTCGTATCCGGCGCGGGCGATCCGAAGACGAAGCTCTTTATCTTCAACGAGCTTTTTGATTTGCTGTCGTAACAAAAGAGGATGAGCAAAGGGAACAACTAATGCTGTTTGGTTGTGAAAGGCAAAATCTCGAGTTCCACTTCGGCTGCAGACAATCGGAATCTGGCAGGCCATGGCTTCTGCTGTGGTATTCGACCATCCTGCTCGTCTCTCAGCACTCACAAAAATGTCCGCCTGTGAATAGAGCCAGGCCATTTTGCTTTGAGGTAAATTCAGGTGAAATTCATGAGGGACACGGGATTTAATCATCGGGCGAGGGTCTCTTTTATCTTCGCCCACCAAACTATCAAAAAAAACAAGTTTAAGGCGAGGATATTCCCTGTAGAGTCCTTCGACGGCACGTATGACATGCTGAATACCCTTTCTTTTTTTGTATATACGTCCATAACAGAGCACTCTGAACTCATTTCTCTCGCTTTCCCTCTTTTTTGCCGGGTAAAAGAATTCGGGATTCACTCCGCCAGGGGCCCTTGAACAGGAAATTTTATATTTTTTCTCAAGATGACGGCAAAGGCCTTCAGAATTCCCAAGAAAAAAATAATTCTTTTTTATTGTCTCTTTTTCCTGCTTGTGTCCTTTTAGTAAAAAATAAAAACATTTTGCCCTGGCGTTTAATTTTTCAAAATAGGGCAAAACTGAATATTCACTGCAGAGTCCGATGTCGAAAGCTTCTTCGCCCAGAGATGAGAAAGGTTTTGTTATACCTTTAAACTCTAGCCATTCGGGTTTGCTCCCATCAGAATGGAAAAGGACAAAATAATAGCCTCTATTCGCAAGCTCATTTCCGATTTCAAGGTATCGCCTGATACCTCCAAAAATCTCCACATGGGGAACCACTGCTGCAATTTTCATTTTAGTTTCAATGCTTCGCTCTTTATTTTGAAGAGCTCTTCCATCAAAATCCCCTCATTCCCAGAAATTTGGAAAGTATTCTAACAAAATATGGAGCCGAAAGAAAGCAAAATCCTTCTTGACCATGAGATTTGTAGGGGTTTGATTTATCAAACCCACCTTTTATTTCTGGGGTCATATTTCTGGGGTCAGGTCTTGTTTTTTGCTTGTCTCAAAGGTCTCATACAAATACATTAGGATTTCATGGCGCGAATGAAGGCAACACAGATATCTGCTATCTTTACTATCTTCAGGATGAGATTTTGCCACGCTCCCCTGCCCGCTTATAAAAAGAGCCGGGTAGACCGCAATTTAATGAATTAATATAAATTGCGTTTTTCTGAGTAAAAGCAAAAAACAAGACCTGACCCCGCCAAGATTAATTAATAATTGACTTTATAAAAGAGCAAAATTATACTTAAGAGCGATTAATTAAGATTGCGCCTAAATAAATGGCGAGGTAGCTCAGTCGGTAGAGCGAGAGACTGAAAATCTCTGCGTCGGCGGTTCAATTCCGTCCCTCGCCACCCCCTTCTGTTCAGCTGCCATAAACCAGCCAAGATTTAACAAATTACTCCTATAAGTAATTATATACATGCTAAAATGTGGGTTTGATAAATCAAACCCCTACGAAGAATCATTTACATGACAAAAATGCGGATTTTATGAATCAAGCCCCTACGACTATAAACTGTAGATTTGATAAATAAAACCCCAGCAATACAAATAAGGTGGTTTGATAAATCAAACCCCTACGAAGAATCATTTACATGACAAAAAGATGGGTTTGATAAATCAAACCCCTACAAAAGACAAATCAAACCAATGCAAAATTCTGCACGACAAAAAGGGTGGATGAATCAAACCCCTACAAATGTGATTTAAGATATTCCCGCAGCTTTTGGCCAAACTCAGGCCTCTTCAAGGCAAGATCGATGCTGGCTTCCAAAAAACCCAGTTTATCCCCGGCGTCATAGCGCTTTCCTTCAAAGAGATACCCATAGACAGGCTTCGTCTCAAGAAGGATCCTTATGGCATCGGTTATCTGGATTTCGCCTCCTTTATCAGGATTGGTCTTTTTGATTGCCTCGAATATATCAGGGTGAAAAACATACCTTCCAAGAATGCCAAGATCAGAAAATGCTCTCTCCGGACCAGGCTTTTCAATCATATCCTCAACTTGAAACACCCTTTCTGAAATCTGTTTAGGCTTGACGATACCGTATTTTTTGGTCCCTTCCTCATCCACGCGCCCGAGGACAATAATCGAAGCTTCATGCTCAGAGTAGGCATCAATCAACTGCTTCGTGCAGGGCGTAGGACAGTCGAATATATCATCAGGGAGGAGGACCGCAAAAGGTTCCTGGCCTATATAACTTTCCCCCATGAGGATGGCATGACCCAAACCGAGGGCTTTTTTCTGACGGATATAGCAGAACTCTGCAAGACTTGCAATTCCTCTAACCTGCTCTAGAAAATCAGACTTCCCTTTCTCTTCCAGAAACTGCTCTAACTCCGGGCTTCTGTCAAAATAATCCTCGATTGACGATTTTCCCCGGCTAATTACGATGCCAATACTATCGATTCCTGACTGAACAGCTTCCTCGACGCCGTACTGGATAAGGGGTTTATCCACAACCGACAGCATCTCCTTAGGCTGAGACTTGGTGGCCGGCAGAAAACGAGTTCCAAAACCTGCTGCCGGAATGAGCGCTTTCCTTATCTTCATTACTTTTTTCAGAGTCTATAGCTTAAAGCTGAAGAATGCAACACCTGAAATAAGCATTCTTCTTTTTTCCATGTGCGTCTTCCCCTTATTTTTCCTCTGTTTACTAATATAAACGCAATTATTCCAGTTTCATCGCGAGGAGCTAAGAAGATTCCTTCGCTTGTCATTGCGAGCCCCGCAGGGGCGAAGCAATCTCATAAAAAAGGTTGAGATTGCCGCGCTACGCTCGCAATGACCATTTTTTCTATTAGATTGCGCAGCCTGTTCCGAGCAAAGCGAAGGAATCTTCTACTTTCACTCGCAACGGCAGATTGCCACGCCCTTTCAGGGCTCGCAATGACAATGTAAAAATATACGTTGCGCTTATATTAATTTTAAAATTCTTTGTCAAATGGAATATTCATTGATTCCGCTGTGAGCGGATCAGGCAAGGTGTCCTGCTTTTAATCTGCAGCCTAAACAGCCTGGACCTCTTTTATCTGGGGGACCTTCTTTTTTATGAAGCGTGTAATGCCCTGGGTTAGAGTCATCTCCCTCATCGGGCAACCCTCGCAGGCTCCCAAGAGCCTGACCTTGACCACCCCATCCTCGGTAACATCGACAAACTCCACATCTCCTCCGTCTGCCTTGAGATGGGGCCTGATTTCTTCTATTGCTTTCTTAACTTCTTCTTTCATGGATTTATCTCCTTATTTTTTTCAATCTTTATGAGAGATTAATATATTAGAAATTGGATTATATCTCAAATCCATCGGCATTATTGTCTCTCAAAGGCATGAATTATCTCCGCAAGCACGGGATGATTCGCCCGGTCCGGTCCTTCTGTTTTTTCTTCGGCTCGACTGGTTAAGATTTTTTGGCGAAGACAAATTCTTTTTCATTATTCAGACCGATTTTGACTGTATCTCCCTCTTTATACTCCCCCTCTAAAATTTTCTGGGCCAAGGGATTCTGGATGTCTCGCTGGATAGCCCTTTTAAGGGGACGTGCTCCGTAAACCGGGTCATAACCTCTCTCAGCCAGCAATTTCACAGCATCCTCGCTCACTTCAATCTCAATTTTTTTCTCCTGCAGCCTTTTTCTCAATTCACCAATCTGCAAATTGACAATCTTAAGGATGACTCCAGGGGAGAGAGCTTTAAAAATGATAACCTCGTCCACCCGGTTAAGAAACTCGGGTCTGAAATGACTCTCCAGAATCGCCTTCACTTCTTTTTCCATCTTATCAAAATCCTGGCTGAGTTCTTTGATCACCTGACTCCCCAAATTGGAGGTCATAATGATAATCGTGTTCTTGAAATCAATAGTTCTCCCCTTTCCATCTGTTAACCGGCCGTCATCCAAAATCTGAAGCAGGATATTAAAAACATCAGCGTGGGCTTTTTCCACCTCATCAAGGAGGATAATCGAGTATGGTCTGCGTTTTATGGCTTCGGTAAGCTGCCCCCCTTCCTCGTAACCTACATAGCCGGGAGGAGCTCCGATCAATCGAGAGACTGTATGTTTCTCCATGTACTCTGACATGTCGAGCCTGACCATCGCCTTCTCATCGTCAAAGAGAAACTCTGCCAAGACTCGAGCCAGCTCGGTCTTACCAACCCCTGTCGGGCCCATAAAGATGAAAGAGCCCAAAGGACGAGAAGCGTCCTGGATTCCGGCCCTTGCCCGCCTTATTGTGTCAGAAACAGCGCGGACCGCGTGATCCTGACCGACAACTCTTTCAGACAAGTTGGACTCCATCTTTACCAGCTTCTCCACTTCTCCTTCCAACATTTTCGAGACAGGGATTCCTGTCCATTTTGAGACAACCTGAGCCACGTCTTCCTCATCAACTTCTTCTTTGAGCATCTGTCCTTCCTTCTGAATCTCTGATAATTTTTTGGCTCTCTTTTTTATCTCGTTTTCTGTCTCAATTAGCTTCCCGTACCTTATTTCAGCCACCTTCTCCAAATCGCCTGCTCTTTCCGCATTCTGCTCCTCGATCTTGAGGGAATCCACCCGTTCCTTTAAACTTTTCAGAGCATCGATCAATTCCTTTTCTCTCTGCCAGCGAGCTTTGAGAGCACTGCTCTGTTCTTTCAAATCGGCCAGATTTTTGGCCAGCTTGTCTAATTTCTCTTTAGCACTCTTGTCTTTCTCTTTTTTCAAGGCCTGTTTTTCAACCTCAAGCTGGATAATCCTTCTTTCGAGCTCGTCTATCTCCTCTGGCATGCTGTCTATCTCAATCCTGATGCGAGAAGCGGCTTCATCGATCAGATCTATAGCCTTGTCAGGAAGATAACGGTCAGCAATATACCGGTCAGAAAGAGTGGAAGCCGCGATAATAGCAGAATCTTTGATAGCTACTCCGTGGTGAACTTCATACTTTTCCTTTAATCCTCTTAAAATGGATATCGTTTCCTCTATGGATGGCTCCCCCACATAAACCTGCTGAAATCTCCTTTCCAGAGCTGCATCTCGTTCGATGTGTTTTTTA
>Ga0209636_10000415_pt1 | contig 40894 bp, 43 predicted proteins | sample DeeMarSWOR152_54_FD_187464 | JGI IMG/M metagenome (GOLD analysis project Ga0209636, IMG submission 187464) | Marine sediment microbial communities from White Oak River estuary, North Carolina - WOR-1-52-54 (SPAdes) (version 2) | ecosystem: Environmental > Aquatic > Marine > Intertidal zone >... | reverse complement strand
TAACTCGCGATATCCAATACGATGAGATTTTTAACTTTCCAGTAACCATCAAAATCAGCGGTCTTTCTGAGTTTGTTTTTTTAAAATCTCAAGGCATACCAAAAGAAAATCCTAGTTATTGTGGAGGAAATTGTACTTTTTGCAACGAATTCAGAGAAAAAAAATCTTGTGAAACTCAAAACGGCTGTAGTTGGAATGCTAGATTTAAAATATGCGAAGGCATCTGTAATCCATGCAACAATTATCAAAATCAGCCAGAATGTGAAAACCAATTAGGTTGTGTCTGGTTTCCAGTTTCGCGAGGGGGAGAAATTATTCTGAGTAGCGATAGCGATGAAAGAAAAATAAACATAAATGAAATAGGAAGAATAAATTTAGAACTATGAATTATGAAAAAGGAGAATCTTTAATAGAATTGTTAATAGCCGTAGGAATTTTCCTAATTTCAATTAGCATTTCGATTTTTTTTCTTCTCGACAGTTATATTTCTGGCAGATTAGCTTCAGAGATAACCATAGCTAATTTTTTAGCTGAAGAGGGAATGGAAGCTGTAAAATCAATTAGAGATAATAACTGGTTAGACCTTTTAACAGGTAATCATGGTTTAACTATTTCTGAAAACCATTGGATTTTTCAGGGGCCTGAAGAAGATTTAAGCGACCAACTTCAAAAAGGAAAGAGAGTTATTGGAATAGAAGATATCGATTCTGATAGAAAAAAAATTACCTCTCGAGTTATTTGGCAATTTACTGAAGAGAGAACTGAAGAGGTGAGATTAGTTAGCTATTTAACAAATTGGCAGAAAATTTCTCCGATTGAAATAAGAAAACCAACCGCTCATACTGACCCAGCCCAAAAAACTATCAGCCCAGAAAATGCCTACGATTACCCTGATGGAAATACTTTTTCGACTACTCGCTATGACATTTCAAGAGACCCCTCAATTATTTTGCATAACTGGGAAACTTCAACCAAGACTTACACTTCTTTGGTTTTAAAATATCGCTATCAAGCAGATGAGGCAACTGACGATAGGTATGCTATTTCCTATTCAACTACTGGTTGTAACGGAGAATTTACTGATTTAATCTCTCTAACTTCAACTGCTGCTCCTGACACTATTTTATCAACTGAACTTTCTTCTACCCAAGACTTAATTCAACTCTGTTTAAAAATCTATACAGAAAAGATTAGAGCTGCTGATAAGAAAAATCTTTATACTAAAGATGTTTGGACTGAAGGAACCTATTAATTTTATGAAAAAAAAGACTTTTACCCTGCACCATTTTAATATAATTCAAAAGTTAAAGAATATAATTCATCCCCATACCACTGTTCCCCAAAATGGTTTGGGATTTACTCTAATTGAATTTTTCATCTATATTGCTATTTTAATCTCTATTTTAGCTTTAACGACTGGATTTTTATGGAACGTTGTTTTAGGAAATATTAAAGAAAATTCATATCAGGAAGTTCAGCAAAACGGAAGATTTTCTTTGACGAAAATAACTCAGGAAATCAAAAAGGCAGAAGGCATCATTAATCCTCCTCTTGGTTTTTCAACCGACTCTCTTTCTTTAGAGATGGCTGATTCTAATTTAAACCCAACAATCTTTTATTTAGCAGAAGGAAAATTAACAATTACTCAAGGTTCAAATCCACCCTATCCTTTAACTAGCGACCGAGTGGTTATTAAAAATTTAAAATTTACCAATTTATCTTATGAAAATACTCCAGGAACTATTCGGATAGAGATGACAATTGAACATTCCAATCCAACTGGTAGAATTGAATATCAGGCTTCGATTGATTTTAAATTAACCGTTTCTTTGGTCGAAAGCGGAGCCACACCTTAATTATGAAAGGTTTTATTGCTCTAATGACAGTTTTAATAATTTTTGGGATTGTTTTGATTATCGGGCTGAGTGTTAGTATGCTCAGTGTTAATGAGGCAACCATGGGATTAAAAAAAACTCAATCATCTCGAGCTTATTATTTAGCCAATCTCTGTGCTGAACATAGTTTGATGAGATTAAAAGAAAATTCTAACTACTCTGGAAATGAAATCATCCAAACTGAAGAAGGTAATTGCCAAATTTTATCAATTGAGAATAATTGGATAGTAAAAGTTATTGGAAATTTTCAAAACCAAATAAAAAAAATTAAAATTATAATTAGTCAGGTTAATCCTCAAATGATTATTCAATCCTGGCAGGAAGTAGCTGATTTTTAATATGTTTGACCTTTTTCAAAAACCATTTGGTTTAGATATTTCAGATTATTCAATTGAGATTGTTTCCCTTTCTGGGTCAATAGAAAATCCTAAACTTTCTTGTCTTGGAAGACTGGAATTGCCTCCAGGTATCCTTGAAAATGGTCAGATTTTAAATAAAAAAGATTTGGAAAAATTTTTGAAAAATTTAATCTCAAATCCAGAATTTGGGAAAATAAAAATAAAAAAATTTATTTTCTCTCTACCAGAATCAAAAAGCTTTATTTATATTTCAGAAATTCCAGAAAATTTTAAAAAAGAGGATACTCCCGAATTTATAAAATTGAAAGCGAGCGAGAATTTCCCCTTTCCTTTAACTGAAATCTATTTTGATTTTCAAATAAGAGAAAAAGAAATTTTCTTGGTAGCTGTCCCAAAAAGGATTGTTGATGATTATTTAGAAGTATTTAAAAATTGCTCTCTTCAACCCCTAGCTTTAGAAATTGAATCTGAGAGTTTGGCCCGGTCTTTGATCGAAGGAGAAAAAGAAACAGTTTTAATTGCTGACATTGGAACAAGGATGACAAATTTTAGCCTTTTTGATAAAAAAAAACTGAGATTAAGCATATCCTATCCTATTGCCGGAAACAAATTTACCAAAACTGTCTCAGAAAAATTAAAAATTTCTTTTGCTGAAGCAGAAAATCTCAAAAGAGAAGTCGGTTTGAATCCAGAAAAAAAAGAGGGAAAAATTTTTTTAATTTTACAAGAAGAAATTCAAGGATTGATTAAAGAGATAAAAGGAATGGAAGAATATTTCCAGAAAAAAACCAGTAGGAAAATTGGAAAAATAATTTTAGCTGGGGGATCGGCCTCACTGCCCTATCTCCGGGAATATTTAGCCGAAAATTTAGAAAAAGAAGTCTTAATTGGCGACCCGTGGGTTAAAATTAACATTGATATTTTAAGAAAAAAGGAATATTTTAAAGAAGCTTTAAAGATTAACCCACTTCTTTATTCAATTACCATTGGTTTAGCTTTACGTGGATTAACAAAAAACCCGAAAGAGGAGGGAATAGATTTAATAAAAAAAATAAAGATGTGATATAATATAAGATGTTAAAGAAGGGATTTACTCTTTTAGAGCTTCTAATCGTTATTGGAATTTTAGTGATTTTAATCGGAGCATTTGTTGTTGCCATTAATCCAGCTAGGCAGTTTGCTAAAACAAACAATGCTAGACGCTGGTCAGATATTGCTTCTTTACTTAGTGCTATTTCTCAGAATATAATTGATAATAGAGGAATTTGGGTCTGTATTGATTATCCCAAAATTACCACTTCTACTGACGGTCATTTTATAAACAATACTGAAGCCGACATCTGCGACTGTCTGGTTCCGAAATATTTGCCAGCCCTACCCCAAGATCCTGGAGTTGGTGAACCTTTGACGACTTGTCCACCAATATACGATACCAGATATAAGCTTTATCAAAATACAATTACCAATCGGATAACAATCTGGGCTTCTGATGCTCAATCAGAGAACGGAACCCCTCCTGATATTAGACTTGCTCGTTAAATAAAGGTCGTAAAATAAAAATATAAAAATTATGAAAGGTTTTACTTTACTTGAATTATTAATAGTAATTGGAATTGTAGTCATTTTAATTGGAATAACAATTGCTGCTATTAATCCAGCTCGACAACTAACTGCTGCCAGAGACGCTACTCGTTGGGCCCATGTTGGAACTTATTCTAGTGCGGTAGCTCAAAATATGATTGATAATGCTGGAACCTGGGTTTGTAGTGGTTATCCAGCTACTACTACCTGGCACGAGATATCGGAAGCTGATTACAACATTTGTTCTTGTATATATCCAACTTATCTTGGTTCTGTTCCAAGAGATCCAGCAGCTGGTAGTTCTTATGCCTCTTGTGCTTCAGGCTACGAAACAGATTACGAAGTGAATTGGACAAGCAGTACTCCTCCTTATCGGGTTCAAGTTCGATCGCAGGCTGATAATAGCATCACAACCAGTCGTTAATTGAGCCCTTTAGCGAAGATTAACAGAATCTTTTCTAATTGAAGAAAAGTCAGTTGTTACTGGCTTTTCTTTTTAGCTTGATTTTTTAAAAGTATTTTTTTATAATGAAAAATACTTTTTAAAGGTCGGAGAATAAAATTATAAATCAATATGACCCCTTTTTCAATCATTCTTATAGTAATTGTTCTAATTATTTTTTGGATGATTTTGACTTACAATGATTTAGTAAAATTAAGAAATCGGACAAAAGAAGCCTGGGCAGATATAGATGTTCAATTGAAAAGGAGATACGATTTAATTCCAAATCTGGTTGAGACAGTTAAAGGTTATGCCTCTCACGAAAAGGAAGTTTTTGAAAAAGTAACTCAAGCCAGGGCATCAGCCATATCGGCTGAGAAATCGGGTGATCCAAAAAAAATTGCTGAAGCTGAAAATTTTTTGGCCGGTACTTTAAAGACTCTTTTTGCTGTGGCTGAGAATTATCCAAATTTAAGGGCTTCAGACAACTTTTTGGAATTGCAAAAGGAACTTAGCGATACCGAAAATAAAATCCAGGCATCTAGAAGGTTTTATAACGGAAACGTTAGAGATTTGAATATCAAGGTTGAGAGTTTTCCAGCAAGCATCATAGCTTCTTTGTTTAATTTCAAGAAAATGGATTTATTCGAATTAGTAGAGGCAGCAGAAAGAGAAACTCCAAAAGTGAAATTTTAGCCTATGGCTACAATTTATACTCAGGTTGAATCAAACGTCCGGAGGACTTGGATTTTAATCTCTTGCTTTTTAATTTTTATTATTTTTTTGGGTTGGCTGTTTAGTTATCTTTTGAACAATTCTATCTTTTTAATTTTAGCTCTAATTATTGCTCTTTTTCAAAGCTTCATTGCTTATTGGCATTCAGATAAGATTGTTCTAATGATGACTGGAGCAAAGCCAATAGAGAAAAAAGACAATCCAGAATTATACAGAATTGTAGAAAATCTTTCTATTACAGCTGGTTTACCTACCCCAAAAATTTATATTTTACCAGAAAACCAACCCAATGCTTTTGCTACCGGCCGAAATCCAGAACACTCAGCCATTGCCTTGACAAGAGGTTTGTTAGAAAAATTGGAAAGACCAGAATTAGAAGGGGTAATTTCGCACGAACTTTCTCATATAAAAAACAGAGATATCCTTTTGGCTTCGGTCGTAGTCGTTTTAGTAGGAGTGATAGCCATTTTATCTAATTGGTTTTTGAGAATGGGTCGTTGGGGAAGATCAAGAAAAAGAGAAAAAGGAGGAAGCGGGATATTTTTAATATTTGGCTTGATAGCTGCTATTTTAGCTCCCATTATCGCAAATTTAATTCAATTAGCAATTTCGAGGAAAAGGGAATTTTTGGCTGATGCTTCAGGTGTTCTTTTAACAAGATACCCAGAGGGTTTAATAAGAGCCTTAGAAAAAATTTCTATAGACCAAAATTCTATGAATAGAGCTTCGCCTTCAACAGCTCATCTTTTCATCATTTCTCCTTTTAAGGGAAAAGAAGTCGGAAATTGGTTGATAAAAATATTTTCAACTCATCCCCCGATACAAGAACGAATTGAGGCCTTAAAAAAATAGCGACGTAATTTTGGAGGCGTGCCGGAGTGGCCGAACGGGCATGTCTGGAGAACATGTATATCCTAAAGGGTATCGGAGGTTCGAATCCTCCCGCCTCCGCAAATATGTTTAATTTTTTTAAAAAAAGACAAAAAAAATCCAGAAATTTAAAAGAAATTTTGGATTTTATTAAGAAATTGGAAAAAGACTTCCATAATCTTTCCCGAGAGTTGGAAAGCCTTAAAAAAGAATCAAAATTTTCAATCCAAAAAATTGGCATAGTCAGATTCAATCCGTTTTCTGAAATTGGAGGAGCTCAAAGCTTTTCGATCGCCTTTTTAGATGGAAAAAATAATGGAGTAGTAATTACTAGTTTATATACCAGAGAGGGGAATAGAGTTTATGGAAAGCCAATAAAAAATGGGAAATCAGAATATTTATTATCCGAAGAAGAAAAAGAGGCATTAAAAAAGGCAATTTCAAAAAATAATGAAAAAAGAAAGTCAAAACTTAACCCGTCTACCAACGCCTGAAAGCGTAGCCGATGGCGGGCAGGTAAAGAGACCTCCCGTGGTAGTGGTCTTAGGCCATATAGATTCAGGAAAAACAAGTCTACTTGATTTGATTAGAAAAAGCCAGGTTGCTGAGAGAGAAACAGGAGGAATTACTCAACATATAGGAGCTTATGAAGTTGAAAAAAGTGGGAAAAAAATAACTTTTATTGATACCCCTGGTCACGAAGCTTTTTCTCAGATGAGAACCAGAGGAGCCAAAGTCGCAGATATAGCCATTTTGGTTATAGATGGTACAAGAGGGGTTGAAGACCAGACAAAAGAAGCGATTTTGATTATCAAGAAAGCTCAGATTCCTCCAATTGTAGCCTTAAATAAAATTGATAGGGTGGAAGCAAATTCTGGAAGAGCAAAAAAAGAATTGGCAAAAGAAGGGATTTTGGTGGAAGGGCTAGGAGGAAAAGTTCCTTCAGTTGAGACTTCAGCTAAAACTGGTAAGGGAATTGAAGAACTTTTAGATTTAATAATTTTAGTTTCAGAAATGGAAGAACTAAGAACTGATTTATCAAAAATGCCTGAAGGAGTAGTTATTGAATCTTATTTAGATCCGAAAAGAGGTCCTACAGCTACTTTAATCTTGAACGAAGGAAAATTAAAAATAGGTCAAATCATTGGCACTCAATCTGCTTTTGGAAAAATAAAATCGCTGGAGGACTTTAAAGGAAATTCGGTAAAAGAAATTCTTCCTTCTCAACCAGTGGTTGTTTTAGGTTTTGAAAATTGTCCTATGGTAGGAGAAAAATTTAAACTCTTTTTAAATCCCGAGGAAGCAAGAAGTTTTGTAAAAGTTTCTGAGGAAAAAGAACCCCAAGTTTTAACTGTTTTGCCAGAACAAAAATCTTTTAATTTAATTTTAAGAACTGATTGTCTGGGTTCTATAGAACCAATAAAAGAAGTAATATCTCAAATACCGAGAGAAAAAATAGTTTTGAACATTTTAAAATCTGAAGTAGGACAAATAAACGAATCAGATATTAAATTAGCCAAAGGCGCTCGAGCTTTAATTTTAGGATTTAGAGTAAAAGCTACTCCTGGGGCAAAGATTTTAGCTCAAAGAGAGAAAATAAAGATAATGAGCTTTGACTTAATTTATGACCTAGTTGAAGGATTAAGGAAATTCATTCAGTTAATAATGAAACCAGAGATAAAAAGAGTTGACTTGGGAAAGCTAAAAACTTTGATTGTCTTTTTTACAAAAAAGAACAGACAAATTGTTGGAGGAAGAATTATTGAAGGAGAGATTAAAAAAGGAACCAAAATCGAAATTTTTAGAGGAGAGGAAAAAATTGGTCAAGGGAACCTTTTAAATCTTCAAAAAAATAAAAAGAATATTGAAAGAGCGGCAAAAGGAGAAGAAGTAGGGATACTGTATGAAGGAGATAAAAAAATTGAAGTCGGAGATATCATTTTAATATATTCTGAAGAGAAAGAGAAAATAGAATTATGAAAGAGAGAATTCAAAGAATTAATAGTTTGATAAGGGATGAGTTAGCAAAAATAGTTTTTAAAAAAATAGAATTTTCAACTAATACATTGGTAACTTTAACTAGAGTTGAAACAACTAAAGATTTGAAAGAGAGTAAAATTTTTGTTTCAGTAATACCAGAAGAGAGAGTAAAAGAAGTTTTAAAAATTTTAAATAGAAAAATTTATTTTTTACAAAAGAAATTAGATAAAACATTAAAAATGAAGATTGTGCCGAGAATAAGCTTTTTTGAAGAAAAGAAAATAATTGAGGCAGCAAAGATAGAGAAAATCTTAGAGGACTTGAAAAAAAGAAAAAAATAGAGGAAAATGGATTTGGCGCGGTAGCCAAGTAGCTAAGGCATCGGTCTGCAAAACCGATAACGTGGGTGCAATTCCCATCCGCGCCTCAAAAATTAGCCCGGGTGCCGGAACTAGCAGACGGTCTGGACTTAAAATCCAGTGGGGTTTAAACTCCGTGAGGGTGCAAGTCCCTCCCCGGGCATAAAACAAAAAACCACTTTTTCTAGTGGTTTTTATTATTCTTGATTTTACTTATCCTTCCAAAACCTCAATATAAGTTCTTTTTACGCCAAAATTCAGAGCTTCTTGATAGGAAGGAAACCAAACGTCAAAATGATAATTCCCTTTTTTCCAACTCATTCTATCTTCAACTACAAAGATTTTTTCGCCAAATAATTCTGGGATTCTCAGTTTTGTTCCGAGAGGAAGAGAATTGTTAGCAATAATCCCTTCTCTGACATTAGTCCCGGCAGCTGTAATATGAGGTTCATCATCGGTTTCCCAGGGTGTAGAGGAATACCCCGTGATTAAGACTTTGATTTTTCGACTGATTTTTGGTTCAAGATCTAAAGAAGAAATTGCCCCAAAAGTGTTCCCTTGAATAATAACCAATTCCTGGGGAAGCGAATTTCTAAATAAAAAATTGGTCTTAGCCCCCAAATTAGATTTAAAAAACAGGATTACTCCAGCTAAAATTATCAAGAATAAGGAGATATTTAATCGATTTTTATCGAAAAAAAATCGATATTTTTTAACTTTAGACATTTTAAAACCCTTTAAAAGATTTTATTATCTTAGCTTTTCCAAAAAGTTTGTCAAGGGTTTTTTTTCGATTTTTTAAATTTTTCCTATGATATGATAAAGCGGGTGAGGGGAGTTGAACCCCCTCCTCAACCTTGGCAAGGTTGTATACTAACCGTTATACTACACCCGCTAGAAATCCTCTAGCTCTTGCTTTAGACCACAATTACTCGCTTTTTTACACCTCGGGAAATTCTATAATTTAGTGCCGCGGGCCAGACTTGCACTGGCGCCCTCATCTTTTTCAGAGATGCGCTCTACTACCTGAGCTACCGCGGCAATTATTAAATTATATCAAAAATTACTTTCTTAACCAAATTGGGTGGGCGTATCTGATTTAAACCAGAGACTTTCCTCACAAAGATGGGCAACAGAGGATTCGAACCCCTAACCTTCTGGATGTAAACCAGACGCTCTAACCGTTGAGCTAGTTGCCCAAAAATAGTAAGTTGTTTTACTACTGAACTATCTACCCGTTTTGTGCGGACGGTGGGACTTGCACCCACACGCCCAAAATTGGGCCAGGTTCCTCAGACCTGCGCGTATTCTAATTCCGCCACGTCCGCATTATTTTTTTAACTTTGCTCTTTTTCCTTTTGCTTTTCTTATATAATAAAGTTTTGCTCTCCTCACTTTCCATCTTTTTATAAGCTCAATTTTTTCTATGCTTGGAGAATGAATCGGAAATATTCTCTCAACTCCCACTCCATCTATCATTTTTCTAATAGTGATCGTAGCTCCAATTTCTCTTCCATGTTTTCTGGCAATAACTAAACCCTCAAAAATTTGGATTCTTTCTTTTTCCCCTTCTTTAAATTTTTGATAAACTTTAACCTCATCACCTGCTCTTATTTCAGGCATATTTTCTTTTAAATAAATTGTTTCAATTTTTTCCATAATTTGGGCGCGACAGGACTTGAACCTGTGACCTTCACAATGTCAGTGTGACGCTCTAACCACTGAGCTACGCGCCCCTGCGCGTGCCAGGGATCGAACCTGGGACCTGTTGTTTATAAGACAACCGCTCTCCCACTGAGCTACACGCGCGAAATTACCTCTTTTTTTTAACTTTGACCTTTTTCACTCTTTCCTTTTTCTTTTTGACTAAATTTTCAAATTCCTCTTTTTCTATTGTTTCCTTTTCAATCAATCTCTTGGCAATTTTTTCTAAAAGTTTCCTCTTTTTCCATAAAATTTTTGTTACCTTTTTCTCTGCTCCTCTCATTATTTTTGATACCTCTTCATCAATCTTTTCTGCTATTTTTTCAGAATAGTTTTTGTATTCTCCTAATTCACTTCTCAAAAAGATAAATTCCTCTCTTTCACCAAAAGAAATTGGACCAAGCGAAGACATTCCGTATTCTTTTATTAATTTTCTGGTAAACCTTGACGCTTCTTTTAAATCATTTGCCGCTCCAGTACTCATTTGACCGAACTTCACTTTTTCAGCACAATACCCTCCCAATAAAGCCATTATCTCAGCTAAGAATTCGGATTTAGTTTTTATCCTTCTTTCTTCAGTTGGCATTTTTAAGGTGTAACCTGCAGCCAACCCTCTGGCAACGATTGAAATTTTTCTTACAGGTTCAGCTTCTGGTAAGGAGGCTGAGACTAAAGCATGGCCTGCTTCATGGTAGGCGGCAATTTCTTTTTCTTTTTTCGAAAGAATATGAGATCTCCTTTCCGGTCCCAAAAGAACTTTATCTATCGATTCTAAAAATTCTTCTTGTGAAATCTGGCTTTTATTTACTCTTGCAGCTAAAATCGCTGCTTCATTGACTACGTTTGCTAAATCAGCTCCGGAAAAGCCGGGTGTTCTTTCAGCAACTTCCCGCAAGTTAACACTTAAAGCCATTGGTTTTCCTCGACAGTGAATTTTTAATATTTCTTCCCTCTCTTTAATATCTGGTAAATCCAAGACTATTCTTCTATCAAATCTGCCTGGTCTCAAGAGAGCAGGATCTAACATATCCGGTCTGTTAGTAGCAGCAACTACAATTCGACCATCTTCTCTTTCAAAACCATCCATCTCAGCTAAAATCTGATTCAAAGTCTGTTCTCTTTCTTCGTGAGCTCCGGTCATTCCTGGTCCTCTTACTCTTCCTATAGCATCTATTTCATCGATAAAAATTATTGCTCTACCAGCCTTTTTTGCTGTATTGAATAAATCTCTAACTCGGCTTGCGCCAACTCCTACAAAGAGTTCTATAAACTCAGATCCAGAAATTGATAAAAATGGTACTCTAGCTTCAAAAGCTATTGCTCGAGCAAGCAAAGTCTTTCCAGTTCCAGGAGCTCCTATTAACAAGACTCCTCTCGGGATTTTAGCTCCCATTTGGAGATATTTTCTCGGGTTTTTTAAAAAATCAACTACTTCTTTTAATTCCTCTTTTGCTTCTTTCAACCCTCCTACATCTTTAAAACTAATCTTTTCCTTTGGGTGAGTTCCAGCCCCAAATAGCCTTGCTCTTGCTCTTGTAAAATCGAATGCTTGAGTTACTCCGGTTCTCGCTTGCCTAAACATCAGCCAGAAAAAAATAACTAAGGATAAAAATGGCAAGATACCAAATAAAAGCAAAGGTCCTAACCAATCCCAAATCTCAGCTCTCTCTTTTGTCTGAATATTGACTTCTTTCAATTTTTCTCTATCTACGCCGTAATTAATAAGAGACTGAGAAAGCGAAGTTTCAATCTCTTTTCGCGATTTCACCCTTCCCTCATCCTTATAGATTATTTCAAGTTCGTTTCCTAAAATTGAGATTTCTCTTACTCTATCTTGGTTAATATCCGAAACCAGTTGGCTTAGAGATATTTCATTTTCTTGAGGTTTTGAAAAAAGGGAAAAGATTCCAGAAAGGAGCAATAAAATTAAAAAAATCAAAAAAATATTTTTTGCTAATCTTTTCATAATTCTATGATAACAGGAATTTTAAAAATTTCAATTTTCGCTTTTTAAAGCCTTTAAAGAAAGAGAAACTCTGCCTTGAGAAATATCAATGATTTTAGCTTTTACTTTCTCCCCTAATTGTACTATTTTGGAGGGGTCTTTTACTCTTTTTTCGTCTAATTCTGAAATATGGATTAATCCTTCTAAATTCTCCCCAAATCTAATAAAAGCCCCAAAATCAGTTAAACCTGTAATTTCACCTTCGACAACATTTCCTATTTTATATTCCCTTAAACTTTCTTTTGCTTTTTCTATCTCCGCCAATCTTTCAGAAAGAATAACTTGGCCTTCTTTCTGATTTAAATTTAAAATTTTTACTTCAAATTCTTTTCCGATGAATTTTTGAAGTTTTTTTAAAATCTTTTCTATATCTCCTCCTTTTACTTTCGGATAGTGTTTTGAGCTTAATTGGGAAACTGGTAAAAAGGCCGGAATTCTCGAAATCTCAGTTAGTAACCCCCCCTTGTTGGCTCCGGTTATTTTTACTTTTATTATTTTTTCTTCTTTTTCTCTTAAAGTCTCAAAAGTTAATTCCCTGGAAGCCCTACTCACAGAAAGCTCAGCAAAACCTTCTTCATTATCTGGATCTAAAACTTTAGCAAAAACTTTTTCTCCGATTTTTAAATCTTTCAAAATATTTTTTGCCTCAAAAAACTCCTTTCCATAGATAATTCCCGTTCCCTTATTCCCTAAATCCAAAAAGACCGAGGACTTCGCTCTGGCAATTATCTTTCCTTCAATAATCTCCCCTCCCTTCAATGGTTTTAATAATTCATTTTTTTTCAAAATTTCTTTCATATTCCTTTATATATCATACATTTTTTTTGAGGTAAACCCCGCACCACTTTTTATTCAGATAAGCAAGTATTATACCACTTTTTCTTTGAAAGTGGTGCGGGGTAAAGTTTGAAATAAAAGAAAAAATTTGCTAAAATTTTCTATCTATGCAAATTTTTTGGAAAGGACAATCTTGTTTTCAAGTTCTAATCAACTTAGGAAAAGAAAATCAAGTAAAAATAGTTATAGACCCTTTTTCTGAAGAAACCGGGTTAAAACTTCCGAAATTGGAAGCCGATATTTTATTAATAACTCACTCCCATTCTAATCACAATAGTAAAAAATCTGTTTTTGGTAATCCTTTTTTAATTGAAAAACCAGGAGAATATGAGATAAAAGGAATCTTTGTTGAAGGAATTCATTCCTGGCATGATTCAAAAGAAGGTAGAGAAAGAGGAGAAAATATAATCTATACAATAGAGGCAGAGGAGATGAAGTTATGTCATTTAGGAGATTTTGGCCAAAAAGAATTAACCGAACGGCAGATAAATAAGATTGGTGATGTAGATATTTTGATGATTCCCATAGGTGGCATTCCCCATCAAAATCAAAAGCGGGGAACTATCTCAGCAAAAGAGGCAGTGAAGGTAATGAGTCAAATTGAACCGAAGATCACAATTCCAATGCATTATAGGATTCCGAATTTAAAAATAAAACTCGACGGATTAGAAAAATTTTTTAGACCTCTGGGAATAAAAGAAGTTAAACCCTTACCAAAATTATCGATTAAAAAAAGAAACCTTTCTCCAGAGGAGGCAAAGATAATAATCTTGAAACCATGAAGTTCTTAGAAAGAATTCAAAAATTACCAAAAGGAGAAAGGAAGATTATTTTTTGGTTAATTTTAATTCCGTTTGCTATCTTTCTTTTTTTTCTTTATGGAAAATATTTTCAAAATAAAATAAAAAGTATCCAGGCAGAAAAAATAGGCGAGAGTTTTGAGTTTCCCAAACTTCAAGAACAATTAAAGAAAATTCCAAAAATTGAAATTCCAAATCTACCTCTTCGGTAGATGCGCCGATGAGGAACAATAAAATGGAAAAAGACCAAAAAGTTAATAAGGAAATAATTAAGGAAAAAGAGATAACAAAAGAAATGGAAGAATCATACATTGACTATGCCATGTCTGTTATTATTTCTCGAGCTCTTCCCGATGTTAGAGATGGATTAAAGCCAGTTCAAAGGAGAATTTTATATACAATGTATGAAAATGGATTAAAGCATAATTCTAGATTCAAAAAATCAGCTTCCACAATTGGAAATTGTATGTCTCGCTACCATCCCCATGGAGATGCTCCGATTTATGAAGCTTTAGTTAGAATGGCTCAAGATTTTTCTTTGAGATATCCACTAATAGATGGTCAAGGGAATTTTGGTTCAATCGACGGAGACCCTGCTAGTGCCATGCGTTATTCAGAGGCTAAACTCTCAAAAATTGGTGAAGAAATGTTAAAGGATATTGAGAAAAATACTGTTGATTTTATTCCCAATTATGATGGGACAAGGCAGGAACCGACTGTTTTACCTTCTCCAATCCCTCAACTTTTATTAAACGGAGTCTTAGGGATTGCTGTCGGAATGGCAACGAATATTCCTCCCCACAATCTTCCAGAAGTTTGCGATGCTTTAATCTACCTTCTCTTCCATCCAAAAACTGATAGCGAAGACCTATTTAAGTTTATCAAAGGACCGGATTTTCCTACCGGAGGTCAAATTTTCGATTTAAAATCGATTATTGAAACCTATTCAATAGGCAAAGGACCAATTTTAATAAGAGGAAAAGCTGAAGTAATAGAAGATAGAAAAAAGAGAAAAATCGTCATTACTGAAATTCCCTATCAGGTTTTAAAATCAAATTTACTTCAACAAATAGCTAATTTAGTTCAGGATAAAAAAATAGAAGGGATAAAAGGAATACGTGATGAATCTGACAAAGAAGGAATGAGAATTGTAATAGAATTAAAATCAAACACCTATCCAAAAAAGATTTTAAAAGCTCTCTATAAATTTTCTGATTTACAAAAAACATTTCATTTAAACCTTATTGCTCTTTCAAGTGGTATTCAGCCAAAAGTGATGAGCTTAGTCGATGTTTTAAGCGATTTCTTAACCTTTAGAAAAGAAATCATTCATCGCAAGACAAAGCATGATTTAGGAAAGGCAAAAGAAAGGGTTCATATATTAGAAGGAATTGAAAAATGTCTTGGCAAAATAGAAAAAGTGGTAGCTTTAATCAAAAAATCAAAAGATAGACAAGACGCTCAAAAAAAGTTAATGAAAAATTTCAATCTGGATGAAATTCAAGCTAACGCGATTTTGGAAATAAAATTGTCATCTTTAGCAAAATTGGAAAGAAAAAAAATAGAGGATGAATCGAGAGAAATGAGATTGAAAATAAAAGAGTTAAGTTCAATTCTAAAAAGCCCTCAAAAAATAAAAAGGCTTATAAAAAGAGAATTAGAAGGATTGAAAGAAGTATTTGGAGATGAAAGGCGAACAAAAGTTTTTGAACAGAAAATTGGCGAGATATCAGAAGAAGAATTGATTCCTGAAGAAGAAACAATCATTGTTTTAACTAGGGGAGGATACATAAAAAGAGTGAGTCCCAAAGTCTACCGAATTCAAAAAAGAGGAGGGAAAGGAGTAATTGGTATGGGAACTAGGGAAGAGGATATTGTCGAACATTTTTTAACCGCAAATACAAGAGATCAAATTCTATTTTTTGTTGATTCAGGTAAGGTCTTCAGTTTGCCGGTCTTTGAAATTCCTGAAGAAAATAGGCTGGCAAAAGGAAGAGGGGTTATGAATTTTTTAGAGATTTCCCCTGAAGAAAAAATTTTAGCCCTTTTACCCTTAGGTAAAAAAGATGCCATTTTAGGAGCAAAGTATTTAATAATGGCAACAAAAGAAGGTATAATAAAGAAAACCCCATTAGAAGATTTTAAAAGGGTAAGAAGGTCAGGATTGATTGCAATTAATTTAAAAAAAGGAGATTTGTTAAAATCAGTAAGAAAAACAAGTGGGTCTGATGAAATCATTTTATTGACCAAAAAAGGAAAGTCAATAAAATTTAAAGAAAAAGAAGTTAGACCAATGGGTCGCGTCGCAGCCGGTATTAAAGGAATAAGATTAAAAAAAGATGAGATGGTGGGAATGGAAGCAATAAAAATAGGAAAAAGAAAAATGAAAAATTATTTATTGACTTTAACTGAAAATGGCTACGGAAAAAGGACTAATTTGAGAGAATATCGATTGCAAAAAAGAGGAGGCATGGGGATAAAATCAGCTAAAATAAATTCAAAGACTGGCCAAATAATTTCTTTTAAAGTTTTGGGGGAAGAAGAAGATTTAATTGTCATTTCTAAAAAAGGTCAAGTCATTAGGACAAAAATTTCCGCAATTCCAAAATTAAAAAGAGATACTCAAGGAGTGAGAATAATGAAATTGGAAGAAGATGATAGAGTAGCTTCAGCAACTTGCATTTAATATGAATGGTTTTTTAAACCCATCTGAAGTATTAAAAAAACTAGATTTAGGAAAAAGCCTAATTGCGGCTGATTTTGGTTCAGGTGCCGGCGGTTGGGCAATTCCTTTAGCTAGGTCCTTGGAAGAAGGCAAGGTTTTTGCTATAGATATTTTAGAAGAGCCACTTTCGGTTTTAAACAGCAAAATTAAGGCTCAAAAGCTTTTCAATATCGAAATTGTCAGAGGGGATGTGGAAAAAGGAACTAGGCTCTTGAACGAAACTTGTAACCTTGTTTTGATGACTAATCTTTTATTTGAATGCGAGAATAAAAAAAAGGTTCTAGAAGAAGGAAAGAGAGTTTTAAGAAAAGGAGGGAAAATTTTAGTAGTTGACTGGAAAAAAGAAAGTCTTCTTGGACCAAAAGAAAAAGTATCTCCAAAAGAAGTTAAGAAATTGGCTCAAGATATTGGCTTAAAATTAGAAAAAGAATTCGAAGCTGGCCCTCAACACTATGGACTTTTATTTTCGAAATGATAGAATACTTCTAATGAAAAGGATTTTTCTGGTTTTATTCTTGTTTTTACCTTTTTTGGTTTTTGCTCAGGGAATAGTAATTCCAAACCCTTTAACTGCTACAAGTATAGAAGAGGTTATTGAAGGAATTGTTGATTTTCTTTTTTATGTTGCTTTAGCTGTAGCTCCTTTAATGTGGATTATTGCCGGACTTTTACTTACATTTGCGGCTGGAGACCCGAAAAAAGTTGATACGGCAAAAAAAATCGCCTTTTATACTGTAATAGGTTTTGCTATTGTTATGTTTGCCAAAGGTATAATTTCTGTGTTAAAAGATATATTAGGAGGGTAATATTAAAAAAGGTCTAAAAATAAGGTCAAATAAAAAAATGAGAAAAATTTCAGTATTCATATCGTTATTGGTAGGAATAGCTATTGCTTCAGTAGCTCTTGCCCAGGTGGCTGCTCCGGATCGATGTACAATACGAGCTGCTACAGGAATTACCCAGTGTGACACAAGTTGTCCAGTTGGAAATCAGTGTATTTTTGACACTAACTATGGTAATCCGCCTATCAGAGGAGCTCTTTGCTGTATGTTTAGCTCTATGAATTATATTATAAACTGGATTTTTATGATTTTGATGGTTCTTTCAGCCATCGTTGTGATTTACGGAGCAGTAACTTTAACCACTGCTGCTGGAGCCCCTGATAAGGTAGCTGCTGGGAAAAATTTAATAGTTTATGCTGTTATCGGATTTGCTGTTGCTCTTCTATCTAGAGGTATTCCTGGCATTGTCAGAACAATAATGGGAATAACATAACGAGGGAAAGTTGATTATTGATAGTTTTTCTTGCAAAGGTTCAGCTCTTGTGTTAAAAATACATTGGGAGGATAAAAAGAGATTTTAAAGGTCGAAAACTAAACTAAACAGAATTTAAAAATGAAGAAACTATTATTAGTTCTACTGTCTTTATTAGTTCCCTTAATGGTTCTTGCCCAGGTTGCTGCTCCGGTTTCTTGTACGATAAGAGCTGATACAGGAATTACAGGTTGCCCAGCAATTGGTTTTGCATCTGACTACGATACTCAGTATGGTGCTGTTAAAGGAGCTATTTGTTGTATGTTTAGTGCTCTGAATTATGTTATAAACTGGATCTTTATGGCTTTAGTGGTTCTTTCAGCTATCGTTGTGATTTGGGGAGCAGTAACTTTAACTACAGCTGCTGGAGCCCCTGAAAAAGTGACTGCTGGAAGGAATTTGATAATCTATGCTGTTATCGGATTTGCCGTTGCTCTTCTATCCAGAGGTATTCCTGGCATCGTCAGGACAATAATGGGAATAACATAGCGGCAGGAAAATCGAAAGAAGTTTTACTCTTGTTTGGAAAATCAACCCCAAAAATGGGGTTGATTTTTTTATTAAATTAAATAGAATTAAAAATAGCTGCACAGTAGCGAAACGGCAGAGTTATGGTCAAACCAAGTAAATTTATTTCTACCAAATGGAATCAAAATCTGGCATATGCTGTAGGGTTATTTACCGCGGATGGATGTTTATCTTCAGATAAAAGACATTTAGAATTTAATTCAAAAGATAAAAAACAAGTTGAGAATTTTAGGCAATGTCTCAATTTAGATAACAGGATTACTAAAAAAGCAAGAAGTAATGAAAAAATCAAAAAATATTATCGAGTACAGTTTGGCAGTATCCAATTTTATAAATTTTTAGAATCTATAGGCTTAATTACTAAGAAAAGCCTAATTTTAAAGGAATTAGGAATTCCTAAAAGATTTTTTTCTGATTTTTTGAGAGGTCTGTTTGATGGAGATGGAACTTTTAATATCTTCAATCATCCAGAAAGTCAATATCCTCAGATTCGAGTTAAATTCATCTCTGGAAGTCCTCAGTTTTTAAGATGGCTTCAAAAAGAAATTAATGATAAATTAAAGACAGGAGGTTATATAACAAAGAACAACAGAGGTGAAAATTTAGAATATGCTATCGATGATTCATTAAAGGTATTAAACTTTATGTATTATTTCCCAACTGTTATTTGTCTATCAAGAAAGTTTCGAAAAATAAACCCGTATCTGCGGACGTAGCCGAATCGGTATAGGCGTGCGGCTTAGGACCGCATGGGGTAACCCGTGTGGGTTCGACTCCCACCGTCCGCACAAAAAAACCGCAAGAATTTGCGGTTTTAATTTTCATCTACAGTTTACAATTTTATCCTCTGACTGATATTTTCTTTTTCCTTTCCCTTCTCACCTTCTTTATTCTAATTGTTAAAATTCCTTCTTTTATTTCAGCATCGGTTTTGTCTACATCAACCTCGACCGGCAAAATTACTTTTCTTGAAAAAGGCCCCCAATAGCATTCTTGGGTCAAATATTCTCCTTCTTCATCAAAGGGTTTTTCTCTGCTCCCTCTTATTGTCAGCATATCACCTTCAATTTCTATCTCTAAATTTTCTGGCTTAACACCGGCTATTGCTGATTGAATAACTAAATTATCCTCTGTCTGATAAAGATCTATAGCCAATTCTCCTTCTGATTTGGGCCACTCTTTTTTTATTTCCATCTTTTTTTCCTCTATTTTTTCAACTTTTAATTCTCCTTTTTTTAATTTTTTTTCTTTCCCCTTTTCTCCTTCAACACCCATTCCCTTTTTTAATTTTTCAAAAAAATCAGCCATATTATATTTTACAAATACTTTTTATCTTTTTCAACCTTTGAAAGCAGAATCTAACAAAAACTGCTGAAAAAATTAAGATTATACCTATGATTGAAAATTTTAAATCCCCTTCAACTTCTATTATAGAGAAATTATAAAGGCCGTGCAAGAAAATTGCCGTGAAGAAACCTGAAAAAAGAAAGATTTTTTTCTTTTCCTGAGTTAAAAAAGAAAGAGCCAAAAAGTATCCAAGGATTCCTGAGCAAAGGGCATGCAAAAAAGTCGCACTCAAGAATCTACCGACTAAAATCTCTAAATATTTTTCTTTAGAGAAGGCGAGCAGAACATTTTCTGTAGCTGCAAACCCCAAAGCCGAGATTATCATATAAAGCATTAAATCTATTGGTTCATCTAATTCAGAACTTTTTAGAACTTCTTTTTTGACAACTAGATATTTTGCTGTTTCTTCAATTAAAGCTATAATCAAGAAATTTGCCAAAATAGAATTTAAAATTTGAGGGAATTTTAGTTTTGAAGTTTCCCTCAAAATAAAAAATTCAAAAAGAGCTGCTGGAAAAGCAAATAACATTCCTAAAATAAAAACCTTTATTACTAGTTTTTTTGGTTCTGGTTTTACATCTTCTCTCAAATAAAAAAGGAGCCAGATGAGACTTGGTAAAACACCCAATGGAAAATAGATTAAATTCATTTTGGCCACTTCTCAATCATTATACTTTTTCTTTTACCTTTGGTTGGCAAAGCTTGATAAATTTCTTCGGTAATGAAAGGAATAAATGGATGCAAAAGTTTTAGAGAGGTTGAGAATATTTCTAAAAGAACATATTGAGCCGCTTGTCTTTCCGTGACCGCAGTAGCTTTAGCGAAGGATGGTTTGCTTTCTTCTATTATTTTATCGCAGAAGGTATGCCAAAAATAGTGGTAAATTTTTTCTGCGGCATAATAAAATTTAAAATTGTCCATCAGTTTCGTAGCGTCTTTTACAATCTTTCCCAAACTCTTTAAGTATTTTTTCTGCGCTGTCGACAGAGAAATTTTAACTCTCGGATTATAATCTTTCGTATTCATCAAAACAAACCTGCTGGCATTCCAGATTTTATTAGCAAAATTTTTCATTCCTCTTATTCTACCTTTTGAGATTACAGAATCGGTCCCCGGAGTAGTGCCGAAAATTAAAGCGAATCTGAAAGCATCAGTGCCATATTTCTCTATCATAACTAAAGGATCAATGACATTACCAAGAGATTTTGATATTTTCCGGCGCTGTTCATCCCGCACTAATCCGTGGAGATAAACTGTACGAAAAGGAACTTCTCCCAAAAGAAAAGTTGACATAAGAATCATTCTTGCCACCCAGAAAAAGAGTATATCGTAACCAGTTTCTAAAACATCTGTAGGATGGTATATTTTAAGGTCTTTGGTTTTATTCGGCCATCCTAAAGTAGAGAAAGTCCAAAGACTAGAAGAAAACCAAGTGTCAAGGGTATCGGTAAACTGTTCCCAGCCATCTCCAGTTGGTTTATTTTTACTTACAATATAATCTAAATCATCACCGGCTGGTGCTGGCGGTTTATACCACACTGGAAGTCGATGGCCGTACCAAATTTGTCTTGATATGCTCCAGTCTCTAATATTTTCAATCCAATTAAAATAAATTTTTTCGAAACGTTTAGGTATTATTTTTATCTTCCCCGATTTAACAGCTTCTCTCATCAATTCTTTTAGGGTTTTATTATTCCTTTCTGGAATTTTTTTATTAACGGAGATAAAAAATTGATGACGCTTAGGGAGTTGCTCTATTATTCCGCCGGAGCGCTGTGCTTTGGGAATATTTTGATTTATAACTTCTTCTTTCTCAAGCAAGCCTCTTTCTTTTAGGTGGTTAACAATAATTTCTCTAGCTTCATCGATTTTTTTATTGGCAATAATTGGATTTAAATATTCAGCCATCCTGGCGGATTCATTAATAACTTGGCGACTTGGTAAATTATGACGACTGGCAATACCTTCATCAATGATACTGTGTGCAGGTGTAACTCCTAAAGCACCCGTACCAAAAGCTGGATCAACTGACGGGTCTCCAACTATTTTAATTGATAATTTCTCTCCAACGAACTCAATATTGAATCTTTTGCCTATATATTGCTTATAGCGATTATCTTTTGGGTGTACAGCAACTGCGGTATCTCCAACTTTTGTCTCTGGCCTTGTGGTTGAAATTGCAATAGGGAAGTCCTTCGAATAACGAAAGGTATATAAAATACCCTTGCCGGCTTCATATTCAATTTCTTGATCATCTACCACTGTTTGCCCCTTTGGATCCCAGTTAATCACCTTACCTTTACCCATATAAATAATTCCCTTTCCTTTCTGGGGATGCATTCTTATAAAGGATTCTTGGACAGCATTAGTCCGTTCTTTATCTAGTGTGTATCTCAAACGAGACCAATCCAGTGATGCACCCATAGATTTAAGTTGTTTTAGTATTACTTTTTGGTTTTTTAAAGCGAACTGATTAACAAGTTTTATAAATCTGTTACGTTTTTCTGATGTATTATAATCGCTCTTTCTTATATTAGTCTCTTTTAAAAATTTTGTTTCTGTTGCTATTGAGGCGTGATCTGTGCCAGGTATCCAAAGGGTTTTTTTACCAAGCATTCTCTGATACCTCATAATAATGTCTTCTAGTGTAACAGTAAGAGCATGTCCAATGTGAAGAGTTCCGGTTACATTTGGAGGTGGCAAAACCATTGAGAAAGGTTTTTTATGGCGCCTTGGAAGTTTATCTGGATTAAAAAAACCGGTCTTTTCCCAAAAATCATAAACTCTTTTTTCAACTTCTTTTGAATTGTAAGCTTTTGGAATTTCTTTCACATTTCCCATTTTACCAAGACTTCCCCTTTTTTCAATTTTCTGCTAAAATAAAAAACGTCTTCTGGCAGTTGAGCATTTTTTAAAGGCGCTATCGTCTAGTGGCTAGGACCCCTGCACAAATACTTCGCATTATGCGGGGCAGGCAGCAGGCTTTTTGCCGCCATCGTCTAACGGTTAGGACGCCGGGCTTTCAATCCGGCAATCGGAGTTCGACTCTCCGTGGCGGCACAAGGATTCGATTCCCATTAGCGCCACAAAGAGAGATGTTTTAACATCTCTCTTTGAATTTTTAATAAAAATTTTATCTTGATGTTTTCTTAGAAATCTTGAACAAGTTTTTATAGTACTCTTTTTATTAGACTACGGAACCGAAGTAGCAGTCAGAGTTACAGTATCGTAATAGGTACCAGATTTCTGTGCCTGTTGAGAAGTCGCAAAGATTTTCAGCAAAGCTACATCTTGAGATGCATTGGCATTACCTTTACTGGCTAAGAGCTGAGAAGTTGAGGAGGCTATTGCTCCTACGGTCTGAGTTCCCCAATCATCATAATAAGTGTCAACTGTTACTCCTGAAGCTGTTGGTGTAGCATTAGCTCCGTAACCATCAGAACCAGGTGGTGTAATGTCAAGAGCAGTAGGTGTACCTGTTGCAACTGAAGCAATCAAGTTATCAGTAGTTGTGGCACAGGCTGTACCAGTAGCTGTAGAATGACATATTCCACCATATTTACCTTGAATGGTTACGTTCCATCCATTAGCAGCATTGGTTCCTACATTCAAAGTTACATTAGTACTACTACCATAATGGAGACCACCACCTGTATCCACTAAATTAGGTGAAAGAGGCGTTGTAGTTGGACTGACTGAAAATGAAAGCCAGGCTGAAACTACTGCTGTAACTTCAAATTCTTTGATTACTGGGTTACCTAAATACCAGACATCGTTTTTAAAAGCTCCAGCATCCACTCCTCCAATTACCCAGATTTTATTATCAAATAAAACTGAAGCGTGACTATCTCTTGCTGACCATTGGGCAGCAGGAGTGGCTTGGATCCAGGAGATACCAGAGGTTGAATACCAGACATCATTTTTGAAACCTCCATCATCTCCCCCAATGACCCAAATTTTGTTGTCAAAAGAAACTGAGGCGTGATCTTGTCTTGCTGACCACTGAGCAGTGTCAGTAGCTTGGGTCCAAGAGATACCGTTGGTTGAATACCAGACATCGTTTTTTCTCACACCTGAATCATTTCCTCCAATTACCCAAATTTTGTTGTCAAAGACAACTGAGGTATGACGTTCTCTTGCTGACCATTGAGCTGTATTAGTAGCCTGGGTCCAAGATACACCATTGGTTGAATACCAGACATCTCTTTTGGCAGTGCCATCATTTCCTCCAATTACCCAAATTTTGTTGTCAAAGACAACTGAGGTATGACGTTCTCTTGCTGACCATTGAGCTGTATTAGTAGCCTGGGTCCAAGATACACCATTGGTTGAATACCAGACATCGTTTTTAAAATTTCCTCCAGTTACCCAGATTTTATTGTTAAATGCGACTGAGGTATGATTATATCTTGCTGACCATTGAGCAGTATCAGTAGCTTGGGTCCAGGAAATACCGTTGGTTGAATACCAGACATCGTTTTTGCTAGCTAGAGCAAATCCTCCAATCACCCAGATTTTGTTGTCAAAGAAAACTGAGGCATGATCAGCTCTTCCTGCCCATTGAGCAGAAGATGTTGCTTCAATCCAGAGTTCTCCGTAAGCAGAGACAGGAGTAATTAAGTTTTGAATCTGGGTTATGAAGATTATTACTAATATCAATTCAATTCCAAAAACTAAACCAATTTTCCAATGTTTTTTAATTAAATCAACCATTTTTATTTTTCTACTCTAATGTGGGAAAACCTTTCTTTATTATAACAAAAAATTTGATTAAGTCAGTTATTCTAGATGAATTTCTTTTTGAAACTGAATTAATCTTTCTTTTAAGAAAGGGTATTTTTTTAATTCAGAATCTTCTTCTAAAATTTTTTTTGCCGTGTTTCTTGTTTTTTCTACCAAAAAGACATCGCTCAAGGATTCCATAGCAAGATCAGGAATTCCCCATTGCCTTGCCCCGAATAGTTCTCCTGGACCGCGTATTTTTAAATCCTTTTCAGCCAATTCAAAACCATCCTTAGAGTCTAAAATAGCTTCTAATCTCTCTTTTGTTTTTTTGGCAGGAGATTCGGTAAATAAAAAACAAAAAGACTTATCTCCTTTCCTCCCAATTCTTCCTCGAAATTGATGTAATTGAGCTAAACCAAACCTTTCTGCTCCTTCAATCATCATCACCGTTGCATTTGGAATGTCTACCCCTACCTCAACTACTGAAGTTGAGACTAAAATATCAATTTTACCATCTTTAAATTTTTTCATTATTTTTTCTTTTTTATCTGGCTTCATTTTTCCGTGGAGCATACCAATTTTTAAATTCGGAAAAACCTCTTTTTTTAATTTTTCATATTCTTTTTTAACTGCTTTTGCTTCAGCCCAACTCAAAACATTTTTATTACTCATTGTTTTTTGCTTATTATCCGCTGCTTCAATTCTGGGACAGATGACAAAAACCTGTTTTCCATCTTTAACCTCTTTCTTAATAAAATCATAAGCCTCTCTTCTTTCTTTTGGTTTTATTAATTTAGTGATTACTTTTCTTTTTCCTTTTGGCATTTCATCCAAAATAGATAGGTCTAAATCCCCATAAACTGTGAGGGCTAAAGTCCTGGGAATTGGAGTGGCAGTCATTGAAAGTAAGTGGGGAATGAACTCTTTTTTTTCACAGAGTCGTGCTCTCTGTTCAACTCCGAATCTATGTTGCTCATCAACAATAACAAAAGCTAAATTCTTAAATTTTACTTTCTCTTGGATTAAGGCATGCGTTCCGATTAAAATATCAATTTTACCTTTTAAAACTTTTTCTAAAATTTCTTTTTTATTTATCTCCTTATTTCCTATTTTGTTTTCAGCGGAAGTCAAAATTCCTATTTTTAAATCAAAGCTTTTTAAAAATTTCAAAAAACTTTCAAAATGCTGTTTAGCTAAAATCTCTGTTGGTGCCATCAAAGCAACTTGATAACCGGTTTTAGCTACATTCAAACAAGCTATCATTGCTACTATTGTTTTACCCGAACCAACATCACCTTCCAAAAGCCTATTCATTGGCCTTTCTTTTTCTATATCTTTTAATATCTGCCAGCTAGATTTTTTTTGAGCAGCCGTTAATTCAAAAGGAAGTCTTTTAACAAATTCTCTTATCAAATTTAAATCTAAGGGGATTTTTATTGCCCTTTTTTTAGTTAATTTTAATTTTTCTCTTAAAACAAAAAGATGAATTAAAAATAATTCTTCAAATGCAAACCTTTCTTTTGCTTTTTTTGCTAATTTTAGCGAGCTTGGAAAATGGATTTGCCAGAGAGCTTTTTCAATTGGTAAAAGTTTGTAATCCTTCATTATCCATTCAGGGATAGGTTCTCTGATTTTGTTTTTCAATTTAGACAAAACCGGTTTAATTATCATTCTTAGCCATTTTGAGGACAAACCTTCGGTTTCAGGATAGACCGGAACCAACCTTCCGGTATGAGTCAAGCTAGGTTTGAGATCATAGGTTATAGGTTTAAAAGAAATTTTTTCATAAGCAGGACTGCTTAAGTAGATACCGTTTTCTCCTAAAGAAACTTTTCCGGCTAAAGAAACAATATCTCCCTCTTTTAAAACATTTGTCAAATAGGGTTGGTTAAACCATACGACTTTTACCGTTCCTGAACTATCAGAAACAAGGGCTTCAGTTAAGATAATTTTCTTTTTCCAGGTTTTTCGATTTTCTATTTGGTTGATTTTTCCTCGGATAGAAAATGTTCCTCCTAATTTTAATTCTGAGATTTTGACCAAATTCGAAAAATCTTCATACCGGTGAGGAAAATGAAATAAAAGACTGCGGACAGTTTTTATTCCTAATTTTTTTAACTTTTTTTGAAATTGAGGACCAACTCTGGAAAGTTTCTCAACTGGAGTTGATAAATCCATGTGTTCCCAGAAGGAATTGAATCTTCATCTCAACCTCCTCGCCCGTCAAAATTTTTTAATGCCCTCGCGAGGATTCGAACCTCGATTACAAGTTCCGCAAACTTGTGTCCTATCCATTGGACGACGAGGGCAAAATTGAGGCGGGCGAGGGTTGCGCTCTATCCGTTAAGCTATGGGGACAAATAGTTCCATTTTTAATTTATAATTTAATTTCTCATTTTTCAAGTTGACTGAAATAATCTTAAAAGTTAAAATAAAGGAGCTTATGCAATATAATATTAGGTGGGTTGGCTGAGCGGTCTAAAGCAGGAGTTTGCTAAACTCCCGGGGCCTAAAAAGTCCCGCGCAGGTTCAAATCCTGCACCCACCGCAAAAAATAAAAATGAATTCTTTTAATTTACCTCAATCTTCAGATTTAATTTATTGGTTTTTTTCTCTCGGGATTAAAATTTTGGCAATATTATTTTTTGCCTTTTTGGTTAATAAATTTTTGGGTATTTTTATTCAAAAAACAATTGAGAAAAAAATTGTTAATGGATTTTCAGAGTCAAGGAGGATGAGAGTTAAAACCTTAACTTCGCTTTTTGAAAATAGCTTAAGATTCATTATATGGCTAATAGTTGTCTTGGTGATTTTGTCTGAACTTAATATAAACATCGGTCCTATCCTAACAGGAGCAGGAATTTTAGGCTTTGCTTTAAGTTTTGCTTCTCAGAACTTAATCCGCGACTACATTTCCGGAATCTTTATTATGCTGGAAGACCAATATAGAGTGGGGGAGGAAGTAGAAATTTTAGGAAACAAAGGAAAAGTTTTGAAACTAAATTTAAGAAGTACTATTTTAAAAGATTCGGAGGGGAAAATTTATTTTCTTCCCAACGGTCAAATTCAGAAAGTGGTCAATCTTTCTCGGAAAAGTGAAAAAATCTGAAATAAAAAAGAGGCTTCTTAAAGAAATTGGAATTTTAAAAGACAAAAGAGGATTTTTGAAAGCGGGTTTACCTCAATTTAACAGGCTTTTTGGTAGAGATTCTCTTATTTCTGCCTGGCAATTGTTAAATATAAATCCAAAAATTTGTAAAAAAACCTTAGAAGTTCTATCTAAACTTCAAGGGAGAAAGATTAACAAAAAAAGAGAAGAAGAGCCAGGAAAGATTTTACATGAGACAGACTTAAAATCTAAATTCCATCCAAAAGGCTATTTCCCTTTTCCCTATTATGGCTCGGTTGACTCAACACCTCTTTATTTGATTTTATTCTCTTTTTATTTTCAAAAAACAAAAAACATTATCTTTTTAAAAAGATATTGGAAAAACATCCTCTTAGCTTTAAATTGGATTTTTAATTTTGGGGACAAAGATAGAGATTTGTTTTTAGAATACAAAAGAAAAAATCCAAAAGGACTCTTCCATCAAGGCTGGAAAGATGGATTTAAAAACCATTTAAAAGTTTTCCCACCCGTAGCTATTATTGAAGTTCAGGGCTATCAATATTTGGCTTTAAGAGAAATAGCAAAAATTTCTAAGATTTTAGGTGATAAAAAATTAACTAAATCACTTTTGAAAAGGACTAAAAAATTAAAAGAAAAATTTAACAAAAAATTTTGGATGCCAGATAAAAAATATTTTTGTCTGGCTTTGGACAATAAAAAAAGACAAAAAAAATCAATCACTTCAAACCCCGGCCATTTACTTTTCACTGGAATTTGCGAAAAAGGAAAAGAAAATCTGGTAATGAAGAGATTATTCAAAAAAGATTTATGGACACCATTCGGAATTAGGACTCATTCAGAATTAGAATCTGATTTTCAACCCAAAAGCTATCATTTAGGAGCTGTTTGGCCTCATGATAATTGGCTAATCGCTCAAGGTTTAAAAAAATTAGGATATAAAAAAGAATATCAAAAAATAAAAAAGGCTTTATTTTCAGCCTATAAAAAAATTGGACTTTTACCAGAATTTTATGGAGTAGAAAAAGGAAAACTTATTCAAATTTCTAGTGCTTGTCATCCTCAGGCTTGGGTAACTGGCGCTCTTTTAAATTTTCTCCAAGATTTTTAAAGAAAGTTTCCTTGTTTCTGTATCTAAAATGGCAAAAGTAGGCTTGAATACGACTCCCGCCAAATTTCCAGGGTTGGCTATGATGCAATTTCCATTTTTTTTCAGCCAGGGTTTATGAGTGTGTCCATGAAAAATAAAATCGTATTTTTTTTCTTGAGAAATTTTTTCTGCCAAAATAGGTTTATGGCAAAAGGCAATTTTTAAGCTTTCGATATCAATTTCTCCATAATCTTCAAAAAGTTTGATATTTTTAATCTCTTGTTTTATTTTTTCTCTTAAATCAGCATTTCCAAGAGTTAAATAAATTTTGCTTTTAAAATTTTCCTCTAATTTTTTTATGACTTCTATATTACAAACATCACCACAGTGGATAATAGTTTTTATTCCCTCTTTTTTTAAAAAAGAAAGAAGTTTTTCTATATTTGGGATATTATCATGGGTATCTGAAATAATAGCAATTTTCATAATTTTGCTATTTTATAAAACGCCTTTTCATAATTTTCAACCATCTTTTCTATTGTGAAATTTTCTTTTACCCGTTTTTGGCATTCTTTTCTATCTATCATCTTTATTTTTTTAATTGCTTTAACTATCCCTTTGAAATTTTTTACAATAAATCCAGTTTTTCCATCTTTAATTATTTCTTTCGCTGATCCTCTGTCAAAAGCAATAACCGGTGTTCCGCAAGCCATTGCTTCTATAAAAACTAAACCAAAGGGTTCTTGCCATCTATGAGGATACAAAAGCCCCTTTGCTTGGCGATAAAAATTCCCCATTTTCAAATAATCAATCATCCCAACGTACTTTATATTTTTATTTAAATACGGTTTAATTTTATTTTCCCAAAAATGACCTCTGGCAGGTCCTCCGGCAATTTTTAGCCTTACTTTAGCTTTTTTTGCTGCCGAAACTGCTAAATCAATTCCTTTTTCTGGTATAAACCTTCCAGCAGCTACAAAAAAGTTTCTTGGTTTTTTATTAAATTTAAATTTTTTGAGATCAATACCATTATAAACTGTTGCTATATAATTTAATTTTGGCAAGAGTTTTCTTTGGGTATTTGAAAGAGAAATCAAATATATCTGGGGAAATTTTTTAGTCCAAGAAAGCATGTATTTTTGAAGCCCTTTTATTGGGTCATGAATAGTAACAACTGTAGGCGTTCTTGTTAAAGGAGCAAAAACAATACATCTTCTGTAAGGATGAATGTGGATGATATCAAACTTTTCTTTTTTATCCATTTGATAAATATTTGAAATCATCAATTGCTCATAAAAATTTACCACTTTTTCATTATTTCGAGGAATGAGAGGTGTAAGTTTTTTATTGTATTTAATAGCTGGCATGCCAAAAGAAATTAATTTTGCGTATTTTAACCTTGATTCTTTTGAGCCAAAATAAAAAACCTTGTGTCCTCTTTTTGCTAAACCTTCAGCAACATAATAGGCAATCCACAAAGGAGCATAAAAAGTGTTTTGGGGTGGAGGAGTAGGCCACTCATTCGTGCAGAAAATAGCTATTTTTAATTTTCTTTTCATGTTTTAATTAATTTTTCAAAATTTAAACAATTTTTTAAAAGATTTAAATAAAACCTCCTTCTTTTTTTTAATATCTTAATTTTCTCCCTTTCTTTTTTTTGTTCAATACCTCCTAAAGAAAGGTAAGATACAACTATCGGTAAAATTTTTTTAAATTTCTGAAATTTATGAGAAGAGAGACGATTAATGTAAGCTTTAATTAATTTTTGCCTGAAATATCTTTTTGCTTCCCATAAATGTGCCCAAAGATAACCTATGTCGTAAACAAAGTTGTTTAAATGAATTAATTCCCAATCGATAATCCAGATTTCTTTTCCATCGGATAAAATATTTCCTAAATTGAGGTCACCATGACAGAAATATTTATTTTCTTTTTCAAGTAGAGAAAGATTTTCTTTTATGAATCTTAAAATTTTTTCTGAAAGGTTTTTTGGAACTATTTTTTTCTTAGCGAAATCTTCATATACTCCTAAGGCAAGATAATTTTGGAAGCTAAACCTTTTTAATCCAGGGAAAATTTTCGGATGAATTTTAGAAACATCAAAGATTGCTCTGATGATTTTCCTAACCATTCCTGGGAAGGGTTTTTGGGTTAAATTCCGACGATATCCTAAAGGGGGTCCTTCAGGATATTCCCTAAAAAACCATTCAAAATCTTCTTCAATTCTATAGTTTATAATTTCAGGGGTTATTCTTTTAATTTTCAAGTTTATTTTTTTTAACTTTCTTAAAAAATTGATTTCTCTAATAAATTTTCTTTTCGCATCCAAGTTGTTGTGGAGTCTAGCATAAAAAGCAAACTTTTCCTTTTCTTTTGTTAGGCAGGGACTAAAATAACGGTGCTTCCCAGTTTTATAAATTTTTAAGAACTTTCTAGGCGAAGTCTCTGGTCTTAAATTAAGTTCTTTTAATTTTCTCTCAATTTTATCTCCTATTTTTGGAATTAAAATTCTCCCCGCTTTTGGAATTATCATTTTATTTTTTTAAGAGTCTGTAATACAATTTTTCATAATCCGAAACCATCCTTTGGGCAGTGAAATTCTTTTCAACCCAAGACCGACAATCTTTCCTTTTAATCTTTTCAATATTCTTAACTGCCTCCACTGCCTCTTTAATATTTTTAACGACGAAACCTGTTTTTCCATTTTTTATTACCTCCGGAACAGACCCCATTTTAAAAGCAATAACCGGTGTTCCACAAGCCATTGCTTCGGCCATATTTAATCCAAAAGGTTCATGCCATTCTATTGGATACAAAAGTGCTTTTGCCTGCCCAAAAAAATCTGATTTTTCCTCTCTCGAATACTCACCGATATAACGAATTTGTTTTCCTAAATGGGGTTTAATGTTTTTTTTGAAATATTGTTTTTGAGTTGGATCTAATCTTCCTGCTAAAACTAATTTTACTCCAGCCTTTTTTGCAATTTCGATTGCATTTTCTATCCCTTTGTATTTATCAATTCTGGCTGACCAAATGAAATAGTCTTTTGATTCTGGGTTAAATTTAAATTCTTCAATCCTTATCCCGTTATAGATTACAGCTACAAAATTTAATTTTGCTCTTGATAATTTTTTTTGAGCTTTTGAAATAGCGACAAAATTTTGTTTTTTAAAATAATTTAAAATAAAAAGTCTCGAATCTATTTTTTGAGTGGAATAAAGAGGATTATGGATTGTATGAAGGCAAACAGTTTTAATCAAAGGAGTAAAATAAACTTCCCACAAATCTACGTGAGTATGGATGATGTCAAATTCTTTCGCTCTCTTAAAAGCTTCAGTTAAATTCATGAGATTATAAGTATGGTCCCACCAAGAAATTTTATCTTCAATCAGGGAACGGGGATAGGTAGCTACTAATTTACAAGGGACTTTTGAATCGCCAGTAGCAAACAAGGTCACTTTATGACCCAAGTTAGTTAATCCTTCACAAAGGTTATACACAATCCATTCAATTCCTCCATATTTTTTTGGCGGGATTGAAAACCAAAGAGGAGCAACTTGAGCAATTTTTAATTTCTTCATTTTATTAAATGATAATAAATTTTTTCATAATTATCGACCATTTTTTTTATGGTGAAATTTTCTTCCACCCACAATCTACAATCTTTTCTTTTAATTTTATCAATATTTTTAATTGCCTTGACTGCTTCTTTAATATTTTTTACAACAAAACCTGTCTTTCCATCTTTTACTACTTCTGGAACAGACCCTCGGTTAAAAGCCACAACCGGTGTTCCACAAGCCATTGCTTCGGCCATACAAAGACCGAAAGGTTCTTCCCATTCAATTGGATAAATGAAAGCTTTAGCTTGACCATAAAACAAAGAGAGTTCTTTTTGGCTTAACTCGCCAATATATTTAATTTTTTCATTTAAATAAGGCTTGATTTCTCTCTTAAAATAATCTTCATACATTGGCTGCAATTGACCAGCTAAAATTAATTTTATCCCTAATTTCTTTGCCACTAAAATTGCATTTTTAATTCCCTTTTTTTGGCAAACTCTTCCAATCCAGACAAAACAATCTTTTGGCTTTGAGTTAAATTTAAATTGGGAAATATCAATTCCATTGTAGACAATGTATTCTTTTTTAAATCTAATTGGTGAGTTTTTCTTTTCTTTTTTTGAGAGAAAAACTACATTTGAATCTTTAAAATATCTAAAAATTTCCCAGCGATGATCATTTTTTGGAGGGATATTATGGAGAGTATGCAAAACCGGTGTTTTAGTGAATTTTTGAAAATAAATTCCCAGAGGTGTCCAATGAGAGTGGATAATATCAAAGTTTTTAGCTTTTTGAAATACTAAAGAATAGTTTAGATTATTCCACCAAAAATCCTGCCAGGGAATTTTTCTTGAAATTAAATTTTTTTTTGTTACCGAAAATAATTTAGCTGATGTCTTGGAATTACCAGAAGCAAAAAGAGTGACTTTATGCTTTCTTTTTACTAATTCTTCGGTCAAATAATGAATGACCCTTTCAGTTCCTCCATATTTTTTTGGTGGTATTGGAAACCAGAGAGGAGCTATTTGAGCAATTTTCAATTTCCTCATTTTTTCTTTTTTCTCTCTTTCAAAATCTTATTATAAAGAGCCTCATATTTATTAACCATTTTCTCTAAATCGAATTTTTTTGCTGCATACCTTCGACAATTAGTCCTTTTTATCTGGTCAATCTTTTTTATAGCTTGAATCATCTCCTCTTTTTTGTTAACCAAAAAACCGTTTACTCCATCTTTTATTAATTCTGGCACTGCCCCTTCTTTATAAGCAATAACCGGAGTTCCACAAGCCATTGCTTCAATGACTACCAATCCAAAAGGCTCTCTCCTTCTAATTGGGTACAAAACAGCTTTTGCATTTTTAAATAATTCAACCTTCTTTTCAAAGTCTGAAGCTCCTACAAACTGAATTTGCTTTCCATCTATCATTGGTTTTAATCTGAAATTAAAATAATCTTCATATTCTTTTAAAATATTTCCTGAAACAATAAGTTTCTCTTCTGCTAACTTTGCTACTTCTATTGCTTCGGCTGCTCCTTTTTCAGGACTGATTTTTGAAAGCCAAAGTAAATAACCGTTTGAACTTGGATTAAAAGGGTATTTATCCAAAGGCAAGCCATGATAGATTGTTTTGGAAAAGTTTATTCCGGGAGCAGATTTTCTTTGATCTTTTGAGATAGCAACATAGTTTATATTAGGATATTTTTTAAATAAAATTATTATCTCTTCATACATCGGATGGTGAGTTGTTGAGACAATCGGCGGTTTTAAAAATTTACTAAAAGGGACAGTGTAAAACTCGCAATGGTCATGGATGATATCAAACTCCTCTTGCATTTCTAAAACTTTATGGTAGAGCAAAGCAAAAGCAGCGTGAGGAGCTCTCAGATGTGCTCTCCATAAAGATTTTGGCCAAATTGGAACTAATCTAGCAGATGTTTTTGAATCTCCACTAGCAAAAAGGGTGACTTTATGTCCCCTTTTGACTAATTCTTCGGTTAAAAATGAAACAACAAGTTCAGTCCCTCCGTAGGTATAAGGAGGGACCGGAATCCATAATGGTGCTATTTGCGCAATTCTCATAAATCTATTAAAATAGCCTTTAGAGCCTTCCTAAAGACCATTTTAAATTATACTTTAAAAAATTATGTCAAGCAAGTTATGCTTTTACCTATCGATGAAATTAAAAATAGGTTAGATATTGTTGAAGTTATCAGCTCTTACGTTAGGTTAAAGAAAGCTGGAGCGAATTACAAGGCTCTCTGTCCTTTTCATTCTGAAAAAAAACCTTCTTTTTTTGTTTCGCCAGCAAGACAAATCTGGCATTGTTTTGGTTGTTCACGCGGAGGCGACGTATTTAAATTCATAATGGAAATCGAAAATTTAGAGTTTGGTGATGCTTTAAGGATTTTGGCTCAAAGAGCCGGAGTTGAATTAAAAAAAATCAGCCCAGAACTCAAGACTGAGAGACAAAGATTATACAAGATTTTAGAATGGGCAACAAAATTCTTTGAAAAACAATTAGAGGCGAGCTCGTTTGGAAAAGAAACAAAAGAATATCTATTATCAAGAAAGATTTCTGAAGAATCAATAAAAAAATGGAGATTGGGCTATTCTCCGAATGCCTGGCAGAGTTTAACTGATTTTTTAGTTTCAAAAGGTTATAAAAAAGAAGAAATAGAAAAAGCAGGTCTTGCCATAAAAAGTGAGCAAGGCTCTTTTTATGATAGATTCAGGGGAAGAATAATGTTTCCAATTTTTGATTTAAACTCACAGGTTATCGGCTTTGGCGGAAGAGTGTTTAAATCTGAATCAGACGCAAAATACGTCAATATCCCAAACACTTTACTCTATGATAAAAGCAAAGTTTTGTATGGTTTAAATGAGGCAAAAATGGAGATTAGAAAAAAAGATGTTTGTATTTTAGTCGAAGGTTATACTGACTGTATTCTATCCCATCAAGCAGGAATAAAAAATGTTGTTTCAACCTCAGGAACTGCTTTAACTTCTTATCAACTTTCGATTTTAAAAAGATATTCTGAAAACTTGATTTTATCATTCGATATGGATTTAGCAGGGGATTGGGCAACAAAAAGAGGGATAGATTTAGCCCAGCTAAAAAGGTTTAATATAAAAGTTGCGAGATTGACTAAAGAAAAAGACCCTGCTGATATCATTTCTGAAAGTCATAAAAATTGGGAGATGATAATCGACAAGGCACGACCGATAATGGATTTTTATTTTGAATCTGCCTTTTCAAAAGCAGACCCCGGTAAATTGGAAGGAAAAAAAGAAATTTCAAAAATTTTACTCCCGGTTTTTAAAAGAATTCCAAATCAGATTGAGAAATCTCACTGGGTTTCAAAATTGGCAAAGAAACTTGAAGTAAAAGAAAAAGACATTGAAGAAGAACTGAATAAACTCAAGGCGGAAATAATATCTCAAGATATAGAAATTTCAGCCCCCTCAATTCAAAAAACGAGAAAAGAACTTTTAGAAGAAAGATTTCTGAGTTTAATATTAAAGAACATTCAAAACCTGAATTTAGTAAAAGAAAATCAAATTCAGTATTTTTCTCCAAAAAGCAAAAAAATTTTAACCGGATTAAAAAAAGACCGAAATTTTGATTTCGAAAAATTACCAAAAGACATTTTCGATTTTTATAATTTCCTTTGCTTAAAATCAGAAATCGAAGATATAGACAAAGAACAAATTTTGTCAGAGATTCAATTTTGTCTAAAGGAAATTCAGCTTATTGAGATAAAAAATCAATTAGACCAAATGTCAAAGGAAATCAAAAGGGCAGAAGAAGTAAAAGATTTAAACAAAGTTGAAGATTTGACTAAAAAATTCAATCAGTTAGCAAAAACCCTCCTTAATTAAATGAAAAAAAGAAAAAAAACCAAAAAAAAGAAAAAAACCAAAACAAAAAGAGGAAGACCAAAAGGGAGAATAAGTACCCGACGAGGCAGACCAAGAAAGGTTTTTACTCCAGAAAAAATTGAAGAATTGATAGAAAAAGGTAAAAAAAAGGGGTTTATCAATTTCTCGGAAGTTTTACATTTCTTTCCGAATTTAGAAAATGATTTTAAAGGCTTACAAAATTTTTTCGATGAAATGGAAAAAAAGGGAATTGAGGTTCGAGAAAGGAAAAGTCTTTTGGAAATGCCTGAAAAACCCTTAAAGACAATAGTAAAAAGGGCGAAAATAGACCCAGTTCAGATTTATTTAAGAGAAATTGGTGAAATTTCTTTTGTTACTCCGAAGGAAGAAGTAGAATTGGCAAAGAGAATTGAAAAAGGGGATGAGGAAGCAAAAAAGAAATTGGCACAAGCAAATTTAAGATTAGTAGTTTCAATTGCAAAAAAATACATTGGGAGAAGTCCAAACCTAACCTTGCTTGATTTAATTCAAGAAGGGAATCTTGGTCTTTTTAGGGCAGTTGAAAAATTTGATTGGAGAAAAGGATACAAATTTTCTACATATGCCACTTGGTGGATTAGACAAGCTATTACCAGAGCGTTGGCTGATCAAGCAAGAACAATCAGAATTCCAGTTCACATGGTTGAAACTCTGACAAAGTATAACAAGATAAGGAGAAGGCTTTTACAAGATTTGGGTCGAGAACCATTGCCAGAAGAAATAGCTGCTGAAATGGGAATAGAAGTTTCCAAAGTTCATCATTTAGCCCGGATTTCCCAACGAACGGTCTCACTTGAGACACCCGTTGGAGATGACGAAGAAGATTCATTACTGGTTGAATTTGTCAAAGATGAAAAAACACCATCTCCGTCTTTGGAAGCAGCCAGAGCTTTGCTCAGAAAAAGATTAGCAGAGGTTTTGGTTGATTTAACTCCCCGGGAGCAAAAAATTTTAGCGATGAGATTTGGTTTAGAAAACGGAATAACCCATACATTGGAAGAAGTCGGGAGAGAATTTGGGGTGACAAGGGAAAGAATTAGACAGATAGAAGCCAAATCCCTTGAAAAAATAAGACAGCATAGGTTCTTGAAGAAATTGAAGGGCTACTAAGTTGAATTTTTTAAATAATTTATATATAATTCATATATTCCGGTGTAGCTCAATGGTAGAGTAGCGGCCTGTTAAGCCGTGGGTTGTAGGTTCGAGTCCTACCACCGGAGCAGGCTTGTGAGCCTTTCGAGCGACCGAAAGGCCTCATATTTTTGAATCAGTTCGAGAAAAAATTGCCCTACCCCGACTGGAAATCGAACCATATTCAAGACTTCGTCATCTTAACCCGGGAGTCTTTCTCGGGTTTTTCTCACAAATCCTTGACAAATTTATGGTTGATATGGTATAATAAAGGTGTGAGATGAGAGATAGTTCTTTAACAAAATCTATGGGGAAGGAGGAGAATTTCTATCACCGAATTGTCTATCAATCTCGGTAGATAGCTCGGTGATAGAAATGGAAGAAGGAATCTTAACTAGCGGAGAATGGGCAAAATTGGAAACAATATTTGACCTCATGGACGAAAGAGATCAGGAGAAGAACAAACAATCAGCGGAGAAGGATCAAAAGAATTGCGATCGGACAGTAGAGCAATATAACGAAGGTGTTCACGATAGACTGATATCTCTGGTGCAGGAATGCCAGGAACGCCAAGTATTTGAGATGCAAAAAAACCCGAATCCTTTGACGAGTTCTGAAATAGCTGAGGAGCTTCTGTCATTGCCCGCCGTAAAGAGGTTAGGGTTTACAAAGGAACAACTCGAGGAATTGGTTGTGCATGTCAGAAAAAGTCTCTCGGTTGGGCTTTATACCAGTTACGAGCAAGGTTTAGGCGGTCTAGAATTGGCATACCAATTGGGTCTAGACGAAGACGAATGGCGAGCAAAAGACAACGACCTAACTGAATTATTCAATACCATCTTCCAAAAAATATAAACTCTACCTCCCCCCTTTTTTTTCGAACCCATAACAGGCTTGTGAGTTGGAAAAAGTTCAAAACGCCCGATTCCGGGCGTTTTGAATTAAATTTAAGAGACCGAGACGCCTATCCCGCTAGGGCGACCGAGAGGGGTTCGAGTCCTGCCGCCGGAGCCAACAAAGAATCGCCAAGAAGGCGGTTTTTTGGTAGAACAAAGAACAGAAGGTTTAAATTATATTCCCTTTAATGTTAATATATTGATAGATAAGCAACCTTTTAGTTAAAATTATGGCTAAAACAAGAGATGAATACTCGGAAAATCTTGAAAACCAGTATAGGCGTCTGGAACGAACTTATAATGAAATAATAAATAACTTTGAGGGCAAAAGTTTTTCAAAAAGTGCAGAACAAAGATTGGACCCGATTTATGATTTTTTCCTAGCCTGTTATCACCTTAGAGAATGGATAAAAAAGGACAATAAAGTTGACCAGACGATAAAAGATAGATTACCAACGTTTGAGGGAGAAAGTTCACCGGTCCACTTTCAAATGTGTCGTGATTTATGCAACAAATCTAAACATGCAGGGCTTGAAGAAGGATATAAGCCTAATGACGTAAATACAAAAATCGTTACTTACGGAGGTGCTATTTTTCAAGTCTCAAAGAAAGAGATGGACGAGGCCCATAAGAAAAAAGAGACAATACACCTTAAAGATGAGGATGGTATATTTTTAGGAAATTATTATGTTGAATTCAAAGGGAAAAAATACGACCTTAAGGGAGTTGTCCAAGCTTGTATGCACGTCTGGAAAGATTTTTTTGAAAAAAATGACCTATTGCTACCCCGAAGCACTCCATATGCGGCAGGTTAAAAGATAAAACCGCCTAATGCACCTTTTAAAACCTTCAGTTTTTTATCAGAATAAGGGAATAATTAATAAAATATCATTAATAAATAAAATATTTATGGGTATATTATATATTATAATTTTTCTGGGAATAATCTTTTTAACCATTTATCTTTTTAGAAGACCGAAAATTACCATGAACAAAACTTTATTTATATCAGGAATTTTATTAGCTTTAACAGGAGCTTTCTTGATGTGGAATGGTAGTATTTTGGGAGAAAGAACAACAGGTATTGCAACTATTATAGGTATCGTTGGGATAGGTTTAATAGCTACCTCACGGAAATCTAAAAAAATTCTAAATCAATGAATTACTGATAGCCATCTTCTTTCAAGCAGGTTCTAACATCGTCCGAAAAATCGTCAAGAAGGCGGTTTTTATGTTAAAATAAAAAAATATGGAATTAAAATATAAATCAGGCAATACACCATTAGTAAAAATTAAATCTTTATGCAAGAGATTTAATTTAGATAACCTTTTAATTAAAGACGAAAGCAAAAATCCATTTGGAACTTTCAAAGACAGGGCAAGTGAATTTATTATTAAAGAAGCATTAGATGAACATATAGACAAGCTTGTTCTAATTACTGCCGGCAATGCTGGTTACGGTCTTTCAAAATTTGCAGAAGGAACAAATATCAAAGTTGTTTGCCTTGTTGATAAAAATCTTAAAAAGGTAATCAGGTCAAAGCTTAAAAAAGTTGCCTATAAGCTTATTAAAGTTGACCTTTCAAAGAGGATTCTTAAGCCGGAACAAGTTATATCTCTGGCAAGGGAGAATGACAAGGAAGTAATCTGGGATGTAACCAATAGATTTCATCAAGCATATGAGGGCATTATTCAAGAGATAAGAAAGGAAAAGCCAGATTATATAATAATTCCCATTGGAAGCGGCGGAGGGTTTGTAGGACTATATGGTGGTATTAAAAGATATAAACTGAAAACAAAACTTATTGGTGTTGGTGCAAAGCAAAAATGGTATAGCTATGCGGATAAATTATGGACACCTTGGACGCCGTATAGGGCAAAAATTGAATCCATTACAAAAGAAAAACATCAATATGTTAAATTAGATGAGAATGAAATTAAAAAGACCTATAAAGAATTTAAGAACCTTATTAACTGTGAACCATCAAGTTCTGTAGTATTTACAGCTTTATCAAAGATAAAATTCAACAAAAAAGATAAAATTATACTAATTAACACAGGGAAGGGGATTATTTAGGGTTGCCAAACAGGTTCTAACATTGTCCGTCCCTCGGAGCAGGCTAGTGCTCGGTTCGAGCGACCGAGACGCATTAAAAACCCGATTTTTCGGGTTTTTGCTTTTACCTTGAAGTTTTATGGAAAAAAGGTTATTTTGGAAGCAGAGATATGTCTTTACTAGAAATAATTAAAAAATTGCGTTTGATAGATATTAAGAATTATTTTAAGGATTTTTTGAAATTTGATTACCATCCAACAAATATTAAAGTTGAGAGGGTAATGATGAATATATCGCCCGAACTATTTGAAGAAGTAAAGGAAAAGGCCTTAGAGACAGTAAAAAAAATTCCAGAAATAACAGAAAAAACTATAAAACTTTCAGACTCCTTAAAAGAAGATATCGCTAAAAGTATAGTTACAGGGACAATGTTAATTAATCTTCCAGCTCTTAAAGAAAAAACTTCCAAAGGTTTAATTAGTTTAGATTCTGATACTAGTGTAAGCTTATTAATTAAGTGTGAGAGTTGTGGCAAATTTTTCAATGCAGGAGTTGGTGGTAGCATTCAATCGCTTATGAATTCAGACTTTATTAATAATTTCCATCAATGTCGAAATTGCGGGAATATGCAATTAGCTAAAGAAAACTCAGATTATTTTATTTCTTTTAATTTACAGAAACCCTTAAAATAAAAACGGATAAAGAAAATCTTAAAAACCCATCGCCGAGCTTTTTTTAATAAATTGAGTTTTTCTTGACAAAGAACCAATATCATATACTATTTATACTAGAAGAAATGATTAATGAAAATCTAACTACAACTACAACTACAACTACAACTACAACTACAACTACAACTACAACTACAACTACAACTACAACTACCAACACTACTACCTCTTCTTA